>Ga0308403_1000013_pt1 | contig 66925 bp, 59 predicted proteins | sample HotsprSampleOSM3_FD_203470 | JGI IMG/M metagenome (GOLD analysis project Ga0308403, IMG submission 203470) | Hot spring phototrophic mat microbial communities from Octopus Spring, Yellowstone National Park, Wyoming, United States - 20060914_OS-M3 ... | reverse complement strand
TCCTTAATGGAATCCCGCCCGCGCCGCGCGGTGTCCCTCAAATTGAGGTCACCTTCGATATTGACGCTAACGGCATTCTCAAGGTTACCGCGGTTGATAAAGCCACCGGGCGCAGTCAGAATATCACCATTACGGCTTCTTCGGGCTTGAGCGAGGCAGAAGTAGAACGCATGCGCAAGGAAGCAGAAGCCCATGCAGAAGAAGACCGGCGGCGAAAAGAATTGATTGAAGCCCGCAACACGGCCGATAACGCGGTATATACCGCCGAAAAAGCCTTGCGAGACCTTGGCGACAAAGTGCCAACGGAGGTTAAGACCAAGGTTGAAGAGCAAGTCTCCAAAGTGCGCAACGTGATGAATACCGACAATACCCAGGAAATTAAGCGCGAGACCGAAGCGCTCTTCCAGGTGATTCAACAAATTGGTGCAGCGGCCTACCAGTCGAGCGGACCCCAAGCCGGAGCTCCTTCGGCTGGTGAAGAACAAGCTGGTGGTGAAAGCAAAGGCGGTGAAGAAGACGTTGTAGATGGAGAGTTTCGTAGTGTCTGATGGCGAAGCGAGATTACTATGAGGTTTTAGGTGTGCCGCGCAATGCTTCGGCGGAAGAGCTGAAATCGGCCTTCCGCCGTTTAGCGCGCCAGTATCACCCGGATGTCAACAAGTCACCAGACGCCGAGGAGAAGTTCAAAGAGATCAACGAGGCGTATGCTGTGCTTTCCGATCCCGAACGGCGGGCGGCTTATGACCGCTTTGGCCATGAAGGTCTCCAAGGCATGGGCGGCATGCCCGATTTCACCACCGTAGATTTCTCAGACTTTGCCGATCTCTTCAGCGATTTATTTGGCTTTGGCAGCTTCGGACGCAGCTCCGCACGACGCACGCGTAACATGCCGCGGCGCGGTGCGGACTTGCAAATCCAGTTAGACCTGACGTTCGAAGAGGCTGTTTTTGGCGCCGAAAAAGAGATTTCGATCACCCGCGATGAGGTCTGTAAGACATGCAACGGCAGTGGAGCAGAACCTGGTACTTCTCCAACCCGCTGTCCAACGTGTAATGGAAGCGGCGAAATCCGCCAAGTACGACAAACCTTGCTCGGCTCGATGGTGCAGGTCAGCACCTGTCCCACTTGCGGCGGCAGTGGCGAAACCATCTCTACACCATGTCACACTTGCCGCGGGCGCGGGCTTGAGCGTGTGACCCGCCAAAAGATCGTCAGCGTTCCGGCCGGGGTAGATAGCGGCACGCAAATCCGTCTGGCAGGAGAAGGGCAACCAGGTGTCAACGGCGGACCGAACGGAAACCTGTACATTGCTATCAATGTTCAACCACATAAATACTTCCGCCGTCGTGACAATGATATTATCCTTGACCTGGATATCAATGTCGCCCAAGCCGCTCTAGGCGCTGATGTAGAGATTCCCACCGTCGATGGGCCAGCAAAATTGCGCATCCCGCCCGGCACACAACCCGGCAAAGTGTTGCGGATGAAAGGAAAAGGGGTGCCACATTTGCGCGGCAACGGCCGTGGCGACCAATTAGTGGTCATCAACGTCGCCATTCCAACCCGCCTGACACCGGAACAACGGCATCTATTTGAGCAACTCGGAAAGAGCCTCGGCAGCGATGCCCATCCTCAAGAACGCAGCTTTATGGATTGGTTGAAAGAAGCCTTAGGGGGATAATGGATCAAGATTCCTGGTTAGAAGTCTCCCTCACAGTAAATGGTGAATTAGCCGAAGCGGTTGCCGAAGTACTTGGGCGTTTCGCACCGAACGGTGTGGCAATGGAAATGGAGGTCAGCGGCTTTAAAGCTGATGGAGAGGGTATCCCAAGTGGGGATGTGCGCGTGTGTGCTTACCTGCCGGTGGATGAAACCCTGGAAGAAAAGCGCAACCAACTTGAACAGGCCTTGTGGTATCTGGGGCGCATTCAACCCTTACCTGAGCCGGCCTACCGAACGCTACAAGAGACCGATTGGTCAGAAGCCTGGAAGAAACACTATCATCCTATCCTGATTGGGGAGCGATTGGTCATTGTACCGGCCTGGCTGGAAAATCCTGCTCCCCAGCGTATTGCCATCACATTAGACCCCGGCATGGCTTTCGGTACTGGCACTCATCCAAGCACGCAACTATGCCTGGAATGTTTGGAATGGCTTCTCTCCCCCTGTAAAGATGATGCCCCGAAATATCAAACATTCATCGACGTTGGTTGCGGATCTGGCATTCTTTCCATTGCTGCCGTCAAACTGGGCGTGCAACATGCCCTAGCAGTGGATGTAGATGCCATTGCCGTGCGTTCCAGCCTTGAAAACGCCCAGGTCAATAACGTAGCCAACCGCATTGAAGTTGGGTTAGGTTCGGTTGAAGAGATCCATCGAGGGTTATTTTCGTTTGATCAAGCTGATCTTGTTGTTGCCAACATCCTTGCCCCGGTTATTCTGGAGCTATTCGAAAAAGGCTTAACCGATCTAGTCAAGCCAAACGGAGCCCTGATCCTTAGTGGTATCCTGAGAGAACAAAGATCTGAAATCGAAGACACACTGAAGCGGAAAGGGTTTCAGCAAATCGTCTGTCGTCAACAGGGGGATTGGGTAGCGTTGTTAGCAAGGAGATAAAGTAGGGGGCTTTCTCAGAACGAGGATCGTGATGAACTGGGGATGTTTGGTATAATACGTAAAGGCAAGTTTCATAAAGTTATTGAGCATCTTCTGAGCCCCATGGAAAAACCCCCTAACCAAACGATCCCCCCACCGAATCCGATTACAACCCGAAGACATTGCCGCGAAAGCCTTGTACAAATATTTCTGCCTTTTGTTGGGGGAGGTCTTCTTATAACTGCGCTGGCTTTTCTCCTGGGACAAGCAACCTCCTTCAATACCACCCAAGGGGCGGAAATTGCCCTAATCGGCCTAATCCTCCCAACCCTGCTCTTTGGGTTGATCTTTTTTGTCATCACCATCGGCTTGATTGTTGGTCTGACAAGACTAATCCGAATATTACCGCTCTACACCCGCCAGATGCAGGATTTTTTTAACCGCGTCAGTAAACAAACCAGGCGGGTCGCGGATGGCAGCGTGGAGCCGATTCTTCGTCTGCAGGCGTGGTTAGCAATTCTGCGACGGTTGCGACGCGGCGGCTTTCACTAAACCTCATCATCAACCGGGAGTCAATTATGGAAACCAAAAGCTGGAAAACCAAAACGTTAATCCTCGGTGGACTAATCGGCGCGCTCGTCGGACTCAGTGCAGCATATCTCCTCGTTCAACGCGCCGAAAAGGAACATGGCCGATTGCAAATGAACGCCGGTGAAGGGATCAAATTGGGATTACTGGTTTTAGGGCTACTGCGTCAGGTAGCCCAGTTGGGAGAAGGTTCGTGAGCGATCTTGAGGAGCTAACGCAAGCCAAATGCATTCCCTGCCGCCGGGGAGATCCACCCCTAACCCAGGCTGAAGTCGATTCCTTGAAGGGTCTTCTACCACACTGGGAGGTAATCGAAACGGAGGGTGTTCTGACACTACAACGCGTCTATAAATTCAAGAATTTCGCTCAAGCGCTGGATTTTACCAACCGTGTTGGAGCAATTGCCGAAGAACAAGATCACCATCCAACGCTGCTGACCGAATGGGGAAAAGTCACCGTCAGATGGTGGACGCACGCGGTTGGAGGTTTACACCGCAACGACTTTATCATGGCAGCAAAAACCGACCAGATTTATCAAAACACCCAAACCGAAACAGCAACTTGAGGCTTCAGCAGCAGGAGGCCTACTGAAGTCAAAAGCAAGCCGAAGCGCGATTTCGGCTTGCTTTTTTCAAAGTCATTACAGAGCAACTTATCTCTGGTGAAAGAGCTCAAGCAGCAAGAATCATCTAGTTCGAATTCAAAAATATGATAAAATACATACCGCCCACCGGGCTAATCAGGATGGGGCGTGGTGCAATGGCAGCACAGCAGACTTTGGATCTGTTTATCCTGGTTCGAATCCGGGCGCCCCAGCCTCTAACTCTTTCAACAAGTGGGCAAGAACCACAAAAAATGGCTCCCCGCTCCTTTTTGATAACTCACTCAAATTCGATCAGGGTTGGAATTGGGTCGCTTTCCCTATCAATCAGCCAAAAAGAGGTACAAATCTATGAAACTTGGAGCAATTATCTTAGCCGCTGGTAAAAGCACGCGGATGAAGACGGCTATCCCAAAGGTCTTGCACCGTTTAGCAGGTAAACCAATGATTGAATACGTCTTAGAGGCGGTGGAACCCCTGAGCAGTCTCCCCCCCGTGGTTGTGATTGGTTATCAGGGGGATGAAGTCAAAAAAGCGATTAGTGAACGGGCACAATTTGCCTTTCAAGAGCCGCAGATTGGAACTGCTCACGCCGTTCAACAAGCTCAACCGCTCCTAGAAGGTAAAGTCGATGCGGTTCTGATCACTTATGCCGACATGCCCCTCATCACTCGCCAGACTCTGCTCAATCTGTATAAATTACAACAACACAATCCCGGTCCCCTATCGCTGTTGACCCTGCAATCTGAAAACGCGCGTGGGTTTGGACGTCTCTTGCGTGACCACAACGGACGGGTACAAGCTATCGTCGAAGAAGCCGTTGCTTCTCCTGAACAACTGGCTATTCAAGAGTTAAACGTTGGCATCTATTGCGTTCAAGCAGATTGGTTGTGGAAAGCCCTGCCGCACATTCCCCTCTCCCCCAAAGGCGAATATTTCCTGACCGATATTGTGGAGCTGGCAGTGAGGGATGGATTCGAGGTAAAGACATTGAGTCTTGCTGATCCAACTGAAGCCATTGGGATCAACCAACGTGTTCACCTCGCCGAAGCCGAAGCTGTCCTGCGCCAACGGATCAATACCTACTGGATGCTTGAAGGAGTAACTTTGCTGGATCCTGAAAGCACATACATTGAGGCAGAGGTCACCCTTGGTCAAGATACGGTAATCTATCCCAATACCTATTTGCAAGGGAAGTCGGTTATCGGAGAGGGTTGTACGATTGGCCCCAACACGATAATCCGCGACTCACAGATCGGTGCAGGCTGCCAAATCTTTTTCTCTGTGGTAGAAAAAGCGATTCTCGAAGAGAATGTCGATGTTGGCCCCTATGCTCACCTGCGCAAGGGAGCGCACCTGGCAAAAGGTGTACATATGGGCAATTTCGGCGAGGTCAAAAACTCGTATCTTGGACCTGGCACCAAAATGGGGCATTTTTCCTATATTGGCGACGCTACCATTGGTGAAGGGGTCAACATTGGCGCCGGAACAATTACCTGTAACTACGATGGGGAAAAGAAAAACCCGACCGAAATCGGGGAGGGAGTTTTCATTGGCAGCGACACCATGCTGGTAGCCCCCGTCAAAGTCGGAAAAGGTGCTCGAACCGGCGCTGGAGCAGTGGTTACCAGGGATATTCCACCCTATAGCCTGGCAGTTGGTGTTCCAGCGCGGGTGATTCGTAAGCTAAACGAAGGGGATGGATAATGTGAGCCTCTGGATCATCCTGCTGGTCCTGCATGTCATCAATTTACTCATATTGGCAACCCAAACGATTTTTGGCAATCCCTTTCGGGCATGGGATGCCGTCGAGGTTTCAGTCAGTGATGGGCAAGCTAAGGGTTTCCCCACAAAGGGAGAGCGCGTTACTGCATTGCAAGGCGGGTTGACTGCTCTGCGCGCCTTTTTCTGGGTAGGTATCGGGGTAATCCTTTACCTGCTATCACTCAATGTCGGTCTCTGGCAAACAGTATTTTTCGTATCCGTATTGGTTGGATTAATCGTGAGTGAATGGGTCACTCAAACCCTGATTAATGCCACGGCTGAGTTCTGGGAAAAGCGCTTGCAACCTTTTGCCCACCTGATTGCAGTTATCTTTTCCCCCCTGTTGACCATCGTTTTTCGCCTCGTTCAAAACATTGTTCCTCCCCATCCGCCAACCTCCTCCCAGGAAATGGCCGAGGAATTAATGGAGTGGGTGGATGTTGCTCAAGAGCAAGGTGATATCGGCACAGAACAGGGACGTTTGCTCCATTCGATTTTAGAGTTAAGCGACACAGTGGCGCGTGAGATCATGGTGCCGCGAGTGGATATTGTTGCCCTTGAGCAAGAAATGAGCCTCGACGAGGCAGCCCGCGTTTTTATTGCTTCGGGACATTCGCGCTTGCCCTTATACGAAGGAACCATTGATCAAATTCGCGGCCTCATCTACGCGAAGGACTTACTACGCTTCTGGGTGGAAAAACGGGCCGATACCCCTTTGAGCCGTCTGGCTCGGCCAGCCTATTTTATCCCCGAAGCTAAACGGATTGATGAGCTACTAAACGAAATGCAACAACGCCGGGTGCACCTCGCCATTGTTGTGGATGAATATGGCGGCGTCGCCGGCCTGGTTACCCTGGAGGATATCATTGAGGAAATTCTTGGCGAAATTCAGGATGAATATGACCAGGCTGAAGAATTACCTTTTCAGGAATTAGGGGGAGGGGAATATCTCTTTCAGGGTAAAATCGACCTTGGAGATTTTAACGAGATCATGGCAACCGAATTACCCAAAGAGGAAGCAGATACTTTAGGTGGTTTCATTTTGCAACAATTGGGGCGTTTGCCTTCTGCGGGTGAAAAGTTGTGCATCAATCATCTTGAACTCATCGTTGAGCAAGTGAGCGGGCGACGAATTCGCAAAGTGCGAGCACGCCGCCTCGATGGGGAATGCAATCTGGAGGAACAGAATGTTAACGGATGAACTACGCGAGAAATTGATTGAGAGTGCCCTGGAGGCGCGCCGCTGGGCATATGCGCCATATTCTGGCTACCCGGTTGGAGCAGCGTTATTAACTGCCTCAGGACGCATCTATGACGGAGTAAATATCGAGAATGCTTCGTATCCCAATACCATTTGTGCTGAGCGGGTAGCGGTCTTCAAAGCAGTCTCTGAAGGCGAACGAGAGTTTATAGCCATTGCGGTCGTCACTTCCAATGCTGGCGCTCCTTGTGGCGCATGTCGGCAAGTGCTCTCCGAGTTTGGTTTGGATACGATTGTGCTCATTGCCGATGAGCAGCGCAACATCGTCGTGCAAACAACGGTGCGCGAATTGCTTCCCCGAGCTTTTGGAATGGAAAAGGTGATAAAGGAGAAAAATTCGCTTTAGCTTGCAGGAATTTCGCCAGCCGGTTCGATTTGCTCGCCTCGGTCGGTAATTAATCCAATCCCGAATGCCTTGGCTGCTTCATAGGAGCTGGGATCTGCTCGCATGCCGTATACGTACACCAGATACGGTCCTTCAAAGCCATTCTCAGCCAGTCGCCGCCGCAACCCCTCAGAACGCATCGCCTGTGCCCACCTTTCCACCACACTGTAGCCTAGTCTCGTTTTCGCTTCTAATACCGCAGTCAGTCTTCGCCCCGCTCCATCCTGAACCGTGTAAATCACATCGATCTCGCTGTTCAGGTGAAGGTTGAACGGCCCGCTCAGTATTTCATACCCTTTATGGCGCAAGACATACCCCAACATGTCAGCCGCTTCCTGTTCGGTCGAAACCCCAATGCGCTCATCAAGACGAGCAAGCTTCGACCAGGTTTTTTCCTGCGCTTCGGCAAGTTTTTCCATGGCGATTTCCAATCGCCCAACCCGCTCTTCCGTCCGCCGCTGCGCTTCAGCTAGCTCTTCTACCCGCTCTTCCGTCCGCCGCTGCGCTTCGGCTAGCTCTTCTACCCGCTCTTCCGTCCGCCGCTGCGCTTCGGCTAGCTCTTCTACCCGCTCTTCCGTCCGCCGCTGCGCTTCAGCTAGCTCTTCTACCCGCTCTTCCGTCCGCCGCTGCGCTTCGGCTAGTTGCTCGATCCGCTCTTCAGTGCGTTTCTGAGCTTCAGCAAGATTTTCAACCGCGATGGTTAAATCCGCTACCTTGACAATGAGTTTCTGAACCGCCTTCAGCAAATTGTACTCATCATCCGGCAAAATGGCGCGCCGAAACTCCGTCTGCAACTCACTGTCGCTGACGATCCGCTGAATTAAAGCCCGAATCTCATCCGTTGATAGCATCGTTTTTATTATATCATGCTATCTTTTGTGTTCCCTGTTCGGTACACAGCGATTCCGAATCGAAAAAATCGGGTGGAGAAAAATCGCCCTTGGTTTGCCTCAATACGCTGTCTAATTTTTGATGATTGGGAGGCTCTAGTCCATTTTATGCCCAATGGTCTAAAAAACATTACACCTATCCCCTTGAATCAGATCTACAGGTGTTATTCTATCGAGGAAATTACTGTCCAAAACAAGGGTATAATACCTTTGATCACTGTGGGCGAGTTTTTCCATGCTTCCAATTTTGTCGCACCGAAAAATTGTTGGCTATTCGGCTGTCCTGTTGCCATTCACTGCGCAGGGTGAAGTAAATTGGGAGGCTTTCACAGCGCATGTGCATCGCACAGCCCAAGCTGGACTGATCCCAGCCGTTAATATGGATACCGGTTACGCGCATTTCCTGGACTCTTCGATACGCCGTCAAGTACTTTCTCTAACCCGGCAAGTGATGGACGGCGCTATGTTTGCAGCCGGCACAGTTGTGTTGGATCAGCCGGGTGACGGGTTTAACCCCGCTGCTTATCAACGCGAAATTGAACAAGTTCTCTCTTTTGGAGGCATTCCGGTTATCTTCCAATCCTACGGATTAACTGCTCTGCCACCTGATCGCCTCCTGAAAGGCTATGCCCTGTTTGGGCATATTGCAGATCGTTTCATCGTCTTTGAATTAGGGAAGATGTTTGCTCCTTTTGGGCAAATATACGATTTGGAAGTGTTTGAAGGGTTGTTGAGCATTCCCCAATGTGTAGCTGCCAAGCATTCTTCGCTCAGCCGCCAACTGGAATGGGAGCGGCTAAAGGTGCGCAACCGCCTTCGCCCCAATTTTCAACTGCTGAGCGGCAACGACCTGGCGATTGACATGGTGATCTATGGATCGGACTACCTGCTAGGACTATCCACCTTTGCACCGGATTACTTTGCCCTGCGAGATCGTTGGTGGCACACGGGTGATCCTCGCTTTTACGAATTAAATGATGTATTGCAGTATCTCGGTTGGTTTGCGTTTCGTGAGCCGGTGCCCGCTTACCGTCATTCAGCGGCTCAATTCCTTTGGCTGCGAGGCTGGATAACAGACAGTCAGCCGCACCCAAATTGTCCCCGCCGGCCGCAAAGCGATTTGCCGGTGCTACGCCGAATTTTGCGCCGCCTGGAGCAGTTTAGCGATGACTGACTACCCCCGTCTGGCACGTTTGAATAGCCCGACCGCCTTGCGGGCTCGCTTGCATGAACTGGGGGTCAACTTAGACCTTGACGAGGAGTTGCTGCCTGCTCCCCAATCTCCCTTAGCTCAACCGTTGAGGCTATCGCAAGATGGCCGTTGGATTGGCAACCGGTGGTGCATTCAGCCAATGGAAGGCTGGGATGGCACACCCGATGGTAAGCCAACTGAGCTTACAATGCGTCGCTGGCAGCGATTTGGTGAAAGCGGCGCAAAGCTGATTTGGGGCGGAGAGGCGGTTGCAGTGTGCCCCCACGGGCGCGCCAATCCTAACCAATTGGTGATTAACCAGCAAAATGTAGCTGATCTGGCTCGCCTACGCCATACGTTGGTGCAGGCTCATGCTGCGAAATGGGGGATAGATGGATTACTCCTTGGGCTGCAATTGACTCATTCAGGACGATTTTCCCGTCCAACAGGAAAGCCACAACCTTTGATCCTTTATCACCACCCCATTCTGGATCGCAGACTTGGTCTGCCACCCGATTATCCCTTGCTGAGCGATGGCGAATTGGATGACTTGACGGCTAAGTTTATTCAGGCAGCTAAACTGGCACAGGAAGCCGGCTTTGATTTTGTCGATATCAAACACTGTCACGGCTATCTGCTGCATGAAATGCTCAGTGCAGTTGAACGCCCCGGCGATTATGGCGGTAGTTTGCAAAATCGCACTCGATTCTTGCGCCAGGTCGTAGCGGGTATTCGATCAGAGAGACCCGATCTGTTGATTGGCGTGCGTCTCTCGGCATTTGACTTTATTCCATATAAACGCGGACTAGATGGAATTGGGCAAGCGGAAGAATGGCCACGTCAGAGCGTCTATCCATATGCTTTTGGCGGTGACGGCAGCGGCAGCGGAATCGACCTTTATGAAACCAATCAATTTCTCTCCCTGCTTGAATCAATGGGGGTTTTACTGGTCAATCTGAGCGCTGGTAGCCCTTACTATTGTCCACATATTCAACGCCCGGCGCTCTTTCCACCGATAGATGGCTACCTTCCTCCAGAAGACCCTCTGGTTGGTGTTGCGCGGCAAATTCAGGTAGCCGCTGAGCTAAAAGCTCGTCATCCTCGCCTTATCTTTGTGGGGTCAGCTTATTCGTATTTACAAGAACGGCTGCCCCATATCGCTCAGTGGAATGTACGCCGGGGCGGAGTGGATTTTGTCGGAATTGGGCGGATGGCATTGACCTATCCAACGCTGTGTGCCGATGTTCTGGCAGGCAGACCCTTGCAACGCAAGCGCATCTGCCGAACGTTTAGTGACTGTACAACTGCACCGCGCTTGGGGTTCGTGAGTGGTTGTTTTCCGCTCGATGATTTCTATAAAAATCGCCCGGAAGCCAAGCAATTGGCAGCCATAAAGCGGAAGCTCACATGAAAACCATCTGGGTGGTAAGCGAGGGCATTTTTCATCCTCCCATTGATGGGCGGTTCGCGCTGCGGCGCGCCTTACATGGCTGCGGGGTGCAAGTAAAGTCTTGCCGTCAGCTAGAGCAGCTCCCTCAGGACATGAGCGACATAGCAGCAATCGTGTTGTACATTCATCGCCAAAGCGTAGAACAAGGTGCACTTCGGCGGCTGATTGATTATGTCCGCAATGGCGGAGGAATGCTGGCAGTCCATTCAGCTAGTGCGTCTTTCAAAAGGGAATCGGCCTTTTTTGAGCTGCTCGGTGGCCGTTTCGTTGGTCATGGTAAGATACAGCGCCTAAAATTCCGCCCCTTGCGAGAGGACCTCTTCGATGGGATTGATGACTTTACAATTAAGGATGAATTGTATCGCCACGAATTTCAACCAAAGGTAGAAGTTCACTGGCTGGCATCTGCTGCGGGTGAAGAAACTCCGGCTGTTTGGACTTATTGCTTCGGTGCCGGACGGGTTTGTTATCTAATGCCCGGCCACCTCGGCAGCAGTTTACGTCATCCCGCTGTGCAGGAAATTATTCAGCGAGGATTAACCTGGGTTATGGGGCGCCCTCAGCTAAACCCTACATGAAGAAAAAGTTGCGGTTGGGAGTGGTTGGATGCGGTGAGATCGCCCGTTATACGGCGCTTTTGGCGAGATTCTTGCCCCGTCTGGTGCTAACAGCCTGTTGTGATCGGGATAGCGAAAGGGCATTTCAATTTGCTCGCCAATTCCGAATCCCGTTTGCTTGTACAGAGGTGGAACAAGTCATACAATCTGACGGAGTTGACGCGGTTTATCTTGCGCTTCCGCATCATTTGCATGAGCAGATAATCCGTATGGCAGTTGAGGCGGGGAAAGCTGTTTTGGTTGAAAAACCACTCACCCGTACCTTAAGCGAGGGAGTTGGACTGGTAAATTGGTTGAGGGGAAAGACAGTCAAGGTAGGAGTTAACTATCAGTACCGTTATGATGCAGCCGCATACCGTATGGCACAAGCTGTTCGGGCTGGTGAATTGGGTAGAGTGTTTAGTGTGCGGATCAACGTCGCATGGCGGCGTACCGAACAGTATTTTCGTTCGGCTGCCTGGCATCGCCGACTGGACCAGGCTGGTGGAGGGACGTTAATCACCCAGGCAAGCCACTTTTTGGATCTGGCGCTATGGGCTTTGGGGGAAGAAGCGTTGGAGGCCATGGGCTGGACCGCCAACCCATGCTTTGAGGTCGAAGTCGAGACTCTGGCAAAGGCTATCTTGCAAACCGAAGGTGGTTCCCTGGTCAGCCTGACTTCCACAATGTGCGCTGCTGTCGAAGAAGCCGTGCGGATTGAAATGTATGGTGAACGCGGTCAGGTAATTTATCTTGATTCGCCGATACCCCATCTAAAAGTCCGTGGGGTTCATCTGCACCGCTATCCTGTGCCGGTGGCAGGTGTCCATCCCTTACAGCGTAGCCTGAACGGATTCGTCCGTTGGATTCTGGACAATCAGCCATTTTTGACCCCGGCTGCAGAGGCGTTACCAGTGTTAGCAGCAGTGGAGGCTATTTATCGCTCGGCGCGCAGCGGTCAGCGCGAAGCAGTGGTAAAAATACGCAATATCCAAAACCTATAGGCCTTCCTCATTCGAATATATATGAAAGTCTCCATCAAGAAGATTTACCTTAACCCAGAAGGCGGTCATAATGGACAATAGACACTTAAACCCAGGACAACCCACCCCAAACGAAACGAAGTTAAGCTGGTGGACACGGCTTGGCTACGGAATGGGGGATATTTTCGGAGGCGGATCAGGGGTCATCATCAGTTTTTATTATCCGATTTTCCTCACCGATGTAGTTCGGATATCGCCTTCGCTGGCAGGGACTGTGATTCTGATCAGTAAAATCTACGATAGTCTCACCGATCCCTTTGAAGGGATTCTTTGTGACCGCACACGCACCAGGTTGGGGCGGCGCCGTCCCTACCTGCTGGCTGGTATCCCCCTCATATTTCTCTCTTTTTTTATGCTGTTTTACCCATATGCAATGGAGTCAGAGCTCGCGCGTTTTACAGCAGTAGTGTTGAGTTACCTGTTTTTTTCCACGGTTGTCAGCATCGTCATGCTGAATTACAATGCCCTCCATTCCGAAATTACCCTGGATTACCATGAACGCTCTCGGTTGAGTTCAATTCGCATTTTCTTTTCCACCATTTCTTCCATCCTGGCAGCGCTACTGCCGCTGGAGATTGTCAAAGCTTTTGCCGATGTTCGGAGTGGTTACATCGCCATGGCGGCATGCTTTGGGTTGTTCTTTGCATTACCCTTTATTGCGACTGTTGCCGCTGTGCACGAGCGGCCAGAATTTCAAAAGCCTCCGCGCCCTTTTAACTGGCGGGAGGCTTTTATCACTCCCTTTCAAAACCGAACCTTCGTTTATACCTTAGCCATGTACTTATTTGCTTTTGTTGCTATCGATACTGTCAGCACAATTGTTGCTTATTTCATCAAGTATTATTTACAGCGGAGCGGAGAGGTCAGTTTTGTCAACGGCACTTTGCTGATTGCACAAGTTCTTTCATTACCCTTTTACGTGCGGCTTAGCCATAAAGTTGGCAAAGTGCGGGGTTATATGGTTGGTTTGACGATTTGGATGATTACGATGGTGTTTAGTTGGCTAATCGGACCGCATTCGGACCGCTTATGGATGTATCTCTTTGCTGCTTGTGTGGGACTCGGCACTGGCGGTGTTGTTGTCATGATTTATGCCATTTTTCCGGATATACCGGATGTAGACGAATTGGGTAGCGGTCAACGGCGTGAAGCTATTTATTCAGCGTTGGTTACCTTCATCCGCAAACTTAGCTCTGCTGTGGCAATTTTTGCTGTATCTCAGGTGTTGGAATGGGCAGGCTATATCCCTCCGCTCCAGGAAACCATAGATGGAGGGTTACGCTTGATTGAACAGTCACAAAGCCCGACTTTCCTCTTAGCCCTCCGTCTGATCTTCGTTCTCCTACCTGTGATTCTTCTGGGGCTGGCATTGTTATTTGCCCTGCGTTTTCCCCTGACGCCATTATTGCATCAGCAGTTGAATGCACACCTGAGCCGCCAACGCGCTGGTCTCCCGGTGGATGAAAGAGAAAAAGAATTCCTGGTGAAAACCCTGCTTGGCTAAATGGGAGAAAGTCAATGACGGTTCATGCGCAAGATGAGTATCAGATCAAATCCCTAACTTCTCCTCCACCTGGCTATCCTGCCGTTGAACATGCGGATAGCTTTACTGAAAAACCTTTTTTACCAACCTTTGAACAACGAAAAGAAGCTTTTCTGGCACATGTGCTGCGCAACCCAGCACCGATGAATACCAAACCCGTATGGTACGAATTAATCCGCTGCTCCTTAGGACAACAACCGCATGAAGGAATAGTCCAGGCTGCGCTCCAATTCATTGCTGCGCGGCGTGACTGCTCCGATTTTGTCTTGCATGCCATTTTACGGCTGCTCTACCAATTTCCAGAGTGTTTCAGCCCTAGACTGCTGGATTATGCCCGTCAGGTAGTGCTGGGATTCAAGTATTTTCCGAATGAGCCAGGAGTGGACTCATTATGTACCTGGACTGAAAATCACTATATCCTCTACACCACAGGTGCCTATCTGGCCGGTCAATTGTATCCCGATACAGTTTTCACCAACAGCGGTGAGAGCGGTGAACAAAAGATGAACCTCAATCGTCCTCGCATTTTGCGCTGGATGGAATTGCGCTTTCGCACAGGCTTTAGTGAGTGGCTTTCCCATGTCTATTATGACGAGGATTTGACCGCCTTGCTCTCGCTGGTAGATTTTGCCACCGATGACGAGTTGCGCCGCCGTGCTGAGATGATCGTTGACCTTTTGCTGCTAGATATGGCGTTGAATTCGTATTGCGGGGTGTTTGGATCGACTCATGGTCGAGCCTATGAGAACACCAAGAAATGGGCTGCTCAGGAAGGTACGACCGATACTGTGAAATTGTTGTTTGGGAGGGGAATTTTCTCTGGTTATGATAACATGAGTGCTGCAGCCTTCGCCCTTAGCCGATATCAACTGCCAGAAGTGATTGAGAAAATAGCCCAATACGATCCTCCAGATGGGATGATCAATCGTCAGCGGATGGGCATTCGGTTGGCAGAAATGGAAAAATGGGGACTAAAGCCAGACAACTTCGAGGATGGTATGCACTATTTGACCCTGGAAGCCTATGCTCATCCTCGAACGATTAACAACACGATCAGCATGTTTGATCAATGCAACTGGTGGGAAAATGATTTTCTCCGTCCTTTCTCTGCGTTTCGGCCATTCGTAAAACCATTGCGCAAGTTAGATTTATTGCCAGTATTAGCTTCAATCGTGGAGCGGGATGTCTGCCGCAATACCCGCGAGGAAGTGAACATTTACACCTATAAGACCGCCGACTATATGCTTTCGACCGCTCAGGACTATCGCAAAGGCTATGGCGGCGACCAGCAGCACATCTGGCAGGCCACATTGGGACAAGATGCAGTTTGTTTTACGACCCATCCGGCAAAATTTGAAGGAAAGACACCCAATTATTGGGCAGGGAGTGGTTTACTGCCAAGGGCTGCACAATATCGCAATGTCGTCATTGTGGTTTACAATTTACAGAAAATCCCTGCTTTATATGTTCCAATTCGTCACTTTTACACTCATGCCTGGTTAGCGAGGGATAAATTTGACCAAGTAGTGGAACGGGACGAGTGGATTTTTGCTCGGCGAGGTCAGGCATACCTTGCCCTGCGCTCCCGTAACCCTTATCAATGGCGTGAGAGTAGACAACTCAAAGGAAACAGGCAACAACCTGTTTCTGCCCGTGCAGTTTATGGGGCTGAGGATGCACTGCGTATCACTCGCGCAGAGGATGAAGGGCGAGAAATTCTGGCGGATGGCGCCCAAAATATCTGGCTGTGTCAGTTAGGCAGGCAAGCGGAGGATGGCTCGTTCGAGGCTTTCATGACAGCCATTTGTTGCGCGAGATTAAGTTTCAAAGGTTTAAGCGTTTGTTTTGATTCGCCAGGCAATGGTAAGATTGAATTCGGTTGGGAAGGGGACTTGCGGGTCAACGGTCAAGCGGTGCGGTTAGACGCCTACCCCCGCTACGACAACCCCTTTATGCAGGTTGAGTTTGGTGGAACGAAAGTAGAAGTTCAAGCTTTTGGCTCTTCTCTGCGCTTGGATTGGGAAAGCGGCCTTCGGGAGGTGGAAAGCACCCGTTAAAAGGCGCAACTGCGCAGACACTCCTTTGAGCTGTCTGGCTCGGCTAGCCCATTTTCTGAATTTAAACGGATTGACAAACTCCGACACAGGATACAAAAACGCCGCCTACCCCTCGCCATCTTGGGAGAGAGGAACAGCGGCGTTGCTCGTCTGTTTACCTTGGAAGGCATTTTCGAGCAAATTCTAAGCAAAGTTCAGTATGAATATGATTACACCTGAAGGAACCCCTTTACAGTAGTTTTTAGGAAACCGAAAAGAAAATCGCTTTAGCTGCCCACCCGCTGCTCAGTGCTCTTCTGCGCTTCGGCAAGTTACTTTAATCGCTCTTCAGTGCATTTTTGGTCTTTGACAAGATTGTTAACGGCAACGGTTAAGGAGGTTACTTTGACATTGAGTTCCCGAACTGCCTTCAACAAGTTATACTCTTCATGCGGCAAAATAGCGCCGAAACTCTGTCTGCAACTCACTATCGCTGACGATCCGCTGAATTAAAGGCCGAATCTCATCCGTTATTATATCATGCTATCTTTTGTGTTCACTGTTCGGTGCTGGAATATACAAATTTTCAACGTACTTAGCAAACTTTTGTCTCCGCTTACGGTTCAAATTTTCCACCAACGTCCTTAGCCGCTCGCCGCCAATCCACACCATAAAGGCGTAGATGATCCGATGCCAGTGTTTCAGGGCATAAGGCGGATCGAAATAGAGTGCTTTGGCATAATCGCGCAAGGCTAGCGCAGGCTCCTCGCCGTCCAGGTAATAACGTGCCTTCAGACGATACATACCTCCTAAAACCTTGCGGCGATCCGCGGCTATCTTTGGGGCTAAAGATGGCTGAGTCAGCGCCCATTCATACAGGCGTTGAATCTCTTCGCTAAAATGCACTGCCTGGGCAACGTTTTTGGCTCGCTGATGCTGGCGCGCAGCCGCCCACACAGAGGATACATGCCGAGAGCGGCTATTGGCGGCAACTCGAATCCATAAATGGTGATCCAGCATATAGTGATAATTCTCATCCAGATAACCAACTTCCTCGACCACCGAACGACGCAAGAAGACCGCCGGTTGACAAATTACCCGGAAACGCAAAAAGTCTCTCAAACCCCAATCCCCAAATGACCAGCGGTTGATTGGTCTGCCTGTTTCATTTACAGCGATTGCATCCCCAAACACCATCCCCAGGGTTGAGTCTTCCTGGAACACCCGAACAGCCTGGGCTATTGCGCCGGGTAAGTATTGGTCATCCGAATTCAGCCAGGCAACGATTTCCCCCGTTGCCCTGCGCAATCCCTTGTTGATCGCTTCAGCCTGACCATGATCCTTTTCGGAAACCCAATAAGTTAGGTAGGACTGATACTGTTGAATAATCATCTGGCTGCCATCGCTCGAATCACCATCGATAATGATGTACTCCAAATCGAACAAATCCCTAAGAGCAGCCTGACGAATAACCGATTGGATCGTGTCTTCTAAGTAGGCAGCCTGATTATACGAAGGGGTGATAATACTAACCAGCGGACGTGGGCACATGTTATTGCAACGGATGAGTCAAGTCGAATATCAGATATCCCTTTCCTTCTGCTATCAGGGGATAATTTTCAGTGAGAGCCTTTTTTAGGTCTTTCTGGGCTTCAAATTGATTCAGAGCGGTCACCAAAAAATAATCCATCCCCTCGAGACGATTCGTAAAAGTGGTCTCAAAGTCCTTTTCGCGTCCCCGTAAGGCAGCTAGCTCCTGTTCACCGCTCGTCTGCCATAGGGTCACCTTTCGCCAACCATAATACATCAACGGATAGCCGTAACTCTGGGTCAAGGCAATGATGCGCCCCTCGGCTGGCAACAACGCACCGATTTTCGCCCAATATTGCGGTGCGGCGCGATTATCTTCGGCGCGAGCGGTCGTTATGCTGATCCAGGCTGGATAAACCACAAGCAAAAGTACCCAAAAGGCGAAACTTAGACGCCAAAACCCCTTAATACCCTTCAGTCGTTCGAGCAAAACTTCTGCCACAGGTGCCAGCGAGAGCGCCAAAATTGGCACAAGCTGGATGGAATAATAGCTATGTGTGTACATCTGATAGGGAACGGTTAGTCCGTAAATGAAATAGCCAATCCACCAACCCACCAAGAGCGAACGGAAGCGTGGGGAGGCTAACCAGAGACCCAAAAACCCCAAAACAATTGAGGCGAATCCTACTAAATCGCTGAGAAAAGATAACCAGCGCACATAGAAGGCTGGCTCTTTTATAAGGTAAGCCAGCGAGAGTGTCCAGTTTTCAATATATGCCCCAATATTTCCCTGTCGATTGGAGAAATAATATGCAAAGGGAATTGCTGCCATGATGAGAGCCATTGCCCATAATTGGGGATTTTTGATGATCTGTCTAAATTTGTAGCCTCCCAACACCACCGAGACTGCGCAAGCAGCAACGATATAGCCCGCAACCGGCTTGGTCAGCACAGCCATCCCCCCCGCTACGGCAGCGAGGATCGCCCATCGCCAGGTAGGGGTTTCCTGCCAGCGCACGAGAGCATAACCGGTTACAACGATCCACATCGTCATCGCCGGGTCGGGTTGAAACGCCCGACTTGCCTGGACGGCAAAAGGCAGGAGAAGCATATAGCCCAGAGAAAATAATGCTGCTAAAGGAGTGGTAAACCGCCTGGCAAGCAGAAAAAGAAAAAAAGCTCCAATTAACCAAAATAAAATGCTATAGGCCCGTCCTATCCAAAGCTGTTCCTCGCCGAGAAGGCGGTAGGTGTAAGCTGTGAGCGCCTCTAAGATCGGCGCTTCAAAACGCCCGGTAGAGCGGGCGAGGGAAATAGCCAGGTCTCGTTTGTCCGCCTCGGCGTTGGGGAGGATTTGATAATAGATGCTGCGCGCAATGATGGCACCGCGCAACTGGCGGGAGGGATGGTAATCCAAGGGTGGATCGGTAAGGTCGTAGAACCGCAGCACCGCTCCAAAGATAAGCAGCGATAGAACGAGCAATAATTCAATCGAGAAATTTCGCTTAATTTCGTTCATCGGGTGAGGCCGTTAGAGGCAATGATATAAATTGTCGCAATTTGGTCTTCCTTATAAACCCGAAATTGCTCCATCAATCTTTGCAACCGAGCATTGGATTTGAGATAATGAAAAACGACAAGATAAGCTGGATACTCGTTGATTACTTTGCTCTCATCAACTAGTTCCGTAAAATACCATCCGGATTCCCCAGTCCACAGGTACATTGTTGATAGAGAATTGCTATAGAGCTTATTCGTTTCAAGAGTCTGGAGGGTCTGGATCACCTGGGATTCGTGCCATCGCCGGTTAGCGACCCCAAGCCCTTGTTTGTGAAGGGTCCTGAGACGAGACACACTCTCGTTTGTGTAGTAGAAAAGCAACAGGAGAGCCATCCCGATACCGATCACTTTCCCCAACCATTTTCGACTTTTCCACAAGAAGCTCAGAAACGCAGAAACGAGGATAATTACCGATAATTGGGTCGGGATAAGCATTCGCTCGGTAAAACCGATCATCGGATCAAAAAACAACTTGCTCAAAATGACAAAGGGCATATAAAGCATGCCAAAAAGAAGATAGATTACAACCAAAGGTATGGGACGAAGTGCCTGAATGGGTGAAATCTTCCTTTTCTTTGCTTCATACAACCACCAAGCCAAGACAAAAAGGAAAAATAATCCTGCGCCGATCACCAGCCATTTTTCTTGCCCATAAATGACTCTACCGGGCAACAGCCATCCCATCAGAGTGTGAATGATCGAGAGCCAGTTTTTCATTCCGAGTGGCGTCAACGTCAACTGACGGTTTAGGAATTGATTCTCGATTTGAAAATTTCTGAACGTCCAGAGCAACATGGGCACACCGCAGATCAATATGGTCAGCCCAAGGTTGATCAGCAAAGATTTCCATCCCGGTTGTCTAAGTATGGTTAAGATCAGCACTAGCGTGATGATAGCCACAACGCCAATGTAGCGGGTCAGCCAGGCAATAGCTAAACAAAAAAGCGCAAGTATCAAGTAAAGCCGTCGGTCGGTTTTATAAAAGACGTCAACCAGCAAAAACCCACTTAGGATCAGAGTAAGAAAGAGGGGTTCGCTCATTGCCCAGGCATGGCGCTCCAACAAAGGCGCTGAGAAAAGAGTTAAAAGGCTGGCAAATAAACCGCTCCAGGGAGAATGAGTAATTCTTAAGGTCGTTATTCCCACCAGGATAATCGACAGGCTAAACAGAAAGGCATGAAAATAGCGCACCGTGATATAAGCATCCCATCCTACCGATTCGAAGGCGGCTAAAACGACCGAAAAGGCAGGTGGATAATGCGTAAGCGGAATCAGAGAATTCCCTGAACCGGGATAGGCCAGGATGCCTTTCTGAGCCAAATTGCGCGCTGCCCCTATATATTGAAAAGAATCGGCCACCCAACCAGCTCCCCACACCGTCGCATAGAGCACCATCCAAAAGCCAGCGGAGGCGAGAATGAAAAACCCGATTGCGAAGAAAATCAGCCTAAAGGAAGGTTTACGATGGGATTCCTGCATTGAACAGAGGCTCGATTTTAACCAAAAAGCCGATCATAGTCCACCTTTGGGAATACCTGTAATTTCCCGCCAATGGTAGCATCCAGCACTTCCCTTCCGGCCGCTTCAAAGGCTTGCTTTGCCAGGCGATAGGCACGCTCTGAAGTCTCCAGGTCTGGCAATTGCCAGCGAAAGCCTTTTCCGAAATAATTGGCGTGAAAGTGATCCCTGTCTTCCCCTTGGGAAATGACGGTCGTGTTTGGCTTCCCCTGGGTCGAAAAATTGTGATCAACGCCGACGAGAATCACTTGCTGAAAGCCCATATAGAAAGCAAGTTGTAAAGCCACATAGGTCACCGTTGCTCCTTCCCATAAGCGATGGCGCGCATCCACAGCAAATTTCGGTCCTGTGTAGGTCGTGTGGAGAAAGATTGTCCGCTCATCTGGAAAGCTGGTGAAAAAACGGCGCGAACGCCAGGCAAGAAACTTTGGCATAGGGAGCGCTAAAATATCCGCCAGACATTGTTCAATGACCAGATCATTGATCGCCACATAGTAGGTGGTAACAAAACCGATCTGATCAAAGGCGAGATAGATGCGATTCATGCCAAAGGTAATCTCATCTTTCAGCCTGGTCAGGTCGGTTTGCTTTAAGCTGGGTCCATTGCCGATAATAAAACAGCGCTGCCCCTGATGGCGTTGGGCATAACCTTCCAGGACACGCTTGCTTTGTCGACGCCAGGGATGAAAGGTAGCGGCAGGATACTGCGCGGCGCGTCCTAAAGCGTAACGCATCCGACTAAGAGGACGCCATATCGCAGGAGGAAACAAACGTTTGAAGGGAGGAATGTAGGTACCCATTTATTCTGTGCTGAGGCGAGCAGTTGCGCCGCCATCGACGATTAAAGCCTGCCCGGTCATAAAAGAAGATTGAGTCTCATCGGCAAGGAAGTAGATTGCGTGAGCAATCTCTTCTGGTTTACCAATGCGCCCGTTAACCGTCTTACGGGCTAAATTATCCAACCGTTCCAGGATATCTCCTCCTGATACATGCCCCCGTCCCAAGCCGGCGCGCAACATGGGGGTATCTACTGCACCAGGCAAGACTGCGTTGGCGCGAATGTTGTCCCTGGCGAACTCAATCGCGATTGCTCGCGTCAGAGCCAGGAGTCCTCCCTTACTGGCCGCATACGCAGCAATGTTGGCGGAAGTAGCTACAGCATGAACCGAAGATACATTGACAATCGCTCCTCCACCAGCAGCTTTCAACAAGGGATATGCTAGCTTGACTCCCAGAAACACCGAGGTCAGGTTAGAGGCAAGAACCATATTCCACTCATCGATGGTCGTTTCCAACAAAGGTTTGGCAACCTGAACAGCCGCATTGTTCACCAAAGCGTGTAAGTAGGGAGTGATCTCTCTGGTAGCGCTAAAGATCGCTTGCAGGTTTTCGCTAATTGAAATATCTGCCTGAATGAAGGCGCCATCTGATGGAAAAGCCTCTCCAAAAGAGGCGCGATCAACACCGATAACCTTCCAACCCATGTGGGCGAAATGATGAACGGTTGCCCGGCCTATGCCGCCGGCCGCGCCAGTGATCAACACAACTCGCTTGGATTCTTGGTCACTGTTGACCATACAGGTTACTCCTTAACCTCTGTCGCCGCTCATGCATGGTCACTTAATTCATTGATTGAAATTTTGCAAACCGCACATAGCGTTCTTCTAAATCCTCACAAGCAATTCCCAGGCCTTGCAACAGATTTCGCAGGGTGTTTCGATGCACCCGCTCCCACGCCGCAGGACTGGAATTGGCATTATGCGGAGCTAACATCACCTGATCCATCTTAAGCAAGGGCGAATCGAGAGGTAAAGGCTCCTGCTCAAAGACATCTAAAGCCGCCCCACCGATCTGGCCGTTTTGGAGGGCGTTGATCAGGGCTTGTTCATCTACCACTGCACCCCGCGCAGCGTTGATCAGCACCGCGCTGGGTTTCATCAACTTCAAGGTCCTCTCATTGATCAAATGATAACTTGTCGGGTTGAGATCACAATTCAAGCTTACAAAATCCGCCCGCTGTAATAAATCTTCCAGGCTGGTCATTTCGACCTGATTCTCAGCGATGAAATCGTGAGCAATTTCGACAATATCATTCCCCAGAATACGCATTCCAAAAGCGCGCGCTCGGCGAATGACCGCCTTGCCAATATTGCCCACTCCAATAACGCCTAGGGTACATTCACTCAGAGAGCGACCTGGCAGCTTCTCCCATTGGCCGGCTTTCATCGCTCGATCCATCCACGGTTGGCGGCGAGCAAAAGCCAACATGTATCCCAAGACCGTATCCGCCACCGGCAAAGTAAAGGCATTCGGGGTACGGCAGACCTGAATCCCTAACCGCGCGGCGGCATCGTGGTCAATGGAATCCACTCCCGACCCCCATTTGGAAATCACTTTCAAGCGCGGAGCGCAGGCTTCCAGAACACGGGCAGTGTAGCGGTCATCGCCACAAATGGTGCCATCATACTGACCGGCAACCGTGAGCAATTGTTCTTCAGACAGTCGCTCTTTGACTTCGACGGAAAGAACTTCAATGCCATAGCTTTCTAGCAACGGTTGAAAATGGTGACGGCGCGGTAAAATATATGGAGCGGAAAAAAGCACCACAAAGGTCATAAAGGATCCTCTTATTTCTGATGATTTCTTTGAGCAAGAAAATCCACAATCGCAAAGTCTAACTCGTCATCGATATCCCAGGCTTCAGCCGCATCGATTTCAAACATCAGCGGGCGTTCTCCAAGACGGTTACGTCTGCGCAGCAAGGTCTCGGCTGTAAAGATATAGATACACGAGTTCTCCTCATAGACTGGCGGTAAGTCTTGCGTTTGCAGCAAGATCGCTGGATTGTGATTGATGGCGCGTCCGACTTGATCATACAGGCGGGTTTGCCAGCGAGTAACGGAAAAGAGCGAATCATAGGCAGGATAATTTTCCCGGAAGATATGAATAGCCCGAGAGATGGTCTCGGCTTTCAACAAGGGATTGGTACTGTGGGTTTGCAAATAAACGTCAGCTTTTACCTGTGATACGTCATAAGCTAATATTTCGTTCATTGGCACGCGATCGCCACGCAGGGTTTCCGGCCGAATCAGACCGTGAACCTGTGGGAAATGAATTTGCAAGTCTTTCAGGATTAGCGGACTGTCGGTGTCTACTACAATTGCGGTGATCTCCGCACAGCTTTGCAAAGTTTCTAAAATATGATGAAACAAAGGCTTGCCGGCGAGAGGGCGATAATTTTTGCCAGGTACTCGCTGAGAGTGATGGCGCATGGGAACAAGGGCGACAATTTTCGGCAAAGAGCTTGTCATCTTTTCGTCCACTCTGGATTCAGGTATCATTATACCGAATCGGTTCAATATTGCGAGTCGTGGAAAGGGTTTTCTCCTCCCGAAACTGGCGCGGATAGTAAAAAGTCTGGCGCAGTTGCCAGGTTAGAGGACCTGCCTGACGATAACCGCGATAGGTGCCCCAAAACTGCATCCAGCGAAACCAAAGAATATCCCACCAATGTCGGCTCAAAGCCCGCTCCCGACGCGCATGCCAGAGATCGGTGAAGATATTGCTCAGGGTCAAGCGAAGAAAATCTACCAAAGTGAATTTCTCTTGGGGGAAGAGGCGTTTAAACGCCATGGCTTCGCGGCGGTAGCGATTAAAAACGGCTTGTGGCGTCTCTTGATGCACATGCACGATCTCTGCTTCGGCAACATAGGCAATTCGATAGCCCTGTTCCAGCGCCCATTTTGCCCAGGCAATATCTTCTAATCCGCTCAAGGTTTCATCGTAGGGATGCTGTTGCCATAAAGGGCGACGGATGGCCGCGTTTGCATTATTACAGAAGGGATGGCTTTGAGAGAGATTAGTCTGTTCCCCATACCATTGGAAGAAAATTTGTTTTTCGGAGAAGAAACTTTGGTCATTACCACGTTGTTTTCCATAGGTCAGCGCAATCTTCTCGTATTCAAAAGGGGCTAACAAGCGCTCCAACCAGTCCGGATAGACCGGATAGACATGCGCGCTGGCGATGACAACGATATCGGTGCCAGCCTGCTGAACGCCCAGGTTGAGTGAACGACCAAAAGTAAACTCCTGCGGTTCGATTCGGACCACCTTGGCAGCGTAGCTTTTGGCAATTTCAACTGTCCGATCGGTAGAGCCAGAATCGACTAAAATGATCTCGGTTGGCTGAAGCGTTTGATGAGCGATTCCCTCTAATAATCGCCCGATATGCTTTTCCTCGTTGTAAGCCCGGATAACCACCGAGCAAGCATTGATGCTATGAAGAGACAAGGTTGCTAATCACACTCCAAAGCAGACCACACAGACTGCACAGGGCTATCAGCAGGGCAATGATCCCAAAGATCATCATAAAGTTCGTTCCCACTGCTCGTTGTTGTAAAACTGCCTCTTTGGGGTTTTTAGGATTGTAATACGCTCTCACCTGAGCGCCGACAGGATAGCGGGCAATTTATTCATTGGCTTTTTGGGGCGAGGAATAGCCTCTCCTTGCTCCCAAGTTAATTTTATCCCCTTGATAGGTCATCCCGGCAACCTGATAGCTATATTCCACATGCGGATAATAGGATCGTTGAATATCACCCTCACTATCTGCACTCCTACTCTCGCGCACTTCGGCAAGGGTGATCTGGGCGAGTACGGTCGGCCAGTTCTGACTTGCCGCTACTTTTTCCCGCTGCTTACGGCTGGCAATCATCAACCAGAAGCCCAGCCCACCAAAGACCAAAAAGAAAAAGCCCCCACACAACAGAGAAAACAAAACAGGAAAGCCATCGCCATTCATAAATTCCTCGCTCTCTTGGTTAAAGGGATATGAGTCTGGGAGTGTTTATCGCAGGTTTCCTTCGGGCAGTAAAGCAAGATGAGCGCTGAACCATTTGCGCTTATATGAAGCTTGTCGTGTATACTCGGAAGCAATCAAGCAGGGAACTTTTACAACCCAAACTCAGTTTACTGAAGATGATAATCTAAAAAACAATTCGGATTGAGTCATTCACCAGGTTTCGTCTTTCTCATACCCCAACAGCGTAACCATGCCGTGACAATACTCCTTAAACAATTGTTTCTGTTGGGGAGTGAATACCTCCCGCCAGCCACCCGCGCCGCCTTTGCGAAAGGTCGGTGAGCGTTGCGGTTGAATATGGCTATCCAAAACCCGCAGGGCTTCTTCAAGGCCATGAGACAGGGGGAAACCCCGGCTCATGGCATGTTCCAGAATTGCCCGCAGAGCCGATTGGCGATCTACAAAGAGGGCTTCATACTTTATCGTTAGCACATGGGGGTTATCTAACCATCCTAAATACGGCTTTAGACGATCGGCAAGGCCCGGTAAAGGAGGATCAGCTTGCGGCACGCCGGTTATCGTCGCCGCCAAACGCTCTTCAAAGGTAGAGAGTTCGTACGCAAAGAGACGGTGATGGGCATGGCGAGGTTCCATTTCGGTGACATAATGCACGTGCGAGATTGCCACATCACGCGGATCGCGGAGGATAAAGTATGTCGCAAACGGAGGTGCGGCCAGGATTTCTACCGCTTGCGAGAAGGCATGAAGATGCCCATAACCAATATCGCCTGGTAGAAACCGCTTCAGGTCAGCGATGATCTCAACCTCGGAGCGCAATCGGCCGCCATCCCCTTCATACATCACCACCGCAGGCAGACCGCTGTCCACGGCTGGACCGATCTCCGTAAAAGCTCGCAGAACTTGGGTCAGCAGATGGGTGCCGCTTTTGGGAAAGGAGTTTGCAAACAAGATGGGCAAACCCCGCAGAGAAAAGCGAGCATAGCGAATCTGCTGACGCAAGCGCCGCAAGAGGCGCCGTACCAGGCGCGCTTTCAACATCCAGGTAGGTTGACGCAGGGGGCGCGAAGGTCTATGTCTCACTATTCAATTCCTAAAGATGGCTCGCACAGGATGGATACCCTTGAGAAATCCCTCACCCAGGAGGTTAATCCCTAAATAAATATAGCCGATACAGGACAAATAGCAGAAAAGCAAGCCCTAAAAGCCAGAGGGTAATCACCAGAGCAGCACCTGCTCGGACAGTTAGCTTCCCTTCGCGCTCGAGCGTTTCGGCTTGCTGGCGCGCCTCCGTCATGATTTGGGGAGGAATCATCTTCAAGGCGAGAAAAATGCCTATCGGAGTAATCAAGAGATCATCTAAATAACCCAGGAGGGGGATAAAATCCGGGATCAAGTCAATGGGGCTAAAGGTATGAGCTACTACCAGGGCAGTAAAAACTCTGGCATACCATGGACACCGGGGATCGCGGTAGACAAGGTAAAGTGCATAGGATTCGCGTTTAAGGAACTGGATTTTTTGCTTTAAGGCAGTGAACAATTCAACGCAACCCTGAAAGAGGCATTATGCAAGTTCAACCTGTAAGAGAGAGAAAGCCAACCCTGATGGATACCTGAAACAGTATCATCCACCAAAATCGGGCTTCCTTATAGCATCAAGCATTGAGTAACCGATTAGCCACAACTACAGCTTGTTCTGCATTCGAGGCGAAACCATCTGCCCCAATCTTCTGCCAGAGTTCGGGATACAAATTGAAAGGAGATCCGCCGACCAGGATTTTGGGGCTATCCTTGCCTTTGGTTTTCCGCACATTTCGGATTAATTCTTCCACATCCCAAAGATGGGTTGGGATCGTGGTCGAGATGGCGACCAAGTCCGCTTCAATGATATCAAGGTACTCCAAAATCGCCTGGTTGGGTGTGTTTTGCCCAAGAAAATGAACCTGCCATCCCTGCATCTGAAGAAAATCCGAGACCATCCGCAGTCCAATGTCATGAAGTTCCCTTCCGACGCATACAGCTAACAGTTGTCTCCCATTGCAGGAAGATGGGGCAACGAGGGGATAAAGCTGCGCCATAAGCGATTGGATCGAAGCAGTGCAAAAATGTTCCTGCGCAATGCTGATCTGCTTCGTATGCCATAAACGCCCAACCTCGCGTTGACAGGGTTCAAAGATGCGCAAGTAAAGGTCTTGAACACTCCTGCCGGCTGCAATGGCATCTTGAATTAATCGAAAAGCCTTCAAACGATCACCCTCTAGAAGGGAGTCAAGGAATTGAGTCGCTATGCCGTTGAGAGGATTCGCCGGGTCAAGATAACTGGATTGCTCTTGAAGTGGTTTTTCTAATTGTTCAATCGCTAGCGTAAGCCAGTGATCAAGATAGGGTGCGCCTTCGGGTAGAAAATAAGTGCACAAATAATCTCTGATGAGCATCAAGTTTTCCTTCAAGCCATCTGTTGAAAGCCCCATACTGTAGAAGAGAATCTTCACCCATTCGAGATAGTCAAAGAACATTTGCGGGTGATCCAACGCCAGGGCTTGAGCCAGATAAGCAAGATGAGACTCAGCATCCTGTTCGCTTTTTTTAAATCCTTCTTCCCCGTAGAGCGCTGCCAGGCGGGGTTGGGCGCGCCATTGTTCATGGATGATCAGGCGCGCATAATAAGACTTTTGTTTTTCGAGCGATAAAGCGAGGCTAACTTGATCCATCTTCCCACACCTTATCTTTTCACAAAAACAACCCTGCGTTCCTAAAGGGGACCTGGCGATGTGATCAAGGAGGTATTGTCCACCCTAGGTGTTACTTGAAGGCATAAAATTTATTTTACTGGTTTGTTTCCTTATACCCTTTATCTGTTGCATAATCATTATAGCACATGTCCCCCAAAAAAGTCGCGCGTTCTATCAAATAAAATGTTACCGAGTTGCAAGGGAGAAAGCTGCTATCTGCAATCCAGGGCTGCCGAATTTCTCAAACCAACACCCCTTGCCGCACCTGTTCATTCGCAAACGCAAATCAGGTTTCATTCCTAAGCATTTTGATAATGTGTCTTGCCAAATTCTCCTTAATCTCGTTGTGCCGAGGCACAGGCTGAGATACTTTCGTGCGTGGATTCTGATACCAGTCATGCTTTGCTCCATGACGAATGAGCACACATCCCATCTTCTCCAGCTCACGGATCAACGCCTTGCGTTTCATGCCAAATTCAGTTCAGCAACCCTGCGAACACAAGGGATATTTCCACTGGTAAGCTCAATGTAAAGGTCTTTCAGGCTTTCTTGCAATTCTTCTATCGTTTCGCCTTGAGTCCAATAGTCAGGATATTCCTCCAGATATCCAAGCCACATGTCTTCCTCTTGCCAGTAAACGTACTTAATCGTTTTCATTTATATCTCTCTCGTTCCTTTCTACCAATTGTCTTTTCTCAAATTTAATATACCACGAGGATTCCCCGATTCATAGCTGTCTAAGGACAAACCTTGCCCATAAACCCTCTCTGTATCCATTTATCCATTTTTACCACAAAATTAGTAACAACCTACCATCACAAGTCGTGTAGATAATTTGCTGAGAAAACCGTCCACGAATTGATCACGAATAAACGAATGACAGCACTATTCGTGCATTCGTGAATTATTCGTGGACGGTCTGCCCTGCAAATTAGAGCCTTTGGTAGGTAATTATCAAGCCTCAAAGCGGATCAGGTCAGCGGTGGAAAAACGATGTCAAGAATAGCCAGTAAAGCTGCGGCTAGAGCACACCCCAGAACGAACCAAGCCGCAAACAAGTGCCAGCGTTGAATCGGTTTACCATTGCGGCGCAAGATCACCACAAATGCAAACCCGAGAACCGTCGCTAATCCCATCATCCGATCAGGCAAGGTAACCACCAAGGCTAAATAGAACAAGCACAATAGAAAACCTGACAATAGTCCTATGATGGAAGAGGTTATTCTCCTTCGTATTGTTTATCTCCTTCCAAAATCGACTCGGTTTTTCAGATGTCTCTCAATATTGTGAGCCTGTAAACAAGTGTCTTTCATTCAGTTTTGGCTAATATCGACTGCAATCCTTGGGGCGCGCGACGTCTCGTATGCCTGCGCTTGCGTCAGAAGCAGCCAGCAATGGGATCAGCATCTAAGACAGATCTCAGCGGTGGTAGCGAAGTCAGCATCCGAAATCGCATCTGAGGCGGATGCGTTCTCAACAGCAATAGAATCAGCATCTGAGATGGATGTTTACCCAGCTTCGGCGGAATAAACGTTCTAAGCAATGAAGCCAGACCAGGACCAATTCTCTGCAGTGTCTACTAACCCTGCTTTGACCGGATTTTGCAAAATATACTCAACCGTTGCGATAAAATGCTCCTTATCACGAATGTAGCGGTCAAAGTAATCTGGCATCCAAAACGCACCTTTACGGCCCAAAAGTTTGTTCGCTTCGTGCGCCGTGTATGATTTCAAAATATGGATAATATTTGCCAGCGGCTCATCCATCATCTGGATGAGCACGTGGACGTGATTGGGCATGATGCACCAGGCAATGAGGCGATATCGTTGTCTGTCGAAGTGTCTCAAAGCACCTTGAACGAGGCGCGCAATCCGTTCATCGCGAAGATAGCAGGCGCCCCGGCCATTATCAGCGTATTTTTCAATCCTTTTGCGCAATTCGATGGCTTCCTTTGAATCAGCAGAAATGCCTTCGTACCAGTTAAGTTCCTGTTTCTACTTCTCAATGACCGCAGCGGGGACAGAATCATGGAGGCGAAAGGTGATAAATTGATAAACATCTGCAGCATCAAAATGAGGTAGGCGGCCACGAAAATACCACCCTTTGTGCCTAGCTGCGAGGGATTGGTCGCTTGAAGTTGAGACGGACGTGAGGCTTGTTGTTAAAGTTAATGCAGACGAGACATCTGCTGGCCCAGAAATGTCTGTTGTCCCAGGGATGTCCGCGACCTCAGGGACGGCTGCTAACCCAGGTGAGGCGGAAGTGTCACTTGTGTCCCCGGTTAATGCAGACGAGACGTCTGCTGGCCCGGGTGAGGTGGGCGTGTCACCTGTTCCTCCAGTTGATGCAGACGAGACATCTGCTGGCCCGGGGAGGGTTGCTGGACCAGGGACGGCTGATTTTGCAATACTTTTTCGCCGCTTCGCTATTTGCATCCAGAGACTCATCATAGCCGCAATTCGTTGTTTGTAATATAACCCCAATATCCCCGCCAGTAAAGGCGAACGTCGATCCCTTTCACCAAATTAAGGCTTGACTTCATCATTCGTCCCGGCAAAATTCGACCAAAACCACCGACAACAAACGCTTGGCAGAGAAGAAGAATAGTCGAGCCGTACGCTAGTCAGGACGATGGATTGGAGTCCGTTTTTGCATCCGTTAGCTCTTCAACCTGCCAGTTTTCGTTCACCCACAAACCGATAATTTCCATCTGGGGATAAAGCTGGCGCAAGAATTCCATTGCCTGAAGGATATGTGCAATTTGAATTTCACGCGGGTTCGGATTGCCGGCACAATCATGATGCCCAACAATCGCAATGCCACACGAACGATGGGCATTGACCGAGATCGATAGCTTCTTTAAGACCGACTCGACAATGGTTTGGGGGCTTTGTTCGGCAATGACTTTGTTAACCCCGGCTTCAGTAATCGTATCCACATATGCCACCCCAAATCTTTCCTGAGCATAACGATTGACTGGCAGTTGGATACGTCCATCCATACAGCTTACTACCGTACAAAATCCTAATCTTGATTGCATTGCTATTCCCTTCAGCATAAATTTCTAAATTAGAGAGTGCCGGTCTAAGTTTACCAGTTATGATCTTTCTCGTATCCCAATTGAATCAAAATGTCACCGGCAACGGTCTTAAAGGCAGCCTTGTTTGCCTCGCTAAAATACTCGCGCCAGTTGCCTGGTTGAGCTTTGCGAAACGTCCCTGACCGTCTGGGGACAATCGCCTGTTCCAACGCTGTTAAAGCTTGCACCTGGGAAACACGCCGTTCAAATCCTCGCTCTTGCAAGTAGTCTAAAATCCGCAGAAGCGCCTGACGACGATTGAGAATCAAATCCTCAAAGCGCAAACACAACACGCCTGGCGTCTCCAGCCAGCCGAGATAAGCGAGAACTTTTTGGCGCACGCCCGCAAGGCGCGCCTCGGGTTCATCCACGCCATAGATGGCGGCGTTTAAGCGTTGCTCCATACCTTGCAAACGTCGGGTATAGTATTCGTGCATTCCATGGCCACGGTGAATCTGCGTGGCGTAAAAGACATGCGAGACCAGCATATCGCGTGGATCGCGATAGACAAAAATCATCGCCCGGCCAGGTTGAGCGCAGAAAGAAAGGAAAGGCTCATGCGCTTGAAGATAGCCATAAGCGATATCCCCCGCCCGCAAGCGGTGCAAATTACGCAAGATTTGCGCCTCATTCAGCTTGCGGTTGTCCTCGGCGCGGTTGACTGGAGGAAAACCAGGGTTGACAAACGGGCCAATGCGCGTCAAACCCTGCAACACTTGAATAATCAGGTGTGAACCCGATTTGGGCATGGCGTTGCCTAAGACAGCCGGCAGGCTTGCCTGATAAGCAAATCCCCACCGCAGGCCAGCCAGCCAGCGTCGCATTTGCCAGCGCAAATGTTTGAGAGGCACTTTGATCTGCAGAGGGATGAATGAGATCATCAATAAAATTTCGCTGAAAAACACCGGAATAAAGATGAATTAGCGGATTGCCAGAGGAGGTCGCCTAAAGGACACCAACCCTTTTTGCTCAAAAAGCGAGACAACTTCCCAAACCACTTGAAAAGGGAGCTCGAGTTCCTGAGCAATGTCCGAAACGGTATGTTCTCCATCGCAGCGTTCCATGATCTCGAATAAGCGCAAATTGCCTTGCGGGTTGGTGCGGTAATCGATCCAGATTCCATAGCCGGAGAGAAAGATTTCGCCCTTGAAATGATTCACCACAATCTGGTCGCGTTCCCAGGCTTGTAATAAGCCCAAGACAAGATCGCGCGAGGCGTTCAGGCGTTGCTCGCTGACAATGGCGGGGGTATCCAGGCTTGAATGATATTCGCGATAAGGACGTGGAGGATAAGAGGGTTGCTCGACCCGGGAAAGGGAAAGCATCGGCACGCGTACCCCTGGTGCATTGAATTGGCGCTCGTCGTTGGGCACAATTTTGCGATAGGGAGCGGTGTACCCCGCCGGATCAAGTCCCCGAAAGGCAGCCGCCAGACAGCGATCGACTCGACTCTGGGGTTGAAAGGAAAATTGCAAGGCATGCGGGCTGTCATTGCCCAACATTTCCAGGAACAAACCGCCGATCATTTGGGGGATCAAGTCTTCATGATGGCTCAAATAAGCTACCGAGCCGATGGTTTCGGGCACAATCAAAAAGCGGTAGGTGTAGTACGGTTTGGGTTGAGCAAGCAAGTGGCGCATCACATCCACCCCAACCACAACCCCGGTTAAGTCATCATTGACCATTGCCGGATGGCAAAGGTGAGCGGCCAGCATAAAGGTCTGCTCGCTTTCACCAGGCACGATCACCTCCCCCACCTTCAAAGTGCCGGCTTCAAAAGTGGTGCGAATTACCACCCGATAGCGCTCTTCGGTCAAAGACTCCTTCAGAGTCTGAGATGCACACAAGCCCCAATCGCGCTGATAATACTTGAAGACAAAGGGAATCGCCTCGGGTAAGGTGGGATGGGTATGCAAGTGGGCAAATAATTCCTCGCGGCTGACGATTCCTTCAAAGGGCAGCGAATACGAAACAACATGTAAGGGATGATCGGCAACATCAATCAAGCGCTTGCCGCTCAACGTTTCCAGATAGGCTTCATGACAGGTCCATTTTTCGGGAATGCGCCAGGTCCAGCACTGTTCCCCCGTAGGATACTCGTGAATGGTCAGCGGCACTTCCTCAGCCAGACGGTAGAGAGCCTGATCGTAGCCATCCGAGACCAGGTCACGGCGCAGGAACCATAGTTCGTTAATGAGAGTCATCATCGAGGACATCGTTGATAAGGTGAGAATTCGCTGAGGTAATTTTTCCGGTTAGAAAGGATTATACCCGCGCTCCCGGTCAAGCGGCATTAGGTCAAAGATCAAGGCTTGATCGCTCCCATGCGGAGATTCGGCCAGAATTTCGCCATCCTCCCGGACGATTAGCGCACCCCCAAAGGCTGCTTCTGGTACCTTGGCATCCTCCAATAAATTGACCATCAAGGTCAGGAGGCCCGTTTTTTTGACTTCCTCCAGGTAAGCCTGGCGCTCTTCCTTTAGCCACCGATCCAAATGCGGTGACTTGCCCTCAAAGCTACGCGCCATAGGCACCAGCAAGCATTGCGTCCGTGGATCAATCCTTGACTTTACCGTATCGTCAAACAGGTCACCACAAATGAGGATGGACACCCAGCCAAATTCGGTGTGAGCTACATGCACCTCGTTGCCGGTTGCGAAAGGCGGTTGCTCGCTAATTTTGCGCTGAACCAGTACCACCTGACCCATCTTATCCACTAAAACCGCCGAACTGTAAAACCCTTGCAGCGCTCTTTCTAACATCCCAAAGCAGAGGTAACTGCGATAGCTGCGCGCCAGGTTTGAAATCGCCTCGGTCATCTCGCCTGGAATCGGTTCAGCAAACCTTGCCAGGTGCGCTTCTTCGTAGAGATAGCCTGTAAAAGCGCACTCTGGCAAACAGACCAGGTCTGGCTGATGAGGAGCAATCTCCTGCAACCTCTGCTCAAAGTGGCGCAAATTCTCTGCCGGGTTTCGCGGTTCGATTTTTAGGGGGAGAAGACAGACACGCATTTTTCTCTTTTTTATAGGATAAGGAGCGGGTTTGGGTGCGCTGTAAGAATAGACCTGCCCAGTCCCCAAAAACGTGTGCAAAAATAGAACCAATTAAGTTCTGGGTGAGGACCGAAACAAATGTCAACACAACTGCAAACGTTGTAACCGGCAATAATGTGTTCAAAGCGAACCCCTGCCACATCCGTTTGCCGCGCAACTCAAAGCTATCAATCCAATAGGGAAGGTGCCAGATGATATTCAATAACGGACAGACAATGATAACCCACCATCCGAAATCGTTCCACAGAATTGCGGGAAAAAACCACCGCATCATCAACTCTTCCACAAAGCCGGGATAGATGAATAAGTACGCGATTGTCTTCGTAAATGAAAACCAATCTTCACCATACCATTGTTGCACATTTTGCCAAAAGTATCCGAGTGACAGGCGAAGCGAAAAAAACGATAGGATTATCAAAAGCACTCCCAAGCCCAGCGAAGACAACCAGTTCAGCCCTCCCATAAAGAGCAACCATAGTTGAACTCTGGCAAAGACCAGCAGGATGCCAAGAACAAACAATCTGAACAGGTAATGCGGTTGAATCCACCACCAGAAAGCCTGATTAGGAATTTTAATAAAGGATTTTGCTGGTGAGAGCCAAAAGACCCATTCAAGGATCAAAAACAGAACAAACGAAATGCAGGCAATGATTAGCTGGTTGCTCACCTTTTTTCCAAATTCTATCCCGGTTGACGGACAAAACAACCGCAATCTTCGAACAAAGGTATTGTCTATGGCAGAAAGCCCCTATAATGCCACTTTGTGGAACAAATAGCCGCTAGATACGCCCATAACCGGCTCAAAGTGGGAGATTATTAATTGGACAGCTATATCCGGCACAACCTCTCTTCAAAAAACGGCTTGGGGAAGGGGACTTATGCCCACCCAGTTTTGCCAATTAGCGAGTGAGCAGCGGCAGATACGTGCACGAGCGAGGCGACGGTTGCGGGTCTTTCAGCAGGATCACCCCAACCAATGGCGCAATCGAAAACTGCTCTCCTACGCTCGCACGCTCCGGCTCTTTGAAGTTCTCATGCTCAAGCAGACGCGCTTTGCCACTCGGAACGCGAACGGTCTTTGCTTGCAAAGTCGGATTGACCACCACCCAGCCGCGCTCAAACTCCCTCTGCCACAAGCCACTGCTCAGCTTTTCGGCACTCTGGAGCGGCAAGCCCAAGTGTAAATAGCGTGGATCGTACTCTTCGAACCAGAATGTGCCACGATATTCCCACATCGAGAAGTAAAAATAGGCATTCTGGCGCTGCGGTTCGTATCCCAGCAGGTAGCTGCCCAAACTGTACCACAACCATTTCCATCCCGTCTGACAAACCCCATCGGCGCAATAGGTGTTGTCCATCGCTCCGAATGGGTTGTTCTCGCTATACCCCGGCGGTAAGTTGACTGAAATAATCGAGTAAGACGTTGGGTTCTGAAGTGCCCGCAGTTTTTTCTCCCATTCATTTAGTTGAGTCCTGCCCGTGCACAAGAAACCACACTCCTCCATCGCCATCACACCCAAGCGTTGATATAACTCATCCTGGGCTGGGTTACCGACTCGCCAAGCATTTACACCGAACGCCAGGTTGCGCTGCCGAAAATAGGGCACCGCCTGCTCCAGAAACTCGTGATAATGCTGGCGCCACAGTGTTTGATTATAGGCGCCGTTCTGATAGTAACTCGCCGGATGATCAAGCTGTCCACAACTCCCGTTGCTATAGGAACGCTCGGCACACCAGCGATTAGCCCATGAAACGGAATACTGCATCCCGTCAGCAAATATCCCATCCGTATAGGTGCCTTTCATGTTGTTGATAAAGTTCACCCAAATATCCTCATAATTGCGGCGCATCCAGTATTCTTGCCAGTTCCGATTGCCAATCTCCATCGCCCGTTCGACCGGATACGGAAGCGCCACCAGATAATCGCCTGAGAAAGCGCCCAAAGCTGTCCAGCGATCAGCGGTCCCCTTGCCATGGTTTTGCTTGATCCAATCCCACCCATCTCCAACTGCCCCCCAATAAGCGGTAATGTACTGCCCAGGCCCCATGCGATAGAGCATGATTCTTGTGCGCGGGTTGAGCGTCTTAATCGCCTGAAAGGCGTTGGGCGGCTTGTTACACCATTTACTGGTGTAATGGTTACTTGGATTGGTGATAATTAGATCAAACCTGGCTGCCTCTTCTACGGGGTAGCAGCTATTCGGGCGCGCTTTTGCAAAGGTTCCGTACAACACTTCAGCGGTGTAGACAAAAGGAAAGGGATTGCAGGCTGAGTCCGCCGCGTTGACTGAGGGGGTAGCAATCACAATCCTGCTGCGTCCGACGGAGAGCAGGCAAACGGCCGCCAGAGAAACCACGATAAATAAATTCCGCACCCTGCGGCTGAGCGCTAAGTAGGATCGAGACGAGGCGTCCATCTTTCACCCTCTCTTCTACCAAAACCTTACCAATGCTTGCTTCCATCTTCAATCCTACCACCTTCCTGCACTCAGAAGTAGCGCCTGACAAAATTGTTAGGTGATTTGAATAACAAATTTGAGCGGTTGCGGTTAGGAAATCAAGCCGAGTTTTTGACTCTGGTCTGCTGAGGTGGATGGGTCACCAGACTCCACGGATCCTGGCGCAGAAACTCCTCCACAACAGCCACAAAATCTCGCATGCGACAGAGAGAGACAAAACCGTAATTGAGCGGCCGACTTTGCCATTCCCCGCGTTGCTCTAACCGTTGCTGAACCGGGTGCAAATCGATCTTGGGGTCTAAATCTAAATCGCGCACATACATGCGATAGACGCGTTCCTCCCATCTCTCGCCTATGCGCACCTTGCCGCGAAATTCCTTCCAGTACCGATATGGCACCCCCACCCGCTGTTCAGCGTAATGAAGCAACGAAATTGCCTGGACACCGGCGCCGAGGAGTAAAATTTTGAAATCCAGCTCCACCATGCGTTCAAAAGCCGAGCCCGCATCGAAAGCGCCAGCCGTGTGCCGGGCGGCGAGGTCTTGAGCAAAGCGCCCGATAGCTGCTACCGACTGAAGCGGGTGAGGCGTGCGCTGCGCTAAGGGGTGCTGGCGCACCAGTTCGGACAAACTCCCCATACCGACCGAAGGTGTTGTCTGGCGGTCAAAGGGCTCGCCGCGGGCAAAGGCAAAGTTAAAGGTCGGCACGACAAGCGTCCCATGGGATGCTTCAGGGGTTGGGTCGAGCAGGTTGATCCCCAGCGTGTCTGCCAACGCCTGCAAAACCATCTCCACCCCACCCTCGGGCTTGCCCAGAAAGTGCAGCGCTGAATGCACCATCACCCCATCGCCGCGCTGCAAACCGACCGATTGGAGCGCTTCTAACAATGCGCCGCAGGATAACGCTTTCACTCTACATATTCATCCCAAAGTAAGCGACCAACGCGAAATTCAAGTTTAAAGCCCATGCGTTCGTAGAGCTTCCAACTGGCTTCATTATCCCGCAGCACTTGAATCTCAACCGAATGCACTCCCTGATCGCGCAACCAGTTGAGCGCCAGACGAGAGAGCTTATCGCCAATCCCCAGGCGGCGCGCCTCGGGTTCAATCCACATATCGCTCAATTCGCCAACCAGTACGCCTCCCATATAAGCTGGCACGCGTTTGATGCGACAGAGCATAAATCCAACAACGCGCCCTTCCAACTCGGCAATATCTACCCGGCTAAAGCGCCCCAGCGTACGCCGAAAGGAATCCAGCCAAACCTCCCCGACGTTTTCGGGGTGGGGTAAGCGATAGCCCACTTGATAGAAAAACTGATTGAGCTTGTTGTAGAACGCGATCAAAACTGGAAAGTCAGCCTCGGTGGCTAATCGGTAGTGGACAGGGGTTTGGGTTGTTTCGCTCATTGAAGAATCTCCTGCATGGATGGCGGCCATCGGGTCTGGTCAAAACCAAACTGGGCTAAATAGGCAAAAGCAATCCGCTCTAAACCAAAGGCAACACAGCCGGTGTGAGCGGGCGTGCCATCTGGCAAGCGGATGTTCAAGTGCCGACCGAAGAAATCCTGATGATAATTGTACGAACCGACGGCCAGGGTGCTATTTTTAAAGGGTAGCCTGGCGCGGATTTCGTACTTCAACTGGAAAGCGCTTTGGAAGGCAGCTTGTTTGCGAAATTCGCCGATGAAAAAGGGATCATTGGCGCTTTCCACCCGGTAGGCGAAGCCGATTTCCTCAAAAACCCCCTGCATCCTTTGTCTGGCAACTTCGCGATTTTCCAATACAAAGTCTTTGCTTCCCACAAAGATCACTTCGCGCATGGTGAAATTCCACAGGCGCTCTAAAGATTGCAGGTTGAGCGACTCGTAGCGGAAGCAGTTGCCTACTGCGGTCGCGGTTACTCCCTGCTGGGGCAGGATTTGATCCGCCAGGGTAAAGTATAAATGGTAGCAGACGGCTGGGGAGAGCAGGGTTTGAATGGGAGCAAAGCGCTGCATGGGGACATTCAGGTTGCCGTGCTCATCGCAGGCGGCGTTTTCTGCAAAGGCGTCAATTTGATCCAGATCTGGGGTTAAGTGGGTCGCAAAAGATAAGGAATGGGGAAAGGCGCGAAAATATCCCACCCGTTCCAGATAGCGAGCTGGGATCAGGGTCGGGAAGCGATAGGGTTGGGCTGAAAACGAAGCGGCTAAGTCCAGAAATCGCCGTTCAAAGGTGTCGATCAGACGGGTCAACAAAGGCCCCAGGGTGTAAATCCCGTCTGCTTCTCGACTGATTTCGCCCCGATGCACCAGTTCAGGCAGTGGATCAGTGGTGAAGGGAGTTGGGCGATCGAGGTGGTCTTCAAGGACCTGCACCTTGGGGCGGATGGCTCCCTGCGCCATCGAGACGATCACCCGTTGGACTTTCTCCTCGAGCCGCAATTGTTCTCCATCCGCAAGGGGCTGCTTGAGTTCTAAGACAATTTGATCTCCCGCAGGCGAAATTTGAGCGGAGACAATGCGTTCATCAACATAGGCAAGCTTGGAGTGCACTTCTCCGATCAGATGTACCGGAATGGCAACCGCCGGGTTAATTTTGAGCGTTGAAAGGTTCATGAGGTAGCTCCAGAAGGGTGATTTTCGAGATATTGGCGGATGGCTTCGAAGCTGGTTAAGGTAGCAATGGTGTCGGCATTAATCTCAACGCCAAAAAACTCTTCGAGGCGCATCATCACTTCCATATGACCCATCGAGTCCCACTGCGGCAGGTCACCGAAAGCGAGGTCGGGAGTAATCTCATCGAGTGGCACCTGTAAGGCAAGGGAAAGCGCCTCACGGATGCGCTGGGCAAGGTCGGAGGAGAGGGCAAGCTCGGTCATGAATTAGCTCCAAAAAAAGAAGGTTCCAGCAAGGTTATACATGGATCTAACGGTGTTTCAGCGTAGATGAACAACCAGACACTTCTACAGGAAACACCCCAGATTATAGTCTATCTTCTCAGAGCGATTTTATTGATCTTGTAACTCAGATGTTCGCTTAACTTTCAGCACCCCTACGCTCTGATATTGCGGATCCCATTTTCCCCACGGCATTCCATTCTCTCCAGAGCGGAAATAAAAGCTGGCGAGGTTCTCGCGTAATTCAGTGCACGCCCGTAACTTTTCCATTAACTCCGCATAGCGGGCGTAGTTGGAAGGGGCTTCTGGTGTAAGGTCGAACGCGCGGCGCAGGGTGGCTTCGCCATAACACCACCCTTGTGAGGGTTCATGAAACCAATCCCGATCCGCAGCAGCCCCAAGCGTGGCGAGCAGGAGACCGCCTGGTTTCAGCACCCGCATTAATTCCTGAACAACCTGAGGCAAACGATCTGGCGGGTTATGTTCCAAGGCCGAGAGAGCCACCACGGCATCGAGGCAATGATCCGGAATATCCGTGAGCTGGCTGAGGTCCTGATTGTAAATCCATACGCTTCCCTCACCGCTGCCATTTGCCATCCAGGTGTTTTCCTCACCCCTACCCCTTTCCGACCAGAGGTTTCCCTCACCCCTACCCCTCTCCCTAAGGGAGAGGGGATTTGAGGTAAGGGGTGTGGACTTCCAAAAACCACTCACCACCTGCTTCATAGATCCAAAGCGCATTCTGAGCGAATCGTTTTTTCGCCAGGCGTTCAGCAAAGCAGACAGGGGTGGATTCAAATCCATTTGTCGAAGCCCTTTCACCTTTGTCCAACGCCGGAAGCGCCACGGCAAATCGGCGCGGCTTGAGCGATCAACGCTCAGCACCGTAGCTCGGTGAGCGGCTAAAAACCACTGCAACACACCCGTGCCAGCGCCGGCATCCATGATGACTTTGCCGCTCACCTCCCCTAAATGGGAGAGAATCCAGGCTAAATCCAGCAGGTAATGCCAGCCAAATTCGAGCCGCAATTGACGAGCGATGGTTTTCAGCTCTTCGACTAACGATCGATGCTGATCCAGTAAATCCACCGCTAAGATTTCAATCCTGTCCATAAACGCTCCATTCCAATTCGTCGGACAATAAGAAATCTCCCTTGCCTTCAAATCCATCCAGAATCGTCCGAATGGTCGGCGAACGCTCCGCCAGGAGGTCTTGCCAGCCGAACTCTCGCAGTTGCACAAAGCCAGGCCGGTTTGCGGCTTGCAGGTAAGCTCCGAACGGCAGAGAGGCGCGGTAGAGTTGGTAGTACAAGAAACGCCGCGCGTTGCGTTGAAATTGGGGCGGCAGTGCGATTTTTTCGATCGTCAGCATTCCTTCTGCCAGGCGCTCGAATTCATCGCTGGACTGGGCAAAGAAGACCATCGGGTACTGGGTATAGCGTGCTCTAGCGGCACACAATACCGGCACCGAAAGCAAGGCAGCTTCTAATCCAATCGACGAATTGTACACCATCAGGAATTTCGACCGCTGGATTAACTCATAAGAACTGAGATATTCTTGCGAATCGATAAAAATCACATTTGACAACTTGTTCACTGCGTTGGCTTCCACCCAACCGCGTACGCTTTCGCGGGCTTGTTTTGCCGTGCCAGGCCGCATCTCATCTGGATGAGCACGGATGACGAACAGGGTCTCTGGATGTTCGCGGATGATCTTCAACACCTGGTCGAGCCAGTGAAACATGTGCCGAAAGGCTACATTGGCATGAACCTGACTGGTATCATACACCACATTGGTAAAGATTGGCACGATTTGGCGGAATTGAGCGGCTTTGTGCAGAAAAGCCTCATCCAAACCCTGCATCTGCGGCCAGAAGCGAATGCCAGCCATGGTGAACTTGCCCTGAAAGCGTTTTTCCAAATAGGCATCCAGGCGTTGATTCTGGCGTTCATTCAATTCAAATGAAGCCGGGATGTGAATCGGATAGGCAGTGGCTTCCCCATCGGTAAAGAAAGCCGAAAACGGTTGAAAGCCCACTTCCTGGGTAACTACCCGAACGCCTTTTTGCATGGCGACCCAGCGGGCAGTCGCCTCAGGATACAGGATGCCGTTGAAGATCAAGCAGGCAAGCGGTTGTTCTTTATCTAACAGCTCATTGAAATGGAGTGCAACGCTAACCGCCGAAAGAAGATACTGCCGAAGGAGAAAACGGGTAGGTTCATCATCGGATAAATGATGACAACGCAATGCCCAACGGATGGAGGGTAAAACGAGTTTACCCAGCGGGATCGGCTCACTGAACAAGGGAGAGGAATAATCGAATTCGCTTAGCGCTTCGATATCCAGTTCTTTCAATTGCTTTGCTAAGGCTGAATCAGGTTGATAACGGAACCAGTGCGTCTCAAAGGCTTGGGTAAGCCGCCTGGTCTGGGCAATACAGGTTTCACATGGCGGGGTTGAATAATAATCGCGGCGGTTCGTGCCAAGCACACAGGGAAACATACCTGCCTGACAGGCAAACTGAACGATGCGGTAGCCGCCCAGCTTCAATCCCAAAGCGGCTAACAGGGTAAAGGCAGCATTCTGGCTAAGGGCAGAGAGCCGAGAAGAGGCGTTGAAAACGACAACGGTAGGTAAGGTTTTTCCCCGCGGGGCATGCGCCTGCACCTGACGGGCAAGGCGCTTCAAGCGTTGACGGTTTTGCCAACCCGCCCAGCGAAGTTGAAGGTTTTTCAAAAAGGGTCTGTTCATCGCCAGACCTCCACTTGAACCAATAAAGCCCCTGTATTGTCGGTCAGGCATCATCTCGCTCGATGATCAGGTGAGTCTGGCGGTTGATTTCTTCGAGGCTGGCACTGCGCGCCTTTTCCAATCGCTCAGCACGCTTGCTGAATTGCGTCATGGCATACTCGATAAAGTCATCTTCAACCAGGCCGAATGGGACAACCTCATAAGCAGCAAAGGCGTCGCCGATCACGCCGACGGCAAAGGGTAACAAGGCGTTCATCTGGTTCTGAAGCGCATCCCACAAGTCGGGATGCTCAACAATCAGGCGCGAAAGCAGATAGATGCCATAAGCGATGTGACGCGATTCATCTTGTTTGAGCAAGGTGATGCCGTGGCGCAAGCCGGGCAACAGGTCGCGGCGCTGCAGGGCTGTGAAGAAGGCCTGATAGCCAGTTTCAGCGAGCACTCCCTCCACTACCATATTATAGGTCACCGAAGCGCGAATTTGGGCTGTTGGCGAGGGATCATCCTTCAGAGCAAGCAAAGCGCCAGGCAGGGCATGATAAAAAATCTGGCGATAGTTTTCGGTGTGATAGCGTTCGAGAGTTTGACCGCCCTCCGCTTTCTCAATCGGAGAAAAGACCGCAACTTCATCCAGAAAGCGACGGAAAAAGTCGGTGTGTTTGGCTTCTTCAAAGAGAAACGTCGTTAAATATAAGGCTTCTTCCACCCGTCCTTCGGCAGCAATTACGCTCATCAGCGGCAGCAAGTCGAGCGTAACTGCTTCCTCGCCTGAGACAAACATCGCCAGCAGCCGCCAGATCAGATCCTTTTCTGCGACAGTCAGCTCCGACCAATCGAGCTGATCCTTAGAGAAATCGATGTCGGATGGATTCCAGATGCCTAGCTTTTTGGCGCGCTCATACAGGCGCATGGGGGGCAGGTTGCGGTTCAAGCCGCGGGTCGTGGTTGTAAATGAAAGATGAGCCATGGTTCCTCCATAAGTTGTCAGGGCATATCATACCCTAATAGAGACAAATCATGGCAGAGTTGGCGAGAGGGTCACTTCAGGCACAACCGAGCTAGGAGGCAGAGGATTTAGACTTCGATAAAAATTTAAGCGAACCACGTCCAACGAACGACTTCTGGGTATCAATAAAAAACCCTCGCCTTTGTCACTCACCGCCACACTGCGCAGGATGGGATAAAACATCTCTGCGAGCGGAACGCGGGCAACCGCCTGAGTGATCCCATCCGCACCGATGTAATGCACCGTCTGATCAACCGTTATCTCAGGCAGAAATTCAACCACATCTTCTCGCACAACGGTAAAACTGCCATCCCTAAAGACCTTGAGCAAAGCCAGGCTGCCAGAACCCATTGTCAGGCGAGTTTCATAGCGGACGTCACCAGCCATCATCGCTCGGATTTCGGGCGAGCCCGATTCAATAATCTGATAGAATTTGCCAGCGCAATTGTAACCGCTTGCCTGAGCATCTGCAGGGTTATTACGAAGATCCTGCAACCGAACTAAGCGAAACCCACCTTCTAGTTCTAAGAGAACGCTACCATCACAGTCTATCGCAATGCCGGTCAGACCCTTATCGATGCCAAAGCCTTCTGGAATGTCATCGCTGGCAAGCAACTTTCCATCAAAGGAAAGCTGGTTGACCCGATAGCGTGGTGGTGAAAAATCCAGGCTAATTTCGAGCAGAATCAGTTTCTCCTCATCAGCGCGCACGTCGCTCACATTGACAATTCCCAACTCAGAAAGTTCAACCTGATTTAGCAATTTGCCGGTCTGATCAAAGTTAAGTAGCCGATTGGCAATCGGGTCGGCGATGAGAAAAGTCTCATCAGGCAATAGCGCCAGGGCATTTGGGCCGGTGATGGGCATCTCGGGAATATCTACCCCTTGATACTGGATCAGGTTCTTTTCGCCAACCGGGATAGAAAAAACGATCGTGTAGAGGTCACCGGCCTGCTCCTGGATCAGCGGTCGACCGATTGGCGGCGTTGCCGTCGTTGGTGTGGGTGAAGGTTCAAAAATTGGTGAGGGGACTACGGTCGGAGTGACAATAATAGTAGGCGTTGGTTCAACCGGCTGTGCGGTTGGCGTTGTTTCCGGAGGGAAAGGAGTTGATGGAAGACTTGAGATCTGGCAAGCTGAAAAAGCGACAACGAACAGTGCAGAGAAACACAGTATTCTTCTCATTACGGACTCCCCGGTTTACAAGGCGTGAACAATAATAATACAAAAAAAAGACGATTTGCGTTAAATATTGTTAATATTTGAAAATTCGCAATATTTGAGGTTCGTTATGCGCTTTGAAATAGGCTTCGGAGAGGCGTTGAATGGCGATCAGAAAGCCCTCTCCCTGCCGCTGATGCCCACGCCAAATTTCGGGGATCATTGTGCCGTGATAGTCGCCGATGACGCGGAAGAATTGCACCCAATCAATCGTTCCCTCTCCGATCTGCAAGCCCTCCCCATCCAGCCCAGAGGCATCCGAGAGGTGTAAATGACCGATGTAGGGCAACAAAACACGCACCTGCTCAAAGAAATCCACATGCGCCCAGTTACAGTACAGCTTACTATGCGAGGTATCGAAACAGATTTTTAAGCCCAACGGCAGGATGAAATCGCGAATCTCTTCTGCATCCATGAAGGCGTTAGTCAACCACTGACCGCCAAAATACCAGGGATGGGGTGGCAGATTCTCCAATAACAGTTCCACTCCGTCGCTATCGATCTCCTCTAACGAGCGGCGCAGGTTGTCATACAACATCTGCTTATCGCGGATGGGGTGATCAAGGCTCATCGCCCCAGGATGAACCACTACTTTTGGCATGCCGACAAAGTGAGGCGCCATCTCACGGGTCAAGCGAATGGTCTTTTGCACCAGTTCCACCGAGCCTTTGCGTTGCCATTCATCGCGCGCACACAGATCAACCAGGGTGCGATCCCAGAACTCAGGGGCATGCACCACCAGCTTTAGCTCATAATCGCCACCCGGATAGTGTTCCTCCAGGTCTTGATCGGTAAAGTGATATTCCAACATGCGCGGCTGATAGGCCAGTAACTCGTGCGAATCGCGAAAGCGCACCGTAAAACCGTAATCCATTGGCAGGGTATGCCTGGCATCCAGCTCAAATTTGACTCCCAAATCGCGCTCCAGGAATGGTTCATCTTCCTCAATTACCCTTTCTGCCACCCTACCGACTAATTGTTCGTAGTGTTGGGGTGAAAGGCCCAAAGCTGGACCTTTCACCGTAATTTTGTCGCGGGTGATGACTTCCCCAATCTCGATCCGTTTGGCCGCCACCAGACTCTTGCCTAATACTTCGCGATTCAATATCTCACCGCGCGAGAAAAATTTTTCTTCGCCGGTGCCAAGGGCAAGCGCCACCTGACGGATATCGCGCACCATTTTCTTAAACCCTTGCGGTTCGAGGCTGGCGGCATGATCTGGACCTTCCATCGTCCGATCGAGGGTGAGATGACGTTCGATAATCGAGGCGCCAAGCGCGGCCGCCACGGTCGAGACTGCGATGCCGCGTTCATGTCCCGAATAGCCTACCGGCACACCAAAGCGGCGCAACTGATCCATAAAGCGCAAATTGATATCCTCGAAGGCGGCCGGGTAGGTACTGTTGCAGTGCAGCAAAGCAAACTCCACATTCCGTTGCTTGAGGAAATTCACCGTAAACTCCACCTCGTCCATGCGCGACATGCCTGTTGAGAGGATCAGCGGTTTCCCTTTCGAGGCAAGATGGTCTAACAGAGGCAGATTGGTTAGATCGGCGGAAGCCACCTTGTATGCCGGCATGCCCAGCGTTTCGAGAAAATCAGCGCTTTCAGGGTCAAAGGCTGAGCAAAGGAACGTAATGTTGCGCTTTTGACAATGCTCGACAATCGTGTAAAAGTCGTGCTCGGGAAGCTCGACCTGCTGTAAGATCGGTAACAGATAGCGCAAGGTTTTTTCGCCGGCATTGGCGTTTTCCAGATATTTTTTAGCGTAGAGTTTGTCCAGTTTGCGCTTTTGGAATTTAACCGCATCCGCGCCGGCATCGGCAGCGATATCGATCAGTTTCAACGCCAGCGCCAGGATACCGTTATGGTTGACGCCAATTTCGGCAATAATGTATGTAGGCTGACCGTCTCCGACCAAACGGTCACCAATTTTTATCACGGGCATAGAACACTCCTGAAAAAGTCATTTGATCGCTGAATATGTCCACCGCAAAAACGTATCGGGTGAGGATCGGGCGGGCATTGCTCTCCAACGATGAATATTTTCACCTACCCTTTGAACAAAGCTTTTAGACTGCCTCTCTGCAGGGTAGTTATTAATTGTACTTTTTTCTTGAGCCAAGGGGGTTAGGGTTTCTTAAAGTGAGAGAAGGGGAGTTAACTTAACAGGTGGGGAAAGGACATCGCATCGTCCCGCAGGTTGTCCAAGGGGCGCTTTTGGAGACAGCATCGAATCGTCGAAACGGTTGGCTTACCAGTTCAAGTGCAGATAGCGGTCGGGTTCAAAACCTAAATCGTCCCAGGTAATTTCACCACTTTCCAGCAAACGTTCAGCGCGTTGCCAGTCAGCTTCGGAGTCTATATCAATCCAGTCAGAGGGAGGCAAGATCAGCGGTAAGATGCGCTCACCGCTCATCGAACGTTTTTCCAGAATTGTATCGCTCCAGATTGCATCCACGTAGCCGGTTTGCCAGTAGACTGTCGGCAGAACCTGACGAGGCAGGTTATAGGCTTCCGGAAAATCGGTCTCAAGCAGAGGACGCAAATACCCTTCCGGGTCGATTTGCCACATCTTATAAGGATTTTGGAAAGGCTCAATCACTGCCCGCACCGAATCGGCTTCGGGCTGAAGCAACAGCTTGTAAACCGCCTGGTCGATATGCGCTACTTTGCGCAATGGCGAGGTGGGACGCAACTGCACCACAATTTGCGGGTGATAGTTGTCATGCTCAGCTAACCACTGCAAGGCGTGCAGGAAAACCGGCAGGTCGGGCGTGTCATCCTGGGCATATTCAGCAGGGCGGAGGAAGGGCACTTCAGCGCCATACTGGCGGGCAAGCGCAGCAATTTCCTCATCGTCGGTTGAGACAATCACCCGCGTCACCGTCTCGGCTGCCAGGCCAGCAGCAATGCTATAGGCAATCAGCGGATAACCGTAAAAAGGGCGGATGTTCTTGCGCGGGATACTTTTCGAGCCACCCCGCGCCGGGATTAAGGCTAAGACTTCGGTCTGTAGTTCCATATCAGTTCCCTCACCAGGCGCTCCAGCCGCCATCAACAATTAAGTTAGCGCCGGTCATGTATTGTGAGGCGTCTGAGGCTAAAAAGAGCAAAGCGCCATTCAGGTCATCTTTGTGCGCCATGCGCCCCAGCATAGTCCGGGCAGAGTAGGAATGGACAAATTCATCGTCGTGCTGGTTATAAACTCCGCCAGGGGTAAGGGCATTGACGCGAATATTCTGCCTGCCATAGTAGGCAGCCAGGTAAGCAGTCAATCCTAAAACGCCAGCTTTGGTCACCGGATAGTAGGCCGGTTTATATTGAGGCGGTTGACCACTGTGCTGGTAAAGCCTTTGATCTGGAGCAGTGAGGGCATAAATTGAGGCAAGGTTGATGATCACGCCTTTGCCCTGCCGCAGCATGGAGGGAATGACCGCCTGGCAGCACAAAAACACTCCCGTCAGGTTAACCGCCAGGGCTTGATTCCACAGCTCGATGGGATAGTCCTCGAATGTGTTGGAGTGTCCGCCGTGTTGCGGGTCAAATTTTGGGTCTAAGGCAGCGCTGTTGACCAGGATATCCAGTCTGTTGTAGATGCTCAAGGTCTGAGCGACCATGGCACGCACCGAGTCGGGAGCGGTGACATCTACCTTTACAGACACGGCTTGCCAACCCTCGTCTTGCAGGCTTTCCGCTACCCTCTGGGCAGCGGTTTCGTCAAGGTCAGCCACAACCACCCCGGCGCCAGCTTCGGCAAGCGTGCGGCAGAACTCATTGCCCAGCAAGCCTGCTCCGCCGGTCACGATTGCCACGCGCTGATCCAGTTTGAAGCGGTCAAAAATCGAAGTGTGAGACATGGCTTGGCTCAATATCCTCCAAAACCACAGTTTGTCATCTGGGTCTCGGCTTACCTACCCAGACTCATCAAACTTTAGTAGCACTCACGATTGTTGTTACACACGGGCGAAGCAACCGGGCAACGCAAAGGCGCATTCGGTTGACGCATATAGTAAGCATTTTGTTCATCAAGGATAAAAACGGCCAAGGCATTTATGCCAGAGCTGTCGCGGCAGGCGAGCACTACAACATCAGCAGCATGGGGAAAGTAGCGGGGAGGCTTCGACAAGGGGAGAATAATACCTTGTTCTCCATCTGCGCCAATCAACATAAACGCCAGACGCGGGTAGTCAAGAATATGATAGGGATAGCCTCTGGGGGTCTCTCCATCCCCTTGGAAATAATGCCGAGGGTAAAGCGCCCGGCCGTGTAAGACAACAGCTTTTGAACTCTGAAGAAAAGCCTGGATAGTCATTTCATCTAAACCAGCTTGTTTCTCCAATCCTCTTTCCTGTAACAAAAGCAGCTTTGCCTCTAACGAAGTGGGAAAATAGCGAGGTGGATAAAGATATTCAGAAAGAGGGATCAGCACACCAATAGCCACAAGTGCGATAAACGTCCGTCCTATGTGAGCAAAGGGTAGTCGGTCAGCCGGTAAAGTTAGTAAACCCGAAAAATCATCTGTTCTATTATCTGTTTGCGCTAAACCAAATCCTAGCCGCAACCAATTAAATAGCTGCGCTGCACCCAGTAGAAAATACACTAGCACCACCCAATCAATTGGGACGATGTATCGGCCGCCCGAAGTACGCGCAAACGCATTTGAGGTATTGTAGAAAACAAATACCAGCAAAGGAATCCAGCCCCTCCACTTTTTCTTTTGCCAGGCAGCGCCAATGCCTAGAGCGATCATAGCCAAATAAATACAGAGAAACACCAATGCCCCACCCGACATCGTTCCATCCCACTCCGCTTTCCAGAAGGGAGCCACATTTTTTACCAGGGATCGCAACTCATCAAAAGCGAATGAATGAGGAAGAATAAATATTGAAGCGATCAAATTGTGAAGAAAGTGAGACGTGACAAATGACAGGAAGGCTGGGATCTTCTCAACGAGAAAAGCATTCCGATCTTCAAGGGAAGATAGGGAAAGTTTGGCATAGCTATTCGATTCATCCTGCAGGATTTTACGGATCCCCAGAGCACTGATCGAGGCAAACAGCATTGGGGTTTCATTTAGTGGAGTTTGCTGATTTGGGGCAGGGGGATATAAGTAGCGCTCGTTGAGCACAGCTTGCATTTGCATAAAATATATACCCAACAAAGGCCCGCCGCGTCGGTAATTACGTACATCCCAAGGCAGAGTGGTCATAAACATTGCGAGTACCATAAACCCTGTAATTAGTAGGCGCCTCTGGAGTGAGGAACGGAGCACAAAAATAGCCAAAAAGATCAAGCAAAAAATCAGCAATAAAACATGGGTTCTAAGCATAACACCCAGCCCAACCATACCTCCCGCCCAAATTGCCTTGTGCAATTGACGATTTGGCTGCTTGAGCCATTGCATCACAAGCAAACTAAAGACCACTAGGACAATAGCGGTAGGAAAATCAGTCAGCATCATTTTCGGTCCAGAAGTATCCACCCAAGGGCTGAGCCAAATGGCATTGCTGCCGCGCCAGATTGTCAACATAGCCAGCAAAAGGCCTAGCCAGCGTCCCCGCAATTCTTTGCCCAGCAAGTACAATAAAGCTGGTAGGATAGCATAGATCGCTGCTTGAACTGCAAGCAGAAGATCATAATCTTGCCCTACCAATCCATGCAAATAGACCAGAAAAGCGATATACAGGGGGCGATTGAAAAACTGTCCGTTGAAAAGGCCTTGTCCAATCAGCGCAAACTGACTGCCAATATCAAAAAGAGCAGCGTCAGAATAAGGATAAAACTGTCTATTGGGATAATAAGGGCCAGGCATAAAATAACTTCGCTGTAACGGAATTGCAGCCCATACCAGCGCCGATATCAACCAGATGACCATGAAGGTCACATTATCGGATAGTAAAACCGGCCTTTGAGAAGCGAAAAGAAAAATTAAAACTAGAGCCAAAAGGCTTAAGAATAACTGCTGAGGCAAGATTGGAATTCCCGCCCCGTACCAGCGATCCTCTGACACACGAATTCCTAGGCCGGTCCAAGAGATAACGAGAATCAGAAAAATAAATCCGAGCAAAGTGCCGGCACTCATCTTGATTAGTTCGGAGTTAGATTGAAAGCTCTCTTGCAAGCGCTGCCAGTGAAAACCATTGCGCCCAAGAAGAGCAAAAAAAAGGAAAAAAGCGCTTACAAAAAATAACCAATAAAGAATCGGCCTAAGTTGGAAAAAATCATCAGCTAAACTACCCAATCGATAGGAAGGTATTCCAATCCCTATCCAACTCAAGAAAAGCAGACTCGCGCAAAACCATCTCAAACATGCACCGCTCTTCCCTTCAGTAGCCAGTTGCCAGAATATTTGCACCTTGTTCTTGTTTATGCCCCAGAGTATTGATAGTGATCCAAAAGTTATTATTGGTAAAAACATGGTTGCTGCTAAGAATAAGCGCGGCAAGGAATACCCCCACAGGAAAGCGTTTTGCGGCTCAGAGGGATTCTGGAGAATCCGAACCAAAACAAGCACTGCGCCAAGAAAAGCGCTCAAGCAAAAAACGAATGAGAGCATAAAACGAGGTAGAAATTTCTCCATCATCATTGAATTTTCTCAAGCCAGATCAGGGCAACAATCGCCACCATTACAGAACCACCGAACAACAAATTGGCCTGCAGAGGCGGTTGAAGTAGTGCGATGAATGCTAGACAACTAAACAAAATAGAGATGACATGCATAAGCATGACCGCGTGCGAGGGAGGTAATCCCAATATTACTAAGCGATGATAGGTGTGATCCTGACCACTCCGATAAAATGGCAACCCCCTGCGAAGTCTAGAGATAACCACTAAAGACGTATCGAAAATCGGAACACTGAGCAATAGAATAGGCACAAACCATGAAGACAGTTGGGAAAAACCGGGTGGTGTATAAACAATGGCTAGGGTAGCTAAAACAAATCCTAAAAACTGAGCACCGGCATCGCCAAGGAAAGTGCGAGCAGGTTGGACATTAAAAAAGAACATTCCGATTGAACTTCCCAGTAATATGGCACTCAAGTTGGCAAGTGTTTGCTGATTTGCCTGCATAGTTACCAATATAAAAAAGCCGCAGCAATCGCAGTCAAACCAATAACCAATCCATCCATGCTGTCTACCAGATTGAACGCGTTCGTAATCCCTACTACCCATAAGAAAGTAACAAGAATATTGACAAAAAGGGCTTGCCCAAATATACGAACGTAAATTCCGCTCATAATAATAAATAATGAAGTGGCAAGAATCTGACCTGTCAGCTTGCCAAGAACAGAAAGACCCTTTACATCATCCAAAATCCCAAAAGCCAATACCACTAATGAACTGATCAAGATGGATTTTACCTCTGAAGATTGGAAATTGCCGAATATCCACCCCAAGAAAACAACCACAAATCCAATAGCTATCCCACCGATCATAGGTTTAGGATTGTCATGGATTTTATGAGCGGCGCTTTGCGGGTCGTCAACATAACCAAACAGGAAGGACCATTTGATTAACGGAGGAGAGACTAATAGAACCAACAATATTGACCAAAATATAGGTGCAAAAAGATGCAAGATTGCGTTCATAATAAGCTGTAAGTTCAGTAGATTCGCAAATCAAGTCTCAGTGTGGGGCAGCTATTCCTAGCCAACACCCACAGCCCGCTTTCCTAATCCTTGTCTAGGAAAGTTTGCATAGTTGCCTCAGCAAGCGGTCTCCCAAAGCGGAAGATAACCTCACCTTACACTCACCTCGATTATAACCGCTGGTTTTTTATTTCTCAGATTTCTTTTGTTTTCTGCAAAAACGAACTGCGGTTGTCAAATCCTTTCACCTCTCCTGAATAGCTCAGATAGCTCAAGGCATGTGCCGAGTCGCTCTCAAGGTTTTACCAAGATCGTTTATTTTTGGCTAAAACCGAACCTTTGAGGAGTTAGTGTTCACCTTATTTTGAAAGGATATTCGAGTAATTTCAAGGAGGACTTAATGACTTCAGTACTGAAACGGCATTGTGGACTGCGGAAGCAATACTTACACAGTCCACAGACTTGCGTCTTCTAGGATCGGGTAGAAGGCTCCCGCCCATCGTCCGAACCCATCAAGATGGTTTCCTTGCGTTTGGTGCCGTCGGGGAGCAAGAAACCCTGCTCTTCAAGGTATTGAATGATCAAACGGGCGTTTTCCTCGGCTGTATGGTTTACTGTGTCCAGGGTGATCTCCGGGTCAATTGGCGGTTCGTAGGGGTCATCCACGCCGGTGAAGCCGGTGATCTGTCCTCGGCGCGCCCGCGCATACAGACCTTTCACATCACGCGCTTCGCAGACTTCAATCGGAGTATCAACAAATACCTCGACAAAGCGTTCATCGCCAACCATCTTGCGCACTTCTTCACGCGTGGCGCGGTAGGGGCTGATTGCAGCACAAATGACCGTGCCGCCATGTCGCGCAATTTCACCAGCCACAAAGCCGATGCGTAGAATATTGGTGTCGCGATCTTCGCGAGAAAAGCCCAAGCCTTTGGAAAGATGGGTACGCACCACGTCGCCATCCAACAGGGTGACCTGCCGGCCGCGCTCCATCAGCAAAGAGGTCAAAATCTCAGCCGTTGTAGATTTACCAGCACCGCTCAGGCCGGTGAACCAGATGCAGACGCCCTGGCGGTGGCGGGGGGGATACATTTGTTGCAGGATCTCGGCGGTCTCCTTGCGGGTGAACCATTCGGGTAATTCCTTCCCTTTTGCCAGATATTCTTCGCGCACCTGCGTACCGGAGATCGATAACGTGCGCGCCCCTTCAGGGATTTTGCTGACTTCTTCGTAGCGATCATCATCCGGCAGGTAGATCAATTCTTTGAATTGAACCGGCTTTACGCCCAACTCATCGGCATATTGCTCCAACATCATTTGGGCTTCGTATGGCCCATAAAAGGGTCGCCCATGGCTATCGTTGCCAGGGCCGGCATGGTCACGTCCGATAATGAAATGGTTCGCCCCATAATTACGCCGGATGATAGCGTGCCAGAGAGCCTCTTTGGGTCCAGCCATCCGCATGGCAAGCGGCAACAAACTCAACACGGTTCGCTTGGGGTCATAATAGTTTTCCACCAAAGCCCGATAGACGCGCACGCGGGTGTAGTGATCGACATCGCCTGGTTTGGTTAAGCCGACGACCGGATGGATCAACAAACTCCCATTGACATCTTCAGCAGCGCGCTTGGTCAGCTCCTCATGAATGCGGTGCATGGGGTTGCGCGTCTGGAAGGCTACCACATTTGAATAGCCCATCTCTTCCAACAACTGGCGCACCTGAGCGGGCGTGCGGCGCAACTCAACAAAGTCATAATACTTGGGCAGATCGATCACTTTCAATTCACCGGAGACGTACACCTTGCCCCAACTGACCATTTCAGAGACCAGGGGATGACGAGGATCGGTTGTCCCCAGCACCAGGCGGGCTTCGCGCAAGGGATCCCAGTGATAGACTTCTTCGATCTGCATCACGGCCAGGGTATTGTTGCGGGCATCGCATAAGGTGATTGCTTCGCCCCAGGTAGGCAACTCATCTTCATTAACCGGAAGCGTAACCGGGATGGGGAAAAGCGTGCCATCGGTCAGGCGCATTTCGGTCATGACACGCTCATAATCCGCCTTGCGCATAAAGCGATCCAATGGAGAGAAGGCTCCAGTAGCCAGCAATTCCAGATCACACATGGCACGAGCAGAAATTTTGACCGAAGGTAAGCGGGTCGATCGGGCAATTAACTCCTGCCGCTCCTCGCCGCTTACCAGCAAATTGACCAGTTTTCCTCCATAAGGGGTGATGAGTGTGGTTTTGTTTTTTTTGGTTGTCATGCTTTCTATTCCTCTAAGATTGAGATTTTGGGGTTTGATTGATAAGGTTATTTAAAAAAGTGGTGCGTCTTTTGGACTAAAAACAGGTCAGCTTTTTCAATCGCTTCCTGGGATGCACTACCGCTTTCTTGAGAAACTACCAAGTTGCCAGCTCTACAACCCGGCCTTGCTTGGCAGATTGATAAGCGGAAAGAGCTATCCTAAGGGCTTCAATACCATCTTCGAGCGTGCAACGAGGCGATTCCCGTCCTTCAACAACGGCCAAAAAATGCTGCATTTCAGCCAGAAACAGATCGTTGCGTTCGAGGGGCTTATTCGGATCAAGAGGAGAAAAGCTGGGGAATAAATGCAACGGCGCTTGGGTAGTACGATCTTGATCAAATCGGTAAAGGCGTGTTTCCCCGTTGGCATACTCCCATTCAATTGTGCCGCGCGTGCCGATAATTTGCAAATTGTGGTGCGGTGGGCGTTGCAGGTAATCCAGATGAACGCTCCCCAAACTTCCATTAGCAAACCAAAGGCAAATCTCTGCCGTATCTTCCACCTGAATCTCCAAATCTCCAAGCTTGTCAACTGCCGCGAAGACGCGGTTGACATCCCCAAACAACCACCTCAAGTAATCCAGGGGGTGCGAGAGGGTCAAAATCAGCCCGCCCCCCAAATCCGCCCGCGCGCTGTAGCCTCGTCGATAATCTTCCCAGGGATGCCAGGCAGGCAAGTATTCACCCCAATGGGCACGAACGATTAAAGGTCGCCCAATCATGCCGTGTTGAAGCATCTCTTTGATTTTTAACAACCCCGGATGAAACCGGAAATGGTAACCAATCAAGACGCGACAGCCATTCTGCTCAACCAGATTTTGAAGTTGCCCGACTCCCTCTAAAGTGTGTGAAATCGGTTTTTCGATCAGCAGGTGACATCCGCGCTGTGCAGCCGCAAGGGCAATTTCCAGGTGCAGAGCAGTCGGATTGGAGATAATAACCGCATCAGGATCGTGATCCAGAGCAGCAGCTAAATCGGTCTCCTGAGGAAAATGACGCAACTCATCGTCTGGCAACGAACTCTGGTGGGTGCGGTAGAGGAGAATATCCTGCACGCCCAAAACCTGTAAATTCCGCAAATGACGCCGCCCAATCGAGCCAAGACCGGCAATTAATATTTTCATCTGTCTGCGTCCGTTGGATACCCCCACGCCTGGAGAGTTGCGCGGGCTTTTTCGAGAAAGAGGGCCTTTTCTTGAGGTGTAAACAGTTCCCGCCAAGAGCCGCTTTGACCCTTGCGCAAGAGCTGAGCAATCTGAGCAGCTTTCTGATTCTGCCATTCAGCGTCTGGGTTTTCTTGCCTCTCAGCTTGCAAGGCCGGCTCTAAATCAGGTTCAATGGAAGATACTCCCAAAAACCTCCAGACCTTTTGCATTTCTTCCCACACCTTAGCCAGCAAATCCTCATAGCGAACGATCAGAAACCGATCCCCGAATAGTTCTCGTCCCAGAGCGACCGTCGTTTCAACATTCTCGACCCACTCTTCCACGGCGCGCAGAAAACCCTTAGGGGTAAAAATCGACTTCTTACCTTGTAAAAAAGGCTGTGGCTGGCGGATAAATTCATCGCGCAATTGTAAATCCTGCGCAGAAAGATGTTGAGGGGAATCGATAAAAGTTTGAAAACGGTGAGAGAGAATGGTGTCTCGTCCATCTCTGAGAATATAAATCAAAGAAGCATCTGGATAAATAGCATAAGCACGGCGCACAGCTTCACCGTTGACCAGACTGTTAGGACTTTTATCTCCGACAATCGATTTGCCCAGCCGCATGGCTTCGCGCTCCAGGATAAAATCAGCCGTCACCCGCAAGACCACCGGTGAAAGGTCTCGCCCATTGTTCCAGCGATTACTGCGCCGCCCCAGCCACTCCCCAATCGCTTGATCTTGGACAAGCGCAGTGAGAAAAGGTGGACGGGTGAAAAAGTGCGCCTGCCAGTTGCAATGAACTTCGGGATGAACCCGAATCAAGCGCGCTAGGAGCGTCGTCCCGGAACGCGCATGACCAAAGATGAAAAATTTGGGTCGCGGAAAAAATCGCCTGATTTCTTCAATTTCTTCAGTAGTGATCAGTGGAATCGTGCGGATGTTGCCTTTTTCTGCAGCATCCCCGTTTCGCAAAACCAACACAACTTGTTTGAGACGACGCAAGAAGGATCCTTTCATCTAAGTACTCCCCTTATGTGCCAGGTGAGCCAGAAACGCCCCTGTGCGTGACCCGGCGCTCCCGTCAGTGTACGTGCATTCTCGTTGCACGAATTGGCATTGAGCAGCTTGGTCTAACTTGGGATATAGCAGATAATCGTTGAGCGACTGCTTTAATTCAATTTCATTAGAAGCTACACGCCCCGCTCCCGAGAGACGGAAGCGTTGATGGGTGGGCCAGTTTCCAATTTGGCTGAGCGGTAAAGAAAATTTACCAGGCCACCCATTTGGCGCGTCAATCGTAACGCTAATGATTGGCGTCTGATGGATCGAAGTTTCGACAACCATAGTGGAGTAAACGGTCAAAAAAACATCAGAATGAGCCATCATGGAGGATTTTTCAGGCATATCTTCTCCCGAGTAGTAACCTAATTCCCCTCCTAAAGGCACAGGCTCCACAACCTTGACATGCGCAAAGCGATGTGCCAGCTCATAGATCTGTTCACGTTCTTTCGCCCAGTGTTTTACAGACGAGAAATGATTGGGATGCAAGCGCACCAATAATTGGGATGGGAAAGCGAGTTGATCGGTTGCAATCAAGCGCGCAATTGCTTCAATATTTTGAATGTTAGGCGAGTAGGTCACAAAACTACAAGCATAGCTCAAAAGTCTGCGTTGTGGATCAAGGTTATGCATTCGAAAGTACTCTTCTCGCGGGATCAGCCATTGCTTGCGGAAGTAACCATCGTAAGACGGAATACCACCAATGTTGATGCGCTCTTCAAGCCAGTCTGAGCCCTTCACCAATTCCATCTTCTGCACTTCCGACCAACAGGAAATATAATCAACTGGGGCGCCCGGTAGGGTATAACTGCTAGGGTTATCCCAACCAAGTACAATGGCTGCGGTTTTGATTTTTCTGGCAGCCGCCTCCCGCAATAGGTAGCGATCAAGTCGCCAACCAGGAGTACTGGAGATTACCAGAACTGGTTGATATCTCTCAAAGAGGTCATTGTAGATATTCGACGTAAAACGTTGTTGTGCCTTAACCAGAGCCTGACGAGCAGGACGGCTATGCCTGAGCAAAAAGATCAGTGCCCTGACCATTGGAAAAAAGATTCTTCGCTTCGGAGGGGCTTCGGCATACACCCACTTTACATGGGTGTCAACAGCTTCCAGATTTATCCTGGAGGAGGCTCCTGCTCTTCTGAAAAAATCCAACCACCATTGTATAGAACCCTGATTTGTTTGAGCATATAAACGAGCCTGTTCCAGTCTTAATCCTTCAATAGTTAGCCCAGGCCTCCCAAAGCGATGGCGGATTTTTTCCAGCAAATGATCGTCTGTCAAAAGCACCACGTGCAGGCCGGCATCGATCAGTGTTGGAATAACCTCCGTTTGTAAGAAATACACGATTGCCAAACCGTGATCAGCGCTAATCAGCACATTTTTTGTTGTCTTCATTCTGGATTCATCCTCATCGAATTTTGTATTGTCGACTAATAGCGGTACAAAAACTCAAAAGTTTTGTTGTTTAACCAGACCAACAGGCGTCTCAATGGTTTCCCCAGCGGCTTGATCGATTCGCGGGTTGGGTGAAACTCCTTAACTGTGTCTGAGAAAGATTTTTCTTCTCGCCATGTTGTCAAAGTGTTTCCCAGATGTTGTACCCACCAATTCGGCGTCGATAGCCGCAGGTAGCCTTTGGCGTTCAAGGCAATATCCAGCGCCCTAACCTGCCCCATTGGCCTTTCAGATGGCAAGGGAATGACTTCTTGCAATACCTGCTTTTTTGCCACGAATTGAAAGTGTCCTGCCCCTACATAGTAGCGTTCTCCTTTATATACCAGACAGGTATCCTGCCGAGACTCAAAATGTTGGCGGGCTTCGGCTTCTGTTTTGCCGAGGCTGCGTGAGTGCCGCCAATAGTCTTCCCAGGCTAAAAATTGCCCCTGGCACAATTCAACCTCAGCCTGCTCTCTCGCCCACTCAACCGTTTGATTGGCATACTCCAGAGGACTCCATAGAGGCATTCCGGTAACCATCCCTGCCCTGGGAAAGCGTTCCAGGGTCGAAACTAACGCCGAGAGCCAGCCAGGGTAGAAATACACATCACTATCTGCATAGGCAATAATCTCGCCTGGTGCCCCTCCAAAGATAATATTCCACGCCCCGGCTTTGCCAATATTTTTGTCGGAGAACCAGAGGAACTGAATTTTGCCCTGCTCGTGAACCTCTTTCAAATATTGGCGCACCTCCGCACAACTGGCATTATCGAAAACCAGCAAGTCATAGGGTAAATCCGTGTTTTGCCAGATACTGCCCAGACATACCTTAAGCACCTCCAGACTCTCGGCGTAGTAGCCTCCTAGAAAAGGTATATAAGTGATCACTGTCACAGTGATCTTTGCCGGTTGAGCGACTTGATCAACAAATTTTGCCGGATTTTGACCAACGCGCATCGCGACCTCATCCCATGCGAAAACGCCGCGCCCGCCGAAAGCGCCGCGCCAGCCACCAGCGCCAGCCACGTCGTTGTTCCTCTGGCGGCAATAGCCAGAGCTCGATTTTGCGCAAGAACCGCAGCAGGGTCAGCGGTGGACGCTTTAGTCGACCGTCCTTGAGTTGAAAGTGGCTATCCAGAATATAATACATGGAGCGCATTCCACCGGCGAGACTCAAGTTGTGTTCTGATTCCTCCAGGTCATAGTGAGGTTTTCCTCCAGGCAAATGGCTGTAATCATGATCCTGATGGATCACGGTTGCGGAGGGAGTAACATCAACCACCGTTATGCCTCGCTGAGAAGCATGGTAGATCATCCAATTATCCCATCCGGCACGACCAATCGCAAAATCGGGGATTTTCACGAACTCAGCCCGAGGGAAAAGGAAAACATCACTACCGGCGGGCGGATGAAGTCGTCCTCGGCGGCTGACCTCCGCTTTCAAGCGTTGCTCCCAACCAGCCGAAAAATCCAGCAGCGTCTTGACCGCTAAATCCCAGCGTTGGCTGATGGCAAGAAAGCGTTCGCATTGAGTCACGACGCTTCGTGCTGCCTGCACAAAATCTGGCAAAAGAATAATGTCGCCGTTGACGTATGCCAATAACGGAGCTTGAGAGGCTTCCCGCGCCAGTTCAATGATCGAACTGACCAATGGAGTGCCCTGATCATTGCGTTTTACCGCAGCTAACTGGACAATCCCGTATTCCCTGGCTACTTCGGCAAGACCGGCTTCTTCTCCAATCAGAAATACTTCGACCTCATTGCCCAAATGAAGCCAAGACTGGATGGCATTGCGCTGGATAAGGTCGACATGAGGGTTGGTAAAAGGTTTGGGAGCAGAGAAAAGCGTAATGAGCTTTGGCATCGGCAAGTTTATAGAGATGGTAGGGTTTCGAAAAAGCACTTAGCGCATAACCGATCGGAAACGGTTTGCAGTATTCGGGAAAGGGATTGCATTGCTGCGGTATGGCAATCAGGGACTCGATTTTGTTTCCTTGCCCGATTGGCGTTCATCAATATCATGGACGGTTTTATGGGGAACAGCAGCATTGATTTTGGCAATTTCGGGGTGGCGCTGAACAAACTCCAGAATTTCCATCCATGAGAAAGAGTCACGGTTATCAAAGTGAGCATAGACATGACGAACAAATTGTAGATCTTCAGCGGTATCCACCGTCCAGCGATAAAAACCATAATCGGGATCGTGATCCACTTGCAAGACACGAAAGAAATTCGGCGGGAAAGGAGGCAGATGGGCAGGTGACTGCAACGTTGAAACATGCACCGAACGTTCTTCTTCGTAAAGATAAGGCATAACATGCTCACGGTGATAGGGCTGGGTTGCCTCTCGCCAAGCCCGTTCCAACGCGGCAAAGGTACAAACTTCGACATCCAGGCCGATGGGAAAGGTGCGTTTCCAAGGAGGTGGCAAGCGGTTAGCAGCAAAATCCCACATCGCTTTGCTCCCCTCACCCCCTGGGAGAGAAGTCGGGGGTGAGGGCATGCTCCCCTCTCCCCCTGGGAGAGGGGTCGGGGGTGAGGGCTTACTCCCCTCTCCCCCAGGGAGAGAGGTCGGGGGTGAGGGCCTGCTCCCCTCTTCCTCTGGGAGAGAAGTCGGGGGTGAGAACTTCCCCCAATTAAAAAACGCCTCAACCACCTGGTCGATCACCCCTGGATCGATCAAAGGACAATCCGCAGTTATGCGCACAACGACCTTGGCTTGAAATGCCAGGGAAGTCTGATAGAAGCGATCCAGCACGTCAAACACGCTCCCGCGCGTGACCGCGACACCGATATGTTGGCAAAGTTGCCCAATGGCATCATCTTCTGGCGCAATGGTTGTGGCGACAATCACTTCATCAAGTCGCCTTGCCTGACGGATTCGTTCCACGACTCGCTGCAACATCGGTTTGCCACCGATATCTAATAACACTTTATCGGGCAAGCGCCTGGAACTGCGCCGCGCCTGGATGATGGCAACCGTTCTTGATCTATATACCGATGCCATTGATCCTATTTTCCGGCCGAATTGCACAAATGGGAAGATAACCGGGCATTCTCCTCACCCACAAGACTGGCCTTCGCTTTATTCCATTCGTTGCATAGAGACGCGACCAGACTTGGATTGGAACGCAACTGAGCGGCAATTTCATCAGCTTTTTGCTCATCGTCCTGCATGACAAAGGCTGCATAAAATGGTAACCACTCAACCGAATCTCTGGGAATCAATTTTTGCTTTTCCACGGTGTGATACAGCGATATGATCGAGTCCCAATCTCCTTTTTGACGGTAGTAACTTGCTTTCTGGTAATAATAGCACCACGAGTGAGGGGGCTCGTTACCGAAAATCCTTTGATCGGGTCTGCTGAATGGTTCGTTGATCAAAATCCGATCTATTTTAGAATATGTAGCTGCCAGCCGAACAAGAGGTTCTTCTAAAGTTGAGGCTTCTACCCTTGTTCCATCAAAAACGTGCACACACGAATCCACAGTAGGCATACTCACAACCAGAGGATTATTAAAGTCACGAAACAGATATATTCCTCGATAAAGACGGGTATTTTTTCCTCGCCAGGCTAGCTGATTTACCGGATCATGCTGAATCAATTCGCCGTTTATGCGCGGACGCGCTTGATCAGGATAAAAGACCAGGTTGGAAGCTCCCCAGATTTCATAGCCTTCGATCAGATAAAAGGGGAAAGGTAAATTCACCATTAATAGCGTATTGCGTTTAATGGTTGGTGCTCGCCAGCTCAACTGCCACCATACCTGACGTTGAACGTTCCAAAAGTCAATCATATACCTTGAGCTTTGATAGTGGGTCAGGATGCTTGCAAAGATTAGTGCTCCAACAATCCACTTTCGGAACTGACTTTGAACGGAAAACCCCAACAAACTAGCTAAAAAAATGGCTACTCCCAAAGATGCTGGCAGACTATAGCGATCATCTCGTATAGCAAAACGAACTTCTTGCAAAGTAGCTACGACCGGGATCAATGCCGAGATGATTCCAATCAACCCAATTGCCAGTCCTGCTTTCATCTCTTTCATACTCTGAGTCGAATTGTCCGATTTTTCATCCTTGAGGTTAGCGAGATGCCAAAACCCCAGAAAAGTCCCTCCGCCTATGAGTGAGAGCAAAGCTCCAAGTAGAAAGAATTTGTAATCACCATAGTACCAATGGTTATACAAAGGCACCCCCCATGCCATAAAAGTCACCTCAACAATATCTCGCCCCAGTTCTACCAAAAAGCGCAGTAAAGTGAGGAGCGTCTGAGAAGAGTAAACCCCAATTAAACGCTCGGTGTTGAGAGTCGGTCGATCGCTTTCAAAAAGAAACACTCGCCAGTAAACAAAGCTAGCAATCACGACCACATGCGGCAACCATTCTCGCAGGAATCGCCCGATAGACTTTCGTCCAGAGAGAGAATAAGGTCTCTTTAGGGCAAACCAGAGAATAGCAAGCCGCAGGCCTTCTAAACCGATGTAATACTCCATTGTAAACGGGTATAGAGCAGTAGAAACAAGTGAGATAAATCGTAAGACATATCCTCTTGTCCCACTTGCGGTTTGGATAGCCAGGATCATAAAGAGCATGGAAAGCAAAGCAAGGAAGATACCAAGCAGATGCATCTGAAAGGTATTCGGTTGAGTCTGCTCCAAAAAGCCAGGGTAGATAAGAAACAAGATAGCCGAAACAATAGCTATCCAGCGCGACCCAGGCAATAAACGTTTTACAAGCTCAAACAAACTTAATGTGCAAGCTAGACGCAAAATGAAAGCATATACTGCCCAAGCCCAAGGAGCACTGCCTAAAAGCGGGTATAAAGCCGAGTACAGGTATCCCATTAGGGGACGCTCCTTGCCATACATGGTAATAAATACTGTTGCCCCCTTGACCACATACCCCCATGTCATGAACCAGTCCTCGCGATAAAATCCGAGAAAAGGTATGTATATGCCATAGACTAAGATCATCATAATCAGGATCAAGCCGAAGAAATAGAGAAGTTCCGATGGGCCTCTAAATTTTGGAAAAAGTTTGTCTCTGTCGTTTAGCCACCGAAAAATCATTCTTGTTTCGCCTCCAAATTTGCTCCAAACAGACTTTGCCGGTTTAATCCACACAGTCTCAACCAGCACAACGTTTCCTATTCATGCGAAGCCACACTCATCGACAAGTGCAACCCTGCCTACAGGGCTAACAAGCCCATGCTAAAGCTGTGTAGAGTTTGGGAAAGTTACGTTGCCAGTCGGCACGCGTTTCGACAAGCTGCCGGGCGGCCTTGCCCATCCGCTCTAACTCTTGGACATTGAGAATGGCTCGTTCCATCACTCCTGCCAAAGCCTGCCAGTCTCCATCGGGAAACAACCATCCCTGTTCACCCGGTGTAATCCATTCACGATTGCCGGGAATATCCGAGAGGATAACCGGGCGCCCGCATGCCATGGCTTCGAGCATTGAAATCGATGTGCCATCACTGTGTGAAGCGCTGACATAAACATCTGCCAGATGGTAATAGCGAGGCAAATCCTTGAAACCGACCTGTCCAGGCATGGAAACCTGATCCAACACGTCGGCCTGGGAGAGGATTTTGCGCAACAGAGATGACTGCGAGCCATTCCCAAGCAGGATTAGATGAGTGGAGGGATATCTGGTAGCAAATTCTCCAAAGGCTCTGGCAATCAAATCGACGCCATAAATCGGCTCCCAACTGCGGGTGGAGAGAAAGACAAACGCATCTCCTTTCTCGGTCGCTCGTTTAGCGGGAGTGAAGTGACGCAGATCAACGCCCCACGGAAAGGTCACAATTCGCTGCGGATTCATGCCATAGACGATAGCCAGCCGGCGAATTATCTCACAGTCGCCCAAAAAAGCTGCACTGCGTTTCAAGGTATAACGGGTCACCCAGGCCATCCAGCGGCCTCGTTGCACATCAATCAGCAGATCATACCCCCAAGACATGCTCACCAGATGCTGAAAACCGGTCATAGCAACCAGAAAGGCACAGGTCTGCAGCGGGCCGGCCAAGATCACCTGGGGCTTTATGCGAGTCAGCACTCTGCGCAAGCTACTGACAAAGGGCAGTAGCTGCACATGCCGAAAAGGAATCCGATCCGCTAACCAATGAACCCGTTCTACCCCGCGCGGTAAGGGACGGTCTTCAAGCGATTGAGAGCGATTCTCCAGATGCAACACATAGACAGCATCACCGTTTTCGCTCATTGCCTGAAGGAAACGGTGATCGTGAGGCGTATAGGTGCGGGAAAAATACAGGATGCGCACCGACTATTCTCCAAGATCTACCCAGCGCAGTTCCTTGCCAGCTGGCAGATCAACCAGCGCACGCTTGCCGATCACTTGCGGAATCTCATAGGGCAAAATAGCTCCTGGGGTAGCTGGGCGGAGCACGTCAATCATCTCACGGTTCAGGACCTCACCCTGACGGATATCACGGGCAGCGCGCAGGCAACGGCGTTGAATGATCACCGTTTCGCGTTCATTCTCGGTAACAAATTTATCTGCCGAACCCAGGGCAGCCTCCAACTCGCGCGCTCGATCGACCATCTCCCGCCAGGTCTGCGGCGTCATCGAGAAGGGATGATCTGGGCCAATGCGGGTATTGTCATCGGTGAAGTGCTTCTCGATCATGCGAGCGCCTAAGGCGATGGCACCTAATACGGTGGCATGACCTGGCGTATGATCAGACAACCCTAATACCAGCTCGGGGAACATCACCCGGTAGGTAGTCAACACCCGCAAGTGAATGTGGCGAAAGTTTTCCAGGCTACCGGTGTAGTTCGTATTGCACTGCATCAATGCCAGTTGAGGGTTGATCTTCAGGATGGTATGCACGGCGCGCTGTACATCTCCGATATCCGAAGCGCCAGTGGCAAGGATGACCGGTTTGCCCTTGCTCGCCATCCGCTCTAGAGCTTCTAACCAGGTAATGTCACCCGAACCAACCTTATAGGCCGGCACATAAGGATCGAGCATATCAATCGCCTCAAAATCGTAGGGCGAGGAAAAGTAGTCGATACCAACTTTATCGCATTCCTCCTTCAAAACAGGTGTCCATTCAAAGGGAATCGAAGCATCTTGATAGACCTCAAAGACGCTTTTCCGCCACCTGGCCTGGTGCGAGACCTGTCCCCCCATGGCTTTGAAGCCATAATCCGAAACGATTTTGGGGGCGCGGAAATTTTGAAACTTGGCAGCATCCGCTCCAGCTTCCTTGGCTAAATGGATCAGCATTTTAGCCCGCCCCAGATCGCCATCATGATTGGCAGAAATATCAGCGATGAAATAGGTTGGGTGTTGATCGCCAATGAGATGAGAGCCGATTTTTAAGTCCATGCTAATCAAGTCCTCCTTTATTGGTTAGGGTACACGCAAATTCTCACGGTTCATCGAGCGCAGACGCTCAGGATAACCTTCGCGATAGAGAGCAACAAAACGCTGTAAACCCTGAGGTATATCAGGGAGCGGTTTGGGAAATACCTTTTGCAGCTTAGCAACCGAAAGAGTCATCTTCGGAGAACGGGCAGCGCGTAAACCGGCTTCATGAACAGAACTGGGGCAGATGAGCCTCTCATTGAAGCCAAAGGCACGCGCCAAACCTACCCCAAACTCATATTTGCTGATCGACTGGGGAGCAACCACATGATAGACACCGCTTAAGTCGAGCCGGATCATGGTGAGCAGAATTTGTGCCAGATCATTTGCCAGCAACGGACAAAAGAAAACATCGGTAAACCCCAGGGTCTCTTTTCCGGCGCGGAGGTTGTTAAAAAAGAACTCCGCCAAACTGCGCTTGCCACTCAAGCTCCAGCCGTAAAAATTCACGCGCACGACCAAGGCTTTGGGATCAATGGCTAAAACAGCCTGCTCGCCAGCCAGTTTGGTTTGAGCATAGACGCTCAACGGGTGCGGTTCGTCATCTTCAGTGTAATCGCCGTGCTTGCCATCGAAAACTGCATCGGTAGAGACGTGCAAAAGGCGCGCTCCGCCCTTACTGACATCTTCTGCCAGCTTTGCAGGTAAATCGCTATTCAATTTTTTCGCCAGCAGCGGGTCAGATTCACAGGCTTCCAGGTCTGCCAGGGCAGCGCAGTGGATAACCCAGTCCGGTGTCGTTTGCTCCAGAAGCTGCCGGCGAGCACCATCATCGCTCAGATCACACTGCAAGACGTTAAAAGGCGCTTGATGCAATCGACGATGATGAAAAACTCCATAAACCTCATGCTCGCCACAGGCCTCTAAGGCAACATTGAGACCCAATAAACCGCTGGCACCGCTGATCAAAAGTCGCATTGCGGTTGCCAACCCAACCAACAAGATAAACAGGGTTTCTCAAACTCAATCCCTGTGATCACCATTCAGAACAAGACACACAAATTAATCCAAATTCACTAAACCTTAAGCCACCTCCGTTTCGAGGGCGTTGATGATGGCTTGAATTTCCTCAAGCGTTAACCAGTGCGAGTTGGTATCGCTGGCGTAGCGGAAGCCTTCTTGAAGCGGTTTACCGCGTTTCTGCCAACTGTGACCAAACCATAACTCCGTCGTTGGCTGAACGACATACATGTCGTCTAATTCCACGGTGGAACGGGCTTCGTCCTCATGGATCAGCATTTCGTGCAGTTTTTCTCCAGGGCGGATGCCAATGACTTCCAACTTGGCGTCCGGGGCAATGGCACGCGCCAGATCAACAATGCGCATACTCGGGCTTTTGGGGATAAAGACCTCACCGCCTTCCATCTGTTCAATACAGCGGATGACAAAACGAACGCCATCCTCTAAACTGATCCAGAAGCGGGTCATGCG
>Ga0308403_1000012_pt1 | contig 67637 bp, 63 predicted proteins | sample HotsprSampleOSM3_FD_203470 | JGI IMG/M metagenome (GOLD analysis project Ga0308403, IMG submission 203470) | Hot spring phototrophic mat microbial communities from Octopus Spring, Yellowstone National Park, Wyoming, United States - 20060914_OS-M3 ... | reverse complement strand
AAAGCGTGCGCGAGATAATCACGTTCTTATAATCCTTCACCAGCTTAACCATTGAGCGCTCCAGATTCATCCCAGAGTACTCAATATAGGCCTCATCCACGATGAATGGAATACCCGTTTCCGCAATGCGGATGATATCCTGCTCATCCATGAAATTGCCAGTTGGATTGTTGGGGTGGGCAACCACGATAATCTTCGTTTTGGGAGTAATCGCTTGCAGGATTGCATCGGCGTCAAACAAAATTTGCTTATCCTTGTACACCATTGAGGTCGAGACCAGCTTCCCGCCAACAACGGTGCAGCGCAATTTGTAAATCCCAAAACAGGGTGTCTGTTGAATAACTTCCTCCCCCGGAGCGACAAAAGAACGGAAGACCATATCGAAGATTTCGGAAGAACCATTGCCCAATAAGACATTCTCGGGACCCGGCAGGCCGTTCAATTCAGCGATTTTGCTGCGCACCAGCAGACCCTGATCCATATAGCGGTTGGCAACTCGGGCGTATTTCTCAATCGCAGCTAATACATTTTCCGAGGGGGGTAGTGGGTTCTCATTAGACATCATGCGGGCTAAACTCGGATTCCGCCAGGCAAGTTCGATGTGCTCCGAGATGTACATTGGCACACCTTTGATCCAGGGGACAAAATAATCTTCTATTGGGGACATAGCGACTCCTTTTTCGTAAGAATTTTCACAAAAAGAATTGTACTCCAAACGGGATAGTAGGACAACTCATCTGAGTTGTCCTACCATGCTCCGGAAACACCTGCACAGGTAAGGCTACTTGGCAGCCACATCCTTCAACCACTGCTCGTAGCGATAATCGGTAATGTCCTCGCGAAAACGCCCAAACCACAAATCCGCGTAACCCTGGAAGTCTTCGTCCAACTTCGAAATGCGGGTTTGGGTCGTTCCCCACATCGCTTCATGAATTTCGGACATACACCACATTAACTTGGTGCGGGCAAAGTTCTTCGGCGTGACCTCGCCAAAGTACTCCTGCAACAGAATGCGCACCTGATCATCGCTGAAGCGGTGATGGTGGCAGAAGTTACCCAAGTCGAAGAAGATGTCACCCATGCCAGCGTATTCCCAATCTAGAATCTTGAGTTCGCCTTTTTCGCCGGGAACATCCTCATCCAGAAAGTTCAAATTGAGCAAATCGTCATGGCAGGGGGTCGGAATGTAGGGATCCTTGAGCAGAGCTTCTTCGACTTCACGCATTTTCTGCATAATCCAATCGAAATCGAAGGGAAACTTCGCGCCATGTTCCTTCGACACTTTTGTCAACCACTCGACCCGACGGAAAACGTTAAATTCTCCCTCAACCGGCGGCGCGTTACGGTGATACAGGCGCAATTTTCGAGCCACGCGGCGAATGTTGTATTCTTTATTCATCTCCTCGGGCGGTATATGCTTCCCATTGATAAAGCGGGTAACCAGATATCCCTCGGGTTCAATGAAATACAACACTTCTGGGGCAACGCCGAGCAAGCCAGCCGCTTTGTTCGAGGCATATTCCACATCGCGACGAATACCTAGCAAGTCGGTGCTTTCGCCGGTGATCCGCAGCATATAGGATTTACCATCGGCATCGATGCGATAGTTATTGTTGGTAATCCCGCCCTTCAGGACAGTTGTTTTGATCTCTTTTGCATCCCGCAGAAAAGGAACTCGCTGAATTGCTTCTTCAAGTGTTAGAGTCATGGTTTCCTCCAAGTCAGTAGAGTTCGGGAGCAGGCACCTTGCCTGCCCCCTGATTCTTAAGGACTAATCATCTCCACGGGCAATGATCTTTTCCAGTTCCTCTTCAATGCGCCGTAGCTCTTCCTCGGAGGCTTTCTTTGGCCCCTCGAACCAATGCTTTGGACCCAGTTGCCAGTAGATCACCATGAAGATACCCAACGCCACCATCGTCCAGAGAGTCAGTTCGTTAGGCGGCAGGACAAACAGGATGGTAATAAAACCGATCCAGATGAAGGCGATCACATTGATAAAGGGACCCCACTTGCCCAGATTCCAGGGAGCCGTCTCGGGGGTTGTATATTCACCTTGTTTCTTGCGTTTATTGCGCCAGTTCAAATAGATGGGAATGCCATACGCGAGGTACAAGGCAATGGTACTGATTGAAGTGACAACATAATAGGCTGCGGCGTATACGGTCAGCAAGAAAGCAATGACACACGTTACCAAAATGGAATTCACCGGCGTGCGGTACTTTGGATGGATTTGTTTGAGGAATCCCGAGCCTGGCATCCCGTCGTCACGGGCAAAGGCAAACCACATGCGGCTCATGCTGGTAATCGATGACAGGCCACATAACCACATGCCACCCGCCACAATGATCGCGATGATGTCGGCCAGGAATTTGCTCAGGTTATAGTAAGCAATGTAGAGCACTGGATAATCATCGGTAGCCGTTGCAGCAATATCCGGGATCGAATAGGTCAAAGCCAGCAAGATGACGTAACCCACAACCGCCGAGACCGCCACCGAGAGGAAAACACCCCAGGCGCTGTTCAGACGAGCCATCACGGTCTCTTCCGCCACATGCGCAGAAGCATCATAACCAGTGAAAGTCCATTGAGCCTGAAGGAAGGCAAGCACAAACACCAGGGCAAAGGGAGCGGCGCGGTAGAGGTTCTCTAAGCCAGGAATGAGGTTGAAGAGCGGCGAATGCAAGACCAGGTTCCCGACTACCAGCGCAGGCGCGACCGTTCCATCTGGAAACTCCGCCGAAGATGCATCCAGTGGGTTCTCAGTGGTAACCGCGGTGAAGCCGAAAGAGAAGGGCTGGTGTGTCTTCCCAAAGAAGAATAACAAAATAGCAATGATCGCCACACCGCCGATGTGCCAGTAAACGCTGAAATCGTTGAGCAAGGCTGTCAAACGAATACCAAAGGCGTTGATCAGGATTTGGGGAATCATGATGATCACCATCACGAACAGATAGAAACCCCAGGAGTTGGCTGTCCCGAACAGCGGCACAGGCGCATCTGCCGGGATGCCAAGCATTCGGACGACCATACCGACGATGTATATTGAGGCCGCGATGTCAATTCCTGCGGTAATCGTAATTTGCCCCAGCATGTTTAACCATGCGGTTACCCATGCCCAACGCTTACCCCCTAAACGGTGCGCCCAGTAGTAAAGACCACCGGCGGTTGGGTAGGCAGATGCCAGTTCAGCCATCGAGGCCGCGACCGTGAGGGTAAAGAGCGCAACAACCGGCCAGCCAACCGTGTTGATAATTGGACCGGCAAATCTTAGGCCATATCCGTAGAGGATCATGGCACCGGTCAAAATGGAAATAATGGAGAATGAAATCGCAAAGTTTGAAAAGCCCCCCATCTCGCGGAACAGTTGTTGGGCATAGCCCAATCGGTGCAGGTCTTTCACGTCTTGCTTGATGATCTCTTCACGAGATTTTCCTTTCAAGTCAGCCATCGCAGGTTCTCCTTTTCATTAAGATAGAATGATTTTGAAGGATAAAGAGGATTTCAAGCAAAAGTAAACTATTGAACGCCTTCCACCACCTCCTTCCCAGAGAGAATTTAGAAGATCCCACCCAAATTCACCACCGGTCAGGGATGGGAAGCAGCCAACGACACTTCAAGCCCACCCCGATCCGGAAAGGTTACCAGAGTTGCGTCTTTCCCCGCTACTCAAACCATCGATTGTTAAAGAGCTTTCCGGATTAGAGAAGTTGTTTTAACTCACTGGCCACACGGTCAACCGTGAAGCCCAGTTGGGCAAAGACAACTTTATCCGGAGCAGAAGCGCCAAAGCGCTCTAGGCTCACCACGCTCGCCCTGGCAGGCAGGTATTTATACCAGCCCAGGCTAACCCCTGCTTCAACGGCCACCGTTGGAACATCGGCAGGTAAAACCGAGCGTTGATATTCTGGCGCTTGTTGATCGAACAATTCAAAACTCGGCATTGAAACCACGCGAGTGGCAATCCCTTCTTTTGCCAGTTGTTCGCTTGCTCCGAGCGCTAAAGCCACCTCTGAGCCACTGGCAACGAGGATCGCCTGCGGTTTTCCGCCATCAGCTTCAGCAAGCACATAGGCGCCCCGCTCCAGGCCCTTGCCATCGGTGGTGACGATCGGTACACTCTGGCGGGTAAGCAACAGCGCTGTCGGTCCATTTTTCCGCTCCAGAGCAACTTTCCACGCCATTGCCGTCTCGTTCGCATCTGCAGGGCGGATGACCACCAGATTGGGCATAGCCCGCAAAGCCATGGCGTGTTCGACCGGTTGATGGGTCGGACCATCTTCGCCCAAGCCAATGCTGTCATGAGTGAAGACATAGATCACCGGTAGGCCCATCAAAGCCGCCAGGCGAATGGCAGGGCGCATGTAATCGGAGAACACCAGGAAGGTACCGCCATAGGGACGAAAGCCATGCAGGGCTAATCCATTCATGATCGTCCCCATCCCGTGTTCACGAACGCCAAAGTGGATATATGAACCGCTGAAATCGCCACGCTTGATGATCTTTGCCTCTTTCGGTTTGGTGTTGTTGCTTGGCGTCAGGTCAGCCGAGCCGCCAATCAGCATCTCTAATTGCGGAGCAATGGCTTCTAACACCTTGCCAGAAGCAACGCGGGTCGCCAGAGGTTTATCGGCCGTGAACTGCGGCAGGGCATTTTCCCACCCTTGAGGAAGTTCACCCTTCATGAAACGTTGGAGTTGTTGGGCTTCCTCAGGGAATTGTTGCTGATAACGCGCCCACAGCGTATCCCATGCCTGCTGGGCATTTTGACCTCGCGCCTTGACTTCGTCAACGTACGGTTTGATCTCTGGAGGCACATAAAACGCCGGCTCGAGCGGCCATCGAAATGCCTTCTTGGTCTTGATGACATTCTCTTCTCCCAATGGTGCGCCATGAACGCTGGCATCGTCCTGTTTCGGGCTTTTATAGCCAATGTGGGTGCGGCAAGCAATGATGGACGGCCGTTCGGTTTCCGCCAGAGCAGCTCGCAAGGCTTTATCAATCGAGGCAAAGTTATGCCCATTCGCCCGTTGGGTATGCCAGCCATAGCCTTTGAAACGGGTGAGCACATCATCGCTATAGGCAAGTTCCGTAGGCCCATCAATGGAAATATGGTTATCGTCGTAGAACACGATCAGTTTTCCTAACCCCCAATGGCCGGCTAAGGAGGCAGCCTCATGTGAGACACCTTCCATCAGGTCGCCATCGGAGGCAAGGACAAAAGTGTAATGGTCAACAATCGGGAAATCCGGTTTATTGAACCGGGCCGCCAAAATCTGTTCAGCAAGCGCGATTCCGACCGCAGTAGAGATCCCTTGCCCGAGTGGACCAGTAGTCGTCTCCACGCCGCGCTCTGGATCATATTCCGGATGCCCAGGGGTAGCGCTTTCCCATTGGCGAAAGCGTTGTAATTCCTCCAAAGGCATTGGATACCCGAAGACATGCAAAAGGGAATAGAGCAGCATAGAACCGTGACCGGCGGAGAGAATAAAGCGATCACGGTTAAACCAACGCGGATCGGCTGGATTATGTTTCAAATAGTGCCCCCACAAGACCGTCGCAATATCTGCAGCCCCCAATGGCAAGCCAGGATGCCCGGAATTGGCTTTCTGGACTCCATCGATTGAGAGCATCCGCAGAGTTGTCGCGACAAGTTGGTCGAGTTTTGTGTATTCGGTCATTATCCCTACCCAATCAAAGAGAAATGAATGATTGATGTTGTAAATATAAAGTTGCTTGCCTCACCCCAATCCCCTCTCCGCTTGCGGAGAGGGGATTTATGGGGATGAAAGGAGGCAATTAGGCTGGCACTTTGTTTCCCAGGACTAACTTCATCCGTTCGCCGACATACTCTTCTAGGCCGATTGAGGCTTTGGCAAAGGCTTCGGCGGTTGCAACCGTGGCCGGATGATCGTTGAATTCGGTAATCTCCAAGCCATTGGGATCCATTGCTTGGATAGCATACGGAATCTTAGTCAGCTTGTTCATAACCTCCGCCGGGATCTCCTCCCCAATACGGTTAGAGAATTGCAAATCGTTGCACTTTTGCCACAAGGGTTCCAGCACATACGGCGGCATGGTATAGACGATTTCCCCACCGGCAATCATCTCGATATCCCAGAAGCGATACCGTCCAGCCACAATGGGGCCATCACGCATCGAGCAGGCCAACAACTTGCTGGCATAGCCGCCTTCGGTCAAGAGGCGATAGGCTTTGCGAAAGACATGGATACCAAACCAGTGCTTATCCTGCCAGGTGAGGGTGATCCCACGGCGAGCGGCCTGGACGTCCAGTTCGGGATTTTCGGTCAGGCGGCCGATCATCATGGTGATCACGGCGCGCCACTTGCTCATATCCACACCATTCTTCTTGGCAATCTCAATGCCCTCCATGGCAGCATTTGCAACGGCCATGATCTGCGGCAACATGAAGCAAGTCGTGACGTTGGTCGGGATCGCCATCGAGGTCAATACCTTGACCACCTCAACGCCCTGAGTGGTGCCAGGAACTTTAATCATCAGATTCGGCGCGATGGCGCGAATTTCCTTGGCATCCTCGATCATTCTCTCGGTATCGAAGTTTATGCGGGGGTCAAGCTGACCGGAAATGTAGCCAAAGCGCCCGTTCGAGGCTTCCCACATCGGCATTAGCATCTCAGCGCCACGCCGAATGACCTCTTTGTAGGTCATCCAGAACAGCTCGTGTTGCGTCTTGTCTTTATTTTCTGAAATGAGATTGTCAATCCACTCATTCCAAAAGTCAGGGTCATTTTTAACGGCGGTTAACGAAAGAGGAGGATTGGTAGTGCAACCACGGATAACACTTTTTGCTGGGTCATCGACATTAAAGAAACGAGTCAGCTCTTCTTCCATGGTCTTCTTGCGCTCGGGGGGCGCCCAATCGACCATCTTTTGCTTCCAAGATGTGAAGACTAATGGTGATGAATCCCACCAAATCTCCATTTCAGGGTTGGTGGCAACCAGACGCTCAATCACACTCGGGTTCATTGAAAAACCTCCTATCTTGTCGATCAAAGATTGTTGGATGAGCAACCTCATGCGATGAGGTTGTAAACTTCACAGAGAAGGAATTCTCTGTAACAGCCGAATCAATGACAATTAACGCTCCATGGCAACCGTCAGGGAGTACATATCGCCACGGTTGTAGCAATAAGTAAACTCCACTGCAGTGCCATCGGTTGCAAGAATTTTGCGTTCTTTATAGAGGATCGGTGAACCTGGTTTGATATCCAGTAATCTGGCTATTTCGCCAGAGGCTGGGCGCGCCTCAAGTTTCTGAATCGCTCGCTTTACCCTATACCCAAATTTCTCCATCACATCCCACAGATGCACATTCTCCAGCTTTTCATGGATGATTTCGGGAAATAAGCGGTGCGGAAGATATGAGTCGTGCACGGTGACGGGTGTTTCGTTGACAAAGCGTAAGGTGCGAATGCAAATAACACTTTCCCCCGGCTGCAGAAGTAGTTCTCTGGCTACCTTCTCAGGTGCCGCTGATATTTCGATTTTAAGCACCGTTGAGGAGGCATCAATCCCTTGCTCACGAGCGCTTTCAAAGAAATTGGTTAAGCGGGTATGGTCACGATCGAAATGCGGATAGGAGACAAACGTACCCACCCCCTGCTTGCGATGTAGCAACCCTTCCTTGATTAAGTCCAAAATCCCTTGCCTTACCGTCATACGGCTGACTCGATATTGCTGGGCTAATTCGTCTTCGGAAGGGATTTTTTGGCCGGGATGAAGCTTGCCTTGAAGAATCTCAGCCCGCATCGCTTCGCGTATTTTAACGTAGAGGGGAACACCTTCGGTAAGGAGAATTCTATCCACAGGGAGTCAACCAACGTCTTATAGATGTATAGACATCTATATTTTACATCGGGGTTTTGGCTTTGTCAAGTTAAAATTTTTGTCCGGTTTTGGAATCTGTAAAATCCCACAGTCTGCCACGAGTAAACAAACGGCAACAAGACAACTTCACATAGCGTTGTCCTGCTGCCGTTTCTTCTCCTACACGCCGCTTACCCCTAATTGCGATGGACAAATTCGAGCTGGTCCTTTACGATCAAGGTTGAGCAAGGGCAATAATGCAATAATTTACGAGGGAGAGAACCCAACTGCCATTGGTGACCTTTGCTTAATCGAGCGGCTCCCAGAACCACCAGGTCGAGCATCTCTTTTTCCACGTAGGCTCGAATTTGTTCGCACGGTTCACCCCTCAACAACACCGTTCGAGTAGGTAATTCGTGTTGTTGCAATATCAATGTAGCGTTGCGCAGAATGGTATCCGCATCCTGCTGCTTTGTCACTTTGGCGTTCCCATTGCCGTTTGGTTTGGGTTTCTGGAGGGCTTCTCGGTTAACCGGTTGCATTGCGAGCGGTGGAATCACATGAACAATATGGATTTCTGCTCCATCGGGCAATGGAAATGTGCCCAGATAATCGGCTGCAGATTCCGCTTGAGAAGAGCCATCGGTGAAAAAGCCAATTTTACGTAAGCCGCGATAGGGATGGCGGAAAATCAAAACCGGCCGATGGATTTGTTCCACCACTTTTTCAACCGTACCTCCCAGCAAAATCCCTAGAGCATGGTTTAATCCGCTTGCGCCTAAAACAACCAGATGGGGCGATAGCTCTTCTGCCACCTGAAGAATGATTTCCCCTGGGTCTCCACCCTTCAGAAACGTTCGGGCACAAATCTCAGCCTGGTCGAGGCGCTGACGAGTTTGTTCCAGACAGGCCTCACGCAAAACCAGTCCTCTCGCGTCCTGTTGGCTGATCACCGAAAGAACGGTCACGGTGCAGTTATACAACGGCAAATCTACCAGCAGATCAATGGCTGCCAGCACATCCGGTGAACCATCATCAGCAAGTAAAATGCTGAAGTATTTGCGGTAGGGTTGAAGGGTAACCCTTCGGATCGGTTGTGGAAAATCGTATTCTATGGTCATTTCACTACTCCTTTTTGCCAACTTTCCGCTGGACATCACACACCTCCTACGAAACAGAAAACGCCTGCTTCCATTTCGACCATCTCGTTCGTTTTTTGAACGAAAGGCAGCTAGCCAGGCGCACAAGGAGTAGATACTTTGATTGTCGCTGCCAGGACCTTGTGGACCTGGCATTGATTTCTGCGTTCATTATAGCATATTATTAAGATTATTTCAACAGGTTTAACGTATATTAACGTTGTGACATTTATCACAAAAGGGTTAGTTTTAAAAAAAGCCTGTGAGATTTTCGCAAACCTCACAGGCAATCGCTTTCTCTGTTTTCTTACTTGCCCAGTCGTTTCTTGAATTCTTCGGTGAGAGCCGGGACGATTTCAAATAAGTCGCCAATTACCCCATATTTGGCAAGGTTAAAAATGGGCGCGTCCTTATCTTTGTTAATCGCCACGATGACCTTGGATGTGCGCATGCCGGCCTGGTGTTGGACCGCCCCCGAAATGCCACAGGCGATGTACAGGTCAGGGGAAACCACCTTCCCGGTCTGACCCACCTGATGAGAATAGGGAATCCAACCCGCATCCACAGCCGCCCGGCTGGCGCCCACAGCGCCACCCAACACTTTGGCTAAGGCGCGCAGGGGTTCAAAGCCCTCCGGGCCATTCACGCCGCGGCCGCCCGAGACGATGATCGCTGCTCCATCAACCGAAACCTCGCCTTCTTCGACGACATAGTCCAGCACTTTTGTGCTCAATTGATCTTCGCTCAGCACCGGCGCGACTTTGGTTACCTTGCCGCTCTTGCCAGTCCCTCCTAGAGGGGGTGGAAATGCTCTCACCCGCACGCTGACCAATAGAGGTTGACCTTTTTTCGCAACTTCATTACACAATAATTTCCCGGCATAAACCGGGCGAGTGACCACTAAACTGCCATCTTTGACCTCTAAGCCGGTCGCATCGACGATCACGCCGCTCTCGAGGTCAATCGAGGCAAAAGCAAATAAATCGCGCACCCGGGTGCTGGCAGTGCCGATTACGACTTTCGGCCGCTCTTCGCCAACAACTTTTGTAAAAACGGCTGCATAGGGTTCAACCCGAAAGTCCAGCAGGCTGGGGTCATCGCAAAGGATCACTTCATCAGCACCGTAATCGAAAGCCTGTTGGGCAAGCCCTTCCACACCGCTGCCGATGGCCAGGGCAGTGATGCCGCTGCCAAATTGAGAAGCTACCATCTTTGCCGCGCTCACCGCCTCCCAGGCAGAAGGTGTAGCCTGACCCTTAAATTGATCGATGTAAACCCAAACTTGATTCGCCATGTTTTTACCCTCTCTAGATGACCTTCTCGGCTATAAGTTTTTCTGCCAGCTTGGCTGCGATCTCTTGTGGACTGCTGCCTTCGATCCACTCAACTTTGCTCTCTTTGACCGGCATCGGGTAGATCTCCGGCCAGGCAACAAAGGCCCCGTTAGCCCCGACCTGAGCGGAATCGATGCCTAGGTCGGCAATACCCCAGGTGGGGATGGTGGCTTTCGAGGCTTTGCGGATACCCATAAACGAGGGATAGCGTGGTTCGTTGATGCCCTTGATCACACTGACCACGGCTGGCAATTTTGCTGAGCAGACCTGACGACCTTCTTCCATGAAGCGCTCGACTTTGATGGTTTTGGCGGCCGGGTCGATCTCGTGAATCTTAATCACCTGAGTCAAGACCGTCCAACCCAAATGCCGACCAAGCATGGCAGCCGTCAAGCCTGTGTCGCCATCGATGGCTTGTTTTCCCAACAATACCAGGTCAACATCGCCCAGTTTCTGCACTGCTCTTGCCAGTGTCCGCGCCGTCGCAGACGCGTCTGAGCCCTTAAGGGCGGGGTCGGAAATCAAATAGGCTTCGTCACAGCCAACCGCCAGACAGGTTTTGAGCGCTTCGACTGCGCTTTCGGGTCCCATGCTGATGGCAGTGGCTTTACCGCCAAATTTTTCCTTGAGCAACAAGGCTTCTTCGTAAGCGTATTCATCCCAAGGGTTAACGATGAGTGGCGAATCTCCCCACGTGACATGGGAATCGACCACTTGTAATTTGGCTGCCGTATCCGGCACTTGTTTGACACAAACGACAATGTTCAATTTTAACCTCCTTCACTTTCTGATCGCAAGATAATCCACCCAAAGGGAGCCAGCCTTGACGTCCCTATCCAACTTGCTGGCTCCCTGATTGGCTTTATTCAAATTTTAGCATCGAATCCGCTCACCTTTCGGATCCCAGAGGGGTTCTTTGACAACCTCTGCACCGACAATTTCGCCAAAGAATTCGATTTCCAAACGAGTGCCGATTTTGGTGTAGTCGATGGGGAGATAGGCGTAGACAATGCTCTTCTTCACCGAGTAGCCATAACCGCCTGAGGAGACCCACCCGATGATTTGATCTTTCCCTTCGGGGCGGATAGGTTCCTTACCCAACGCAATGGTGCGATCGTCATCCAAAACAATACAACACAATTTGCGCTTCAGACCTTCGGCTTTCTGTTTCAGCAAGGCTTCTCGACCGAGAAAATCACCCTTGTCCAGCTTGACTGCGAAACCGAGTCCGGCTTCAAAGGGGGTGTAATCGGGCGTTGTCTCGCTCGCCCAATAGCGATACCCCTTTTCGAGGCGCAACGAATCGATTGCCTTGTAACCGGCTGGCACCATGCCTAGCGGTCGTCCCGCTTCCCAGAGCACATCCCACAATCTCTGACCATATTCCATCGGACAATAAAACTCCCAGCCCAACTCTCCAACGTAGGTGACGCGCATTGCCTGGCAAGGCACATCTCCAACGGCGATCTTCTTGGTGGTCATATAAGGAAAGCCTTCGTTCGATACATCATCGGTGGTCACCTTTTGAAGGATCTCTCGCGCTTGTGGACCCCACAAACCGATGCAGGCATAAGCTGAAGTTATGTCCTCCACAATGACCGACCCATCTTCTGGCATATTCATGCGAATCCACGAAAGATCATGCTCACCAAAAGCCGTACCGGTGATAATCCAGAACCGATCTTCGGCAATGCGCGTCACGGTGAAGTCACACTCGATGCCGCCGCGCTTATTGAGCATTTGGGTATAAATCACGCTACCAACGGGTTTGTCGATGTCGTTGGCGCACAGGTACTGCAAGAACTTCAAAGCTCCCTGGCCGCGCACGTCAAATTTATTGAAGGAGGTTTCATCGAACAAGCCGGCAATCTCGCGGGTCTTCAGGTGTTCATAACCAATTGCCCGCGACCAGTTATGATGCGCCCAACCTTTCGGTTCATGGCCATGTCGAGCCAGCGCCTCATGCGGTTTGAACCAGTTCGGCCGTTCCCAACCGGTCTTCTCGCCGAACACAGCCCCTAAATCGCGCAAACGATAATAGGTCGGCGACAGACGTAATGGGCGGCCACTCATTCGCTCTTCGCCCGGGTAGTGAATATCATAGTACTGTGTATAGGTCTCTAGCGTGCGAGTTACGGTGTAGTTCATGCTGGCATAATTCGAACCAAAGCGGCGCACGTCCAGACGCCAAACATCATACTCCGGCTGCCCGTCGATAATCCACTCTGCCATCACTTTACCGATGCCGCCTGCACCGGCAAGCCCATGAGCGCAAAAAGCGCAAGCCACCCAAAAGCCCTTCACTGCCGTTGGTCCAAGCAGGAATTCGCCATCGGGGGTAAAGCCTTCTGGCCCGTTATAGTACATTTTGATTTCAGCCGTCTCGATGGCCGGCACACGTTTGATGGAATTCTCCATCAAAGGCGTAAAGCGATCCATATCAAACGGCAGCAGTTGATACTTAAAATCTTTCGGAATACCGTTGAGTCCAAAGGGCATTGGATCGCGTTCATACCCGCCGGTCACCAACCCACCCGTCTCGCGGCGCCAGTACACCAGAAGGTCCGGGTCGCGCAGGGTGGGCATATTTTGTTCCACCCCCGGAATGGGTTTAGTAACGATGTACAGGTGCGCCATTGGGACAACCGGCAGAAAGAGACCAACCATCTTGCCGATTTCACCACCCCACTGTCCAGCAGCGTTGACCACAATTTCGGTCTTGATTGACCCCTTATCGGTCACAACTTCGTCAACACGCCCATTTTTCAGCTTAATGGCTTCAACGTTGGTGTTTTGGAAAATTTGTGCGCCGCGCATTTTCGCCCCGGCTGCCAGCGCCTGGGTCAATCCAGATGGATCAATAATCCCATCGGTTGGAGTATAGGCAGCTCCGAGCACACCCTCGGTGCTCATCAGGGGAAACATGCGTTTGGCTTCCTGGGGGCTGATCAATTCCATTTGCATTCCAAAAGAGCGTGCCATTCCCACCAGACGCTTGAGATCCTCCATCCGCTCGGGTGAGGAAGCCAACCGAATGCCCCCGACCTCATGCCATTCGGGATCAACCCCTGTTTCATCCTTGAGCTGGCGATACAAATCGGTGCTGTAAAACATCATGCGAGTAAGGTTGGCATCGGAACGCAATTGACCAACCAGGCCGGCTGAGTGCCATGTGGAACCAGCCGTCAATTCATGGCGTTCCACAATCACGACATCTTTCCACCCCATTTTCGTTAGATGATAGGCAATGCTACATCCCCCAACACCTCCACCAATAATCACAACTTGAGCATGGGAGGGTAATTCTGCCATAAGACTCTCCTTTTCTAAGGTATATTCTTGAGATCTGCCTTTAGGGAGGACCGATCTCGTTTTCACGTTTTATTTTTGCCACACCGAATCCGGGTGCGCCATCAGACCAACGATGTCAAAAGATGAAACTACCCCCAAGGGCATCGAATCGGGGTCATCGGGGTCAACCACAATCAGGCGATGGTAATGGCTCTCAATCATTTTGTTGGCGGCCTCCTGTAAGGTCGCATCAATGGAAACGGTTAAGGGTGGATGCATCACTTCGGTTACCAGTTTTGTTCCACACTCATCATCCAGGCAATAGGGTAATAAATCCAAACCACTCACCACCCCGAGCGGACTGCCTTTCGAGTCAACCACCAACACCGAGCGCCAGCCAGTGCTGGTCATCGCCCGGGCTGCCGCCGCAATCGGGGTCTTATCGCGGCAGACCAGATAGGCATCCGACATCACATCGCCAACCTGCCCACGCCCGATCGGAGCAGACTTTGCAATATGAGCGACAATATCTGAAACCGAAATTACGCCAACCGGTTTACCTTTATCCGTAACTAAGAGCCGGCGAATCACTTCCTTAATCATTCGATCGGCCGCTTCTTTGATAGGGGCATCCGCCTCGATGCTTGCCACCGGGGAGGACATTAAATCTCCGGCCGTTAAGCTTTTCATCACATTGAGACTCTCTGCGTCTTGTGAGAGCCATTCCCCGGCTAAAAGGTCAAAATCTGTAATCACACCGATAATTCGACCATCCCGATCGGTAACCATCAAGGAGTGAACCTTGTGTTGATCCAGCATGACGGCTACCTGACCAATGCGGGTCTCCTTGCGACAGGTCAAAACACCCGGACGCATGAAATCTCTCACTTTTGTTTCCATGGGATATTTCTCCTTTTCTCTTACACAAAAAGATCAATGGACTTCGTCAACATCCTTATACCATTTGACTCGATCGCCAACCCGGGCTCGCAACCGCCAGGCAAGCGTCTTTGGTTCAGCTTCCAGGCGAGCCAGAATTTGCTCGACTTGTTTTTGAACGTGTTGTTTCTGTTCGTCAGTTAATTGGGGATACGTCAGCGCAAGACGTTTGACTTTGTCCAAATTCATCGTCGTCGTTCGCCACAAACCCCAATCCTTGGCGCACAGCATCGCCACCCGCGCCACGTTAATCACTTCCTGATCATGGTCCCCAAGTGGGTGTTCTAGTAATAGCATGATGGTATCGATGACATCTTTCTCGTTGATCTTGACAATCTGCATTTTCTCTAAGAGCATTTCTGCCAGCGGGATGGTGGGCGAATCGACTTCCAATCTTCCTGTCCAATAGATGGTGTGACAGAAATCCAACTTCTCATAGAAGACATCAACGTGCAAACCATTTTTGGGATTATTAAAGATTGCCCGATCGCCCTCGCTCACGATAAAGACTTCTTTCTCCTCCTCGTATCCCAGACCAGCCATGAGGATGGCAACCTCTTTTGCCTGAGACCGATATCCGGCAAAGTCAATATCCGTATAAGCTCGTCCCATTGCGGCCTGCAGGTAACCATAGGTCGGACAGTGCATTTGGAAAGCCAGAGAACCAATCACCCGCAACAGCAAGCCCCCTTTCTGACTGGCATCCAGGATGCGCTTTAATTCATCCTCAAACTTTTTCCGTTCTGTCTCATCCTGATTGCCCATGCCAATTGGACTTGTCACCATTCCTAAACTCCTGAAATCAGAATATCTTTTGGGGAAGAACGAGAAGCGAACGGATCGAAAGCGGCACAGGGGAGAAAGTCAGCTTGAAAGCCATTCAATCCAAATCCGCTACCTCTCTTATTATAACAAAAAAATCAAAAACTTGCAAATTTCTTCAAAAAACGTCTTTGAATTTACTCCGCCTCTCCAAAACCCAATTCCTGGAGGGCTTGTTTTGCGCTTGTCGCAGTAACCTTCCCTCTGCTCAATTCCTGCCAGAAGCGATCGTCGTAGCGGCGAGAGCGCAAGGGAATTGGCAAGGGTACTCCCCAGCCTAACAACAACACTTCTTCTTTAGGCTGTAAATGGCTCAACATACCGCGCAAGGTCTCCCGACCAGCCAGGCCGGCTAACACGGCGCGGATGTCATCTTCGTCACCAAGCCACCCAGAAATGCGCGTGCCTAACTGGGACATCACTTCATCGTAAATCTGCGATGGCCGCTGATCGACAATCAGCAGAGTCACATAATATTTGCGCAGTTCTCTGGCAATGGTACTGAAAGTCGTCTGGCTGGCTAATTCACGATTGAGCAACTTGTGAGCTTCTTCCAGAACAATCACCAAAGGACGCGGTTCGTTGGTTTTGGTTGTGCGATAGGCATCGGTACGCTTTTCCCATGCTTCGCGAATGCGGCGGGTGAGCAAATTCGAGACAAAGAGATAATCCACATCTTGCTCATACTTTCCAAACGAGAGGATGACATGCTGTCCTTGCTCTAACATGCACACAATCTCGCTCACGCTATCCGCAGCCGGCTGCTCAACGATATAATCTCGATGGAAAAGAATGCTCAACTTCGAATGTAAGCCTTCTGCAGCGAGTGGATGAACGCCACTGCGAGTTGCCCAGGCAGCCACGCTATCCTCGGCCGGGATTCGTTTTCCTTCTTCGTTTTCGATCATTGCCCCATTGCGCATAGCGCGAAACTCGCGAAACCAATTCTCAACGCCAAAGGAATTGACTAGGGCCTCCAAGGTGGTTGGGGTAGTCTCGCGTAAATTCAACACACCACCCAACAACTCAATATCCGCTGGGCGAATGTCTTTCATGGCAATTTCCATATGAAAATCAGGCGATTGACCGCGGATTGTACTTCCCCGCCCCAAGCCGACTACCCGCACGCGGGCCGGAAAGCCGCTTCGCAACCCCTTGACCGATAAGCCGCTATCTGAGGCAATATCATCAAAACCATATTCGTTATGCATATCAAAAACTAACACCGAAGCGCGATTGCGTTGGATCAATCCCGCCAGGAGCAAACGGGTGAGAAATGACTTGCCTGTTCCAGTAGCTCCAAAAATCCCTGCCGAACGTTGAATAAAACGATCTAGATTAATGCATACTGCATGACCGGCTTCACGGGTATAACCGATGACAAAATTCATCTCGTCTTCGGGGTTTCCAAAGATTTCAGCGATATCACCGGCGGAGGCAAGGTTAACCTTGGCATGGTGGGTGGGGACGGTCTTAACCGGTAAGATTCTAGGCTCGGGCCGCATGCCTCGATCGATCTCTTCTCGCCATTGCCGATAGGCTTCTGTGCCTAGTTCAGGACCACGCTCCAACATCAAGACAGGCAGGATTTCAACGTTCGTGTATAAGGTCTGCCCAAGCAAAGATTGAGCAATGGCGGTTGGGAAACGTTGTTCAGTTTGCTCATCTGCGAAGCGAGGATCGGTGGCGCCTAATTGCACATTGGTCACCAGACCATAAAAAGTCCAGTTGCCGCTATAAATGGTGACGAAACTCCCCTCCTGAACCTCATCGGCCGACACGGTTAGACGAGCACGCAAGGCTTCTCTCAGCCCGCCCCCAACAATATAACCGATTGGATTGGTTGGTTTTGAATTCGTCAGCATCATCAATTCCGCTACACAAATGGCTAAAAAATTATCAGCGATTAAACAAACGAGCATCCGCAAGGCAGTGCAAAACCCGAATCAAGGTTGGGTAATCATCACGCAACCAGGTAATGATCTCCTGAACTGCCCTCTGTGACCAGTCTGCTTGGTTTGCCTGGGCATGAGCCCAGTGGGCGCGTTGCAGGTGTGCAGCTAACACTTCTACCATCAAAGGAGAAGGCTCTTGCAGCAGATGGCGTAAATACCCAAATCGCCCACTAGAAGTAAACTCGACCACCTCGCTCGGTGAACATAACACCAAGCGGTCTAACCCTAAAGGGGGCTGAGGCGGCAAAAGATGGCAAATCTGTTTTTCCGACCGATAACCAACCGAAAGGACGCGGATTTCCAGAGGTACATTGCGATTCAGGCGATGATCGCGGACGATGGCCTCGTCGATCGGTTCAACCGTCGCCAACTGACGCACGAAGCCATCTTCGGCAATGGAGATATCCATGATAATCCCATAGACCGCAAGGCCGTTTTCCAAATCAACCCGCGTCAAAGCCCCTAGTTCAGGTAAATTCGCCTGTGAGACATGGCAACCCACCAGGAATTCCCGACTGTTGGCACTGAGTAGTCGACCGATTTGAATTTCACCCATCTCTTGTCTTCCTATATCGGCAAACCCTTTTTGCGCACGGGTAGATTTTTCAAAGCCTGTTTATGAGAGAGATGGTGCGGCGGATGACCACGCCGTTGCAACTCGATCAGCAAAGCGCGCTCGATGGTATCCCGATCTTCTGGATGAACAACTGCAACTTCGTGAGCGCGATGCAGAAGATAAGGATAAGCATACGAACCGCTTTGCCGACATTGTGAAACCAGCTCTCCATGAAGTTGTTCGACAGATGAGGGGTCTTTTGCGACCCAGAGTGGAATTTCAACCCGCGCAATACTCCGCTCACTCTCCTTCCCCACCCGTAGGTAAAAGAAACAAACCTCGCTCTCGGCCGGAAGATGCTCCAGCAAAGGAGATTGCAGGCGAAAAATTGCCGAACGCTCTCCAGGACGTAGCAAAATTCCAAACAGATCGGCATCCAAAACACCCTTAAAAGGGCGAAAGCGGCGCAGCTCACGCCAATCCTGCTCTGTGGCTATGGCTAACTCTAACAAACGGACAAGATAAGCCGATTCTGGGCGATCCACATATCCGCTCACCAGAATATCTTGCTGCCGAAAGGTTTCTAACGTATCCCAATAGCTTTGCAGCAGGCGGTGTAACTCCTGGCGTTCCTCATCTGAGGCGCGATACTCCATCCAGAGTTCCAACGGCCCATCTGTCAAGGCAAGCACCGGCGGCGGTAGGGTAAGGCTGATTTCCAGCAAGAACTTTCGCTCCAGCACATCGCGGCGAAAGTTGAAAATCGCTTCGTTAAAGGCTTCGCTTGCCGAGTACCAGAAGTCACTGTGCGTCATTTCGACGGGGAATGGGGGTGAGTTTTGTGGCAACGTGATGCCTCCGATGTTGATCATCCCAAAAAATATCTCAGCATGCCGATCAGGGATAATTTGCGAGCCATCGGAGGCGGCCAGGTTGAGTCTATTTTGCAGGTCAGGCAAGGGCAGGGCTGCATCTAGGATTGAGTCGAAAGGTATCGCGCACCGCAACGTTTTTCCTTCTTGAGAAATACCCTGCTCGACCCGTTGAGTAAGGAAGTCTGTTTCGGTTGCAAAGCGTTCCAGGGCTTGCAGCGCGCTCTCAACGCGGCGGCAATGTCCATCAGCAGCCTGCTTAATCTGATCGGCAAGCTGTTGAATTTTTGGGATCAGTTTTTGATAATCTACGCTCACCCAAAACCTCGTTTGGCTACTGCTCGACCAGGCGATCGCGCAGGGATAAAGAATCAATTTCAATTAACGGATGACTTTCGCGGTAGAATCAACGCACCAGACCTATTTTATCATGATGGTTTGATGAACTCGTCCGAATTCGATCCTGAGAAACCGGTGGGGAGTTGACATTGCCTTGATGAGCAACCATTCCTACCCACCCATGCTTCGGCCGCTTAATCCCCGTAAGGATTTACAGTTCATTGCCGACTTGATTGAACTCTGTTTCGCCGAGACCCTGGATCAAAGCGGGCGTGAATATATCCGCCAGTTACGCCAGATTGCCAGAGAACCATCGGTGTACTGGATCGGTCGGGCGACCAATCACTACTATGCCCCCCGCCAGGGCTTTGTATGGGAAGAAGAGGGAAGAATCGTTGGCAACCTCTCCATCTTTCCCTTCCAGACTTCTCACGGGGTTGAATACCTGATTGCCAACGTGGCTGTTCATCCCGATTTTCGACGGCGCGGCATCGCCCGCTTGCTTACCGAACGCGCCCTCGATGACATTCGTGAACGCGGCGGAAGCCATGCCTGGTTGAACGTGCGCCAGGATAACCTGGCAGCGGTTTCTCTTTACCGCCAGCTTGGATTCTCGGAACGATTACGGCGCACCCATTGGCAATATCGTAATTCATCATCCTCCTTCCAGGGAGAACAAAACGGAAAAGGCGTTTCTCCCAATTCAGGTACTCAAATCCGTCCGCGAACCGCGGCTGATTGGGAAATGCATCAACACTGGCTCTTGTTGACCTACCCGCAAGAGTATCACTGGCACCTTGACTTCCACCTGGATTGGTTTGCGCCTGGCTTTTTTGCCTGGTTGCGAGGCTTCCTGAGCGAAAATCGCTATCAGCACTATTCGATTCTCAAAGAGAATCGGCTGGTCGGCATTGCAACCCTTCAATCAAACCCGCGCGAGGGGAAAGCGCTCTGGATGGCTTGTGATCCCGAATGGGAAAACGAGGCGATTCAAGATTTCCTTAGCTATTTTCTCAACAAACGCATTTCCCAGGAGAAGATCACGCTTGATTATCCAGCCCAAAGGGCAACCCAACCTTTGCAAGAAGCCGGCTTCATCCCAACCCAAACCCTCATCTGGATGGAGCGCCTCGTTGAACCCCAAAAACAACAACCTTCGAAATTTCCAACTTCCATTCCCTCCTAGGCCAGTCCCGCCATGACCGCTTTTGTCATCTTCATTGTTTTGCTCTCTACCTTTATGCATGCCGGATGGAATCTGCTGGCTCACTATGATCGTAGTGAGAGTTTGTTCTATCGGCGCATGTTAATCTTCATTATCATCGTTGGGTTTTTCCCCACTTTGATTAGCGAACTGCAGGCGAAATCGCTTCCTCTTTTAGCCTGGTTGTGCGTCATCGGTTCGGGTTTTTCGGCCGGGCTGTATCTCTTTTTTCTGGCAAAGTCCTTCGAGTCGGCTGACTTCTCTGTGGTTTACCCGGTGGCGCGCTCTCTGCCGGTCATCTTTATCGGCATCATTGACACCTTGCGAGGACGCCCCTTGACGCTTTGGGGTTGGGTGGGAATCGGCCTGGTAAGTCTGGGGTGTTTTCTGGTTCCTCAACGCTCTCTGCGGTCATTTTCCTGGCGGTCTTACCTGACACCAACCACCTTTTGGATGCTGCTGACTGCCCTGGGGACAATTGGTTATACCTATCTGGATAAAATCGCTGCAGAAGTGGTGCAGCAAAGTCCGGCAACCGCTGCCCGCTATGGCTATATCTACTTTGCCATCTCATTTATCCCCTATTCGTTGGTTCTGAAATTTTCTCATTCAAGCCAGCCTAAAGCGACGCCCAATCACCAGAGTTGGAAACTGGTTGTTCCGGCTGCCATCCTAAGCTTTGGAGCGTACTGGCTGATTTTGTGGGCTTATCAACTCAGTCCCTACGCCAGCTACATCGTCGCTTTTCGCCAATTCAGCATTGTCATCGGCAGTGCAGTTGCATTGACATTTTACAAGGAAAGCGGTTTAGCAGTGCGCCTGAGCGGAGCCCTGCTGATCACCGTTGGATTGATCTTTATCGCCGTTTTGGGAAAATAACTTGCTCCACTGAATTTGCCGGGCAATCTATAAAAAAAGCACCTCGAGCGGCGGGCATTCACCCCACCGTCTCGAGAACCGGCTTACACGTACCGCTAGGCGCCACCTATATCAACCCGGCGGGTCAATTTTGAGATGTATCTACCCCATCTTAACCACAATATCTGAGAGAATATTGGCCGCCTCATCACCCCGGTCGGCTGCATTGGAAAGATGCCGATAGGTTTCGCGATATTTCAACATCTCAACGATATGTTCGGCATCCTTCGGTTGATGGAACAAATCCGCTAGGGCTTCGCGGTAGAGACGTTCGACCTGGTTCTCGATCTGTTTGGCGCGCACGGCATGGCTCATCGTGACACTGCTGTGGTCAGATAACCTTTGAACACCCAGATGCACTTCCGAAGCCATCTTTGCCAGACGCTGTCCGATTTCTAGCATATAGTTATTGGGAGCTACATCCAGAATTTCCATCTCAACAGTGGTGGTGTAGGCGTAATCCAGCATGTCATCAATCGCCCGCGAGAGAGCATGAATGTCCTCGCGGTCGAACGGCGTAACAAAAGTGCGGTTGAGCTCATCGATGAGAATGCGCCGAATTTCATCCGCGGTTTCCTCCAGTTTGCTCACCGCTTCGGCAGTTTGCTCGTTCGGGTTCTTAAAATACTCAACCAGAGCTCGCATCCCCTCTTCGGTTAATGAAGCCTGTTGAATTAGGAGTTCGACAAACCGATCGGGTCTTTGTTTAAGCAAATTTTTCAAAGTAATCTTTTTCCATAAAGGCGTACTTTTCTTCATGCCGCTAACCTCACTCACGAACCTACAGAATTGGATTTAAGAATGTATAAAAGAGAGCGCCAAGCAAACCGGAAAAAGGGATCGTCAATAACCAGGCGATGACGATTTGCCAGGCAACTCCCCAACGCACCTTTTGAATTCGTTCAGCCGAACCAACCCCCACGATGGAAGAACTGATGACTTGCGTTGTACTGACCGGCGCGCCTAACAACGCCGCTCCCAGAATCACTGCAGCACTTGCCACTTGAGAAGAAAAGGCATGTACCGGCCGAATGCGATAAAACCTGCCGCCCATGGTGCGGATTAAACGCCAGCCGCCAAAGGCTGTCCCCAGAGCGATGGATAGAGCACAAGCTTCAATCACCCAATTAGGCACATGGAAGGTCGGGATTTCCCCAAAGGCAACCAACCCTAGCGTCAGGATACCCATCGTCTTCTGGGCATCATTGGTGCCATGGCTCATCCCCAAAGCAATCGCGGTCACCCATTGAGCGCGTTTGAAAAAGGTATTTATCGAAGGGGATGTAGCCCTCCCAACTTGCAAGGTCAAACGCATGAAAATCCAGCCGATAACCAAGCCAATGAGCGGAGAAACAAAGAGACCAATCAACACTTTTTCCATTCCCTCAAAGCGGATAACGCCAAGACCATAGCCCATAATCGCTGCGCCGACAAAGCCGCCAATCAAGGCATGGGAGGAGCTAGAAGGTATCCCAAACCACCAGGTCAGGATATTCCACAAGATGGCCGCCAGCAAGGCTGCCATGGCTACCGGCACGGTTACGGCTGGACTCTCTAACACCTCATTACCGATCGTTGTCGCAACAGCCACCCCAAACAGAAAAGGGCCTACCAGGTTGGATATCGAGGCAACGGCCAAAGCCCAAACCGGTTTCATCGCCCGCGAAGCAATGGCTGTGGCAACCACATTGGCGCTATCATGAAATCCATTGAGAAAATCAAAGGTCAAAGCGATAACGACAAATAGGATGAGGAGTGGATTCACGTTGCTCACCTTGATCATAGGATTGATAACAAAATAAAATTATACACCCATTTGTTAATTATGTTAAGGTTAATTAATTATAGTTGACATTAATTTAATATTCGTTAATTGCAACTGAAGGGATAACGCTTTTCTTCTGTTGCAGTGTCCACAGCCCACACCCAAGTAAGTTCAACATGCCCGAAGCAGCATGTCAAAAATTTTTTTGACCCCTTAGACAGATACCTAAATGGATACGGTTGTTATAAATCATTAATACATTTATGAAATTATAATATACTTTATGTTATAATAATAATGTTACTAGATGTTAACAACTGGGATTACAAGTCAATTAACTCACTCTCACAGTTGAGATCCAAAAATTCGTCTCTTAGATTCACGTCTTCTGGACAAATCCTTCACAATTGAAAACACAGACAAAGGAGGACTCTCGATGATCATTACAGCAATTGGTGGGGTTGCAATCTTTTTATTGGGGATGATCTTAATGACCGATGGCCTAAAAGCCATCGCTGGTTCGGCTTTGAATCGTGCTTTGAGAAAGCTAACCCGCAATCCATTCATTGGTTTTCTGTTTGGTGCAACGACAACTGCAATGGTGCAGTCTTCCAGTGTTGTCACTCTTGCGTTGATCGGCTTTGTTGGAGCAGGCTTACTACCCTTCCCGAATGCACTGGGAGTAATTTTTGGCTCTAATGTTGGCACAACCAGCACCGCTTGGATCGTCTCCCAAATCGGCTTTAAGGTTAATCTCGGAGTTCTCGCCTTTCCCCTCGTTGCGGTAGGAACCCTTCTTAAGCTTTTCGGAACAGAAAAAGGTGAAAACTTCGGCTCGGTGCTGAGCGGCTTTGGGTTAATCTTCATTGGTATTTCCATCATGCAAGATGGCATGTCTCAACTGGCTAGCCAGTTTAATCTCCAATCATTTCCGGGGGGCAATCTGCTGTTATTATTGATTGGCATTGGGATGACGGTAATTATGCAATCAAGCAGTGCGGCTATGGCAACAACGTTGGCGGCTTTATATGGGTCTGCAATTTCGTTAGAGCAAGCTGCCGTGCTGGCAATTGGTCAAAACATTGGCACAACGGCAACTGCACTAATGGCTTCGCTCGGCTCGACCCTTTCCGCTTATCGGACTGCCTTGGCTCACATTCTCTTCAACATCATTACCGCCATCGTTGCCCTCCTGCTTCTGCCTGTATTCACGTCAATCATGCATACCCTTAGAGACGTTCATTTGTGGGAACCAACCACCATCCTGGCTTCTTTCCACACTGCCTTTAATTTTCTCGGCGTGCTCCTTCTAATGCCGATGATCTCCCCATTTACTAAGTTGATGTATCGCCTTCTTCCTGATAATGACCCTCCGCTAACCCGCCACCTGGATGCGCGGAAAATTCGGCTTTACACCATGGGAGTTGAAGCTTCCCGTCAGGCCATCTTAGATGTTGCCAAAATGCTTGTCGATCTCACCAACCGGGCATTCTCTGGCACATTGCGTCCCCGGGTTGCGCTCAATAACTTGAACACGGTCAATCTCGCCCTTGCAGAGATCCGTCGTTTTATCTCCAGCCTGACGCCCGCTGAATCGGTTGAAAAAGATAAAGCCGTCTCTATCTTTCATGCAATGGATCACCTTCAACAATTATCTGACGAATTGCGGCTTTATGAACTGACCTCAGTGGCAAAGCAAGCCGAGTCCGTCAAAGATACTTACGATCGGGTGAAAGATGTGCTCTTCCATCTCTCCCAATATAAAGACTACAATCATCTGGATGAGATTGCCCACTTCCTCAACGAGTTTTCTCTCGAAGTAGCTGATCGCCGCCGCAACCAACGGCGTACCGTTTTAGAAGAAACCGCTCGTCTGGCAATTCATCCAGATAAAGCGCTGCTTGAACTCGAAGCAATGCGCTGGTTAGATCGTATTACCTATCACCTCTGGCGCGCCTACCATCACCTCCAAGCCAATTCCTCCAATGGACGATTAGGAACCGATACAGAGGACGTATTCTGAGAAGCAGGCTAAGTGTTACCCCTCAAATATTGATCACATTCTGCTTTCATGCGATGGCGTCGCTAAGTCACCTGGCCACCAAATTTTACAACGAGATAGCCCGCTAAAAACGTCCCGTGAGTTTTACAACGCTCACTTCACACGACCAAACCAGACCTTCTGAAAAATTGATTTTTATCCCGATTTAACGAAAAAAGCCCCGCCACATCTGCCAGGCTATGATAAAATTTTTTCCAATTTTCCGGACAGTCTTCTCGCCGATCACCCCGCTCAACCAACACCATTCAGATAAAACGATTTTTGACCTGCCAGTGATCTTTTAACGGACTGTTCCCAACGACAACGGCGTGCTCTCTCTTCCTGCGGAAACGAGAGAAGGTGTTTTTTATCTTTACAAGTATAAGCCGATGCATTCATCCATCGAACAGGAACGCCAACACTTTGACCAACAACGCCGCCGCACCTATCAGATCGCTGGCTCAATTGGGATTCTGATGGTGACCATCGACATCTTTGCGATCTACTTCGACCCGCAAGATCCTCCCCTCCTCAAGTTTATCTATATTGCCAACGATCTGCTGCTCATTGCCATAACAGTTTGGGTGATCTGGAACATCACGACTCGACGAATGAAACTTTCCCTGCTTGAACGAATCGTGTTTTTCGTATTTACTGCGCAATCGCTGACGTTCAACGGTTTTCTGCCTCCCTTGCTCGGTCAAAGCCTCACCCAACGCTGGAACGAAACCATCAACGATGATATCTGGTTCTTGCTGATGATCTGCACCCTCGGCTTTCACCTCTTCTCCGATCGCAGAGCGTTGGCGATTGTCGGTGGTCTATACGGCCTCTCTGTGGCTATTGTTGGTGGACAAACGCTTTCGGTTTTGATGGGGAATGGCGAAATTGAAGCGGGATTGCGATCCTTGCAAATCTACGGCATGGGCGCAATTTTCCTCTGTTTCATCTACATCGTCAGTCGCTATCGAGCCCAGGCGCAACGGTTGCAAATCGAATACAAGCTCATCCACGAATGGGCATTTATCGATCTCCTTACCGGGTTAGTCAATCGCCGCCGTTGCGAACAGGTCTTACAGGAGGCAATCGAACGGAGTCAGCGCTACGGAGAGATCTTCACCATCTGTTTTTGGGATCTTGATCACTTCAAGAAAATCAATGATCTATTTGGACACGAAATGGGGGATCAGGTTTTGCGACAGGTGAGCCAATTGGCGCAGTTGCTCGTGCGCTCAACCGACATCATTGGGCGTTGGGGTGGCGAGGAATTTTTCTTGCTGATGCCACGCACCCGCAAAAACGAAGCAGCCGCGCTTGCCGAACGACTACGCCAGCACATCACGCTGTACAATGGGCTCAATCAATGGGTGGTTTCGGCCAGTTTTGGGCTGGCAGAGTACCAGCCAACGGATACCCAAGCCACATTGCTAAGCCGGGCAGATCGAGCATTGTATATGTCCAAAAGGAACGGCCGCAACCGTGTTTGCATGGCGAGTAACGAAAATGAAAAGACCGCTTTTTATTTTTTCTCCCAATAAAAAAGCAGGGCAGCGCCCTGCTTTCAATCAATTCGGCTTTGAATTTCAGGCTGGTTGTTGTTGTAAAACCAGCACCGCTTCTCTAGAGCAGGTGATCTCTGTGGGGTCGCCCACTTTTGGCAAGGTTAGATAGGGGTTGTTGAAGGTATCTACGTAAAAGACATTTTCTCCCAACTTCACCTGAATGCGAACGATCGAACCTAGAAATGTGATGTTCTTAATCGTTCCCTTCAAGACATTGGCTTTTCGTCCCTCCGAAACCAGACTCAACCGTTCAGGCCGGATGGCGACCATGATTTTGTCGCCATTGCGGTAACCTTCTAATTTATCGGCAGTATGAACCTGCTGTCCATCGAAGCACAACAAACCCTCTTTCACATCCGCAATTTCCGCCAAGACGGCATTCAGCGTTCCGACAAATTGGGCAACGAATTCCGTCTGGGGGAAGTTGTAGATCTGGAATGGCGTGCCAATCTGCTCGATGCGGGCGTTGTTCATCACGACCACCCGGTCCGAAATCGATAGCGCTTCTTCCTGGTCGTGAGTGACGTAAATGGTCGTGATCCCCAATTCTTGTTGAATGGCACGGATTTCAGCCCGCAAGGAAACGCGAATTTTGGCATCCAACGCCGAAAGCGGCTCGTCAAGCAGCAGAACTTGAGGATGCATCGCCAATGCACGCGCCAGAGCAACGCGTTGCTGTTGCCCACCAGAAAGCTGATGTGGATAGCGGTTTTCAAAGCCAGGCATGTGGATCAACGCTAACATTTCCTTAACCCGCTGCTCAATCTCCTCTTTTGGCTTTTTGGCGATCTTCAAGCCAAAGCCGATATTGCCGGCAACAGTCATATTGGGGAAAAGGGCATAGGCCTGAAAGACCATTCCGACCGGGCGTTGGTTAGGTGGAGTAAATGTCATATCCTTGCCATCGATTATGACTTGTCCCTCCGAGGGCACCTCAAATCCCGCCACCATTCGCAGGGTAGTCGTCTTTCCACAGCCACTGGGTCCAAGAAAAGATACCAGTTCCCCCTTTTCCACATTTAAATTAAAATCCTTAACTGCCACGGTCTTGCCAAAGTACTTGCTCACATTTTTGATCTCTATAAATGCCATAATAACCTCTCCACGGATTAGTGTCCGAACGCCGCTTCGCCCGCTCCTGGTGCACCCCTTCCAAGCCATTGGATGAGCATCATCATGCTCCAAGTGATACCAAAGCTAACCAGGGTCAACGCCTGTGGAGTATATGGCCTCATTGACCCGATTTCCTCCAGGTAAGTCGCAAAAGCAGGCCATCCAAGCAAAGAAGCAAAGACGAACTCACCCATCACGATGGCAAAGGTAAGGAACACGCCACTGAGAATTGCCACGCGGATATTCGTAAAAATCACTTGGGTAATAATCGTTCCCCACCCTGCCCCCAGGCTCAAGGCAGCCTCTGTGAGCGTACGAATATCAATTGCCCGTAAACCGGCATCAACCGAGCGGAACATGTATGGCAGGGAAAGGACAATATAACCCGCAATCATCGGGATTGGTGTAGGGGTTAGCACAAGTGGAGGCTTTCCATATAATGACTCCACTGCAAAAACGGATTGGTAAAAATTCTCCAAAAACCCTCCTCAAAAAGGGCAAACGGCAATATAATGCAGGCAACCCCCTCTCGAGGAGCACAGCATGTTTCGCAAAAACAGCCGACATCTGCAAATCCCGCTGACCAGTCATGTGGACGAACTGCCCGACTTTCTCCGCGAGCGGTTGCGGAACTCATGGGCTGAAACCTTTTATCGGGAATTTTTCTGTCGTCTAGACGAACAACCCTTTGCCGTGCTGTATGCGGAAGAGCCTTCGCGCCCAAATGTGCCGGTGAATGTGTTGGTTGGGCTGGAGTTTCTCAAGGCGGCTAATGGGTGGACGGACGAGGAGATGTACAACGAGTTCTGCTACAACATCCAGGTGCGCTATGCCTTGGGGTATCGGCAGTTGGGGGAAGGGTACTTTGACCTGCGCACGCTGTACTATTTTCGCGAGCGGTTGGCGCGCCATCTGCAGGAGAAGGGGGAGAACCTGCTGGAGCAGGCCTTTGAGCAGGTCACGGATGAACAACTGCAGGCGTTCTGCCTGAAGCGTGGCAAGCAGCGGATGGATAGCACCCTGCTGGCATCGAACATTCGTCAGATGGGTCGCGTACAACTGCTGGTGACCGTCATGCAGCGCGTGTGGCGGATGCTGTCCGAAGCAGATCGGCAGCGCTATGGCGAGCTTTTTGCTCCGTATCTGCAGGGGCACGCCGGGCAATATGTCTATCGGCTGAAGAAAGCTGAGCTGCCCGAGCACCTGCAACGCATCGGCGAGGCGATGGGGCGCCTGTTGACGGAACTGGAAGCGGCTTATGGCGAGCAGCCCACTTATCACGTCCTGGCACGGGTGTTTGCCGAGCATTTCCGTCTGGAGCCGGAAGGACTGCAGGTCAAGGAGGGCAGCGAATTGAGCGCCAGCAGTCTGCAGTCGCCGGATGACCTGGAAGCGACCTATCGGGAGAAGCGAGGACAGGGACATCGCGGCTACGTGTCAACCTGAGCGAGACCTGTGACCCCGAGAACCCGCTGCAACTGATCACCCACGTAGCGGTAGCGCCGAACACCACCGACGACAGCCGGCTGCTTGGCGAGGTGCTGCCCGAGCTGAAAGCGCGCACGGGGGTGAAAGAGGTCATCACCGATGGGGGTTACGGGAGTGCGGAGAACGATGTTCTGCTGGCGGAGCAGCAGGTCACCCTGATCCAGACCGCCATTCGCGGTCGTCCGCCGCAAGGTGAGCGGTTGCATCTGGAAGATTTTCAGTTCGAGGCCGAGGCTGCGGGTCAGGTGGAGCAAGTTATTTGTCCGAAAGGGGAGTTGGCGAAGGTGACTTCCTCTCGTTCGGGCAAGGCTTGGATGGCAGACTTTGGGCAAGCCTGCGCCAAGTGTGCCGAGCGGGGGCGATGCCCGGTGAGCCAACAGAAACGGTCGGGAAGATGGAGCTTGCGCTTCACGAGCGAAGCGCTGCGGCGAGCGGAACGGCGGCGTCGCACTCGTCAGCAGCGGGAAGGAAGGCACAACCTGCGGGCGGCGGTGGAAGCCACGCTGCGCAGCGTGAAACATCCCTTTCGGGCAGGGAAAGCGCCGGTGCGGGGGCGTTTCCGCGTTGCCTGTATGGTGATTGGGTCGGCGGCGGTGGTCAATGTGCGGCGGTTGCACCGCTTCTGGCAGGTCAACGTGCGACCAAAGCCAAGCGAAAAGGGACAGAAGCAGCAGTCAAGAGATAGGGAGCAGCCGGTTTGTTCTCCTTTGTTTTCTTTTGTTAGCGTGATTCGGGCGCTGCTGTGGCGATTCTTGACCCTCCGACCGCATCTATGCCCAGTTTTTATCAGGTAAAGTTATAGCTTTTTGCAGAGGACTCAAAGTTATAATCAAAATAGAGCAAGATATCTCGCATATTTTTAAATGGTCTCATCAAAAACATCTCAGTTTTCTAAAGATGCACTAATATGTCAGATAGTGTTACATCCATTAGCAATAAGCCCATCCGTCTGACCGATGAACGTTGGGCGCACATTGCTGAGGAGCACAATGAGCTAGTAGAGTGGCGAGAGAGCGTTCTGGAAACGATTGCTAATCCGGCGCGCATCCTGGCTGGGAATGCCGGAGAACTGTTAGCCATCCGTGAGGTACAGGCTGGTAAATGGTTAGTTGTAGTTTATCGTGAAGAAGCGATAGACGGTTTTATCATCACCGCATTTTTGACACGCCGCATTCGCTCACTTGACAAGAGGAGGCAAGTATGGCCATAGTGGAATATCAAACCTATTTGAATCTTTTACCCCAAGTCAAACAATCGCCGCAAAAGACGATGTGGTTTTATTATGATGCTGAAGCAGATGTCTTGTATATTAATTTTATGAAGCCCAGTCACGCAACAGATAGCGAACTCACCGATGATGATGTTATTATCCGGTATGAAGGCGATACAGTGGTCGGTTATACAATTTTACACGCCAGCCAACGCTGAGGTTCGCAATTAGCGCTTGCCAATCGGCGCATTTATGCCCTTTGGGTATCTAAACCCATACCCCCATTTTTCTATCCAGTAAACAGTGTAGAACAAATTTGCAAATTTGTCCTCTACTTCACGATATAATTCCCCTCACCATGCTGCCTTTCGCAAACCGCGTTTGTCTCATCACCGGCTCTGGGCGAGGGATCGGGCGGGCAATTGCCCTGGAGTTTGCCCGCCGCGGGGCAGATGTGATCGTCAACTATTTCCGCAATCCTCAACCGGCCGAAGAGACCCAACGTTCCATTGAAGCGCTGGGTCGCAAAGCTCTGCTGGTCAAAGCCAACGTCGGTGAGTTGGATGAGATCGAGAAGATGTTCCGAGCCATCGAAGATACGTTTGGCAAACTGGACTTCTTGATCAACAACGCTGCTTCGGGCTACAATCGCCCTGCTCTGCAACAACGCCCGAAAGGCTGGGAGTGGACGCTGAACATCAACGCTCGCGCCTTTCTCTTCTGTGCTCAAAAAGCTGTGCCCCTGATGGAAAAAGCGGGCGGCGGCGCGATGGTCGCCATTTCCAGTCCGGGTGCGCAACGGGTTCTGCCCGATTATGTGGTGGTCGGGGCAAGCAAAGCGGCTCTCGAAGCCCTAGTGCGTTATCTGGCTGTGGAACTTGCGCCAAAAAACATTGTGGTCAACGGTGTTTCGCCGGGCGTGGTGGAAACCGAAGCCTTGCAGCACTTCGATGCCATGCGCAGTGACGCCAATCTTATCCAAACCGCCCTTGCCCAAACCCCGGCCGGACGCCTAGTAATCCCAGAGGATGTTGCCCACCTGGTGGCTTTTCTCTGCTCACCCGAAGCCAGCATGATTCGCGGCCAGATTATCACAATTGATGGTGGCGCCACTCTGCTCGGCAAACTGCCGTAGGATTGGATAAAGCACGGCACCCGGCTGTCTCAGCGACCGTACCGACCAACCAGTTCACCCTGAGCGAGGATATGCCCTTGCATGGCTTTCTCGAGGTCCTTCTTGGTTGCTCTTGAGTCAAGGTTTAACTTGGTGTCTAAGGCATAGATCTTGAAAAAATAGCGATGGTTACTGCCACGAGGTGGACACGGGCCACCATACCCAACTTTACGGAAGTCGTTGATGCCTTCCACACCAATCCCTTTTTCACCTTCAGCAAATTCTTTGACCTCCGGCGGGATGTTGAAAATCACCCAATGAACGAACGTTCCAATCGGAGCATCTGGATCATCCATGATGATTGCCAGGGATTGGGTTTCAGGCGGAATGTTCTTCCAGGATAACGGCGGTGAAAGATTTTCGCCATCACAGGTATGGCGCTTGGGGATAATCCCATTGGGGGCAAATGCTGTGCTAATGATCTCAATGTTCATCTTGACCTCCTCAAGAGATGAACCATCCAATGCGGGTTGACAGGCTGTCATCCAAACTGGAACCAGAACGAGCAGAAGAAAGTCTAACGAACGCTTCATCGCCTCACCCGATGGTCTTTTCAGACGCCAATCAAGATTGCCCTAGCAGGAGCTCCGTCTGCACCTTTCAATTTGAGCGGCAAACAATAAAGCATATACCGCCCTTGCGCAACCTCGGCTAAATTCAACCCTTCAACAATAATCACGTTGGCTCGCAAAAGGATTTCATGGGTCGGTCGACTTTGCTTGTAAGGCGCCACCGAAAGATAGTCCACCCCCACCAGTTTCACACCCCGCTTCACCAGATAGTCAGCAGCATCGGCGGTCAACCCCACAAAATCAGTTTGAAATTCCCTCACCCCTTTTGCCCAATACTCGCTATTGCGCGTGCGGATGAGCAAACGGCGGGTGCGCAGTGGTATATCCGCTTTTTCCAAATCTGCTGCAGTCACCACGTCTATGTTCGGAAGATGCAGGACATACACCCTGCCGGTAAGCACCTTTAATGAGAGCTGATCCACCCCCTTGCCATGGTTGATGAAGTGATACGGTGCATCCACATGAGTGCCGGTATGAGCACTCATCTCAAAGCGAGTGGTATTGGTGTTATCTCCGGCCTCGATCTTGTCAAAGCGTTCCATAGAGAACTTCGGATCGCCCGGCCAGGTTGGGATCTCGTCAGACAGGGTGAGCGTAATATCATAAATGCGCATGACTTCCTCCGTTTCTTAATAAATAGTATAGCTTAAGGAGGCAAAGAAGGCAATTTATTTTACAAGATTTCGCGATGAAAAAGCGTTAAGCTGATATTTTTTTATGGCTTGGCGGTTCAAGGTTACCCCCAAACCCGCTTGATCTGGCACATTGATGGTGCTATCCTGGTTGAGGAGAAAGCGCTCCTGAGTAATATCTTCTTCATAATAACGATCAGTCGCTGAGATATCGCCTGGCAAAGTAAAACCAGGCAGGCTTGCCAACGCCAGATTGGATGCTCGCCCCACGCCGGTTTCCAACATTCCTCCACACCAAACAGCAATTCCTCTCGACAGACAATGATCATGGATTGCCACTGCCTCACTCAAGCCTCCAACCCGGCCGGCTTTAATGTTAATAATGCGGCAAGATTTCATCTCCAACGCCTGACGGGCGTGTTGCAGGGAAAGAATGCTCTCATCCAAACAAATCGGTGTTTTGAAGTCTCTTTGCAAGAGGCGATGATCCCACAGATCTTCTTCATCCAACGGCTGTTCGATCAGCAGGAGATTCAATTCATCCAAAGGTTTCAGAGATTGAGCATTTTCCAACGTGTAGGCCGAGTTCGCATCTACCTGCAGGCGTACAGTGGGAAAGGCTTGCCGCACAGCCTGAACATCTGCAACGTCTCTGCCGGGTTTGATTTTTAACTTAATGCGTCGATACCCCTGCTGCAGGTAGTCCTCGACCACCTCAACCAGCTTTTTAGGAGACTCCTGGACGCCGACCGAAACCCCGACCTCGACTCGCTCGCCTTGACCACCCAACAACGCTTTCAACGACTGCCCCACCTGTTTGCCGTACAGATCCCATAACGCCATTTCCAGGCCAGCTTTTGCCATACGATGGCCCCGAATCCACTTAACTTTCTCACGGAACTCTTGTGGATCATTGATTTCGGCCCCAACCATGACCGGAAGGATAAATTCTTTCAGAATGTGCCACTCGGTGCCAACCGTCTCAGAAGAATAGCCTGGCTCCCAATCGGCAACGCATTCTCCATAGCCTTCTAAACCCTCTGCCTTAACCAGAATCAGCACACAATCGCGGCTAAGGTTGCGTCCAAAAGAGGTCTCGAATGGAGAACGCAAAGGCATGCGTAGATGGAGGAGTTCAATCTCATCTATTTTCATAAGGTATGCTCTCCGTGACTCAGGACATACATACTGCGCGCAGGGTGCTCTTTTAGGTAAATAAAGTCAGTGACAAAATAACCGTGCTGAAAGAGCACAGGGAAGATCTGGCGGCAATGCATCCGCCATTCCATAGCCAGATTCAGGTCAAGTTGTTTGATTTGGGAATAATCCGATGGAATCTCGACCAGCAAAATGCCAGGGTATTCTTCGGGGGGCAAGGACAGGTCGAAGACGTCAAACGGAAAGCGAATCTCCCCTGGATAAGGTAATGCATCCGAGCGCAGACCACTCGGATTGATAATCTCCGCGCCGGCCGCCAGATAATGGGCTAAATCCAACTGTTGGCGTACCGAACGGCTCAAGCGCCGATTCACCCGCTGAGAGTGCACCCACCAATCCACCTCAAAGCGATCAGTCGGTGTGCCGGCGTTCAAGCCATCGCGCAAGATTCCATAATAATCAATATGATAGGTATTGCACACTGCCCCTAACTTGACAATGTTCAAATGAGCGTTACGGCTTAGCAACGGATCATAAGTCCAGGTAATGCGGTCAATGCCTTGCTTGCGCACCATCTGCCATTGGGCGCGCTTGAGAAGAAAGCCCAACCCCTTACTGCGATGGTCAGGATGCACCCCAAGCATGTGCGAATAGTGCATCAAGCGCGGCCCATCAGGAGTATGATAGATTGCCGGTAACCCAAACACAAAACCGACCAGTTTTCCTTTATCTTCCTCTTCTTCGGTCGTATAAGCACCAATACAAATCCCACCATGCTTCACCGCGGAAATCAATAGATGTGCCGGGATAACCTCCGTTTCATTACCTGGCCAGACGATGCGTTGCAGTTCTTCTACAGCAAAAAAATCATCTGGTTCGCTGAGAATCCGCAGGTGGTAAGTTTTGCGGCTCATCCCACCTCCCTCGCTCGAACTCGCTGCCAGAGCACGCGCCGCCAATTGATCGTTTTTAAGTAATCTATCCGTTGGGAGAATCGGCTGGGTTTTAATTGAAAGACGCGCGGCAAGGTATCAATGGAACAGGTATGGTTCACCGCCAGATAATCCAACCAAAACACGGATACCGGCGAGCGCGCCAGACCGGTTTCCAAAAAAACTGTGATACCCCGTAAGAGTGGGGGCGGCAAATAAAAAAAACGTTTCCGTTTTCTCATCACATCCATCACCGTTTCGACCACCTCACAAAAACTCAGCATTTCTGGTCCAGCTACTTCAAAGATTTGGTTCACCGTTTGGGGATCTTCAATTGCCCAAGCCATCACCGTTGTCAGATCCTCAACCCAAATCGGTTGGAGAAGGGTTTGGCCGTCCCCTGGCACAAAAAAGAAAAAAGGAACGGCAACCAACAACTGAGCAATACCGCTGGTCAGCACATCACCCTCGCCAAAGACAATGCCTGAGCGAAAAATCGTAAACTTGATCCCTGTGCGGCGAATCGCTTCTTCCGCCAGGCCTTTAGCTTTGCTGACCGGAAAAGCCGAAAACCGATCGGCACCTAAATGACTGACATACACAAGACGCTCGATGCCGCTCTCCCTGGCAATCTGCGCCAACAGCCGCGTTCCTTCGATATCTATGCGCATCAGGTCGGCATAAGCTCCCTGACGTTCAACACTGGCCAAATGGACGACAACATCCATCCCATTGATCGCGGCGCGCAAGCCCCGCGCATCCGTTACACTGCTGACCGCAATTTGAACCGCCACCCCTTTTGGCACCTGCGGCGTCCGCCTGGCTGGCCGAATCAGCAACCGCACTGCATGCCCGGCCTCAACCAGTTTTGGCACCAGCGCCCGTCCGATAAACCCGGTTCCACCTGTGACGAGGATGTTCACCAGTTACCCTTAGCCAAGGTATTTCAAGATGCTGGACCGCCAGACAGAAAGGCAGGATGAACTGGATTTGTCCAGCATCCTTTCCATCCTGTAAATCCAGGTTTTATTTTATCGCATTTCCTGTTCTTGAAAGTGCAAGGCAAAGGCATGCAAGGCCAACCAGTAAGACTTCCACCCTAGGCCGGCAATTTTCCCCCAACAGACAGATGTGATCAATGAGTGTCGCCGAAACTCCTCCCGCGCATCAATATTCGAGAGATGTACCTCAATCACCGGTATCTGAATTGCTGCGATTGCATCCCGCAAAGCAACCGATGTGTGCGTGTATCCGCCGGGGTTGAAGATCACTCCCGCTGCCCAATCACGGGCTTCTTGCAATTGATCAATCAAAGCTCCTTCTGAATTGGATTGATAACATCGCACCAGCATCCCCAACCGTTCCCCTTCAAGGATCAAACGCTGATTAATTTCCTCTAGCGTCATCGATCCATACACCTGTGGCTCTCGTGTTCCTAACAAGTTAAGGTTCGGACCATGTAAAACAAGGATTTCTTTCATGTCAGCTCCGTTTTCTCCTGGCAGGCTTGCAAAGCCTCTATCAAATCGCTCTCTTTCGAGAGACGTACACCGACGCGCACTACACCAATGCGCTCCGGCAAAGCAAATCGCAATTCCCCCAATTGCTTTTTCTTATCGGTTTGCATGGCTTTCAGGATCGCAGAAGGCGAAAACTGCTTTGGCAAGCGGGTAGGTAATCCCAATCCCGCCAGGGCAGCCTCAATGCGTTCTTTGACCTCCAGAGGCGCAAGACCGATCTGGAAGGCAAGTTGAGCCTCAGCTACCATTCCCATTGCTACTGCAAAACCGTGTAAGATCTGATACTCCGAAAGCGTTTCGACGGCATGGGCAACCGTATGTCCGAAGTTCAAAGCCGCTCGCCGCCCGCGCTCATACGGATCCTCTTCGATCACGCGTATCTTGACCCCAATGGCACGCGGTAAAATCTCGCTCATCCCCCTTTGGACGGCAAGTTCACCGCTCTCGCAAAGCTCGAACAGCCGCTCATCTCCAATCACCGCGGCTTTGAGGATTTCCGCCATCCCCGCCCGCCATTCGACCTGTGGCAAGGTCGATAACGTTTGCGAGTCGGCCAGGACAAAGCGTGGAGCGTGGAACGCTCCAACCAGATTTTTTCCCTGTGGCAAATCAACGCCTGTTTTCCCTCCCAAACTGGCATCAGCCATCGCTAATAAAGTGGTTGGCAGCACTGCCCAGGATATGCCCCGCATGTAGGTTGCCGCCGCAAAGCCGCCGATGTCACTCACCACACCTCCTCCCAAAGCCACCAAGCAAGATGTGCGATCGATGCCAGCTCGGGTCATCTCGCTCCAGATCGCCTGTACTGTTTGCATATTTTTCGTATGCTCTCCGGGCGGCAAGATCAATGATTGAAAGCAGTATCCCTGTTTCTGAAGGCTAAGCTCGACCTCCTTGAGATAATGCGCAGCGACGTTTTGATCACTTAATATAAATATCGAACCCTTTAGCCCTTGTTCAAGTAAGACTTCCCCTACTCTGGTACGGCCCTCATTCTGGATGCGCACAGCGTAACCGTTTCCCATGCCCCGTACCCAAAACGCACCGACTTTGAGCTGAATTTCCCACACAATCTCATCGACCAGGCGCTGATCGACGGCAATCTGATGCTCAAAGGACAGATAATGTGGATAACGCTGGCGCAACAGTGTTTCAAGCTGCTTGGCGGCATCTTCAGCCAGTAAAGGACGTTGGTTTTCATCGAACCCCAAACGCTGCAATAAAGTCGGATAGGAAGCCTGGAGACAAAAGACCCTTCCGCTTTGTTCACACAATTTGCGGTTACTCAAATCGAGCAAAGCGCCGCCACCCAGGGCAACGACCTGGTTCGAGGCAGCGGCGACCCGCTGCAAGGCTTCTCGCTCGCGCTTACGGAAGCCCTGCTCCCCTTCTCGTTCAAAGATTTGGGGGATACTCTGCGCAGCCGTTTGCTCAATCACCTCATCTAAATCGACAAAAGCCAGGCCGGTTCGTTCAGCCAGACGAACGCCGATGGTAGATTTTCCCGAAGCAGGAGGCCCATACAGATAGACATTCATTCCCAAAACAAATGCTCCCGTCCGTCTAAAGCGAAATGATCCAGGGTCATTTTGGGCAACTGTTCAAAACGCTGCTGTTGCTCTGCGAGTGAATCGCCGCCCAATTTTTCTTGCAGAGCCTGGGCAAGGACAAAAGCAACCATCGCTTCTACGATCGGTACGGCGCGTGGCACCGGGCAAAAGTCTGAGCGTTCATAGCGCGTTTGGGTTTCTTCACCCTTCAATAAATCGACCGATGATTGCGGGGTGAGAGTGGTTGCAATCGGCTTCATTGCAGCGCGCACCAGGATTGGCTCCCCGCTAGAGATGCCGGCCTCAATTCCCCCGCTGCGCAAAGTGTGGCGCACCAGACGCCTTTGCTCCAAAAAGATCCCATCCTGGGCTTGCGTACCCCGCAGACGAGTGTTTTCAAAAGCCAAGCCGATTTCAACGCCCTTAATGGCTTGAATGCTCAAAAGTGCTGCCCCCAAACGCGCCTCCAACCGCCGATCCCATTGAACATGTGAACCTAAGCCAGGCGGCACTCCAAAGGCAAGCACTTCCAAGATACCCCCCAAGGTCTCTTTTTCCTCCATTGCCTGGCGAATGCACTCCTGCATCGCTTGCGCAGCCACCGCATCGGGGCAACGCAGGGGAGAGACCTCTGCCCGGGCATAGCGTTCTTCTAAGGGGATAGCCTCAATTTGCCCCTCAATGTCAGCAATCGAGCGCACATATCCTTCAACGCGAATGCCGAATTGGCGCAGATACAGTTTGCACACAGCCCCAACAGCTACTCGGGCAGCCGTCTCCCGCGCCGAGGCGCGTTCCAGGGCTGGGCGCAAGTCGTTATACCCATATTTCAGGGTTGCGTTAAGGTCTGCGTGACCGGGTCTTGGAATGGTCATCGCTTCGACGGGTTTGCCCTTCCAACGGCTATGATCGCGATTTTCGATCAAAATCGCCAGGGGTGCGCCAATGGTCTTCCCTTCCATTACCCCGCCGAGAAAGATGGCGTGATCCTTTTCGATTTTCATGCGCGGACCAGCGCCATAACCCACCTGACGACGCACTAATTCCTGGTCAATAAACTCAAAATCCAAAGCCAGGCCGGCCGGAAGTCCCTCCAAAATCGCTATCAGGGCCGGCCCATGTGATTCGCCCGCGGTTAAAAAACGCAAACTCATCGTTTTGCCATCCATTTCCCCAGCCGTTCCATCGCTTCCACAATCAAATCATCTGCCAGGCAAAAACAGAGGCGCGCCGCTCCCTCCCCATATTTACCAAATACAACGCCAGGGGTGATGCTTACCTGAGTTTCTTCAAGCAATTGCTGACAAAACTCCTCACTGCGCCAACCATCGGGTAGAGGCATCCATACATAGAGGGATGCTAAGGGCTTACGCACAGCCACGCCCATTTGTTGGAGAGCTTTTACGATTAAGTCGCGACGCCGTTGGTAGATTTGATTGCGTTCTTGCAACCAGCCTTGATCTTCTGTCATAGCTTGGACGGCTGCATCCAAAATTGGACGAAAGTGTCCGGAATCCACCTGAGTTTTGAGGGTATATAACGTCTTTAGCACCGTTGCATTGCCAAGCGCCGCACCTACTCGCCAGCCAGCCATATTGTGGGATTTTGACAGCGTGTTGAACTCGATCGAAACCTCTTTGGTTGGATCAACCTCGAAGATGGAAGGTGAGCGATATCCATCGAAGTTAATTTGGGAATAGGCAGCGTCATGACAAACCAGAAGGTTATGCGACCTGGCAAATTGCACCGCACGTTCAAAAAATTCTCGGCTAGCCGTGGCAGCGGTTGGGTTATTGGGATAATTGAGCCACATGATTTTTGCCCGCTCAGCGATCTCTGATGGGATCGTAGAAAAATCCACCAAATAATCGTTTTCCGGCAACAGAGGCATACGATAAACTTCCCCGCCGGCAAAACGGGTCGCAGCTTCGTAAGTGAGGTAACCGGGATCGGGGATCAAGACCACATCGCCGGGGTTGACAAACGCCTGGGTAATGTGGAAAATTCCTTCTTTAGAGCCTAAAAGAGGCACAATCTCAGATTTCGCATCAACCTCAACTCCATAAACCTGGCGATACATCCCCGCCCAAGCCTGTAAAAGGGCTTCACTGCCGCGATGGGGCTGATAGCCGTGCGTATCCGCTCGACTCGCCGAACGAACCAGCGCCTCCACAATTGAGGAAGGCGGCGGCAGGTCGGGTGAACCAACATCTAAACGGATCACACGCTTGCCTTGTGCCTCCAGAGTGGCAATGCGGGTCGCTAATCCAGCGAAGAATTGCGTCTTTTGGGTTTGCATTCTCGTTGCAGCTTCAATCATCACTCGATCTTATCCTTATCCTTAAGTTAATTTGTGTTTCGATTTCAGGTGTAATGGCTATCCTGTAACCGGTCCAGCATTCGAAAGCTAAAGCAGCCTGCCAGAGTAACATACCAAATCCATTCCAGGCCTGATGTCCTTTTGCCCGAGCATTGCGGATGAAAGCTGTTTCGGGAGGATTATAAACCAAGTCATAAAAACAGGTCTTTTTGGGTAACCGGAATTGGGACGGAAACGGAGGACTTTCCTCCAAGCCCTTAGTCCCCAGAGGAGTGGCATTAACCACTAAATGGAGATCGGATAAATCTTTTTCAATGATTTCAATCCCATCCTGAAAGGTTAGCGCCTTCATTCGATAGGATGGTTCTGATCGCAGGCTTTCCTCGGTCGAGAGATCATCGAGTATTTTTCGGGCTTGTTCAAGACGGCGAGCGGCAATCCAGACCTGCCAGCCGTTTTTTAGCAATCCCCATGCCACCGCTCGCGCAGCCCCCCCGCCGCCGAGAATCAACGCCGTTCCTCCCTCTGTCAGAGGAAGCTTTTGTCCCAAATCTAGCAAGAATCCTTCAACATCGGTATTCGTTCCGATCAGGTGCTCGCCGCTGCGGTAGATGGTGTTTACTGCCCCAACCGCCCTGGCTTTCTCATCCAGGCTATCCAGGCAGGCCATAACCCCCTGTTTATGCGGAATGGTCACATTGATCCCATCATAGTCGCCGCGGCGCATTTGCTCAAACACCACTTGAAGGCGTTCATTCGTCCGAGCATCAACGGCGATGGGGATCAATTCATAACTTCCCTGTTTTCCACACGTTTCTAAAAAAACCTGGTGAATGAACGGAGAAAAACTGTAAGTTAAGGGAAAACCGATTAAGCCGAAGCGGTAAGCCATCTTACCCATCAGTTTCACATAGAATGTCTGCTCCTAAAGAGCGCAGAAGCGGAATAAATTGTGGCAATGACTCGGTGACAATTTCTGCTCCCTCAACAACGACCGGTTCTTGCGAGCCAAGCCCGGCGACCATCAATGCCATTGCTAGACGATGATCCCCGTGCGCATTGACCACGCCCCCCGTCACTTTCCCCTTTCCGATAATCCGAAAGCCATCCTGTGTCTCAATTGCCTCCACACCGAGTTTCCTCAGTTCTTGACATAACATTGCAATTCGATCGGATTCTTTATAACGCAATTCCTGGGCATCAGCTACCAATGTCTCCCCCTGCGCATATGCAGCAGCTACGCCAAACACCGGAAACTCATCAATCATGCGCACCACTCGCTCGCCCATCACAGTTGTGGCTTTCAGCAAGGACGACCGGATGCAAATTTGACCACAAGGCTCCCCACCTTGAGCCTGTGTACCTTCAATCGATAGTTTGGCATGCATCTCGCCCAAAGTTTCTAACAATCCGCAACGGGTCGGATTCAAGCCTACATTCTCGATCGCAATTTCCGAATCCGGAGCAATCAAACCACCGACAATAAAAAAAGCTGCCGAAGAAATATCGCCTGGCAACTGCATCTGGAGAGGCTTAAGTGGTTCGGACAGCGGTTCTACCCAGGTTTGGTAGTTAGCTTGATTCTCCCCTTGGGGTGGAATCGACTCAATCTTAGCCCCCATGCTCGCTAACATCCGTTCGGTGTGATCCCGAGAAGGGCCGGGTTCGCAAATCTGCGTCGGCCGATCAGCAACCAGAGCTGCTAAAATCAAACAAGATTTCACCTGAGCGCTGGCAACCTCAAGTTGATGTTCCATGCCTCGCAACGGATGAAGCGATCGGGTTATAGTCAACGGCGCACACCCATCGGTAGCCCGAATCGCCACCCCCATTTTCTGGAGCGGTTGCACAATGCGCTCCATCGGCCGACGTCTCAAGCCTGGACTGCCATCCAAAACGCCCTCAACATTGGCGGCTGCCATTGCCCCCGCCAGCAAGCGCATGGTTGTTGCCGAATTTCCACAATCGATCACCCCAACCGGATTTTTCCACCCTTCCAAACCTTTTCCTTCCACCGTCAAATGCTGCTCTTGTAGAGACCACTGGATGCCAAAAGCCGTCAAAGCTGCCAGCATCGGTTGGGTAACCCCGGCCAACAAGAGATTGTCAATTTCGCTCCTGCCTTCAGCCAATGAAGCAAAGAGGATGGCGCGATGGGATAGCGATTTATCCCCTGGTAATCTGAGGGTGCCTCTAAGCGGTTTTCCACCTTTGACAGTGCATCTCATTGCGGTTATCCCTTCTGGAGAATTTCCTGCAAATGCTCCGCTGCGGCGTTCAGCCGTTGGTTGAGCGCCTCATAAGCTTCTTGAGTCAAATAGGTCTTTAACTGTGACAACTCATCTTCAACCCGATCAATCGCCTCAAGAATAAAGAGGCGATTGGTCTTCAGCACATCCAACATCATCGAGGTCGGTGTGGCAGCCAGGCGTGTGCTGCTACGAAAGCCCGGACCGATCAGGGAGGTAAGCTCCAGAGGCGTGCCAAGCGTTAACGCGCTGGAAATGAGGTAGGGCAAATGGCTGACTGCGGCAACCATGCGGTCATGCGTTTCTGCATCCAACCAAACAATTCGGCCACCGATCGCAGTAACCAATTGCTCGGCAAGCGATTTGGCGTATGGGCTGGTGCGCGTCAGTGGCACCAAAGCAAAGGGGGCTCCCTGATAGATCGCTGCCTCGGCGGATTGGATGCCCAGGGTCTCCTTCCCACACATCGGATGCCCACCAATCGGATCAAAATATTCAGCCAAACTTTCCATTTTCTGGCAAATGACCGTTTTGGTAGAACCGATGTCCATAATAATGGTGGGGGTTTGTACGGTTGCATTGAGCTTCTCCAATAAGACCAGGATTTGCCCCACCGGCACAGCCAGAATGATCATGTCCACCGCCCGGGTTTGGGCCACATCCTGCCAGACAGCATCCACCACTTCGTGCATCAGCGCCAAACGGCAGGTATCTTCGTTTTGATCGACTCCATAGAGCGCTTTGCATTTGCCGCGCAGCGCCAGGGCAAGCGAGGCGCCCATCAACCCCAGGCCAACGATCAAAATGCGGCAGTTCGAGAGTGATAAGGGGAACTGCCCACTCATTGCACCAGAGCGTGTTCAGAGGCCTTCAAATCCCGCCCGACCGCTTCAGCAATCACGCGAACCTGACGTACCAGTTCGGCAAAACGCTCCGGTTTCAAAGATTGAGCCCCATCAGATTTCGCTTCTGCTGGGTTGGGATGCACTTCAATCATTAAGCCATCAGCTCCAGCTGCAATGGCAGCTCTGGCAACTGCCGTTACATACTCCCATTTGCCAGTGCTATGGCTGGGGTCCAAAATGACCGGCAGGTGCGTGGCTTCCTTAAGTACCGGGATAGCATTGATGTCGGTGGTATTGCGTGTCGCCGTCTCGAAAGTGCGAATGCCGCGCTCACATAAGATAACCCGTCGATTGCCATGCGAAAGAACATACTCGGCCGCCATTAACAATTCTTCAATGGTTGCCATCATCCCACGTTTGATTAACACCGGGTGCTGGCTCTCCCCTGCAGCATGTAACAGGGCATAATTTTGCATGTTGCGCGCCCCAATCTGCAGAACATCGGCGTATTTGGTAACCAAAGGCACCTGCTCCGGAGACATCACTTCGGTCACCACCGGCATACCGGTCTGCTCTCGCGCTTCGGCTAAGATTTCCAGCCCGGCTTCCCCCAAACCCTGGAAGGAATAGGGCGAAGTGCGTGGTTTATATGCGCCACCTCTCAAGGCATGTGCGCCGGCTTCTCGAACGGCAAAGGCGGTCTCCAGATATTGAACGCGATCCTCCACCGAACAGGGACCAGCAATGATGACGATCGAATTCGACCCAATGGTCACTCCGTCCAGGCGAAAGGTTGTCTTTATCGCTTGAAAATCTCTTGAAGCCAGCTTGTACGGCTTTAAGATTGGCAAGACCTGATCAACACCATCCAGCAAAAGGAAGGAGTCCTTGGGGATTGGGCGGTCATCCCCAATGGCTCCGATAATACATCTCTCTTCCCCCTGGGAGAGATGGGCGCGTAAACCGCATTCTTCAATGCGTCGCACCACTCCATCTATTTGGGATTGAGTTGCCTGGGCTTTCATAATAATAATCATTTCAAACTCCTTTCGACTTATGATCGCAAACTACCGTCTCGGAAACTCCCATTCAGGGCGTAATTGAGCTGCCTCACCCAGATAGACATGGTGGATCTCGGTAGGGCTTAATTCCGTGTTCCAATGAATTAATACACGCAGGCAGCGCTTTAATCCATGCGGAACAGCCATCTCTTGAGCACAGATCAAGGGCACATCTATCCATCCCAGTTGTCTGGCTGCCTTGGCAGGATATTCGGCTGTCAAATCTGGCGTGACCGTGAAGAAGCAACTGGCAATCTGGTCAGGGCTCAGGGAGGGATTGGCAACCATCATCGCCTCCAACAATTGACCGCTTGCCAATAGAATTGACTCGGCTGTGTTTTCCTCTACAATAATTGCTCCGCGTACGCCGCGCAATGCCATCTTTCTTCTCCTAGAAAAAAATCTGCGAAGCCGTTGGCTTCGCAGGATTTGGTTTCAGCAGGAGGACCTTCCGTTTGCTTAAGCACCGCCAACGGCAGTCGCAGAGAACTTGCCGAAGTAATAAAAATAGCGGTAAAAAGCAAACCAGAGTTTCATTAGCCATGATTTTATAGAAGAATGAAAGGAAAGTCAAGGAGATTCTGGTAAAAAAATGCACAAGATTTTTCCTCGCTTTTTGGTATTTTTCACGAAGGATTTCTAAGAAGCGTATATAATAATTCCAGAAAAAACAACTTGTTAACGAAAAATCCCTTAATCCGGTCAGCGGATAGAAGATTGGGTAGTGAAGACAATCGTTAACCGGTTGTGGAGGTAAGCGATGAAATTACGACCCGATCTCGGACTCACTTTTGATGATGTCCTTTTAGTCCCAAAACGCTCCTCGGTCGTCAGTCGCAAGCAAATTGACCTATCGACCTGGCTCACCCCTCAAATTCAACTTGCCATTCCAATTGTTAGCGCGAACATGGATACGGTTACCGAAAGCGAGATGGCGATTGCCATGGCGCGGGCAGGCGGAATTGGCATTCTTCATCGTTTTATGACCGTCGAACAGGAAGCCGAAATGGTGCAACGCGTCAAACGCGCCGAGAGCTTTGTGGTTGAGAACCCAATGACGATAGCTCCTGAAGCCACCCTGGAAGAAGCCCGTCAAAAAATGCTTCAAGCTGATATTGGTGGTCTGGTAGTAACCGATCCCGAAGGCACTTTATTGGGCATCATCACAACCCGCGACGTCCTGCTTGCCCCCGACCCCGAAGCCAGCGTTGAACAAGCCATGACTCCGCGCGAACGTCTGGTTGTGGCTTCCGTCGATGAGCCTTTATCCGTTTCGCAACAAAAACTCTATCAGCATCGCATCGAAAAACTGCCACTGGTTGACGCAAACGACCGGGTGGTGGGTTTGGTAACCGCTCAAGACATCATTAAACTTCAAGAACACCCTCAGGCAACCAAGGACGCCAAAGGACGCCTGCGTGTGGGGGCAGCGGTTGGCGCTAACCCGGCTGACCTTGACCGTGCCCGGGCTTGCGTTGCCGCCGAGGCGGATGTCCTGGTAGTGGATGTCGCCCATGGACATCTTGAAATCGTTATCCGCATGGTACAACAATTGAAAAAGGAATTTCCTGCCATTCCAATCATTGCCGGCAATGTGGCAACGGCTGAAGGTGTCCATGACCTGACCATGGCTGGCGCAGACGCAGTCAAAGTCGGAGTGGGATCAGGCTCTATTTGCATTACCCGTTTGGTGACCGGCTTTGGCGTTCCTCAGTTGACTGCCATTGCCGATTGCGCAGAAGCTGGGGTGGAACTTGGCGTACCGATCATTGCTGATGGCGGTATCCGCAATTCGGGGGACATTACCAAAGCGCTGGCGGCCGGGGCAAGCACGGTGATGTTGGGCAGCTTGCTTAGCGGCACGAAAGAGAGCCCGGGGGCTACGATCTTCCGTAATAGGCAAAATTACAAGGTCGTGCGAGGCATGGCCTCCCTGACAGCAAACATCGCCCGCCGCAAAATCGATCGTCAGGGCGAAGTAGATTGGGAAGAGTGGAGCGATATCGTTCCAGAAGGCGTCGAAGCCGTCGTGCCTTATCGCGGCTCTTTAAACGAGGTTTTACATCAATTACTGGGCGGTTTACGGTCGGGAATGAGCTACTGTGGCGCAACGAATCTCGCCGAGCTTAGCGAAAAAGCTGAGTTTATCCGCATCACCAACTCATCCCAAATCGAATCAGGCGTCCACGACGTTACCGTCTTGTAGAGAGGTAGCTATGGCTGAGCCTGTACGCCCTTATGCTACCTGGGTAGAGGTTGACCTGCAGGCAATTCGGGATAATGTCCGCTGGGTAGTCGAACAGAGCGGCGTTGCGGTCATGGCAATTGTTAAAGCAGACGGCTACGGGCATGGGAGCGTGGCCGTCGCGCGAGCCGCCTTGCAGGGAGGCGCTAGCTGGCTGGGGGTTGCCCGCCTGGAAGAGGCTTTGGAGTTGCGTCAGGCGGGTTTCCAAACCCCCATTTTGCTGCTCGGTTACCTCTCCAAAGCGCAAATGGCGTATGCCATTCAATCCGATCTATCCATCACCGTGTGGACTTGCGAGCAAATCGAGGCGCTTGAAGATCATGCCAGGCGGCTTGGGCGCAAAGCTCAGGTGCACTTGAAAATCGACAGTGGGATGGGGCGCATTGGAGTTCTCCCCCAGGATGCCCCAAACCTTGCCCGTCAACTTGTTCACTCAAAGCATCTGGTTTGGGAAGGGGTCTTTACCCATTTTGCCAGGGCAGATGAAACCAATCCAGCTCCAACCGACCAACAACTGGAGCGTTTTGGTTTCGCCTTAGAGCAAATGCGCCCCGTTTTTCCACCCTCCCTGCGCATCCATGCCGCCAACTCGGCTGCCACACTTACCCGCCGGGACGCTCTCTTTGATATGGTACGCCTGGGAATCGCCATGTACGGTCTGCATCCATCTCCAGCCTGCCCACTCCCCCCAGCCTTCAAGCCTGCCCTGAGCTGGAAAACCATCCTCAGCCATGTCAAGCGCCTGCCAGCGGGCGAAGGGATCAGTTATGGGCATATCTACACCACCCAAACGACCGAGCGCATCGGAACCCTGCCCATCGGATATGCCGATGGTTTCCGCCGCTGGCAGGGGAACAGGGTATTGGTGCGAGGGAAAAAGGTACCAGTTGTCGGGCGCGTTTGCATGGATCAATGCATGGTGCAGTTGGACGAGGTGCCTGAAGCCGAAGCGGGTGACGAGGTAGTCATCATCGGTAAACAAGGCGACCAACGGATCACCGCCGAGGAAGTTGCCAGCTCTTGGGGAACCATCAACTACGAAGTGGTGTGTGGCATTGGTAAGCGCGTGCCGAGGATTTATGTAAACCCATAGTTATTCGCGAAAGGATTTGCCGGTCGTTACTACCGAAGCGGTCAAACAAAAGGAGCGCGCCAGAACAAAAACAACAATGGGAGCGTCGGTTGGAGAAAACCACCTTTTTGCCAGCGTGGAAAACGCTCAAACTCGTTCGACACTGGTCACCTTATTACCCCTTGTCCAAAAAGTAACTATTGCCCTACCTGTGGCGATTTGGACAATCCAAAACCACCACAGATAAGGGAGGAGAATTTTGTCTTAAATCCTATAGCCGTGAATTACAAGGTAATCACCTGGTCGGGCGAGTTGTTGCTCAAGGCTTCATAAAGTTGAGGGAAACATCCAACCTGAACGCCTTCAACCAAATCTTTGGGGTTTAGCTGTCCTTTGCCACACTGGCTGAATTCTCCCTCGGCTAAGGCGCGCTCCATCGCACAACGGTCGCAGACCATCAACAGGATGCCCTGTTGTTTTGCCAATTTAGCCAGCCGTTCACCAATGGGGTTGCCCTGGCGCAACAGGTATAGGTTATCATCGAAGAAAAACATGGCAACCACTTGCGTGCCGTGGATTCCCTCCTCCAGTTGGGGCAAAATCATCTTGCCCAGTTTGTAAGTAGCGGACATACTGGTTGCAAAAATATAAGCGACTTTCATGATTGATCTCCTTTCTTTGTTCTTTAGTTCCTTTGTAGATAACGTGCCTGCGCAGGATGGGGTCATCCTCGCGCAGTTCTAACCGCGCCGGATTGCTGCGGCGGTTCTTTTGTGTGTAGTTAATGCGGTCGCTTTCGGTGCTTTTTAGGCGAACCAACAAACGGACTTCTTTCTTATCTTGGTATAGGTTTCTCCTGTTATTACTGATTGTGCTCATCTAAGCAACTTTCAATCCGTTCAGCAATTGCCTGTAAAACCAAGGGGTGATCATTCCATGCTCCTAAATTGACCAACCGAACGCCTTCTGGCAACGATACCTCGTTTAGCATTTCGGGAATTTCATAAGCGCTATGAATGCCTTCAGCGCTTATTGAAGAAGAATAGACCAATACCAAACGGACATTTTGTTGAAGCAATTTTCGTAACCCCTCCTGTGGTGTTGGCTCTTTATATTCCATCCAAGCTAACGAGATATTATCAGCCAGATAACCTGACTGTACCAGACGGTCACGAATAGCTAGTCTAAAGTCAGTTTCTTGTTGGGTCTGTTTGGGATAAATTTTGTCCGATTGCGACGGTTGACCATGAGCAACCAGCAATATCCCTACTTCTTCGGCCGGAATGTTATGTCGCATCTGTTCAGCCTGATCGACAAACATCTCCACGAGCGTATCTGAGTTCCACAGAGGATAAGTTGTACATACTTCAATACCGTTCGCCTGTAAATTAAGTTCTTCAATCATCTCTTCACCTTCCAACGTGTGGCTAGACTCGGTCAAGAAGACATGAGTGAGCACAATTTTATTTGCGCCGTCCTTGACTGCCTGCCATGCGGCTTCGTTTGGGTGGGGTCGATCGTCAATGAAACTGATGTAAAAACGGAGTTTAGGGTAATTTGACCGCATCATCTGTTCCAGTTTCATCATCATGCGATTGTGAATTGCGTTATGTTGGCTACCACCAGCCTCTAGAAACTCAGTGCGTACCGCATTGAAGAAAAATGGACGAAAGGGATAAGGAATGAACGGTGCTCCGCTTTCGTCCATCTCTTGAATCGAATGCTTCCAGGCTGGAATGGCTTTTTCATAAGTAGGAGGTTCTCCATGGGTGAAATAAATCACCGCTGTAAAACCATCACTGCGTTTACTGGCTGGAATCTCTAAGGGGGGAAGTTCCTCGCGGGTGATTGGTTGAAGGAATATAGCCGTGCCAATCAGGTAACCTGTTATGAAACCAAGAAGAAATAGCGGAATAGCAACCAATCGCAACCAGTTCTGAAAGGAACGGTATCCCAAAACAACAACCCCCATCAGCACAAGGCTAAAACCAGCGCTATAAAAAGGTGATTGTAGCGGGCTCGAAACCAGAAAATTCAAAAAGAGGTAACCAGATAGAAGAGAGAGCGTAATGAATCCTATCTTGCTAAGGTCAACTGGTTTTTCCATAAAATATGTACCTCCTTCTACCGAATAACTTCCCAAGCTAGATGTTGGATTTCAGGCAGGATTAACTTTTCCCAGGCTAATTGCACAGCGGCAGGAGACCCAGGTATGCTGATAATTAACTTACCTCTGTAGAGTCCAGCCGTTGCCCTTGATAGAATTGCTGCCGCGCCAACCTGTTCATAGCTCAACATGCGGAAAAGCTCGCCAAAGCCAGGTAGCGTTTTCTCCAATTTGCTGCTGAGCACGTCAAACGTAGTATCGCGAGCAGAGATACCAGTGCCGCCGTTGACCAAAATCAGGCGCGCTTCGCCTGCGCAGAGCTCATCCAGAATGGCTTCAATCTGCGCCGGTTCATCCTGGACAATGCGATATGCCACCAAACGATGCCCAAATTCTTGTATTTGCGTCTTTAGATATTGCCCGTTGACATCCGTCTCGGGGGTGCGGGTGTCGGAAACGGTAACAATCGTCAAGGGGATAATTCCTAAAGCAGCAGCCTTTTCACGATGGGTGATCGATCCGCTGGTCATTTCGGTCATGGAAAAATCTCCGCCAGAATGGGCTCATAAAAACAAATGCAGCCGCCAGGACGGGAACAGCCCTCCGCCGGCAAATGCGGAACCTGATCGAATTCATACACACCTTGAAGGGTTTGCCCCAGGATGCAATTTGGTGGTGTAGAAACGCGGATTTTGATCACGCGCGGATTGGCACGCAGTTTTTCGAGAACCGCTTTCATTTCCTCTTTGCGACTGGACTTGGTCATCATCAATAAATCTGACATCTGTTTCTCCTTATAGTAGATTTAGTCCTGCTTTATGCAAGCGGTTTTTTGTAAATGCGTAGGCGTCCTATATCCTCCCCACATGCCATACAGGATTCAATCTCTACTTTGAATTCATTGCCGCCGCTCACCCATTTGAGAGCTTCCTGCAATATGCCAACAGCGGTGTGGCAGCAAGGCTTGTCGCTGGTGCGACCATAGCACATTGAACAGCGTTCGAGCGTATACAGGTAGTATTCTCCCTGATCGCTGACATGACTGATCTGATCACTAAAGGTGTTGAAAATTTTGGCAATAGCCGGAATACCCATTTTTAATTTGGTCTCAAGAGGCAGAACCTTAAAAGCAAGGTCACCTACCCCGGCGAGGGCGCCAAAGTTTTTCAGCCCATTGGCAAACAAGGCACGACCGGCGCGCTGTGCAAGCCCACGCCCGCCACGCGGACCATACATTTGCTCTAATGCGTTTAACAAAGTAGCAATCTCCACAAAGTCAAATTCCTTTTCCAGATTATCGGGCGGCAAATTATCTATGTAATGCTCCAACCCTGCCAGACGCAAGATGGCGTACAAGCCATTTTGCCCCATGACATCTTGCAATGCAAGTAGAAAAATTCGCCCCATTTTGTTAGGGTAGGATAAGCCGCTTTTCACCAGAGGCATAGGATTATCCTAGAAATCCGGAGTTGATCGATTTGATGCGTCAATGCTGATTCAAAGCATAGCTTCAAGTCCTGGGCATTCACCCCGTCAGCGCTTCCAATGACAACAATCTCATTATGAGGCATTTTATCCTCGCTCCAGGATTCAGCAAACGATACTCTCACCCTTCATACAGTTACTTGGAGATTACCACGGCGCAAAGAAGCTTCCGCTGCATACACAAACTCCTTGACACGATAAATCGAGCGCAGCAGATTTTGGGTAACTTCCCGCAGGGCTTTCAATTTATGCTTCAAATGATTGATAAAGCCAGGTACTGTAAACCAGCCTGTAATCATGAACAGGGTGATGGTGTTGCTCTTCAGGATCATCACAGCCTTCCCCTTTGAAGTGGTTTTGCCTGCTGATAAAAAATAAGTCAGGATTGTTACTGGAACGGGTTGAAATTGGATTATTAAGCTCGCTCATTATGGTGTTCTTCTCCTTATCGGGGTATAAGAAGCAACTAGTGCTGATGCAAGAAAGTAGATAGGAATAGCGGAAAATCGTTGAGCCGGGTAGAAAATTAGCGAAAGCCGAAATCATCCAGCGGGTATGTGCTGTTTTCGACAATCCTGTTTTGCCGGTTTTTACTACATCCGAAAATGTCTCTTGAAGATGCACTAGATTGCTTTGTTCAACCTCAATCGAAACTTGGAGTAAGCAGATCAGATGCTGAATAACTAGGCGCCCGTTCATCTGTTGCTAAATTCACTTAACTTTTGGCTCGAAAAGCCTTTTTGGCAACAAGAAATCCACTGCCAGTGCAGATTGTAAGGAGCATTGATGCGCCACCTTTCGCCAGTGATACGGTACCTGCTCTGCGGCAGCACAGGTCTTTTTCACCCATTGGCGCAGGCAATCACGGCGATAATTCAGGCCGTATTGTTGAAGAATAAATTGCTCATAATCAGCAAACCATTCACATACAACAGCCAAGAAACGCCATACCAGACTGATCTCATGAGAGGAATCCGGTAACCTCATTGGCGGCAGGTCTTCGGGTCTCCAGATTGAGTTGATAAGTCGACAAAGTAGAGGCGAAAAATCACCACGGCGTACAAAGACCCCTAGAATAGAATCTGAGCTATACCAAAAACCGAATCCCCACAGCTTGAGGCAACTTCCATCTAAGTGACAACGGTGGTATTGGGTGGCTGCTTTCCAACCCTCTGGGGGAGGGGTTCGTTCAAAACCAATCGTTAACAAAACATTACCGCTTTGATTGCGCACATCACATCCAAACAGCCAGAGCTGCTGATCTAAAAGCAGACTGGCCTCATTCCGCAAGGCGGTAGGAACCAAAAAACAAGTATTTTCAGCTTTCATTACGATATCCAACGAATCGATGAATAAACATTGATCGTTAACCTTATCTAAAGTCTAAAGATAATCAAACAGAAGCAAGCTCCCCTACAGCAATAAATCCTTCTAACTTCTATAATTCAGGGGTAAGCCGAGCCGACCGTCTAACTACCAGCCATCTACCGTCAAAAATGGCTAAGTTTTGTGAGTCGAATCTAAGGTAGACCCCTACCAATAGATTTTGACACCAGTCAGTAATAGTCGCGCAACCGCCACAGTACTGAACATTACCTTCTTTCATCATGATCAATAATCACCCAATATATTGAAAATGATATTCATTATCATTATAAAAAGATCTAATCTGTCTGTCAAGAGCTGATAGAAGATTTACCTGTTCCTCGCATTGAGGATTCCTATAATCGGTAATTGCCTACCAAAGGCTCTATTTAGCAGGGCAGACCGTCAACGAATAATTCACGAATGCACGAATAGCGCAGCCATTCGTTTATTCGTGTTCAATTCGTGGACGGTTTTCTCAGCAAATTATCCACACCACTTTTGATGGTAGGTTGATACGTTTTCGGTGAATTATTGTGCACTCTTCCCCTCTCCCTTGTCCCAAACACTTTATCACCCTCTTTCCTACTCCACCTCCTTCGGATCAAACCCCACCCACTGAATGGAATCAATCCCCCGAAAGCGTTTTGCCATTACCCGTAAGGCTTGCGGGTTATTATCGATCAGGATAAATCGCCGCTTTAATCGCCAGGCCGCTTCTCCGGTCGTCCCGCTGCCGGCAAAGAAATCCATCACTAATCCACCCGGTGGGCTGGAGGCGCGCACGATTCGCTCTAATATACCCAGCGGCTTTTGAGTCGGGTAACCGGTTTTCTCTTTGCCATTCGTTGGCACAATCGTATGCCACCAGGTATCGGTTGGTGTTTTGCCTCGCTGCGCCTTATCAGGTCCCACCAAACCTGGGGCCATATATGGGATGCGCTCAATCTCTTCGTAATTGAAAAGATATTTCCTGGGATTCTTGACATACAACAAGATATTATCATGTTTGGGTGGCCACTTTCTCTTCGAGCGTCCGCCAAAATCATACGCCCAAATGATTTCATTCAAGAAGCATGCCCGCCCAAAAATCGAATCGAGCAAAATCTTACAGTAATGAACTTCGCGATAATCGATGTGAAAATACAATGAACCATGTTCAGCCAGCAAGCGGTGGGCTTCGCGCAGCCGTGGCTCTAGAAAGCCTAAAAAATCATCGAACCAATCCAGATACGCCCTGGTTGCAATCGGGATCGTCTGGTAGCGCAATCCCTGAAAGCCAACCCGATCGCCTTCTTCGGATCGCACGGTGCGAATCTGGGTTCGCTTTTGAACTTTGCGAGTGTTAAATGGGGGATCGATATAAATCAGGTCAACCGATTCCGAATCCAAACCTTGAAGAATTGGCAGGTTATCTCCAAAGTAAATAAAGTTCTCCATCGGGAGAGATTATAATCGTTTTGAGGCAATCAGTTTGTCCTTGTAAAGCAAAAAACTTCCTTGAACAACCGTTTCAGACTCATGTATCTATAAAGAGGTTTTTTCTTTATCCCCCCAAATAGGCTTGCTTCACTTCCTTATTTGCCAGTAATTCGCTCGACTTACCCTGCAGAACAAGGTTGCCGCTCTCCGGCACATAACCACGAGTGGCAAATTTTAGGGCTAAACGGGCGTTTTGTTCCACAAGCAAAATTGTCGTGCCGCGCCGATTGATTTCCTTCAGCACATCAAAAACGCTCATCATCATCAACGGCGCTAATCCCATAGACGGTTCATCTAAAAGCATCATTCGTTTGGCAGAGACCAGAGCCCGACCAACTGCCAACATTTGTTGCTCTCCCCCGCTGAGGGTTTCGGCCTTTTGGTTCATCCGTTCTCTTAAGCGAGGGAAGATGGTAAATACCCGCTCAATATCTTCTTCAACCGCTCGAAAATCCTTGCGCGCAAAAGCTGCCAGGCGCAGATTTTCCAATACCGTCAAGTTGCCAAATAAGCGTCTTCCCTCCGGCACATGCGAAACTCCCAATTCGCTAACCACCTTGTCAGGTAGGTAATCGAGCAAATTCTTGCCCGCAAAGGTCATCTTTGACCCGGCTTCAACCGCTACGAGGCGCGAGATCGCTCGCAAGGTCGTGCTCTTTCCCGCTCCATTGGCGCCGATAATGCAGACAATCTCGCCTTCTTCGACTTCAAAGTTGATGCCGTGTAAGGCTTTTATTCGATCGTAGGATACACGCAAGTTTTCAATGGATAGCAACATCAGGTCTCTATCTCCTTGCCCAGATAAGCTTCGATCACAATCGGATTATTGCGAATCTCATCGGGTGTGCCTTCTGCCACCACCTCCCCAAAGACCAGCGTCTGGATTCGCTCGCACAAATCCATGACAACTTTCATGCGATGCTCAATCAAGAAAATGGCAAGCCCCAGCTCTTGATGAACATGGCGGATGATCTCCATCATCTCTCTTAATTCTTCTGGATTCATCCCCACGGTGGGTTCATCCAGAAACAAGATCTTCGGATCGGTAGCCAGAGCACGAGCCATCTCAACCCGTCTTTGGGCGCCGTAAGGTAAATTGGTCACGATTTGATCCGCAAGATGGCGAATACCTACCAGTTCCAAGAGCTCTAAGGCTCTTTCCTCAATCTCCGCCTCCTGGCGATGACGCAAAGGGGTGCCAAAGAAAGCTCCCACTAGCCCATAGCGGATTTTTGAGTATTGGGCGAGTTTCACATGATCAATCACGCTCATGTGCCGCCATAACTGTAAGTTTTGAAAGGTGCGCCCGATGCCCTTGGCAGCAATCTGATAAGGTTGGTATCCGACAATGTTTTCACCATCCAGGGTAATTGTGCCCTCGGTGGGTCGATAAATCCCGGTAATCAGGTTAAAGATGGTGGTTTTGCCAGCTCCATTGGGACCGATCAAGCCTCGAATTTCACCCTTATCGATGGAGAGATTGTAGTTGTAAACCGCCCGCAATCCACCGAAGTAATGAGTCATGTCTTTGACTTCAAGCAATGCCATCTTAGGCCTCCCTCTCTTTCTTGTTGCGGGGTTGGATCAACTTCTTGACATCGAACTCGGTAAAGGCAATTAAACCGGTCGGGCGATAGATCATGACCAAAATAATCATGATTGGGATGATGATCCATTTATACAACTCCAGGGGTCTCAGCGCTTCACTCAACAGGTTAAAGCCAACTGCACCGACAATCGAACCCACTACGGAGTTCAAACCACCAAAATAAACCATCGCCAGAACTTCGGCCAATTTCTGGATACCAAAGGAGCCAGGATTGACATATCGCAACACATGGGCAAGCAATCCACCAGAAACCCCGGCCCAAAACGCAGCGAACAAAAAGGTAACCATCTTGGTTCGCCTAGTGTTGATGGTCATTGCATTAGCTGCCATTTCGCCATCGCGGACGGCATTCATCGTCTTGCCGAAGGTCGAACGAACGTAATTGTTGATCACCCACACACAGAGCATTGTCCAGACAAACACGACCGGTAAAGATGCCCAATCCGGCTGCCCTCTTAAACCTCGCGGCCCGCCGACAATTTCCAGATTTTCGATTAGGGACTTCACAATGAAGGTGAAAGCCAGCGAGATAATCGCCAGGTAATCCCCTCGAGTGCGGAAAGATGGAACCGCCACCAGCAGCGCTCCAATTGATGAGACAGCCCCGCTGATGATCAGAATGATTGGAAACGCAAGTTGACCGAGGGCTGGGGGTAAGATTGCCGGTCCAAAAGTGCTATCATCCACAAAGAAAAGGATGCTCAAGATCGATGCAGTATAGGCACCTAAAGCCATAAACCCCGGATGAGAGCAGGAAAACTCACCCATATAGCCGTTAACCACATTTAGACTCAAGGTGATCATAATTGCTAATAGGATAAGTTTCACCACCAGAATTCGATAATCATTGAACCCAGCCCATATGTGCAAGGCAATGTAGAGCAAACCCAGATGGGCAATGGTGGAAAGGATTACAGAGCGCTCGAACATCCATTCTGCCAATTTATTGGAGATACCTCCTATTAATCTGGCAACCAGGCAGATGGGGACGAGATAAATGACGATATTGTAAAAGATGGCTGGTGGAATTAATAAGGGGGTCTTCAAGGCGATGAGGAAACCAAACAAAACCGGAGCGCGGGGCATTCCAATCAAGCGGGCGAAGGGATTGCCCACCAGCATTTCGAGAATTGCGGCTACAACTGCGCCAACCAACCAGGCAAATAAGGGAATGTCACTGAAATATTGAATCCACCAGCTCCGCACCTTCGAACGGAAAGAGGGTTGTCCTTCAATGATTTCGCTTACAACTGCCATAGATTTTTCCTCATGGTAGATAGATTTTGCGCCACCTTACAAGCGCAGTTGGGCGCTATAAGGTTCACCGAAGAAGCCATGCGGTCGGAAGGTGAGAATAATCAGGATAATCGAATAAGCAATTAAGTCGCGCAACGTCGAAGGGAAGATGGTCGCCACAAAAATTTCAATAAAGCCCAGCAAGAAACCGGCTAAGGCAGCACCGAGGATTGAACCACGTCCGCCCAAGATCGCCGCCACAAATGCCTTCCAACCGAAGAGAATGCCCATATACGGATCGAGAACCGGATAGGCTATACCAAATAAGATACCAGCGGCAGAAGCTAAGGCCGAGCCCAGACCAAAGGTCAACGCAGCAATCAGGTTGATCGAAACCCCCATCAAAGGAACAACAACGAAATCATACGCCATTGCCCGCATCGCCATCCCCCATTTGGTGCGCCGCACAAATTGATGAAGCGCCACCATTAGCCCAATCGAAACCAACACAATCATAATTTTTGTGTTGGTGACACTGACGTCACCGATATTGTAAGTTTGAGAAACAATCAGCTCGGGAAATTTTTGTCGGCGCGCACCCAAGAGCGCCAGATTGCCAGTCTCCAGGATGATTCCCACCATCAAGCCCGTGATTGCCGCTGAGGCGCGCGGTGCGCCGCGTAAGGGGCGATAGGCAACCCTTTCCACCAGCATCCCCACAAAAGAGGTGAGAAACATGGATAGCAAGATGGTCAAAATGAGAATCATCCAGTTGGGTAAAACCAATATACCGGTGGCTGATAAGCCAACAAACAAAGAGGCAACAAAAAAGCCAATATATGCGCCGGTCATAAAGATATCGCCATGGGCAAAATTAAACAACATCAACACCCCATACACCATGGAATAGCCCAGCGCAATCAGGGCATAAAAACTGCCCCATTGAAGAGCATTGACAACATTTTGGAAGAAAAACGCCATAGAAGATGCTCATCGACTCAAAAATGGGGAGGCTGTCTGGAAGAACAATCAGAGATGGGCCTGAACCTCAAAGCGCAGATTTGTAATGTCTCATCGACAACTATGAACTCTCTCTGACTCGTCTCCAACAGCCTCCACGATAGAGGGTTTAGATTACAATTTTAGCTGTTTCCTATGGACAAACAGACTTATAAAACGCAAACTCGCCTTGGTCACTGATCTTGACGATCACTGCACACTTGACGGGGTCGTTGCCCTGAGTAAAGTCCATCTTGCCGGTGATGCCCTCGTAAGCCTTAATTTGAGCCAGCGCATCTCGAACGCACTTGCGATCTGCCTTAATGTCACCGGTGATTTTGCCGCAGTTTTGAATTGCCTGCTGTACCAAACCAAAGGTATCCCAGGTGAGAGCGCCCACGTCGTCTGGCACATAACCATACTTGGCGTTATAGCGATCAATGAACTCCTTGGTTTTGCCAGTCGCTCCCGCAGCCGCGTAATGCGTGCTGAAGAACAAGCCGTAACAATCCGCTCCACACAGAGGAATCAATTCCGCTGAACCCCAACTATCACTGCCTACGATCGGTTTGTCCCACCCCAGTTGATGAGCTTGCTTAACGATTAGCGCCACTTCGTTGTAATATTGAGGGGTGAAAATAAACTCTGCTCCAGCATCCTTAATCTTGGTCAATTGGGCACTAAAATCTGTATCTTTTGTAGTGAAAGATTCATATGCTACAACAGAGCCAGGTCCATGGAGTTCCTCCCATGCCTTCTTAAAGAACTCTGCCAGTCCTTTGGGGTAATCGCTCGCAACATCATATAGGACGGCTGCTTTGGTAAAGCCGAACTCTTCGGTAACAAAGTTAGCCACTACTGGCCCTTAGAAGGGATCTAAAAAGCAAGCTCGAAAGACCCACGGTCGGTTCTTGGTTGTGTTTGGATTCGTTGACCATGGGCTGATCATCAGCGTTTCATAATTGTTGGCAACCTCTCCGGCTGGGACAGCCTGTTTGGATGCCTGTGGTCCAACAATAACCAGGACCTCGTCTTGGGTAATCAGTTTTGTATTGGCTGCCACAGCAGATTCCGCCTTTGCTTCGTTATCTTCGATAATGAGTTCGACTTGATATTTCTTGCCTCCAACCTCCAAACCGCCGGCAGCTTTCACATCCTCCAACCATAACTCGGCTGCAAATTTTGTTCCTTCCCCTACTTTGGGAATATCCCCTGTCAGCTCAGCGTTTACGCCAATCTTGATTGTCGGTTGGGCTGCCCCTCCACAAGCACTCAGCGCGAAAGCCATCATCAATGAAACGGCAATGAGAGCAAAAAGATAAGATTTTCTCATGGTCTCCTACTCCTTATTTGTAGTATGTTTTCTGACGATTGGGAATGAACGTTAAGTATCGTTAACCTGATTGCCCTCCTTTCTATTACAGTCAGGAATCATAAAATAAACGAGGATTTCCTGATTCCCCCGCGAGGAATGGATGAATATTGGCATATTCTTACCCCCTTTGAAGGGAGCCTGTCCCACGTCGCTTTGCACCGGTTTTCTCCTTGCTCGGTAGAAAGTTGCTTTCCGAAATACCTACCACCGCAAAGAAACCGCTATACCATTTATAGTGTAAGCCCACCACAAGAATTTGTCAAATGAAACCAACCCCAAAAGATTATTCCTGCAATGAAATCCCCGCTTTTTTGTTGAAATTTTGCCAGCTCCATGAGAACAATAACGAGGGTGATTTTTGTAGCGGAGTCGCAGCCACTTTTTCAGTCCATGCTTGTGTTGCCCGACTTGCCCGCTCAAAACAACTTTTGCTCAGGCTTGCCAGCTTTTGAGCTTGCTCAGCTTTACTAAGCTCACGGCTGGCTTGCACGCTCTGCGCCGCTTCCTGAATGAAACTTTCTTCCAGGCGGTCACGTTCCTCGCGATAAACAGCCATCCGATGGGCATAATCTTGCAGGACCCTGCGATGTAAGCGCTCATGCTGCCACCATAGGGACTCTGGATCGTATTTTCCAGTGGGCGTTTTCCCCATTGGCGGAAAATCTTGCCCGCACAAAAAGAGAGGCTTGAAAATCGAGGTGCATGTCCCTGAGGTGCCGGTTGCCCAAATTGTGGAAATATCTTTGGTCAAATGAGCGACCATTGCGCCGGTCGACTGACTGGGGCGAGTGGGACCAAAGCTGGCATGAACACAAAGGGTATCCATAATCCAACCACGACTTGGATCCCAGGTTGGATCTTGTTGCGCTTTGATTCCGTGATCGCGCAAGAAACCCATCATTCTAGCCACGTCAAGGTTGCCTGCATTTTCTTTCAGCAAATCCATCGAACGGCACTGCCGCGGGATACATCCATCCAGTCGGGTATACAGAAAATCGGAATAGCAACGAGCAAAGTTAAAATCCTGGCGCGATTTGCACCATCCTTTTTCAATGGCGTGTTCTACCAAATCTGGTGAGGCTTCGTCCCAGGTCTCCCCGATTGTTAAACCATTTGAAATACTGCGCACATCCTTCACTCGCTCGGCCGCCCAATACTTGCCGGCGGTCTCCAGCACCCAGGCTTCATCCGGATCGGCCAGAATGAACGAGTTATGATAGTAGGTGGGATGCTCAAAGCCACAATTCCCACCCTGACCGTACTGTTCCAGCAAGTCAACGATGACATGCAGCGCTTGATAAGCAGTTTGCGCACGTTCTAAGGCTAAGCGAATGAAATCCATCCCGATTAGCCCCCCTTCTTTCTGGTATGGTTCTTTCGTAAACACTGCTTCATTCCCAATCGCCACGCCATATTCATTGACTCCCATCTCACATCCCCAAATCCAAAATGGTTTGGCCAGAAATACCTCATACGTTTCTTCAACCTGCGGGATCTCAATATAGGTACATTTGATCTTGCTCTGAGGGGGATGTTGTTGACGGGGAATATGCACCAAGACATGAGCCTCATTGGGTTCTCGATCGCTGTTCTTAGCGAGGATGACCGATCCATCCGCTGTGACGTTTCCAACCGCAACCATTGTATCGCACATCGCTTTTTCCTTCCTTACTCGTTACGCTCAAACTAATCTCTGTGTTCAGTTAGCTACCCATTATCACAAGTTGTGCTGGTGACTAACGATAAACATCGTCCACGAATAGGACAGGAGTAAACAAATGACAGCGCCATTCATGCGTTCGGGCAATCTTCGTGAAGGGTTCGCCATCCTACACAAGGCCATGGTGGGTAATTCCGAATTAATTATAATCTTGAGGTTCGGTTAATTGAGCGATTGACAAAGAATGAAATTTGCCTCTCGAGCTGGACAAACGAACAAACCGAAGATGGCGTTCTCTGGTTATAATAAACCTGTGAATAAGCGAACCATCTCGTCCTTCCGCAAAATAGCCATTGCGCCTCATCCCAGTTTGCCTGAGGCGAATAAGGAGGCGTATAAAATCGCCCAGTTTCTCACCCAGCATGGGCAAGAGTCCCTGATGGCAATGCTTTATGAGGAAAAACTGGTTCAAAGCATTGAAAAACACGAAATCGATCTTCTCATCGTATTGGGCGGAGATGGCACAATGCTGCGTGCCGGGCATATATGCGGACCGTATGACATTCCAATTCTTGGCATCAATGCCGGTCGCTTTGGATTCTTGATGGAAATCCGTCTGAATGAGTGGAAACAATACTTGCCGCGCCTGTTAAAGGGTGATTTCTGGTTAGAAAAGCGCATGATGCTCTTCTGTTCTCATAAGCGTGCTGGGGTTGAATTAACTACCCATCATGTTCTCAACGAGGTGGTTGTTGGCCGCGGTAAATCCGTGCGTCCGGTACACCTGGAAACCCATGTCGATGGACGTTACCTGACAACCTACGTTGCCGATGCCCTCATCGCCGCCACTGCCACGGGTTCAACCGCTTATGCACTTGCAGCCGGTGGTCCGATCCTACCTCCCGAGTTGCGGAATATCCTGCTCGTCGCAGTAGCACCCCATCTGTCGATTGATCGCGGCATTGTCCTGGCAGAAGGCTCTTCGGTTCGGGTGATCGTCCACACCGATCACGATGCCCTGCTTTGCCTCGACGGTCAGACGCCCATTTCCCTGTTGGATCAGGATCAAGTCGATGTATGTGCAGCAGAACATAACGCTTGTTTCGTGCGCTTTCAAGACCCCGGCTATTTCTACCGAAACCTTACCCCTCACATGAATCGCAACCCTGCAACCGGAATTTCACGATGAGCGAACAACCCCCAACTCTCACCTGTTATTACCACCCCAATATAGAAACCAGTTTACGTTGTAGCACGTGCGAAAAACCCATCTGCCCCAAATGCGCCATTCTCACTCCCACCGGCTATCGCTGCAAGGACTGTGTGCGTGGGCAGCAGAAGGCTTTTGAAACCGCTCTATGGTATGATTACCTGACAAGCAGCCTGATTGCTCTCGTACTTTCCTTCATTGGGAGTCAATTTATCCCGCGCTTATGGTTTTTCGCCATTATTTTATCGCCGATTGCCGGCACGATCATCGCCGAAGCCTGCCGAGCTGTCGTTCAAAAAAGGCGATCGAAAAGGTTATATCAGACCATCGCCGTTGCCACCGCTTTAGGGTCTTTGCCCTATTTGCTTCTCGCGATCTTCGCCAGCCTGAACGCGCTTGCCTCTGGAAGCTTTGGCGGTCTGATCAGCCTGGCGTTGCAAGCCTTATATTCGTTTTTGGTAACCTCGACGGCGTATTATCGCCTTTCTGGAATTCAGATTAAGATTTAGATCGAATCACCGTCATGCTGGAAGAACTGCGCATCTCAAACTTTGCCATCATCGATGAACTCAACCTGCGCTTTGAGCCAGGCCTGGTCATCCTGACCGGCGAAACCGGAGCGGGAAAATCGATTCTGGTCGATGCTCTGGAAGCTTTAATCGGTGGGAAAGCAGATACCACATACATCCGTAGCGGTGCAGACAAAGCCATCATTGAAGGCAATTTTCTCATCCCGGCAAACCTTCGCCCGATGCTTCTGGAGATTCTCCAGCGTGAGGAACTCGACGAGGATAGCGAGAACATCTCCCTCTCTCGCGAAATCCGCATCAACGGACGGCATATAGCGCGGGTGAACGGACGGGTTGTCAATCTGGCATTGCTCAGGGAAATCGGCGAATATTTGGTGGATATTCACGGGCAATCCGAGCATTTATCGCTCTTGAAAGTCAACCAGCACTTGCGCCTGCTAGATAATTACGCCAAAAATGCCGATTTGCAGGCTGCGTATCAAAAGATTTACCGCCAACTGATGGAAGTTCGCCGCGAACAAAATCATCTCCGCCAGGTCGAACAAGAAGCCGCCCGTCGCCTGGACATGCTTCAGTATCAAATCTCCGAAATTGAAAATGCTCACCTGAAACCGGGGGAGGAAGAAGTGCTAACCGCCGAGCGTAACCGCTTAGCCAACGCCGAAAACCTTGCCACGCTGGCACAACAATCCATTCTAATCCTGGATGAAGGCACTCCTGAACACCCGTCTCTGCTCGACCAGATGGGTGAGGTTGTTCACCACTTGGGAAGCTTAATTCGTTATGACCCCTCGCAGAGCGCGCTATTAGAGACAGCCGAAGGCATTTTCGATCAACTCACTGAACTCGTGCGTGCTTTACGCATTTACGGAGAAGAAATTGAATACAACCCCAAACGTCTAGATTTTATCGAAGAGCGCCTGAACCTTATCCAATCCCTGAAGCGCAAATACGGCGATTCTCTGCAAGCAATCCTTTCCTACGCTCAGAACGCCCGCAAGCAACTCGATGAAATCACCTCCGCTTCCGAACGCCTGGAAGACTTGACCCGCACAGAACTCGAACTGCTCACAGAATTAAAAGAGATCGCTCTGAAATTATCCGATAATCGCCGTCAGCACAGTCAAGCCCTGGCTCAGGCGATCGAAAAAGAGTTAGCCCATCTCAACATGGAGAAAGCCCGCTTCAAGGTGCAAATCAACACCTTCGAAGCGGAAGACGGGCTTCCCCTTCAAGACGGACGAAAAGTCTCCTTTACACCGAATGGAATCGATCAAGTGGAATTCTTCATCGCCCCCAACCCAGGGGAAGGGTTCAAACCCCTGGTCAAGATTGCCTCCGGTGGCGAAACTTCGCGGTTGATGCTGGCTTTGAAGGGTGTTTTAGCTGCTGCCGATGATGTGCCTTGTTTGATCTTTGATGAAATCGATCAAGGCATCGGTGGACGGATTGGCATGGTTGTCGGTGAAAAATTATGGCATTTAGCCCGTCGTCATCAGGTATTTTGCGTCACGCACCTGCCACAATTAGCAGCCTTTGGCGACCAACATCTGTTGGTTCGGAAAACCATTTTTGGTGATCGGACGATCACAGAGGTTCTAACGCTCAGTGGCGAACAAAGGGTAGAAGAACTGGCACTCATGATGGGTAATCTCAACCCGGCTACCCTCCAATCGGCACGCGAATTGCTCCAGTTAGTGCGTGAGAGAGTAACGCAGTCTACACCTTCCTAAAACGATCATGAGAACGGTTTCGCAGGTTATCCGTCAGCGTCGCAAAAGGGAAGAGGTTCAACGGCGCAATCCCCTACCGCTCCTCGGCTGGCTCATGGCAACCCTTACCAGCGTGCTGATTACTTTTTCGATCTTTGGGTTTGGATGGATTGTTTCCAATCTCCTCCGCGATCTTCCGCCGCCAGAAAAGATAGAACAACTTCTCGACAACCAGAATGGCAGCTTGAAAACCCCAACCCGACTGCTCGATCGAGAGGGAAAAACAGTCATCGCCAGCCTGGAGCATCCTGCCATTGATCGGCTCTGGCTAAAGCGACCAGATTCTGCCGGCGATCTTCCCACACTTGACCTGAACTCTCCGCTCGCCCGTGCCATCATTGCTGTTTTTGAGCCCGATTTCAACCAGAATTCAGGCTTTGATTGGCGGGATTTCACCACCCCTCAGCTCAACACCATCGCTCAACGCCTTGTTTACGACCTGTTGTTGTGGGATGAGGCAGATGGTTGGCGCAAGACGATGCGGGCTAAGATTCTGGGTGAACAACTCAATCAACGGTATGGAAAATTGCAAACGCTACTCTGGTTCTTAAATAGCGCCAATTTCGGGCCGCTGATTTATGGAGCTGAAACCTCTGCTAGGCTTTATTTCAACAAATCAGCCGCAGAATTAAATATACTCGAATCTGCAGCGCTGGTTTCAATTCTCGAGAGCCCCTCTATCCATCCATTCAACGCTCCTGAGGTTGTCCGCAAGCGAACGGGTGATATTCTGGTGCGCATCCTCAAAAGCGGTTGGATCAAAACAGAAGAGATCAGCTTGGCAAATTTGGAAAACCTCAAATTTTCGGTCTCATCCATAGACCTGAACCTGAACCAGCCAACCTATGTCGAGCTGATTCTTCAACAGCTAGCGGAGCGTTATCCGCTTGAAGTTATCGAGCGCGGTGGATGGGAGATTATCACCACCATTGACAAAGAGCTACAACACAACCTCGAATGCACCCTCGAAATCCAGATATCTCGCCTCACGGGTGAAAACGAACCCGTAGCCGCCCCAACCCCAGAATGTCCGGCAGCCCTGCTGCTGCCCGGTGTGCCATCCTCTTCTCAAACCTCGGCAACTCCGTTACAAGCCCAGGCGATCATCTTAGACCCCAGCACCGGTCAGGTCCTGGCAATAGCCAGCATAGCGCAAGACAAAGATAATCCACAGTTGTATCGATATCAACCTCTGGGAAAACATACAGCCGGCACAATCCTCACTCCCTTTGTTTATTTAGCAGCTTTCTCTCGGGGCATTCAACCGGCAACACTCCAATGGGATATCCCCCCTGACTCTGGTGAAGTTCTTGCCAATTTGGACGGTAAGTTTCACGGACCCATTCGCGCCCGCATCGCGCTTGCCAATGATTACTTTGCTCCTGCCCGGGCTTTATTCAATCAAATTAGGGCTGAAACCGTGCTGAATGTCGTTCAACAACTCGGCATTGTGCCTGAATTACCCGAAGGTGCCTCTGCATTCAACCTGACCCCTGAGGAATTTTTCTTTTCCAGCAAGGTATCTGTTCTACAGATCGCTCAAGCCTATCAAGTCCTGGCGAATCAAGGCGTTCTTTCTGGTTGGGTTCAGGGAGGAAGTTCGCTTCAGGAAGCCGCTCAAGTCGTTCCAATCCTGGTGCAAAAAGTGAGCGAGCGAAATGGCCGCACCTCACTGGATTTGAACAGCCATCCGAACACAATCCACAAGAAGCCCGTTATCAGTCCTGAACTGGCTTACCTTTTGACAAATGTTCTGGCAGATGAGGCAGCGCGCTGGCAAACCTTTGGGCACCCTAACGCCTTTGAAGTCGGGCGACCGAGCACGGCGAAATTAGGGCGCACCTTAACCCCAAATCAATTTTGGGCAACAGGGTATACACCTCAGCGCTTAATCGTCGTCTGGTTAGGCAATGAGCAAAACCAGGAAATCTCCTTCAAGCCCTCGGCAGTGATGAATCTGTGGCACGCGTTGATGCAGTATAGTTCTCGAGGGCTTGCAGCAATGGATTGGATTGCTCCGCCAAAATTGGTGAGATTAAACGTCTGTGATCCATCGGGAATGTTACCCGATGAAGATTGTCCCTCTATTGCTAATGAAATCTTCATCTCCGGATTTGAGCCTCGTCAAACCGATCATCTTTTTCAAACCTATTTGATTAATGAGCAAACTGGGCGTTTGGCAACTGTGTTTACCCCCCTCGAACTGGTCAAAGAACAACGATTCCTGACTATTCCCCTGGAAGCGCAAGGGTGGGCGCTGGCAGAGGGGATTCCCCTCCCCCCGAAGGAATATGATCGCATTGAAGCCCCGCTTCACCTTTCCGATAAGGCTCAAATTCTCTCTCCCCAGATGTTTTCCTATGTGCGCGGGGTGGTGGAGATCATCGGGACAGCAGCCGGGGAAGACTTTCAATATTACCGATTACAGGTGGGTGAAGGATTGTTTCCGCGGCGCTGGATTCAAATCGGTACGGACACCTCCACACCCGTCAAAGAAGGCAAATTAGGCGTCTGGGATACGCGCGGTTACAGCGGTTTATATACGCTCCAATTGCAAGTGGTGGGTAAAGAAAATCGGGTCGAAACTGCTCTCCTTCAACTCATCGTTGACAACACCCCACCTGCTGTGACAATCATCTTCCCCCAAACCGGAAGCACCTACTCGATTAAAGAAACCCCAACCATGACCTTCCAAATTCAAGGGGCAGATGATCTGGGCATTCAAAGGGTAGAAGTAACTCTGGATGGAAAAAAACTCCAAACTTTTACGCAACCGCCATACGCTTTTCCCTGGCAAACCAACCCTGGCGCTCATCGCCTCACGGTCGTCATTTACGATTTAGCCGGTAACCGCTCGCAGGCTGAGGCGTTATTCACCATCACCCGCTAGAGATGCCATATTCTAAATGTCTCTAAAATATCTACATCGTGGCTATTGACTTTATCATCCTCCCCCGATATACTGTATAAATAACGTGAATTCGGGATAAGGCAAGGGTCTCCAAAAGGTAGTAAACTTATATCCCTACAAAACAAGTTGAAACCTCAGGAGACCCTCAATGGATAGTTTACTCGAATTATTTT
>Ga0308403_1000007_pt1 | contig 74412 bp, 67 predicted proteins | sample HotsprSampleOSM3_FD_203470 | JGI IMG/M metagenome (GOLD analysis project Ga0308403, IMG submission 203470) | Hot spring phototrophic mat microbial communities from Octopus Spring, Yellowstone National Park, Wyoming, United States - 20060914_OS-M3 ... | reverse complement strand
CACGGGCAACTTGTTGAGGCGTCATTTTGGAAATCAACTCGAAAGGACAGAATTGGCTATTCAAAAGCTCAAAGGGGTTGAAGTTTCCTTTGCTGATCGCGCCTTTCTCTTTTGGGTTTTTCCGCGCGTTCCTTTGCTTTTGGTCTACTGGCAAGGCGATGAAGATTTTCCGCCCAATTACCAGATTCTATTTGATGCTTGTGTCGCATCCTATCTGCCCACAGACGCTTGCGCCATTGCCGGCAGCATGTTGACCAGAAAACTGATCGCTTCATCTTCCGTTTAGCGCACACTCCCTTCAGCAAGCAGCCCCCCTTTTGACAATGCATCAGGGCGTGAACGAACACGCTCGTCTCGGCCTGCAATTATGGAAACGGCGTATTGGTGAAAGTAGAAGTAGGTGTTGAGGTGTCCGTCATGGTTGGAGTTGGAGTCAGTGTATACGTTGCGGTCGGCGCTGTTGTACTGGTCGGAGCGATTGTGGCTGAAGGAGCAGAGGTTGCTGTAGGAGCTGTAGTTGGCTTCGGGGTTGGCGTTGCCGATTTAGCCGGCGCAGTAATCTGATTCTTAACCTTAATCTCAACCCATAGATAGTCTGTACCACTTTTTCCAACCCCAAAGATGTGACCGGCGTTGTCGTTGATCATCCAGGCCCCTTTATAGGTTCCATCTGCTTTCGGGGCAACCAATTCAATCTGCAAATCAACGGTTTGGCCTGGTTGCACTGCTCCAGGTATTGCTACCTGACTTTTGGATCCTAACGGATCTCCCGCTACCCAAATCAACGTATAATTTCGCGTCCAAGTGCAACTGCCAGCATTCTCGACTCTCCAAATCTTGATGAACTTCGTCCCCCCATTAAATACTGTGCCAGGGGGTACATTGATATCCTGGACAAATCTTGCCAGTAAGCAGGGTAATGGCGTCGGCGTGATTGGGGTTGGGGTCGGCGGTTCTGGTGTGCTAGTTGGGGTTTCTGTCACCGTTGGGGATTCTGTCGGAGTTGGAGATTGTTCGACTACCTCTTCAATTTGCTCGCTACCATTATTAATAAACGGCAGAAACACTTTATAATCTTCTTTCGCAAGCTCCTGATAGGCCGTTAAAGTCTCCGCAATAGAAGTACCGATCAAATCCTTAACGGGGGGTGGCAATTCGGGGGTTGGCTGCCCAGGCAACACACAGGCTGAGAAACTCAGAGCTATCCAGGCAAGACAAAACACTCCCCCCAATAAACGCCAGGAAGCTGTAGAATACTTCTTCCTCTTCACCGAGCTGAGTTTCCCGTTCATGGTATCTCTCCTTTTACATACTTGCTTCGCCATTCATAAATCTTATTCAACGCTTCAATCGGGGTCAATGAGTTCGGGTCGAGCTCGTTTAATTCTTTCAAAAGCGGGCTTTGTTCTGGAAAAAGAGCCAACTGTTGAGGATAAGACGGCTGTGCCTGTACAGCTTTGCCGGCCGATTTCTCCAATTGTTTGAGAATCTCATTTGCCCGCTGTAAAACCGCTTTTGGCAATCCGGCAAGCTGGGCAACATGAATGCCATAAGAGCGGTCAGATCCTCCTTCAATGATCTTATGCAAGAAGATAACTTTACCATCCACCTCACTAACCGCTACATTGCGATTGCTTACTCCAGGCAATAGGTCGGCTAACTGGATTAGCTCATGATAATGGGTCGCAAATAATGTCTTAGCGCGCAGTTTCGGATGATTATGAATGTACTCTACAATCGCCCAGGCAATCGAGACACCATCATACGTGCTGGTACCGCGCCCAATTTCATCCAAAATGAGCAAACTGCGTGAGGTAGCATGATGCAAGATATTTGCCGTCTCAATCATTTCCACCATAAAGGTCGATTGACCGGCATGAATCTCATCTTGAGCGCCGATGCGGGTGAAGATTCGGTCAATCACTCCAATCCTCGCTTCGGACGCCGGCACATAACTCCCAATTTGAGCTAACAAGACGATTAAAGCCACTTGACGCAAGTAAGTAGATTTCCCGCTCATGTTAGGGCCGGTAATGATCTGAATCCGTTCACCATCCTTAAACTCGGTGTCATTGGGCACAAATTTTTCACCGCTGAGGGTCTTTTCTACAACTGGATGGCGACCATCGCGAATTTCAAGAACATCCTCCTCGACCACTTGAGGACAGGTATAGTTGTTCAGGACAGCAACTTCGGCAAGGCTACTAACCACATCCAATTCAGCCAAAAAGCGCGCAGTCTCAAGTAAGCGATCTTTTCCTTGTGTTATCCGGTGACATAGTTCGCGAAACAACTTTTCTTCAATTTCTCGAATGCGATCTTCCGCATTCAGGACGAGAGTCTCGTAGTCTTTCAATTCAGGGGTGATATACCGCTCCGCATTGACCAAAGTCTGCTTACGGATATAAGTAGACGGAACCATATCCCGATTTGCGTGAGTAACCTCAATGTAATACCCAAAAACCTTGTTGTATCCCACTTTGAGAGACTTGATCCCTGTCCGCTCACGCTCCACACTTTCAAGATTAGCGATCCACTCCCGTGCCGATTGAGATTTTTCGATGATCTCATCCAATTCTGCCGAATATCCAGCCCGAAAGATGCCAATACTCTGCAAAGTTGCTGGCGGTGAATCAACCAGGGCACGCTCCAACAATTCCCGTTCCTCAGAACAAAGGCTCAACGAGTGCTCCATTAGGTCAGTAAGTTGAGGCTTCTCTGCAAGGATGCCCGCCAGCTTCTCCAGTTGTTGTAAACCTGCTCGAAGGGCAGCTAAATCTCGAGGTTGAGCTACGCCTCCGGCAATCCGATTGACCAGTCGTTCCAGATCAACAATGGGTTTCAATGCGTTGCGAACAGCAGTGCGAAACATCCCATCGTGATAAAAAATCCCAATTCTCTGCTGGCGCAATTGAATACGCCGGATCTGAAGCAACGGTTGATGCACCCACTGACGGAGCAATCTCGCCCCCATTGGGGTTACTGTTTGATCGATGACACCCAAGAGCGTCCCCCGACTGCCTGAATTGCGGATCGTCTCGGTTAGCTCCAGGTTACGCCGCGTTGCCGCGTCGAGAATCATGAAATCCTCAAAGGAGTAGCTTTTCAGGTGAGTGAGGAGGGATAGCGCTTGAGGTTGATTTTCGCGCAAATACTGTAAGATTGCACCGGCTGCCTGAACACCACAAGTATAGCCTTTCAGACCAAAACCATCTAAAGAAGCCACCTCAAAATGGCTTAACAGTTCCTGCTCACACCGTCCAAACTCAAATCGCCAATGTGGTAATGGCGTTCGATGCCCGGAATACCCCAGCTCATCCAAAAAGGTATCAACGCAAAGCGTTTCGGCTGGCTGTAAGCGATTCAACTCCGCTCGCAACCCAGCCAGAACATCTCCATCTCGAAACTCCGCGACCTGAAATTCACCGGTAGTAATGTCGGCATAGGCAATTCCGGCGCGTTGGTTGTCTGCATCCACAATGACACTCGCTAAATAATTATTCGAATGGGTCGGTAGGAGATTAGGTTCAATGACAGTGCCGGGGGTTACCACCCGCACAACCTGACGTTGAAATAAACCCCGGTTTGGCTGGTCTCCAACCTGCTCACAAATCGCAACATGGTATCCCTTTTCGATTAGCCGGGCTAGATAATTATCGACCGCATGATACGGAATGCCCGCCATCGGAACGCGCACACCCTTGGCAACGCTGCGCGAAGTCAAGACGATGTCAAGTTCCCGCGAAGTAATCTCTGCATCTCCATCGAACGTTTCATAAAAATCCCCCAAACGGAAGAAGAGAATAGCATGTGGATACTGATTCTTGATTTCCAGGTATTGTTTTCGGATGGGCGAAATCTCATTGTTCTGTACCATATCTTCATTCTAAATTGGGATGGCGCTTTCGACAAGAGAACAATAGAAGAAAAAGATTTGTCATTTTTACCAACTCAAGCTATAATACAGCCACTATACAAACAAGGAAAGGAGAAAAACCATGGCTAGCGTCACTTTTGATCACGTGACAAAAAAGTTTGGCGATGTAATCGCCGTCAACGATTTGAACATTCACATTGATGATAAAGAGTTTCTGGTACTGGTCGGTCCTTCAGGTTGCGGAAAGTCAACCGCGTTGCGTTGTTTGGCTGGATTGGAAGACGTTACCTCCGGGCGAATCTTGATCGGTGATCAGGTTGTAAATGATATTCCCCCCAAAGACCGCGATATTGCAATGGTCTTTCAGTCCTATGCCCTCTATCCGCACATGACAGTTTTCGACAATATGGCCTTTGCTCTAAAGCTGCGCAAAGTACCCAAAGATGAAATTAAGCGCCGGGTGCATCAGGCAGCCGAACTGCTGGGTATTCAAGACCTGCTGAATCGCCGTCCACGCCAACTTTCTGGGGGACAACGTCAACGAGTAGCCGTTGGTCGAGCCATTGTGCGCGAGCCTAAGGTTTTTCTCTTTGACGAACCACTCTCAAACCTAGATGCCAAATTGCGTGTGGAAACGCGCGCCAACATCAGCAAATTACACCTCCAACTTCAGACCACCTTTATTTATGTCACCCACGATCAGGTTGAAGCGATGACCATGGCTTCGCGAATTGCCGTGATTAACTATGGTGTCCTGCAACAGATAGATACACCGCAGAACCTGTACGACAAACCGAATAACCTTTTCGTGGCCGGGTTTATTGGTTCACCGGCAATGAATTTCTTCCCTGCTCATATTCGGCGCGACAACGGTAAGATGGTTGTGGACGGAAAAACCTTTGCCGTTGAGATTCCAAGTGAACGACACAATACTTACGCTCCATATATTGATAAACCGGTTATCCTGGGCATTCGCCCCGAAGACATTTATAATCCCCAATTCGCCCCACCCGGAATTCTTGCTCAACCGGTCGAAGCTGTTGTTGACGTAACTGAGTTGATGGGCAACGAAATCTTTGTCTATCTAAAAAGCGGCGATCACAGCTTTATTGCTCGAGTCGATCCGCGCTCCCGCTATACGATAAATGAACGCACTCAGGTCGTTTTCAATATGGCGAACATGCATATCTTTGATCCAACGACCGAACTGGCGGTTCGTTAACATAAACCACAAAAATTGTTGACTCGGATTCAGCGCATCTTCATAAAAGTACGGAGTTTACATCCATGTCAGAAACACCTGCATATAAACTCGTCTTAGTCCGTCACGGACAAAGTGTTTGGAATCTTGAAAATCGCTTTACCGGTTGGACGGATGTCGGTCTGACCGAACAAGGGGTTCAAGAAGCGATTAACGCCGGTCGAATGCTAAGTGACCAGGGCTATCAATTTGACATTGCTTTCACTTCGGTTCTAAAACGAGCGATCAAGACGCTCTGGATCATCCTCGAAGAGATGAATCTAGAATGGTTGCCCGTGATCAATGCCTGGCAACTCAATGAACGCCACTATGGCGCGCTGCAAGGCTTAAACAAAGCCGAAATGGCAGTTAAGTACGGCGAAGCACAAGTCAAACTCTGGCGACGAAGCTACGACGTTCCACCGCCCGCACTCGATTGGGATGATCCCCGTCATCCTCGTTTTGATCCCCGTTACGCTTCGTTAACCCGTGAACAGCTTCCCAGTTGCGAATCGCTGAAAGACACGGTCAATCGCATGTTACCTTACTGGTTTAGCACCATTGTGCCAACCATCAAAAGCGGCAAACGGGTTTTGATCTCCGCCCATGGCAATAGTCTGCGTGCCCTAGTTAAATATCTCGACAACATCTCTGATGAAGAGATTGTCGAATTAAATATTCCCACCGGCATTCCGCTGGTCTATGAACTTGACCAAGAACTAAAACCCATCACCCACTACTATTTAGCCGATGAAGAAACCGTTCGCAAAGCGGCCGAAGCAGTAGCCGCTCAGGGAAAAGCGAAAGTGTAGCCGTTGGGATATACGAAGTAAGCGCCTACCGGGTTTAATTTTTTGACAACTTTTATAAAACCTACGGGCCGTTTCGGAAATCAAAACCGCTCGTCTTGTCTTAAGAAACCGAGCGGTTTTTTCTTTTATGCCATTGTTTCACTCAATCTTCCATTTCCAAAGGAAAAGTCCTCCCAACATGGCTAAGCCGCCAACAAACAAGAAAGTATCTCGCCAGAAACGTTCCGGAAATAAGCGAATGAGGGTATCCGACCAGAGAAAGGTCCATGTGCCGGGTTCAAAAAAGACGTTGTGAAAAGCCACAAAAAAGATTCCAAATCCAATCAGAACAAAAAGTAAGATGCCACCCAATAAAATTAATGTCCATAGGCCACCGCGTTGCAGGGCTCTTCGGAAATCCAGCCATCGTCCGCTTTTCCAGGCAAACATGGCAGAAGCTAAGAAGAGTACCAACAATCCATACCACACCTGTAAAGCGGCTCGAACTACATTCTTTACATCTACCATGTGGCGTAGTTCCCGCTGGTTGTAAACTGCAGTTCCATCTTCAAAACGCAGGTTGGCTAAAAACTCGATCCCGGCATCATTGAGCAGATATTCCAGAGCTATCCCCGACCAATAGAGTCTCTCTTGCTTCGTGAAACCATAAGGGTCGGCGGGAAAACCCGGCAGATTATATTCAATTTGCAAAAAAACCGGCGTCATCAGTAATCGCACCGCGGTAAGGGTCAGGACTACCGGGGTGAAGATACTAATCAACCACCACAGAATGGCTAAGGCAAGGTTTTTCATTGTAATTTCTCCACTTCTCCAGAAAATAGGAAGCGCAACATTAATTGATTGGTCATCCATTCGATGGGAGCCCGATCATCGGTAAATACGACCTTCGATTGGGGAACTGGTTGCTGATAGATGACAAATCGTTGCATGACTTCAATAAGTAGGGGGTGAATGTCCTGGCGCTGATAAAAGGCTAATAAGTTTTGATAGAAGTTTTCAACCTGGGTGTGGGTTTTAGTCGCATAAATGATTGAATTGAAGGTATCAGGTAAATCCATCACGTAAATCGAGGGGAAAACTGCACTTAGAGTTCCCACAAAGCCATCAATCAAGCGGCGATCATTCGGTGCCCGACCTACATTGATAGCCACCACTCCATCTTCGCTTAGATGATCGGATAGAATTTGGAAGAATTCTACCGTGGTCAAATGCCAGGGGATATATGGCGGACGATAGGCATCCACCGCAATTAACTGATAGCGATAAGGACTATGCGCAATTCCCCAACGACCATCCTGGGCGATTGCGTTTAGATTTGGCAGTTCCATTCCAAAATACTTCTTGCCAATTTCAATGATTTCAGGGTCAATCTCGTATCCGTCAATTGGAATGGCGCCAAAAACTGCCGTAGCTTGCCGCGCGGTCGTTCCGGCAGCTAAACCAATAATGGCTATCCTCTGGATGTTTCGCGGTTCATAAACCTCCCCGTCGGCTGACAAATTAAAAAAAGGAGCCACCAGGAACTGCTCCCATGGCCCTCCAAAAAACAATTCATCCTTATGCCAAATCGAGTGAATCCCTTGGCCTTCGTTCAAGCGAAGGTAGCGATAGCCATTATTCTCTAACACCTGAATGTAGTTGTAAGCCGATTCACTTTCATAAATCTGACCATAGCTGCTCTTTAGCGGCTTGCCTCCTAAGAAAAATAAACAGCCCAGCAAAAAAATCGCCATGCCGCCAAAGATAATCCTTCGTTTTGCTCCATATTTCCAGGCCCCAATCAGGCAGGTCAGACAAACCAACAGACCAAAAGCGTAAAATGTGCGATAAGTACCAATGATTGGGATCGAGATCAAAACCGGTATGAAAGCTCCTAAGAAGGAGCCCAGAGTAGATAGTGCATACAGACGGCCAGCCGTTTGTCCTGAGGATTGCCGATCCATGACCAACAAACGGATTGCAAACGGTGAGATCATTCCTAATAATGTGACCGGGATGCTAAACAGAATCAACACCACACTAAAAGAGCCAAACAAGATACCGAGATTCAGTTCATCAAACGCCTGGGAGGCAAGACGTAAGATCGGTTGGGAAACAAGCGGAATCAGACCAGTGGTAAATCCTGCCCATCCCAACAGTTGATACAGGAATGTCACTGCCGGATAGCGATCGGCCAGGTTTCCACCGATAAAATAACCGGCAGCTAAGAAGATTAAGATCAACCCGATAATCGATGCCCAAACGAGATTGCTATTCCCATAAACGTTACCAATCAAACGCGAAGCGCTCATCTCCACAGCCAGAGCTGTCATCCCACTGATGAAAACAACGACATAAATCAATTTTCTTTCGGACAGGCTCATTAATGCTTCACTCCAGTTTATTTCTCCAGGCTTGCGAGGTAAAACGCTCGCCCAATTTGAGCATACATTTTTGCTCGGTTAAGAAAACCACCCATTAAGCCTCGATGGACTTCACTAGGTGGATGAGACACCCCTCGCAAAATGACCTTCTGACATCGCCAGTGATTGCGCATGCTTGCTACGGTGATTGCGGTCTCTAAGCCATATCCCTCAGCAGCTTTCCAGCAAATTTTCTCCATATGCTTTTGCCACAAACAACGTTGCCCGGAGAGCCATAGTGTTGCCCAATGGCTGAAATCTGAATAAATTTTTCCTCCGCGAAAAATTCCAATGGTCATATCCAACCCATCAACAACCAACGGAAGAATAAGGTCTTCAAGATGCTGAACCTGTAACCCTCTCAGGTCTGCATCGAGCATGAGGATCAACTCTGCCTGTGTGGCATGCAAACCGGAGAAAATTGCTTGCCCTTTTCCCAGGTTTTTTGAATGGGTAATCAGGCGGATTCGATCATCGCAACCCCGAGTCTGGATAACCGTCTGAACACTGTCATCTTTTGAGCCATCATCAACAACAATAATTTCTTGAAGCGCCGCATATTGGCATACGATCTCCAAAACCCGTCTTATTCCCTGGGACTCGTTGTAAACCGGGATGATAACGGTGATAGGAGGGAACCTTCGATAGGACATTGAAGGGAAAACAGTCAAGGAAATCTCACTAAGGAAAGGTGAATTATTCGTTTATCCAACCGACCTTGTTTTTCAATTCAGATTATAATCGAATCTATTCCCTCTTTGGCAGGGTGATGTTCATGGTGCGGTCTAACACAGCGAGTTAGCTTATCATTGGACAAGTGTTCTAGCCACCTACTTTAGGCAACCATCTAGGGCTGTTTTGTGCTTGGTATAATACTTGTAACTCTTGTCTGAGGTGAGAAATGATGTCTTCAGAACGATTTTCGGGTGCCAGAATCCGCAAAGAATTTATCGATTTTTTCATCACCAGAGGTCACACTTTTGTTCCATCCTCCAGTTTGGTGCCAGGTGGAGACCAAACCTTGCTCTTTACAAACTCGGGGATGGTCCAATTCAAGGATGTCTTTTTAGGTATCGATAAACGCCCATACCGACGCGCTGCCAATTCTCAAAAATGTATGCGCGTCGCCGGCAAACATAATGACCTGGATGACGTCGGTCGTGACGACACCCATCATACCTTCTTTGAAATGCTCGGCAACTGGTCATTCGGCGATTATTACAAGAAAGAAGCCATTGCCTGGGCGTGGGAATTGTTAACCGAAGTTTGGCAACTTCCTAAAGAACGATTATGGGCAACCTGCTTTCGCGATGATCAGGGAAATATCCCCGAAGATTCCGAAGCTGCTGAAGCCTGGAGATCGCAACCAGGTATGAACCCTGACCATATTCTTTTCTTCGGACGAAAAGAGAACTTTTGGGAGATGGCAGAAATCGGCCCATGCGGTCCTTGCAGTGAAATTCATATTGATCGTGGCCCAGAATTTTGTGATAAGAAAAATCAAGCGGGACACGTCTGTCGTGTGAATGGCGGTTGCCAGCGATTTTTGGAACTATGGAATCTGGTGTTCATTCAATACAACCGTCTCAGCCCCACCGAGCTTGAACCGCTGCCCGAAAGACACGTTGACACCGGGATGGGATTAGAACGGATTGTCTCCGTGTTACAAAATGTCTCCTCGAATTATCGCACCGATTTGTTTTGGCCGATGATGCAATGTATTCAATCGTTAACGGGGCACTCTGATCGGGAACGCGAAGAAAATATTACTCCGTATCGAGTTATCGCTGATCACTCACGGGCGGCTGCATTTTTAATTGCCGATGGGGTCGTGCCGGGTAATGTCGGTCGGAATTATATTTGTCGTATGATCATCCGCCGCGCAGCTCGCTTTGGCAGCAAAATTGGCTTGAATGAACCTTTTCTCGCCAAAGTCGCCGATGTTGTCATCGATCAATATGGAGAGTTCTATCCTGAATTGGATCGCAACCGTAAAGCAATCAGCGATGCCATCACCCGCGAAGAAATCCGCTTTTATAAAACCCTTGAAACAGGCTTGACGAAATTAGAGAACTTAATGGAGCGCTTACGTGCTCAGGGTCAGACCCAACTCGCCGGAGATTTAGCCTTCGACTTGTATGCAACGTATGGGTTACCCCTGGAAATCACCAAAGATATCCTCTCAGAAAACCAGTTTTTAGTCGATGAAGCTGGCTTTCATCAGGCAATGGAAGAGCATCGCCTGGCTTCAGGCGCTGGTGAGGCTTTTGGCGAATTGGGCGGCGAGGACGTTGATGTTTACCGCCAAATCTACGAGCAACTCACCGCCCACAATAAACTGACACCTGAAGGCGTCAAACACGATCCTTATACACAGCTCTCTACCCAGGGAGAAGTTCTCGCGATTGTCAAAGATGGAATCCAGGTTCCCACCGCTGAACCAGGCCAGCGGGTCGAGATTGTCTTACCCCAAACCTGCTTTTATCTGGAAAGCGGAGGTCAGGTGTCGGACACCGGTTGGATTACTTCATTAAACGGCAATCAGTGGCAAATTAATATCTACGATGTGCGAAAACCGGCTGCTGGAATTGTTGTTCATATTGGAGAGGTCACCAAGGGGCAACCCAAAGTGGGCGATTTGGCGATTGCTCAGGTTGATCGTCGCCGGCGAGAGGACATTCGACGGAATCATACTGCTACTCACCTTCTTCACCGGCATTTACGCCGCGTTCTCGGTGAACATGCTCGACAAGCGGGTTCACTGGTTGCCCCAGACCGCCTGCGCTTCGATTTTACTCATCCCGAACCGCTTTCAGCTCAACAACTACAAACGATTCAAGATGGCGTAAATCAGGATATCATCAACGATTATCCATTGCACGTCGAGTTCAAACCGCTTCAAAAAGCTATCGAAGATGGTGCAATTGCCTTATTTGGCGAAAAGTACGCTCAAGTCGTGCGCAATGTCATCATTGGCGAGGACGAGACTATTTCAAATGAATTGTGTGGTGGTACCCATGTTGAACACACGGGTGAAATCGGTCTGTTCTTAATCCTTTCTGAAGGTAGTGCAGCAGCCGGCATTCGCCGCATCGAAGCAGTTACCGGTCGGAAAGCTTACGAGGTCGTCGCAAACCGCTTGAACACATTATCTCAAGTTGCGGAAATCTTATCGGTACCTCCGGACAATGTTTTAACAAAGGTTCAACGGTTACTCGAAGAGCTTGATAACGCCCAGAAACAAATCCAGACTCTCAAACAACAAGCTGTCCGCCAAGAATTTGAAAAACAATGGCAGAGCTGCCAAAAACAGCTTGGCAAGATCAGTTTTCTTTCAATGCATTTCCCGGATGCCGAAATTCAAACGCTACGGCAAATTGTCGATCTATTCCGCCAAAGAATACCCCAAAGAGGGATTATCGTCTTATCCAGCGAGCTCAATCACCGACCCCAAGTACTGGTTGGTATCACCGATGACTTAACAAAGGAAGGTTGGAATGCCGTCGAGCTTGTTCGCTATCTGGCTGAACCCCTTGGCGGAGGTGGAGGTGGACGTGCTAATCTTGCCCAAGCAGGTGGTAAAGATGGAAGGAAACTTACCGAGGCGATTGCCCGCGCGGAAGCATGGATTATTGGCAAACTAAATGGAGGTTAAGTTCTCTTTCTAATGCCCATCAATGAAAACTCAAATCTTGCAATTAGAAGCCCACGACGATGTCATTTCTATCCTTGATAAAATCGGATGGACGCAGACCGAAAGGGTTTTGATTGTCCTGCCTCGCCGTAGGAGAATCCTCACCCATAAACTTGATCTCCTGCGACTGAAAAGGCATAGTCAGAAAAGAGGTTGTCAAATAGCCCTCGTGACCAATGACCCCTTGGTCAAAGCCCTTGCGCGAGAAGTCAATCTCCCCATTTTCCATTCGATCCAAAAAGCGAATCAGGCGGAATGGCCACGGGAAACCGATTCGCGATTTTCCTTATCCAGCCCTGCTTTCTTAAACAAAAAACCGCTAGATGAACAAATTGCAGCCCTCCAAGCGGTTCGACCGGGCAGTTCGGCAAAAACTTTACCACTTTGGGTCAGACTTGGTTGGTTTATTCTGGCCGTTCTTGCTGTTATCAGTATCCTCGGCGTGCTGGCGCCGAGTGCCTCTATCCGCCTGACTCCCCCGGTTCAACAACAAAACTTAACCATCCCCATCATAGCAACCCATCGAGTTCAACAATCTCGCATCTCAGGAGAAGTCCCTATTTCGGTTTTGCGCGTAACAATCGCCGGCGCAAAAACCATAAAAGCGAGTGGGGTGGTCACGCTCCCCAAAGATTTTGCTACAGGGGAAGTCACCTTAACCAATCTCACCGATCAACCCATTGAGGTTCCTTCCGGCACCGTCCTGCGAACGCTGGATTCAAAACCACGCCGTTATGCTACTCAGGAAACCGTCCTGCTCAAAACGGACAATGAAAAAACAGCCACAGTTTCCATTCAAGCCTTAGAAGCTGGATCTATCTTTAATGTTCAACCCAATGAGATAAAAGCAGTAGAAGGATTCCTAGGTCTAAAAATTGCCGTAACCAACCCAAAACCTGTCCAGGGCGGAAGCGACATAACAGCTTCAGCCCCAAGCGAACAAGATCGACAAACGCTTTTCCGATCCTTGCAAGCCGAATTGATTGAACAGGCAAAAGCAAAAATATTCTCTGAGCTACCATCCGGCAATCTTCTCCTGCCTGACTCCACAATCAAAACTGCAATACTGAGCCAACAATACCTCCCCGAAAAGATAAGCCCCTCCGATTCGCTCTCTTTAGACCTTGAAATTGAAGTTGCCTTTGGAATCATTACTCGACAGTCTCTCATCGATTTCGGAGATCAAATTCTAGCCTCTTCCTTACCAGCCGGCTATCAACCATTGCGCGAAACCTTCTCAGCCACCTGTCAAAATCCATTTCTCCAAACCGAAAGCGGTGATTATACCTGCAACCTGAACCTTTTTAGAAAAGTTCGGTTAAGGCTTGACCCCGAAGAAATACGCCCACTGGTTGCCGGTAAATCAATCTTAAAAGCATCTCAATTGTTACAACAAATCTATCACCTCTCTGAACCCCCCGCCATCGAAACCATGCCTCACTGGTTTCCAATCCTTCCCTTGCTACCCATGCGGATTGAAATCGTTACAGAAAAATGAGAATCCTCGCTATCGACCCAGGACAACAGCGTATCGGGGTAGCCATTAGCGACCCGAGCGGTAAAGTAGCCTTTCCGCTAACAGTGTTTCCCCATCGTTCTAAAGGAGAGGACGCGTTGCGAATCATTGCCCTGGCAGAGCAAAACCAGGTAGACTTAATTATTATCGGACAGGCGCTTGGTATCGATCAACAGCCAACGTTGCAAAGCCGCCGTTCTACGAACTTAGCCAGGGCTCTTCAAGCTCAAACGAACATACCGGTTGTTCTTGTGGATGAATTCGAGACAACCCAAAAAGCCTTAACTGCACGCAAGCAAATGGGGGTAAAGACCAGAAAACTGACCCAGAATCTCGATGCAACTGCTGCAGTCGTTCTCCTGCAATCCTATATCGAGAATTTAACTTCTCCAAACCATGAATAAACGAAGTCTTTTTCTTTCCTGCTTAATTCTTGCCTTTCTGATCGTCCTGATTAGCCTATCCACTGCAATGGCTCTCCTCACGCTCTCTTCGGTCCAGACCGAAATCAAGACAACCTTTGGTGAGCCAAGCCCATCACTCGCCGAGACTCAAAAACTTTGGTTTCAATTGCTTCTCTATGCCAATAAAGAAAAATTAACCACACCGCTGAACCCCCAGGCTCAACCGAAATCCTTTTTCATCACACCCAACGAACCTACCCCAACAATCCTGGCTAGACTGGCTCAAGAAGGTTTTATTACCGACCCACAAATCCTGCAGACACTAATGCAATATCTCGGTTACGATACCCAAATCCAAACTGGCGAACATTTCCTCAGCGCCGGGATGAGTCCGCACCAGATCGCTAAAGCGCTGGTCGATCCAGCTAATCTGCTGATTCAATTCGATTTATTAGCCGGCTGGCGCAAGGAGGAAGTCTCCACGGCTCTGGTAGCCTCTGGTCTAAACTTTACTGTTCAGGGGTTTTTAGAAGCTGCAACTCAACCGCTCGACTTCTACCTTCCGCACCGAAGTTCGTCTTCAATCACCACTCTGGAAGGGTTCTTAATGCCGGCTACTTATCGTCTTCTCAAGAACGCCTCCCCCGAAGATTTGCTCCGCTTATTCACCCAAAATTTTGATGCTCAGGTTTCGACGGAAATCGAACAGCAATTTCGACAAAAAGGGTTGTCATTTTATGAAGGCATCATCCTTGCTTCTATTGTTCAGCGGGAGAGTGTTGTAGAAGAAGAAATGCCAATGATCGCTTCGGTATTTCTGAATCGCCTGCGCGCGCAAATGAAACTCGACTCAGATGCCACCGTTCAATATGCGCGTGGTTTTAATGAAGCCCAAAATACCTGGTGGACAAATCCGCTCAGCACAGCCGATTTTGCGATCGACTCCCCCTACAATACCTATCTGTATCCTGGTTTACCGCCCTCCCCAATTTGCAATCCCAGCCTGCCAGCCATTCTTGCCGTTGCAAATGCACCGCAAAGTGATTACCTGTACTTCCGTGCTGCCTGTGATGGTAGCGGGCGACATATTTTTGCCAAAACCTACCCTGAACATCTCGAAAATGCCTGCCCTTAATACAAAAAAGCTCATGGAGCATAACGCAACTCCATGAGCCTGACCATTTTTGTTTTGAGCTTATGCGTGGGCTAATTCCTTCATTTTTTCCCGAATCACATTCCCCAGGCGATAGATGCCTTCTTCGATTTTTTCTGGGGTAGCATTCGAGAAATTCAAGCGCATGGTATTGTGTCCACCACCGCCTGGATAGAAACTTTCGCCGGGGACAAATGCTACCTTTTGCTCAATGGCATCTCTGAGAACCTCTTTGGAATCTAGATATTCAGGCATCGTACCCCACAGGAACAGACCGCCTTCGGGTTGAGTCCAGTCCACTTCGGGTGGAAAGTAACGATCCATTGCCGAAAGCATAACATCTCGTCGTTCACGGTAAACTTGCCGGATTAGCTTCACGTGCTCATCCAGAAATCCGCCCTTGGAAACCTCATGGGCAACCATTTGGTTAAACGTTGCGGTATGCAAGTCTTCCCCCTGTTTGGCTTCCACCATTTTCCGAATGACTTCTGGAGGTGCAACGACCCACGCCAAGCGCAATCCGGGCGCCAGTATTTTCGAGAAGGTGCTAAGATAAATCACATTACCGCGATAGCAGCGATCGTGATTGCCACGATACTGACTGTCAACCACCACAATCGAGGGTAAATGTTCCCCCTCAAAACGCAACTGCCCATAAGGATCGTCTTCAACAATCGGCACTCCAAAGCGGTTCGCCAACTCCACCAGTTGATAACGACGCTCCAGGGAAAGTGTTACCCCAGTAGGGTTTTGGAAATTCGGCAATACATAGATAAACTTAGGCCCATATCGCAGTGCCTCTTCTAATGCATCCGTGATCATGCCGTGCTTATCTGAAGGAACTGCCACATATTCTGCACCATAAGCATTCCAGGCTTGCAGGGCGCCCAAATAAGTGGGCGATTCAACCAATATCCGGTCGCCGCGATTGATAAACACTTTCCCGATTAAATCGAGTGCCTGCTGTGACCCCGAAGTAATCAAAATATTCTCCGGGTTGATGGAGATCCCATACCGGGCTGTGTGGCGAGCGATTTGTTCCCGCAAGGGTAAAAAGCCTTCGGTGGTGCTGTATTGCAATGCTTGAGCACCATGGTCGCGAAGCACTTTTTGACAGGCTTCGGCAAAGCGCTCAATTGGGAAAACATCTGGCGCCGGTAAGCCCCCGGCAAATGAGATGATGTCGGGGTGTTCGGTAAGTTTTAATAACTCTCTTACCGCAGAGCTTCCCATGCGTTTGGTACGGTGCGCGTAGCGATGATCCCATGGGGTTTGTAAGCCTCTTTCATTTCGAATTGCACCCGTTACCTTTACCGCGGGTTTCACCATTTACAAGCCTCCTTCCTTTGTGAAAACAACTATTTTGGAAAACGGCTGAGAACAACCGCTTCGCTCGGTAAGATAGATTTTTCACCAATCGCCAATGCTGCCGGCGCTTTGATTTCCTTATCTGGAGAACCTTGATAGATATAAATATGCGTTCCTTCTTCAGCAGCTTTTAACTCAACATACGCTTGTCCGGTTAGGGTTCCTTGTTGATCAACTGCGCAACTGGTCACCCAACCGATCATGCGACCCCGTTTATCCAACACCGGGTCGCCACCGTGCGCCATCCGCACCCCTTTTTCCTGGAATTGAAAGCGGACTACAACCCCTTTGCGCGTTTTTTCTCGCTCCACAAATGCCTGACGCCCAATAAACCAGGGTTTATGCAACTTGACATAACTGCCAAATCCGCCCTCAGCTACACCCAAATCCCGTTCACCGCGTTTTCCGGAGCCCTCCCCCATCTCGTGCCCATAGAGAGGTAAACCGGCTTCTGTACGTAACGAATCGCGCGCTCCCAATCCTATGGGTTTTATGCCAAACGGTTCTCCTTTCTCCAGCAAAGTTTTGAACAACTCTGCCGCACGATCGGGGTGGACAAATAGCTCAAAGGCCATCTTTTCACCGGTATAACCGGTGCGCGAAACAATCAAATCAAACCCGCCAATCGTCGCGTCGCACAGCTCGGTTCGTTTGAGAGCTAGGATTTTCTTGCGTGTGTCAGAGTCAACACCCAGCGATAATAAAATATCCCGCGACTTCGGACCTTGCAAGGCAAGATCCACACGCATATCCTTTCCCTCTTTTGGATCCCGCAAGTTGCGCAGGCGGGCTTTGCGCCCAAAAGCCCGCGCCCACGGGCGCTCGCGGTCGATGCAAACCTTTCCATCCAACACCGCGTTCAGCCACGCCCAATCTTTATCATCATTCGAGGCATTGACCACCACCAAAAAGGCATCTAAAGCGCGGCGGTATACCAATGTATCATCGATTACATTTGCGTCCGGATCCAAAAAATGGGTGTAGCAAGATTCGCCAACTTCCAATCCCCCAATGTCATTTCCACACACGCTATCCAAAAATGCAGCGGCATCAGCTCCTTCGACTTGATAGACCCCCATGTGAGCAACATCAAATAAGCCGGCTGCGGTACGAGTGGCTTGATGCTCCTCGATGACCGAGCTATACCAGACCGGCATTTCCCACCCGGCAAAGGGAATCAACTTTGCCCCCAACTGACGATGCAGGTCGTAAAGGGGCGTTTTTTTTAGTTCTCCTTCTGACTGTCTCCAATGAAAATCTGGCTTTGCTTCCCCAGTTCCAGACGTCATGCCAATATAATAGGGCTTTTGAAATGGGTAACCGGTTTTGCTTGCTTGGGGCGGTGAGGTCGCTTCAATTTCTTTAACAATCACCGGCCCGGGCAACTTTTTCATAACCCGATCGGTTGCCCCTTCCGCCCAATCAAAATCGGCAAAACCATCCGAAAGAGCGCGCAACCAGGCAGCGAAATAAGCCGCCTCCTTCTCGGGTAAGGATAAGATAAATTCTCTTTCTGAGCGGCAGGCTAAGGTTCCTTCTGCAATTCTCTGGGGGGCCGATATTCGCACCGAACAAGCTTCCCCGATCTCGAGCGTAGAAACATCAACATCTGTAGCATAATTCAAAAACTGACGTACAGTATCCCCCTTGACAACAAAAGAAACCTGTCCAGAGGCTGAAGGAAGCGCATCATCAATGAAGTAATGGTGAGGGTAGCCATGGCGAGGTACATCAAGATCAGAACCGGCTTGCTCTGCTAACTGCCGGACTTGAATTTTGACTGATTCGAGGGTGTCAAAATCAACCTTTGCGCGGCGCAGATTTGCAACCCGTACGGCATACGTGTAGGGTTTGGTTGCTCTTAACACCTCTACAATTAACTCAGCAACTCTTCGCATCTGTTCTTCTTTGAGACCGCGTTGGGTTACCCAGGGTGTCCCCAGACGTATGCCGGAGGGATCGGCGGCAGAGCTGTCGCCGGGGATGGTATTGCGATTAACCACAATTCCAGCAATATCCAAAATCCGAGCCGCCTGATCGCCGGAGAGAGAGGTCCCATCAGCGCCAACAAATGTGCGGCAATCTACATTGGTCAGATGGGTATTAGTACCGCCATAAGAGATACGGCATCCGAGTTCTTGCAATCGCTCGGTCAAAGCAACACAATTTTTCACCACTTGGGTTTGTAATTGGCGAAATTGTTCTGTACCAGCCAGTTTAAAAGCTAACGCCATTGCTGCAAAGGTACTGACATGCGGGCCGCCCTGCTCACCAGGAAAGACTGCCCGATCGATTTTCTTTGCCAAACCGGGATCCGTGGTGAGAATACAGGCTCCGCGGGGGCCGCATAAAGATTTGTGGGTGGTGAACGTGATCACATCTGCATAGCCCACAGGAGAGGGATAAACCCCGGCTGCAACCAACCCGGCTACATGGGCAATATCCGCCATCAAGTATGCCCCTACGGATTGAGCTATTTTTGCGAAGCGTTCCCAATCTACTGCCCAAGGATAGGAAGAATAACCGGCAATAATGATCTTTGGGCGAACTTGCTCAGCTAGCTCTTGAATACTTTCGTAGTTAATCTGCTCTGTCTCTGGATCGACCGTGTAATGATAAGCTTGATAAAATTTTCCTGAACGATTGACAGAGGATCCATGCGTCAGATGGCCACCATGCAAGAGGCTCATCCCTAGGATCGGATCTCCAGGATTCAGGAGGGCATGGAAAACAGCATTGTTTGCCGGAGCGCCAGAAAGAGCTTGAACATTAACAAAGAGTTCTTCAACACCCACCCGTTCGTTGGCAAACAATTCCGCGCAGCGACGCCTGGCTAGCATCTCAACAATATCAGCATATTCAACCCCTTTATAATAGCGGGGATCGGAATTGCGCCGATAGGAAGCAAGCTGAAAATCGTAGTCGAAGATTTCTGCTTCACGATATTTTCGACTTTCCTCAGGCGGATATCCTTCAGCATAGATATTTTGAAAAGCCGAACTCAAAATTTCTCGCACCGCCAAAGGAGCCGTACTTTCGCTGGGAATCAAGATTAATTTCCGCACTTGCCGTTCTTCTTCCAAGTCCAATAGCTCTTTGAGATCGTGGTCGAAGTCTGCAACGGAACCCCGGAATAAATAATCGGTCATTTTAATCTCCTTGTGTGATGATTTTTCCTAAATTTCGGTTTTATCCCGAAGATTCGGGCTTTTTTGCGAAAATGCCAAAAAGGATGCAATCTTCCCCTACTTATGGAATAATCCCCCCGCATGAGACCTTGTCTTTGGGTGATTTTGCAAATTGCTCTTTCCATGCTTTTCCATCGAGTAATAATTTGCACCTCAGATCTCCTGTTTGTGTCGGATTACCGACCGTTAAGACAACGATCATCCCCTTGGGGAAATTCATCGTTTTATGCCACGGAACGGCAATTTCAATTAAGTCTGTCTTGGATCCATCTGGCTGGGTATAGGTCACAACTGCAGTCGAAGCGGTGCCTTCTACCCGATAGGTAATCGAACGATATCCCTCTGGTCTCGAATTGAAGGCTCCGAGAAAATAATAAACGAGAGCCGCTCCCCCTAGAACCAAAGCGATTATCGAGATTTGTAGAGCCAGCCCTGTCCTAGATGACTTCACCGGTAGAGACATACTTCCCTCACGGCTACGATCCTCTTTGATTTTATTCCTTAGAACGCTTTCGGTCAAGTTAATAAAATCATCCTATGAAGGATGAACTTCATAGGATGATTTCTGATGGGCGGAAAGGGACTCGAACCCCCGACCTCCTCTGTGTAAGAGAGGCGCTCTAACCAACTGAGCTATCCGCCCGCTCATGTTTTGATTATACCCCAGATTTATCCTCTAGAAAGATGTTATCTCAAGAGATCGAAACAATTTTTTCGATTCTGATTGAAGAAACCGATTGGATTTCAGAAAAGTTTGCAATTTTTTTCAACCTATGGTAATATTTATTGTAAGGCTTGGTTTTCTTTCATTTCATAAGGAGATAATATGAGTTACGAAGAAAGAATACGGGCAGCCAGATCAGAAATGTCGAAAAGTTTTTCGAAGTTGGCTGACTACCTTTTGGATTCCTATATCGAAGCCTCATTTATGACCGCCAGTGAATTGGCCCATACCTTAAATTTAGACGCAGCCACCGTAGTTCGTTTCTCTCAATTTCTGGGGTATGATGGATTCCCTGAACTGCAAAAAGAGATACGCCAGAAAGTGCGCACCGATCTGCTCCTTCGTCCTAAAGAAGCCCTCGACCCCAACAGCGTAGCAGGCATTGCGCAATCAGCGATGCGCGAAATTGCTGAAGCCATTGAACATACTCGCATCTCACTGGACATCGATGCCCTCGCCAAACTGGTAGAACTGCTAGGCACTGTACGTCGAATTATCATCTTCGCCGAAGGGCCTGCCCAACCAAATGCTTATAGTCTGGTACAATATTTAGAACAAGGAGGTTTCCCGGTGTACATTGCCCGCGCCGGTGTAGCCGACCTGGCCAGAGCGCTAAATAACGCCAGTAACCAAGATTTGATTCTTGCCTTGGAAATTAGCGGTCAGACGCCCTACATTGCTCCGGCACTCTGTGAAGCTCGCTCTCGCGGTATCCCTACCGCAGCGATTGTTGGCGCCGCTTCCCTGGCTTCAACGCGTTGCGCCGACATTGTAATTGCTGCAGCAGCACATTCCTCTGTCGGAGTAGGTACGGTGTCCTTGGAGACGATCATCTATACTTTTGCTAAACTGTTACGCTGGCGATTTGCCGATCGCTTTGTCGGCACAGAGCAAGCTATCTTAGAGATTTCAAACCGCCTTCAACAGCCTTTAGACTAATACCCTTTCGGAGAGCAGCTATGCGATTCGTGCGTTATCAAAAACCCAATCAGCCCCCCCGTCAAGGTTGGCTTTCAGGTGATGAAGTCGGACCAATTGAGGGATCGATCTTCACCGAGTTTCGCCGCCTGGAAGCTGAAGAGGAGCTCTCCCAGATCAAACTCTTGCCACCCGTTTTACCAAGTAAAATTATCTGCGTTGGGAGGAATTATGCTGCTCACGCCTCGGAACATGGGGCTGAAATTCCCGAAGTTCCGCTGTTGTTTCTCAAACCCCCTTCCGCCGTGATTGGGCATTTGGACACGATTTTCCTCCCGCCTCAAAGCCACCAGGTCGAACATGAAGCCGAACTCGCAATTGTTATCGGCAAGCGCGGGCGTTGGATACTTCCTGACCAGGCCGAAGATTACATTCTTGGCTACACGATCGCTAACGATGTAACAGCCCGAGATTTACAAAACAAAGATCACCAATGGACGCGCGCCAAAGGTTTCGATACCTTTTGTCCAATCGGACCCTGGATCGAAACCGAATTCAATCCCGCCGATGCGTTGATCACCTGCACAGTGAATGAAGAGATACGCCAAATGGCTTCAACCCATGAGATGGTCTTCAATATCTACCAGTTGATTGCTTTTGCCTCTTCGGTCATGACCCTAGAACCTGGGGATCTGATTCTCACTGGTACACCGGCTGGTGTCAGCCCGCTTGCGGATGGGGATATTGTGCGCATTACCATTGAAGGGATTGGCACGCTAGAAAATCCGGTTAAAGCAGAAGCGCCTCACTAAACTACCTTAAATGTCCCTAGATATCCATACTGCGGTTCAGGTCACCCTGCTGATCCTTTTGCTCTTGGTCGCCTTGATGGTGTGGCAAGGGATTCAATCAATTCGGACAGCTCGCAAGCTCCCTTTCTTTCGCCTGCGCCGCAATCGAAACCTGCGCGGTTGGCGGTTGATTGGCGGCTCGATCGTTCTCCTCATCCTTACTCTGGTCTTAAATACCCGCCTGGAGCCGATGATCTATACTGTTTTCCCACCTTCCCCCACTTTAACGCTCAGTCCAACCATCACCCTTTCACCGACTATTACCCTCTCACCCACTATCACCCTCACCCCAACCATTACCTTAACCCCTGAAGTCACCGACACTCCCACGATCACTCCGACGCCTTATGTGCCCCTCGCCATCGAAGCTCGTTTTGAAGCAACCGTTCCTCCAAACCCGGAGGCGAAATTTAGTCCGATTATCTTCACCCAAGGGATTGATGCGCTTTATCAACCCATTGCCCCGGGCGAGGAATTTCGCAATCCAGTCGGACATCTCTATGGCGTTTTTAGCTATGATCAAATGCTGGATGGCTCACAGTGGACTGCCCTATGGTACCGCGAGGGAGAGTTGGTGCATTTTGAAACCAAAGTCTGGGATGGCGGCACCGGCGGCTATGGCTACACCGATTGGAATCCCGATCCTTCACAATGGCTGCCGGGTGAATACGAAGTCCAATTGTTCACCGGATTATTGTGGAAACGCTCAGGTCGCTTTCGGGTTGTTGGTGAACCTCCGACGCCTGCCCCAAGCCCGACATTCACGCAGAGCCCTACGCCATCTCGCACTCCTACCCCAACCCGCACCCTCACCCCGACGCGCACCCCTACACCAACTCGCACACAGACCTTATCGCCCGAATTAAGACTGACCCTGACAGCAGCCTTTAGTCCGACGCTTACCCTCACTCGTACCCCCTACCCGACCGCTACCCTCACTCCAATCACACCGACCAAAACGCTTGCTCCAACGCGCACAATTACCCCAACCCGAACACGCATCCCAACGGATACGCCCACCGTTACGCTCACCAAACGGCCAACCTGGACAATCACCCTGACACCTACGGTGACCTTAACCCGCACCCCCTATATCAGCCCCACCGTGACCTTGACCAGAACACCCTATCCAACCCTCACGCGCACGCCGGTCACTCCAACCATTACTCCCTATCCCACCTTGACCCGCACACCGACCCCCACAAATTAGCGCTCCTGGCTGAGAGCCAGAGCTATTTGAGCTGCAATTCGGGCGTTGTTTTTCAGTAAACTCAGATTGGTCTGCACACTCTTACCCCCCGATAGTTCATTCAAGCGCTGTAAGAGAAAGGGAGTCACTGCTTGACCGTGGATGCCCTGCCTCTCCGCCTCTTGAACCGCTTGCTGAATGTTAGCTTCCATTTGTTCGAAGGGTAAAGCATCAACTTCAGGGGGTGGCACAGCAACTAAAACTGCGCTCCGAAACCCTAGCTCCCAGTGGGTACGAGCAAACTTAGCCACCTCTTGTGGGCGATTTACAACCACATTTACTTCAAGATTCTTGCTCCCAACGCTATAGAAGGCTGGGAATACCTTGGTTTGGTAACCCATCACCGGAACCGAGCGGGTTTCGAGCGCCTCTAACGTAGCAGCTAAATCGAGTATAGCTTTTGCACCTGAACAGATCACAATAACAGGGATTTCAGCCAAGGCTTGAATATCGGCTGAAACATCACTATGGCGCAATTGTTCAGTATAACGATGCACTCCGCCAATTCCACCGGTCGAAAAGACTCGTATCCCGACCTGATGAGCAGCCCACATCGTTGCAGCAACCGTCGTCCCACCCCATCCCTTCTCAACCAGCACTCGAGCGATGTCGCGTAAACTCACTTTGGCGACCGAAGCACGGGTTGCCAGGGCACGAATCTCATCTGCCGTCAACCCACAACGAATCTGCCCTTCGAGGATACCGATGGTTGCCGGAACGCAACCGACCCGCTTTACTTCTTCCTCGATCTCTTGGGCTAATTGGAGGTTCTGCGGGTACGGTAATCCGTGGGTAATGACCGTCGTTTCCAGGGCAACTACTGGCCGGTTAACTTTCAGAGCTTCTGCCACAGCGGGGGATACGCTGAAATAATTTAGAGGTTCATGCTTCATTAAATTACCAATTGGTCGTAAAGTTTTTCTAAGGAAAGATCAGGCACCACTGCTCCAGGATATTGTAAAGTTAAAGTAGCTGCTGAGACACCCAACCGCAAAGCATCATCTAATGGCATCGCATTGAGCAAAGCAAATAAAACTGCAGCCGTTAAGGCATCTCCTGCACCGGTTGGATCTAAGATCTCGGTTTGAATTGCCGGAATATGTCCATTGGTTTCAGAGGAAGCATAACATAAGCCTTGTTCAGCCATCGTAATAATCACGATATCAACCCCTTGGCTGACCAAAGTTTTTGCGATCAGCAGTGCCTGGCGACGCGAGGGAGATTTTCGGGGTTGTTTTGCCAACAAACTTGCTTCGGAAAAATTGGGTGTGATCAGAAAAGTTTGTCCCAAATAAGGCATTAAACGAGGCACCAGGTGTATTGAAGTCGGATCAGCACAAACCGGAACTCGATATCTTTTTGCCAACGAATAAATTGCCCGCAGCGTTTCTGGGGGTAAGTTCAGATCGATAAAAACAAAAGAAGCTCCTTTAAACAACTGCGAACGTTGACGAATATAGGCAGGAGTAATGTTGTGTGTTACCTCCATACTATCCAATGCAAAAAGAATTTCGCCCTTGCTGTTTAAAATACCAACATACATTCCGGTCGGACAATCGCCGCAGCGGATAATATATTCGGTATTCACCCCTGCGATTTGGGCATTGCGGACTAAGCGCTCGCCTTCTTCATCTTCCCCCACTGCCGTGAGCAGAATGACCGCTTGACCCAATCGGGCAAGGTTTTCAGCCACATTTCTCGCTACCCCACCAAAAGTTGTGCGAATCCGAGCTGGATTCGAAGAGCCTTCGTGCAAATCGCCTTCCAATCTACCGACGATATCCACCCCCGCCGCACCTATGACCACCACTGGACAATCTGACTTTAGCTCAAAATTGTTCTGTTTCATCCTCCTCTAAATTATAATAGCAGCTATCCTTTCAGGACATCCCATTTTGAGAATTCTGGCTGCAAATCCATTTGGGAGATCATTTTTTCATGTCTATCCGAGTTGAACTTCATTGCCATACGGATGCTTCAGGAGATAGTCTCTTGAGTATTTCCAACCTCCTGAAAACCTGCGAACGCAAAAGAATTGATAAAATCGCCATAACCGACCATAATACGATTCGAAATGCCCTGCTTGCCAATCAACTAGCCCCTGATAAAGTGATTGTTGGAGAAGAAATTCTCACTCGCCAGGGAGAATTGCTGGCTTTCTTCGTCACCCAGGAGATTCCCGCCGGTTTAGATGTGATGGAAACCATTGCCGAGCTACGGAAACAAGGCGCTTTTATTAGCGTCTCCCACCCTTACGACCACTACCGGAAGGGCTACTGGCAAGAAACCGACCTGATCAAAATCGCCGACAAAGTGGATGCTATCGAAGTGTTTAATGCCCGTTGTATTCGAAACCTACCCAACCACCAAGCTCGCATTTTTGCAGAAAGTTATCATTTATTAGGCACAGTGGGCTCAGATGCTCACACTGCCGGCGAAGTGGGCAAAGCCTATCATCGGATGGATGATTTTTCGAATGTTGAGCAATTTCGTATTGCGCTGATGAACTCAGAAATTCACACCCATCTTTCTTCCCCGTTAGTGCATCTATTTTCCCATTTTGCAAAATGGAAAAAAACCTTTCAAATCGCTTGACCATTCCAGGTTTTTGAGTAGAATTAACTTAAACGGGGCGGTGGCGGAACTGGCAGACGCAGGGGACTTAAAATCCTCCGGAGGTGACACTCCTTGTGGGTTCGACTCCCACCCGCCCCATAGCAATGAATTTTTTTGTTTATTCCCGACCGGATAAATGGTATGGCGGTTCATCCTGATAACAGAGTGAACCGCTACTTCATTAAGCCCCTCTTTTCAGGATAATTCTATTCGCAAAACTTCCGGGCAGGTATTTCTTTGAAATCCTTATTCAAGCATTTCTCTTTCATGGTATGATTTTTTCTTGATGATTCCTTCAAAAAGTACTCTAAACATTGTCTTTATGGGCTCCCCAACCTTTGCTGTACCCATCCTGGAGCAACTTGCCCGGCACTATGCCGTTGTCGGGGTCGTCACTCAACCCGATCGGCCGGCCGGTAGAGGGAACAAACTGACTCCCCCACCAATCAAGGAAGTAGCAAACCGTTTGGGGATTCCTGTCATTCAACCCCTTCGATTAAGTGAGCCTGCGGCGATGAGCCAACTGGAGCAATGGCAGCCCGATCTCATTGTTGTAGCTGCTTTTGGGCAAATCCTCAAGCCCAACGTCCTCAATCTACCACCATTTGGCTGTGTAAATGTTCACGCTTCGTTACTGCCGCGCTGGCGCGGCGCAGCTCCCATTGCAGCCGCCATTTTACACGGCGACCCAGAAAGTGGCATTACCATCATGAAGATGGATGAAGGCGTGGATACCGGTCTAATTTTAAGCCAGAGAGCTATTCCCATCTTCGATTCAGACAATTGTCTCACCCTTTCAGCTCGTTTAGCCGAGCTTGGGGCGCAATTGTTGTTGGAAACTTTGCCCGATTATCTTGAGGGTAAAATCATCCCTCAAGAACAGGACCACCAAAAAGCCACCTACGCTCCAATGCTAAAGAAAGAACATGGTGAGTTAGATTTTCATCAACCTGCCACTGATCTGTGGCGGAAAGTACGCGCTTTCTATCCCTGGCCGGCGGCATTTACCTATCTCGATGGAAAGCACTTAATTATTCACGATGCCTCCCCGATTCAGGTAGCCCATGATTTCCCTATCGGACAAACCGTTCGCTATCAGAAAAAAGCAGCAGTTGCTACTGCAAAAGGACTGCTCGAGTTGGTCAAAGTGCAACCCAGCGGGAAGAAACCGATCTCCGGCAGCGATTTGCTCAATGGCTATCGCGATTGGGGAAAGATTGTTCTTCCCGATCATGGAAATCACCTTTCAAAGTAATCCTCTAAGGCATCAGGATATCGACTATACGCAATCTGGATAACAATAGAATCTATGGAAGCCATCGATTACTATCAAATCTATTTTCTACGACACGGTGAGTCTACCGGCAACGCTAATGGCTATCATCAGGGACAATCTGATTTTCCCCTTTCCGAGAAGGGAATCCAACAGGCACAGCAGCTTGCTTCCCTGTGGAAAGCAGAAGGTCTCCATTTTAACAAAATTATCAGCAGTCCCCTTTCTCGCGCCCGGCAGACAGCAGAGATTATTGCCCAGGCTCTCTCACTGCCGATTGAATTCGACCCACTCTGGATGGAAAGAGACGCCGGGTTGCTCTCCGGTTTACACACAGAAGAAGCTCAAAAACGCTATCCGCGACCGAATTTCATGAGCGTTTACGACAAGGTCGGCAAAACAGGTGAAAGCCAGTGGGAGCTCTTCTTGCGCGCCGGCAAAGCTGTCGATGCCCTTATCAAACGCGAAACCGGGCGATATTTAGTCGTCTCGCATGGCGGAATCCTGAATATGGTTTTATATGTGACTCTGGGCATCTTCCCTCAGCCGAATTTTTATGGAGCGCAGTTTTTGTTTACAAATACCGGGTATGCCATCTTGCACTTTTATCCCCAAACCCATAACTGGCTTCTGGTCGAGCTAAGCCATCCTGGCAAAAAGTTAGCCTCGGACGAAAGATAGCGATTATGAGCGAATTATCTCTGCTCTCCATTGGCGCTGGCGCAATTGGCTCTTATATCGGTGGTCGCCTGTTATTATCAGGACAGCGAGTGGTATTCGTGGAAAAACCTGAGATAGCCGAGAACCTCCAAAAATCCGGCTTAACCATCCATCAAGGCCGTGAAAGCCAACGGATTGCCTCCCTACGAGCCACATCTTCTCTCCAACAGGCTCTCGCAAAGGAAAGCACTTATGATGTCCTTCTAGTCGCCGTCAAAGCCTATGACACAGCCAGCTTAATCGAGACTCTCTTACCATATAAGCAACAACTTCCACCCATTCTTAGCTTACAAAACGGAGTTGAAAACGAGCTGCAATTTCGTTCAGCTTTTGGGCAAGAGCGTGTGATCGCCGGCACAGTTACCAGCGCAATCGGATGGAAGCAGATTGGAGAAATTGTTATTGAAAAAGAACGCGGCGTTGGGATTGCTAACGAAAGCGAATTAGCACAAAAATTGATCAATGTGCTCGCACAAAGCGGTTTCAATGTCAAAGGCTACCCCCGAGCTGACGAGATGAAATGGTCGAAACTGATCACCAATCAGCTTGCCAATGCAACCTGCGCCATCTTAAACATGCCACCAGCAGATGTATTGGCGCATCCCGCCAGTTTCCAATTGGAAATGCTTCAGATTCGCGAGACCCTTCAAGTAATGGACGCTCTAAAAATTCAAGTCGTCGACTTACCGGCAACACCAGTGCGTATCTTGACCTGGGCAATCCGCAAGTTGCCCTTTTGGATCAGCCGACCACTTTTCATTTACTTTATTGGCAAAGGACGGGGAAACAAAATGCCATCTCTATATTTAGATTTACGCGCCGGAAAGAAACAAAGTGAAGTGGAACATCTCAACGGCGCAGTGGTTCGCTTTGGAGAAAAAACTCGCATTGCTACGCCGGTAAACCGCTTTTTAAACCAAACGCTAACAGACATCGTTCAGGAAAAGATTCCTCGGCATTGCTACGCACTTAACCCGGACAAGCTCCTTGAAGCTTATCGCAGCTCTACATGAAAAAATTCTCATCAAAGCGTTGCGCAAAGCCCTCGAAGCAAGTATGATTAGCTCGAAGTCAATTTAGGAGAACTGCATGAAGAATATTCAAACCATTTCTGTGCTCTTTCTTTTATGGGTTGCAACTTTCCTTCTAGCATCCTGTTCTGCAGCTACGCCACAAGTAATTGAAGTAACCCGTGAAGTTCCCCAAACCGTAGTGATTACCCAGGTTATTACGCAAGTAGTTGTTCTCGAACCATCCCCAACTGCAACCGAAACACCGTTACCAGTCGTTTATCCCACCTGGACGCCTACCTCACTTCCTCTGCCGCCAACACCCAATCCCGGTCAGGTGCAATCACTAAAACAAAAGGGGTTTTATGTCTATTATCCGGTTGAGGGATGTGGACCTTCGATTGTTCGACGTGGCTTTCATGTCTATGTCAGTATGGACGGTGGCAAGAATGCCATTCGCAGCGACCCTGACATCAGTAGCGCCCATAATATTATTGGATATGCCCTGCCAGGAGAACACCTCAAAGTCATCAGTGGACCGGTTTGTTCATGGGGCTGGTTGATGTGGATGGTGGAGACGGATTACGGGCTAACCGGCTGGACTCCGGAAAGTAACGGCAAATCCTTTTGGCTGATCCCAATGACCGCCCCTGAATAAAATCAAGCCCGATCTCCCTTTCTGTCAATAACCCCGTAGAAGTGTGGTAACGCGTCTGCGGGGATTTCTTTAATGATGACAGCCTCGGTAAGCATGCGCTGCGCCTGATCGAGCTGCTCTTCTCCATTGGCATGAATGGTAAAGAGCAAATCATTTTTCTGTACTGTATCGCCCACTTTGCGATGGACTTCAATCCCGACCCCGTAGTCGATCGGGTCTCCTTTCTTTGCCCGCCCGGCTCCGAGTGTTACTGCAGCCAGACCAACTTTTTCGGCATGAATCTGATGGATGTAACCAGATTCAGGGGCCCCAATCTCTTTGGTCAGCTTGCTGGCGGGCAACTTTTGCGGATGCAACACAACGCTCAAATCACCACCTTGAGCCTCAATCCATTCTAAAAATTTTTGCCAGGCCCTTCCGCTCCTCAGGGTCTGCTCAACCACAAGTTGGGCAGCTTCTATTGAAGGGCTTTGCTCTCCAAGCACCAACATCCGCCTGGCGACCTCTATACAATGGGCTTCAAAATCTTTCGGCCCGCGATTTTGCAACGTATCGATTGCTTCGCGCAGTTCGAGAGCATTTCCCACCGCGATCCCCAAGGGTTGATTCATATCTGAGAGGTAAGCAACTGCTTTACGGCCGGTCTTACGCGCAATTTCAACCATCAAGCGAGCTAATTGCTCGGCTTCAGCAAGGGTTTTCATGAAAGCGCCAAGGCCGACTTTAACATCCAAAACAATGGCTTGAGCACCAGCAGCAATTTTCTTACTCATAATCGAGGAGGCGATTAGCGGAATGGATTGCACTGTTCCGGTCACATCTCGTAACGCATATAACTTGCCATCGGCGGGAGCTAAATCAGCCGTTTGACCGCAAACAACCACCCCTACTCTGGCTAATTGACTTAGAAATTGCTCTGTCGTTAAGTCCGCCCGAAAACCGCGAATTGACTCCAGTTTATCCAGCGTTCCACCGCTAAAGCCTAACCCCCTACCGGACATCTTTCCTACCGGTAAACCACAGGCCGCCACGAGTGGAGCGACAACAAGGGTCGTTTTGTCCCCAACGCCACCGGTTGAATGTTTGTCAACTGCAATCGGTACGACCGAACGAAGGTCTAACATCTCACCTGAATGAGCCATCGCCAGAGTCAAGGCAGTGGTTTCTTCATCGGTCATCCCATTAAGCAAAACAGCCATTGCCCAGGCTGCTGCTTGATAATCGGGGATATCCCCTTTAGCATAACCTTGTATAAACCACTCGATTTCCTCAGCAGTGAGCTCTTGCTTATCACGTTTTTTGACGATAATATCTACCGCTCGCAATTCACGCTCCTTCTAATAAAGATTTCACCTGCACCCAAATCTGGTCGAACATCTGCCTGGTTAAACGCCCGGTTTGCGTGTTTTGACGGCTTGGGTGGTAGGAAGCGATGAGCACAATAGAATGATGGGGGACTTGATAGCACTTCCCATGTCGAAAAGCCGGCTTTGGAGAAAATCCATAATAAGACACCATTTGTTCAAAGGCAACTCTTCCTAATGCCACCACAACCTGTAAACGGGATAGCAATGCAATCTCTCGATGTAAATACGATACACAATTGCGGATTTCTCCAGGCGTTGGTTTATTAGCTGGAGGAACACAGCGACAGATAGCCCCAATATAAACATCCCTTAATTCCAATCCATCCCCGCGAGATGTGGCAACTGGCTGATTGGCAAACCCGGCTTTATACAAAGCCTGATAAAGAAAATCTCCCGAGGAATCGCCGGTAAACATCCGACCCGTACGGTTAGCCCCATGTGCTCCAGGCGCTAAACCCACAATCAAGATCCTCGCCCGAGGGTCTCCAAAACCGGGTACAGGTTTGCCCCAGTAATCCTGGTCTCGAAAAGCCCTACGCTTGCTGGTGGCAACTTGTTCGCGCCAGGCGACTAACCGTTCACACCGACGGCAGTTCAAGATTTCTTCCTCTAAGTAGTCCCATTTTGCCAGATTCATAAGAGCAACATTGCATCCCCAAAAGAGTAAAACCGATAACGCAATTGAATTGCCAGTTGATACAGGCTCAACACCCATTCTCGTTCTGCAAAAGCAGAGACCAGCATCAACAAGGTTGATCGTGGCAGGTGAAAATTGGTAATCAAGCCTTGAACAACCTTGAAGGTATAGCCTGGCAAAATGTACAGGTCAGTCAAACCCGTGTACGGTAAGATGTCTCCCGATGGACTGTGCGTTGCCGCTGTTTCCAAAGCCCGCACACTGGTCGTCCCAACCGCAATCACCCGTTTTCCGATTTGACGGGTCTCTTTGATCAATCGAATCGTCTCCTCGCCAACCTGACACCATTCTGTATGCATTCGATGTTGAGTCGGATCTTCCTCGGTAACCGGCGCGAAGGTATCTAACCCGATATGGAGGATAAGTCGTGCAAACCGAACTCCCTGGTTCTGCAATTCGTCTATCAATTGGGGAGTGAAATGCAAACCTGCGGTAGGGGCAGCAGCCGAACCGTCCACTTTGGCAAATACAGTCTGATAGCGTTCGGCGACATTGTCAGTCCACCGATGGATGTACGGGGGCAAAGGGGTATGCCCTAATTTGCTCAGGTGTGGCTCAACGGGTTGCTCAAATTGAATCAAACGCTCTGCTCCATCCATAGCCTCAATCACCCAGGCGCGGAGCTGATTTCCAAACCTCAATTCAGTGCCCTCCCGAACGCGTTTTCCACCGACGAGAGCCTGCCACTTTAAATCATCAATTTTCTTAAGGAGCAAAATTTCCACTTTCCCCCCGCTAATTGCCTTTCTGGCAAAGAGGCGGGCAGGAATGACACGTGTTTCGTTCACCACTAACAAATCTCCGGCTTCCAAATATCTGCCGATCTCGCGAAAAACCGCATGTTCGACCCGTCGCGATTCGCGAAAAGCCACCATTAATCTCGCCGAATCTCTTGGCTCGGCAGGTGTTTGAGCAATTAATTCTTCAGGAAGGGAATAATCAAAATCATCGAGTCTCAAGTTCATTTACCGATTCAGAAACCTAATAATGAGATTGAGGATTAATGTCAGCAAAATCGACAATAAGATCGAACTGGCAATTGGGATAAAACAAGTAAAATGTTCTCCCTGAATGCGAATATCACCCGGTAATCTTCCCAAAGGGATTTTGAATCCACCCACGCCTAATCGATTGAATAGCAAAATGATCCCCCCTAGAATGATCAAAAACACACCAAAACCAATCAACCACTTTGCTATTTGTGTTGCCATAATCCGCATTCACCTCCATCCAGGATCAAAACAAAGTCGGTTGCGAAGGGGTTTCATCGGGGAAATCACACCCCAGGTGTTCGTATGCAGTCCGGGTAACTACTCGCCCTTGTGGCGTGCGCTCGATCATCCCCAATTGGAGCAAATACGGCTCAACAACATCCATAATTGTATCCGATTCTTCACTCAACGAGGCCGCAATCGTGCTGAGCCCAACCGGACCACCATTGTATTTTTCAATGATTGTGCGCAGAACCCGTCGATCGATGTCATCCAATCCCAACGAGTCGACTTCAAGGAGATCCAGGGCTTCACAGGCGATTTCGCGAGTGACCACACCATTGGCACGAACCGTTGCATAATCCCTCACCCGACGCAACAGGCGGAGAGCTACGCGCGGCGTCCCACGCCCGCGTTGGGCGATCTCACGCATACCATCATCGTCGATTTCCACATTCATCAGTCGTGCAGCACGAGCTACAATGGCACTCATCGCTTCTACATCATAATAATCCAGTCGAAAAACAGCCCCAAACCTCGCCCTGAGCGGAGCTGTTACCAACGCCAGGCGGGTCGTCGCACCAATGACCGTAAACCGAGGCAGTTTCAAACGAATTGATCGCGCCGAGGGACCTTTTCCGACCACAAAGTCGAGTGCAAAATCTTCCATGGCTGGATACAAAATCTCTTCTACCGCTCGAGTCAAGCGATGGATTTCATCGATAAAAAAGACATCCCCAGCTTGAAGATTGGTCAAAATGGCCGCCAAGTCACCAGCTCGCTCAATGGCAGGGCCAGAAGTCACTTTGATATTCACCTTCATCTCATTCGCAATCACATGCGCCAGGGTCGTCTTTCCCAATCCTGGCGGGCCATAGAACAAGACGTGTTCAAGCGGATCCCCCCGCTTTCGGGCGGCATCAATCAGGATTCTCAAGTTCTCCTTAACCCGATCCTGTCCAATAACATCCGCTAAACGCTGTGGACGCATGGTTAGATCGAAACGGTCTTCAGAGTTAGACATTGGATCGATCATCCGGTCAGGGTTTCCATTCATAACAGCGATTATAACCCGTAATCCATTATAATAAATTCAGCAGGCAGGCGCTTGTGATCTTTTGATATGGAGCCCAAAATGACTGTTCACGTTTCCTCCCATCCCTTGGTAGCGCACAAACTGACTTTGCTGCGCGATCATACCACTGACCACCGGACGTTTCGGGAATTGATTAAGGAGATTGCCACGCTATTGACCTATGAAGTCACTCAAGATCTGCAACTCCGTCCTCGGCCAGTTCAAACACCCTTAGCGCGCACCAACGGGGCAGAGTTGAAAGAAAACGTTGGCTTGGTACCTATCCTGCGCGCCGGTCTGGGAATGGTGGATGGCGTTTGGGAACTTTTACCCTCGGCCGAAGTCTGGCATATCGGTCTCTACCGGGATGAAAAGACGCTCAAACCGGTTGAGTATTACAACAAGTTACCCGTTGAACCAACGGTCTCCGTTTGCATTGTTTTGGATCCTATGCTAGCCACTGGTGGCTCAGCCGTTGCCACCGTGAACATCCTGAAGAATTGGGGGGTTCGAAATATCAAGTTTATGGGTATCCTTGGTGCGCCTGAAGGCATCAAGTTCCTCCAGGAAAGACATCCGGATGTTCCAATCTATCTCGCGGCCGTAGACGAACGCTTGAATGAACATGGCTTTATTCTCCCAGGACTTGGAGATGCCGGCGACCGTCAGTTCGGCACGGGTTGATCCCGCATTTTATCAGTGGTTCTCCTTTAAGAAGAGAAAAGGATCAAGATAATTACTGATGACTTCCTTTTTTACACTCAATTGTGCACTTAAGTAAGATCGGGATTCGCTTTGCGAAGCGTACCATCTCAGGGCGCGGATGACATCCAAATTTGGCCAATGCGCCGGTCGTTTTGCTAACAAATCGGTGTAGCAAATGTCGAAATGCAAATGAGCCCCACTAATAGCATTGGCAGCCAAACCGATGTATCCGATGGGTTGGCCTCTTTTCACCCGCTGTCCAGCTTGGACCAGGATACGATTGTCAACATGCCCATAACGGGAATAGATGGCCTGCTTCCGGCGACTGCCATCTGGAAGGGTTACCCTCGCTTCGGGATGTGTAATCACAATAAGATTACCCCAGCTCCCTGCCCGTCCGGCAAAGGTCACAATACCATCGCCAATACTATAAATTTCCTTGCCTCGGTCCGCTTCTGAATTACCGGGTAAGTTCAAATCTGCTCCGGTATGGTATCCATAGGTGTACCAGGATAAAAATGGATTGGCATCATACCATCGCCCTACCCAAATGGGATACTTCCCAAACATCACCCTTCCTGTCGGGAATGGTGCATTTCGTTCATCCTGGCTTCCTACTGGTGCATCAAAACGAGCTTTTTTTCCTGGTAGAGGAAATAACGGTACCCAGCGAACTGGTCCATAAGAAGCCTCTGCTGGCGGGTCTTCGATGCTCAGATCGTATTGACGCACTTTCCCAATTTCCCTCCCCAAAGAGGGATCAAGATGAAACTCACCCAATGGATGCCAGACATCAGATAACTCTGACATGTCCACCATCGCATAATTGAATTCTTCCTGTGCCCCTGTGTCGCTATAACGAATCCGATGGGTCACGGTAAAAATAACCCGTTTGGAAGTAGAATGTTTTGCAGGGACAAATACTTCCACCCGATAAGGTCCTGCTGGCGCACCAATCGGCATATACCTGTCTACAGTTACTTCTAGATTTGGATTGGTTGGGCGACATAACACCTCATAGGTTTGAGCCAAAGCCGGATCATAACACTTGAACCGCTTCCATTGGCTCCTTAAATATTCTTGCCTGGCAGAATCCGCAGCATGATACTGAATTGCAAAATTTGCGTCTTCGTGGTTCAATACATAAAAGGGATTCGTCATCCTAAAACCTCCATGTCCATCAGATCAAAACCATTGGAGTTAAGTACAATAAATCGAATATGACCTTCTGTCTGACCAATAGTTAGATACAAGTTTCATTCCAAGACAGGCAACATGATCACCCACGACCAGATCAACCGCCTCCGCTGCGAGACATTCCGACAAAATCGCCCCATCTATAGCCTTGAAGAAGCAATTGAATTTGTCAATGAACGCGGCTTTGTCTTCTTCTGGCCAATCAAAGAGCTCCTGCTCCCGAGCCTGTGGGTAGCAGTAGCAGGAGATCGACCAGTGCCCAATACCCACGATGACCCTGCTCATATTACTTGGCGATGGAAAGATGCCATGCTCAGCGAAAAAGTGTGGTATTACGCCAAAATCCTGCGCAAAAAAGCTACCCTTATCTCATTAGAGCTTGCTCCCCATTTTTATGCTCTGACGGAAAACTACGGCGACATCGAAAACGATCACCTGATTCAGTACTACCAGGGAAAAATAACCCAAGAAGCCAAAGCAGTCTACGAAGCTTTACTCCATTATGGCGCGCTCGACACTATCCGTCTCCGCAAAGAAGCCAATCTGTCTTCACCAAGAAATGATGCCCGGTTTAGTAAAGCGCTGACCGACCTGCAAGCGGATTTCAAAATTCTCCCGGTTGGTGTAGCGGAAGTCGGCGCATGGAGATATGCGTTTATTTATGACCTTACCGCAAGACAATTTCCTTCAATTATCGAAAAAGCTCGTTGGATCAACGTAGAAAAAGCCTACGCAACAATTCTGCTAACTTACCTGTCCTCAGTTGGTGCGGCAACCTTTGAACACATTCATAAAGTCTTCTTGTGGGAGAGATCCTGGATTATCAAGACCCTTGACCGGTTGAGCGATCAAAAACAGATAATTATTGAAAGACTTCCTAAACAAGAGGAAGCATGGTATTGTATCCCGCAAATTATTGACAAATGACTATAGCATAAACCATAAAATCTCGCTATACTACAATTGAGAAAGCTTTTTATCCCCCAAGAGAAAAAGGAGAAAGTATGAGCGCGCCCGTCACCTATTCATCCGATTCGATTGTTACGATCGAAAGGCACATCCTCGAAGAACAGAAAACCTATCCAGAAGCCACCGGCGTTCTAACTTCTTTACTCTATGATATTGCCCTCGTAGGAAAATATATCGCCAGTCGTATTTCACGGGCCGGCCTGGTAGATATCCTTGGCGCAACGAGCTCTATCAATATACAAGGAGAAGTCGTCATGCGGCTAGATGAGCTGGCCGATGAGACGATCATTCGCCTTAATCAACATACCGGCCGTTTGGCAGTGATGGCTTCCGAAGAACATCCGGATATTATCCCCATTCCAGAGCAATATCCGACTGGCAAATATGTCTTGTTATTCGACCCCCTCGATGGCTCTTCCAACATTCATGTCAACGCTCCAGTCGGCACGATCTTCTCAATTTATCGCCGGATTTCAGAAGAAGGTCCGGGTACCCTTGCAGACTGCCTGCAACCCGGCAAGAATATGGTTGCCGGGGGTTATATCCTCTTTGGAACAAGTACGATGCTGGTATACACCTCAGGAAACGGTACGCATGGCTTTACGTTAGACCCGATGCTTGGAGAGTTCTTGCTTTCTCACCCTAATATTCAAATTCCTTCCAAGCCCAAATACTATAGTGTCAACCAAGGTTATGACATTTACTGGACTGAAGGGGTGCGCAAATTTACCGAATATCTTCAGGGCAAAGATGGGCAGATCAAGCCCCTTTCCAGCCGTTATATTGGTTCGCTGGTTGGCGATTTCCACCGCACCCTGCTTGCCGGTGGTATCTTTTATTACCCAGCAGATAAAAAAGACCCCAAACGACCAACTGGAAAATTACGTCTCTTGTATGAGGCTGCTCCACTTGCCTTTGTGATGGCTCAAGCGGGTGGCTACGCCTCAGACGGGCATCAAGATATTCTTGAAATTGTTCCAAATGATCTTCACCAACGGGTTCCCCTTTATATAGGGAATCGCGAATTGGTCGAAAAGGCGGAGGAATTCATCCGCACCTACGATACCTGATTTTCATGGGTTAACCTGCCGAAGGAGCAAAGGACAACCTCAACCTCCCCTATCCTGACCAGAATCCGGTTGCGACGAAGCGATCTCGGAAGAAGAGCAGAGCTTCGTCGCTGTGTTTCTAAGATACAATATCTATTGTGCGTCGTTCCAAAATGGTTCTACAAAAGGTGAGCGCTATGCAAATAATTTCCTCCAAGATAATAAAAATCTTCCTGGTTTGTAGCTTCTTAACTTCATCCCTGGCCTGCAACCTGATCGAGGGCTTTCTCCAAAATATCGAAGGAGTAAAGTCAACCGCAGCATCGATAGCGACCGATGCAAAAGGAGGCCAAGAAGCGCTTGCTACCGCCCACGCTATCGCTACTCAACTTGCCGGCAGTCACTTAATGGAAACCGCTAAAGCGATGGCAACCGAAGTAAGTCAATCTGGGGCAATTGAAACGCTTCAAGCGGTGATCACCGGACAAGCGCCAGGCCTGGATGCAACCCTCCAAGCTTTTCTGACTCAAGAAGCTCCTGCCCTTGAAGAGACAGCCAGGGCTTTGCTCACCCAGGTACCACCCCTCTCTCCCTTGCCGTCCGATGATATCCCAATGCCGGAGGGAGAGAAAGAAAATTTAGTCATATCCAACAATGCTCTTACTTATGTGATCTCAATGCCCTACTCGGAAGTTGTCGCTTTTTATAAAGCTGAAATGCCAAAGAAAGGTTGGAGATATCAACCAACTACCTCCAAAGAGCTCGACAATTCCGCAATCTTGAACTTTATAAAAGACAATCTATCGGCTTCAATTTCGATAAACTTTAACCCAGCCAATCAAAAAACCATGGTTGTCATCTTCATTCAAAACCTATAAGGAGAACGCGAAATGACCCTTTCCGTTGCCGAAGCTATTCGTACCAAGCGAGCGGTGCGTCAATTTGCTCCTAAGCCTCTTAAAGACGAAGAGATTCATGCGATTCTAAACGCCGGAAGGAGAGCTCAATCCTCAAAAAACACCCAACCGTGGCATTTTATCGCAATTCGGAATCGGGAACGTCTGATTGCGCTATCCAAACTCGGAGACTGGGCTGGCCATCTAGCCGGGGCAGCGCTTGGTGTAGCCATCCTGACCCGCGACCCGGCAGAACGTTTCTCTATCATGTTCGATGCTGGCCAAGCCGCTGCCTATATGCAACTGGCAGCCTGGGAAATGGGAATTGGCTCTTGCCTGGCAACTATCTATCAACCCGAGGAAGCCAGAAAATTGCTCGAATTTCCGGCCGAATATCATCTCAGAATCGCAATTTCTTTCGGGTATCCTCTGGATGAAAGCGTTCTATCTTCACCACCGCGCAAGGGTGGTCGAAAACCCATGGAGGAAATCGTCCATTGGGAAAAATGGTAGCAACAAACAGGTCATTTTAGGAATTCAGCAGGTTGAAGTGTTTTTCCCAGCAGGGATAAGATTTCGGATGCCGCTTCTTCTATCGGTTTAAGGGAGACATCCACCAGGGGCCAATCCTTGCGGCGTTCAAAAATCTGATAGGCATAAGTCAGTTCCTGGTGAATGTATTCAATATCGGCATATTTTTGTGCGACGGTACCCAACCGTTCTACTCGCACTTTGCGTAATTCTGCTAACCGATGCGGGCTGATCACCAATCCGACAACCCGATGTTTGGGCAATCGAAACAGCTCTTCCGGTGGCTCAACGTCTAAAACGATTGGAACATTGGCTACCCTCCATCCACGATAGGCAAGGTAAAAACTCAAGGGTGTTTTAGATGTCCGCGAGACTCCCACCAGAACAATGTCAGCTTCATTCAATTCATGAGGATTCTTGCCATCGTCATGCCGCACGGTATAATCAATCGCCTCGATGCGTTCCAGATAACCCCGGTCAAAGGGAGTCATTCCGCCCGGAATCCCTTTCGGCTTTAGGGAGAACATTTCCGACAAGCGCACCAATAAAGGTCCCATAATATCAATTGTGGTTACATCCATCAGCCGCCCTTCGGTTACCATCAGATGTCTGAGTTCTTCGGAGACGAGCGTGTGGACGATAATCCCCCTGTGTTTGGCAGCTTCTGCAATAATCTGGCAAACCTGCTCTTTGGTGCGAATTTCACCGATCCGAATCACTTCCACATTCTCGGCATCGAACTGAATCAACGCCGACTTCACAACTCTTTCGGCTGTCGCTCCGGAAGCATCGGAAACCGTGTAAATTCGATGCACCATAGATCGTAAACCTCCTCAATTGCTCCACACAGGGATATACAGACGAAAGACACTCCCAACTCCAACCTTGCTTTCCACCTCAATATATCCATTATGAAGTTCTATGATTTCTTTGACGATAGCTAATCCTAAACCGGTGCCATGCACTTTGGATTGACGCACCGAACGGCCGCGATAAAACCGTTCAAAAATATGGGGCATATCTTCCTCGCTAATTCCGATTCCACTATCCTGCACTTCAAGGCAAATCCACTCACCATTTCGCCAACTCATTAATTTTACCGATCCCGCCGGTGTATATTGGATGGCATTACCAATCAGATTTTGAATCGCCCGCGAGAGGTAATGAGCTTCTCCTCGTACCACTGCGGGCGAGGCAAGTTCTGCTGATACCTGCAACCCGACTTGTTGAGCAGCCGGGGTGTAAGCTGTAATTGCTTGTTCGATCAATAAATTCAGATCCACGGGGCCGAATTCCATTTTCCGCGTCTTTCCGATTGCCAATCTTGAAAGATCTAAAATATCTTCTACCAGACGACGTAACAACTGACTCTGCTCTTTTAGCACCCGGATGTATTCTTCTTTTTTATGCTCAGGAGCGGTTTCAAGTAATTCCAGGTAAAGGCCAATATTCGTCGTAGGTGTTCGTAATTCATGTGATACATCAGCAACAAAGATATCTTTCAGCCTGTCCAGTTCCTTACGGTATGTAATATCCCGTTGGGTAGCGACATAATTTACCACTTCACCGTTTTGGTCTCGAACAGGCGCGATGGTCAAAAGGATGTCATATTGTTCTCCGTTCTTGCGTTGGAAAAGAAGCTCTCCACTCCAAATATCTCCCTTCTCCAACGAAGCTTTAATCGCATCGATGGTTGTCAAAGGATTAGTTAGGGTGAGCCATTCAAAGTAATTTCGCTTAAGAATCTCGCCTTCTTCGTAGGAGGTTTGCAGTTTCATCGCCTGATTGATTAACTCGATTGTTCCACCCAAATTCGTAACCACAACCCCATCTCCCACACTGGTCAGGATCGCTTCCACTCGCTTCTTGGATTCAAATAACTCGCTTGTTCGCTCTTGAACCCGCATTTCCAACTCAGTGGCATACTGCTGTACTTGATTGAGTAAGTGGATATTTTCAATCACTGGACCGAGATTACGCGAGACCACCCGTAAGATATCCATGTCTTCAGCGCTGAAGACATCGCCCCCGTATTTCGGACCTAGAGCCAGCAATCCTTTTACCGTCTGGTGGCTGATAATCGGCACCCATAAGTGGCCCTGAGTGCTGCCCAATAATTGAAACTCTTCTGGAGAAAGTTTTGCCTGGGCTAGGGCTTTGGCAATCGTTTCCCGCTCTTCATCCCCGACTCTTAAGAGAAAGTCAAGGCTGCTGCGGGGCAAGACCGTTGCATCAACACCTTCAGGGCTGGCTTGCATTACTGCTCCCTCTGGAGCTACTGCTACAACCGAAAAATCACCGTGGATATCGCTAAAAAATATACAGGCATCCGCAATTCGTAATGTTCTCACCAACCGGTCGCTTACTTCTCGGGCAAGCACAGTTAAATCGTTGATATGCTCCAGTCCTGAGGTGATTTGCAAAATCGCCGAGCGATAATCGTACCATCCCCCATAAAATAACGTATCTACCAGAAGTTGCACACGACGCGAGATGGGCAGAATTGTTGAGGCTAATACCAGGATCAGCAAGGTATTGAGAGCCGGATGGAACAACAAACGTTGCGGTAGGAGAAAGGTTAATACAGAAAAAATCCCCAGATAAATGCCCACCAGAATAAAAAATACAATAAGCACCGTCACCCCTCGATTGATGTGCCGTTCGATTTCGATTAAACGGTACCGAAACACGGCGTAACCATAGACCAGGGGGAGAGCCGATAGGAATAAAAATATGGCTGGCGTAGGCAACAGGGGTTGATTTAGCAGAACCTCTGGTAGCAAATAGGTCGTAATGAGCGGCAGAGCCGCCAGCAATCCCCCAAGGAAAACCAATCGGATCTTGGCACGAGCGCCACTGCTGGTAGTCTTCTGGTAATTATAATAAAGTAAAATGACGCAGATAAGTAAATTAAGCGCCAAAAACAGCCGTGACAGCGGGATTAGGTATTCTAAAATGGGATGAGCTTGAAGCTCCATCGTTCCCCAAATCAGATGGGATACTCCCCCCAGAAAACCGATGACGTAAAGAAATAATAGATATCCCCTCTTCAATACCTTATTCTCTTGAGGAAAATTGAAATGGAAATGGACAGAGATAGGCCCAACAATCCACCACAAAAAATAATACAGATCAAGCACAATGGAAGGCGCAAGGCCAGAGGCCTGACCGGTCGTGAGCAATAAGCCTGAATTGAAGAAAAACCAGAAGAATAAGCGCGTGGTCGGAGAACGCGGCGCAAATGCTTCGACAGCCAGAGCAACCGCTAAAAATACAACAGCCACAAAAAGCGGCATTAATCTTCGGAACAATTCCTGAGGAGGCGGAGATGCCAGCTTAACCTCTACGGAAACCGTTCTATCCCCTCTTTGAACGAGAAAACGAACCGTGTCTCCCGGATGTTTCCCCCAATACCAGGCTGAATCCTCAACAATTGGTTCGCCTCCGATCTCCAAAAGAATATCACCTACCTCAAAAGAGGTTTTTCCGTTGCTATTTTCATCGATCGCAAGAATCTGATGGGAAGGCGATAATGCCCGAATCCCATCATCTGGGTAGTTTCTCACCAAAATAGCTACCCACGCCACTAGACCTAATGCCAGGATCCCTATCACAAAAGCACACTTAGGCGAACCCTTGGCGGGGGCTGAAGGGGAAGAGTTTTCATAGGGTTTAGTTTACTACGTTAACAGTCGAGTAGCAACATCAATGCCAAATTCCCAACCATGATTCAGGTTGTATCGATCACCTAAATTTCCCCTACCAGTCTGTTGAGAATCTGGCTGAGCATTTCTTTAGGAGCAGGGCTCAATATATTATTCTGTAAGTGATTTTTTGCCGATTCGACTTCTTGAATCAGCAAAGTCAATATATACAAGGCAGCCCCTGACCGATTCACCCATGCCACGTAGGTTTGCCATTCCTCGGGTTGATTGATCACCCTTTGGATAACCTGGCGAAATAAAGTTTTCTCTTCAGAAGGTAAAACTTCGAGGGTATAAATGGTCGCCAGGTTTTTTACCCAGTTCATTGTTGAAAGGATCTCGGCCTCTCCCTTCTCTAAGCGGTGCCAGTCCTCTAAGTCATCCAAGATCTGTAGAATGCAGCCGAGATGCGCACCAAAGCCAGCCATATCCTCCAGGCAGCTTGGTTCATTCCCTGCCAGCCTTGCCCCTGCAGAACAAGCCAGGGAGAAAAAAGTCCCTGATTTTTTGCGCAGGAGAGCGAGATAATCCGCCAGAGAAATCTCCCCAGCGGATAAATCCTGTTGTTGTCCCTCACACATTTCAAGCAGATTGGTTGGAAAGGCTTGCAAAACGCTTCTAACACGCTCTTGGTCATAATTTTGATCGAGCAACTCAACCAGGAGACTGTTCGCAATGAAGAAAAAGCTCGATGCCAGATTCAACCATTCAGAAAATGAGTAGGGGGTGTTCTCCAAATCAAAACGGCGCTCCCGATCTTGAACGCTATCCATTAAATCGGCAGCAATATAAAACAGGTACCATGCAGCGCTGACTTCGGGCGGAAAATTGCGTGTTCCCCCACATGCCTGATAGGATAAACGTGGCAAAAGCACGGTCAGGTTACTTTTGGAGATGGTTTTCTCCTCTGGAGATAGACGCGTCAAAGCCTTCCATATCTCATCTTTGTATCGATTCGATATGGAAGACTTTGCCAGATAAGATTGAATAGTCCGAAAAATTAACTCATACTCTCGGAAGACAAACGATTCAAGTTCGTCTATCGCCATCCGAGATACATCGACGCCACTTCCTGCATAGAGATCAGGTTGCCATCAGATTGGGTGGAACGGCGTAACCCCCGCGTGAGAAAAGCCTTTTCCTCGTAGCTCAGTTGAATTCCTTTCTCTGCCAGGGCTCCTTCAGGGTCTGTCTGCATTCGGGCAGCAAACTCAGAATCGGTAGAAAGCTGGTAGACGACTTGGGCGAGTGTCATTTTACCTTTCTCCTTTCAAAAAGTGGATATAATATTGTTCGAGATAACAATTATTATTTACCATAAATTAGATTGAAAGTCAAGTACCCTACCTAGATATAGGGTTAAGAGTCAGTTAATCCCCAATATATTGGGGATATCGATCAAATTATTTTGCAATACGCTAACCTGGAGCAGAAATATGTCCTTAAATCAAGTCATTACCATCGATTTAAATTTCTTTGGATTTCCAGGCGCAATCGCCTCTTACCTAATTCGCCTTCCACATCAAGCAGTGCTTATTGAACCTGGACCTGCCTCAACGATTCCAACGCTCGAGAGAGCTTTCGGGGAAGTTGATTTGAAACCCTCCAACATCAGCGATGTTTTTATCACCCATATCCATCTTGATCACGCCGGAGCCGTGGGATGGTTAGCCGAGCAAGGCGCTACAATCCATGCTCATCCCAAAGGCGCCCCGCATCTCATCAATCCTGAAAAACTGATCCAAAGCGCCACTCGTATCTACGGAGACTTGATGGATACGCTGTGGGGCGAATTCAAAGCGGTGGATGAAAAGAACATCCATATTCCCCAAGACAACGAAATTCTAAGGATTGATGGTTATGAGTTTCAACTATTGGATACCCCCGGTCACTCCGATCACCATTACGCAATCTTGTTTGAAGGGATTCTCTTTTCTGGCGATATTGGCGGCATCCGTATTGGTAACACCTCACATATCGAACTTCCAACCCCACCGCCAGAGTTCAATCCTCCGAAATGGCGAGCGAGTCTGAAGCGTCTTCGAGAACTTCCACTTCAAGCCATTGCTCCCACACATTTTGGCATCTACGGCGATGTCGATTATCATCTCAACCACCTTCTGGAACAACTTGACCTACTCGAAGAGTGGATGGAAAAAATCATGACATCCGACCCTTCGGTTGATGCGCTAAGCAATGCCCTGGGGCAATGGCTCGATCATCAGGGCAGGAGTCGCCTCCCCCAAATTTATCAGCCGTACTTTACTTACCTAAATCCAACCTGGATGAGTGCAGCCGGTATTTTCCGTTATTGGCATAAAGTTCGTCAAGCCTGAAAGGCTCGATTGAGCTCTTGCAGGGTTTCCCGTTTTGGTCGGATCTGATCTTCGCGCAGCCGGTTAAGCGGCGTATCGGTCAATTGGTAAATATCCCACATGGACGGTTGATCGGGATCAATGTAGATCAGACCGGTAATCAAACAATGGCAACGGTTGGCTTCTTCCAAAACTTTCATTGCGGCTTCCCGGTCGGTCGGATCGTAATCTCTTCCCAATTTGCGTAAAATAATCATAGAACCGTCATGTAACTCGACTTCCCTGGTTTCACCCTCATCATACTCGAGCAGAATCTCTTCGGCGCGAGGAACATACGATAATTCATGTAACGCTGTTTCGTGGTTTTTTCCCCAGGCGTAGGAATGCGTGGAAGTATCGACATTATTAAATGTAACGCAGGGCGAAATGATATCTAACACAGCTACGCCATTATGGTTTAGGGCTGCCTTAATTAATTCTTTAACTTGTTTAGGGTCGCCAGCGAACGAACGAGCCACAAAGGTAGCGTGACCAACCAGAGCTTCCCAGGCGATATCGATGGGCATGTAGGGATTAATGCCATGTGCCTTTAGCTCTAAACCCTGATCAGCGGTAGCTGAAAACTGTCCCTTTGTTAAGCCATAAACGCCGTTATTTTCAACAATATAGACCAGCCGCATATTACGGCGGAGCAGGTGTTTGAACTGCCCCATGCCAATACTGGCAGTATCTCCATCGCCACTAACGCCAATCCCCCGCAGGGTATGGTCGGCAAAAAGTGCTCCGGTTGCCAGAGAGGGCATCCGCCCATGTAACCCATTGAAACCAAACGAGCGACTCAGAAAGTAAAATGGGCTCTTGCTCGAACAACCAATCCCACTGAACTTGACAACCTCTTCAGGAAGCAGATTCAGCTCGTAGCAAGCCGCGATGATCTGGCTCGAGATCGAATTATGCCCGCATCCCTGGCACAGGGTTGAAGGGTTACCTCGATAATCGGCTTTGGTTAAGCCAATGGCATTCACCACAACCTTAACATCCGTTGGAGATGCTTGTTCTCTCATTCTGTTTCTCCATTGAAAAAATAAAATCGAAAATTTGTTTTGCCGTCAACGGTAAGCCGTCGGTATAAGCATAAGAAATCATTTTTGCCGATAACTCAGGATAGTGCATCCGCAGAAGCTGATGCAACTGTCCATCGCGGTTCATTTCAACGATATAGTTGCGTTCATAGGTAGAGCAAATTTCTTTTACCACATCGTTAAATGGATAAGAGCGGATACGGGTAAAATCACTGGCAATCCCTTCCCTTTGCAGAAGCGCCCGCGCTTCTTGGATAGCCGGCTCGGTCGAACCAAAGCTAACCAGATTAATCCTTGCTCCTTCCATTTTCTCTGCAACCGGTTGGGGTAAAAATGGCTTGAGTGTCTCAAATTTCTTTTTCAGTCGATTTAGCAAGGCGTGCCAGTCTTCAGGGTCTTCTGAGTAATTTGCATATTCATCATGTCCTGTGCCGCGGGTGAAATACGCCGCCTTGGGATGACGATTCCCCATCACGGTTCGGTATGGGATACCATCCCCATCAACATCCAGATACCTTGCCCATTTCCCATCAAGTTTTTCTAAGTCTTCCTCCCATAACACTTTGCCGCGCTGCATGGGCTGGTCTGGGTATTCAAAGGGTCTTCCCATCCATTGATTCATCCCAAAATCCAGATCGGATAATACAATCACCGGCGTCTGGAACTGCTCTGCCAGATCAAAGGCTTTCCATGCAAACTCAAAACACTCGTTCACCGATCCCGGCAGCAGAATGATATTTTGGGTATCACCATGTCCCATGAATGCCACAAAGGTCAAATCACCCTGGGCGGTGCGGGTCGGTAAACCAGTGCTTGGGCCAACCCGTTGAATGTCCCACACCACGACCGGAACTTCAGCGAAGTAAGCTAAACCGATATATTCGGTCATCAAACTCAAGCCCGGACCGGAGGTTGAGCTCATTGCCCGTAATCCACCCCATCCCGCGCCAATTGCCATTCCAATGGCAGCCAGCTCATCCTCAGCCTGCACAACCACATACGTGTTCTTGCCTGTCTCTGGGTCTTTACGCAACTTCGGTAAGTACTGTTGTAGATTCTCAGCCAGACTGGTTGCCGGCGTGATTGGATACCAGGAGACAAATTGAACGCCACCGTAAATTGCTCCTAGAGCAGCCGCCGTGTTCCCATCCGTCAGGATTAACCCGGCAGTGGCATCCATAGCCTCCAGGTAGTAGGGGTCTTTTTTCTCAAGATTTTCTCGTGCCCATTCTGCAGCTAGAGAGACGACGCCATAATTAATCTCTACTGGCTTGGCTTTGCCCTTGAAGTGAAATTCGAGTGCTTGACGTATTTTTTCTAAATCGATTCCAATCATCTGCGCCAGGATTCCCACATAAACCATATTGGCAACGTAATCTTTCAAGTAAGGTGGGATTTCTACCTGTCGGATCAGTTGCTTGACCGGCATAGGATATGCAACGATATCCTGCCGCGAGATCGGAAAGCGAATATCATCTGCATAGAAAAAGGCTCCGCCAGGCTTTAGAGACTCTAAATCCCTACTAAAAGTCGCCGCATTCATTGCCACCAGGATATCGGCTTCGCGCTTGCGGGCAACAAACCCATCTTTGTTTACCCGAATGGTGTACCAGGTAGGCAACCCCTGGATATTGGAGGGGAATATATTCTTCCCTGAAACCGGAATGCCCATTTTAAAGATGGCGCGTAAAATGGCAGCGTTTGACGTCTGCGAGCCAGAGCCATTCACCGTCGCAACAGTGATCGAGAAATCATTGACAATGATTGACTGTGTGCTCAACCGCTCATCCAATGTGAGCTGTGTTTCCATGTGTACCTCCTCATGTGCTATCAACCTATTTTCAAATTCTCAGGATAGGAGGCAACAAAAGTAGCTGCGTTGGCTGATTCTACTACTCTATCCTAGCCGAATCCGGCGGAAGGCCTCCTCGTAATGAGGTTGTTCTGGAGTGCTATCCTTTGCCAAGCGGTTCTTCATCCGATTCCTGAGTGCACCTTCATCTGTAATCTGGCTCTGGTGGCATAAGATGGCTTCGATCTTGCGCTCCCAAAGGTCCGTCACATCCAGAACAACATTTGGCTCCACGGCTAAACTCACCCACACTTCTCGAACGACATGCGGCTCAAGACCCTCTTCTAACAGTTCAGGAAAGTAGAGATGATCTCGAGCAGCCGGGAAGATGGCATCCACACAAGCCTGTCCGGCTGCGCGGTGATCCGGGTGATTGATCCGTTCATCTCCAACAAACAACAGTTGCGGATCGCAAGTCACAACCACATCAGGTCTTTCCTCTCGAATGACGCGCGTGATGGCTTTACGCAACTCTAAGTCCGGCACCAAATAGCCATCGGGAAAATCTAAAAACCTTACTCGCCGAACTCCCAAAAGGTTTGCAGCTCGTTGTTGTTCGTGATGGCGGATGCTACATAACTGATCACCGCTCATCTGGCGATCATGGGTACCTTTGTCTCCACAGGTCAACAGACAATACGAGACCTGATGCCCTGCATCGGTCCAACGAGCGATCGTAGCTCCACAAAAGAACTCCGGATCGTCTGGATGGGCAAGGATCACCAGTATCTGCTGAACCGTTTCCCAACCTTCTGGTTGAAGGGTTTTCATCTTTTGAGCGTATCCTTTTGGTTTACTGAGATGTTCATTTCCCACAGGCACAACCGCCGTTTCCGTTGGATTGACAGGGTTCCTGGGCTTTTTTCTTCAACGCTTGCAATTCGTCCCAGGGTTCAAGCTGTTTTACAGGAAACTCCTGCTGTACGCCGCTAGGAAACTCAACAATGACGCTCATTTTCAGTGGATACACATCGATAACTTTCCCTTCGCCTTGAGGGGTAACCACCTGTTTGCCACGTTTGGGTAACTGCTTACGCGCTTCAACATATTGCTCATATTCATAAACCAAACAACACCGTAACCGTCCACACATGCCAGTGATCTCGGTTGGGGTAAGCGAAATTCCCTGCTCTTTCGCCATTTTAATCGAGATTGGACTGAATTCAGTCAGAAACTGCGAACAGCAACGATTTTCCAGTCCACAAGCACCTAGTCCACCCATTAACTTGGCAACATCTCGCGGCCCGATGAGCCGCCACTCGATAGCTACTTTTGGATACATGCGCTGCATTGCATTGCGCAATCGTTTGAGATCAATTTTTCCCTCGGTCTCGCTGCTATATAAGATCGACAACTTCTCACCATCAAAGCTAAATTCCGCTGCTACGATTTTCAAGCCCTGATATCCCAATTCTTTGGCTTTCTCACGGCAATTAATAACCGCTTCCATTTCTTTTTTCTGATAAATCTGTCGTAATACCAAATCGCGCGGGGTTGCTTTTCGTTGTACAGTCTTCCAGGCTCCTTCCGGTGGAGGTGGAGGATTGTCGATAAAAGCAATCACCTTTCCAACCTGACGTCCGCGACTGGTCTCTACAACTACGTAATCCCCAATCTTGATATCAGGACAGGTGCTGGCGTCAAAGTGATAAACTTTTCCTGTTTTTTGAAACCGAATACCAACAATCAATACTTTCGTTTGGGTAACCATACCAGAAACATCCTTGACCTCAGCTTATAGCATCTTGAGCGCTGCAACGCTGAGTTTCGCTGCAATCTCCTCACTCATGCGGGTTAAAGCTTTAGCTACTTCTGAATTGGGTCGAGCAATTACAACCGGCACACCATTGTCACCACTGATGCGTACCTCTGGGTCAATTGGCACAGAACCGATAAAGGGTACACTAGCTTGATCGGCTAACACCTTACCGCCACCTGAACCAAAAATATCCATCTTTGTTCCATCTGGAAGCTCCAGATAGCTCATATTTTCAATCACCCCTAAGACCGGAACCTCTAACTGGCGAAACATTTCAATTCCTCGCCGTGCATCATCCAGGGAAACTTGTTGAGGCAAGGTCACAATAACCCCGCCACTCAACGGCAATGATTGAGATAAACTCAATGCAGCATCACCCGTTCCCGGAGGTAAATCAACAACTAAATAATCAAGTTCGCCCCACTCCACATCGCTCAGAAATTGGCGGATGGCAGAGTGTAGCATTGGACCCCGCCAGATGAGGGGTTGATCGGCGCGCACCAAAAAGCCAATCGACATCAACTTAACCTTAAAAGCCTCCGCCGGTTGGATCTTTTGTCCTTTTTGCGGAGGGAGGCGATGGATTCCCATCATTGTTGGAATGTTCGGCCCGTAAATGTCTGCATCTAATAAACCAACTCGCGCCCCGCGTTGGGCCAAACAGACGGCAAGGTTCACCGCGATAGTAGTTTTCCCTACGCCCCCTTTGCCCGAACCTACTGCAATTGCGTTCCGAATCGGCAAATCAATCAGCGAGCGCACTCTGCCATCGTTCGGGACATTGGCGGTTAGTTCTATTTTTACCTCTTGAACACCGTCCAAAGCTAAAACCGCCTGTCGGGCTTCTTCTTCAATTTTTCCCCGCAATGGACAAGCGGGGGTAGTCAACTCGATTTTAAAGCTCACTCGCTTACCATCAATCCGGATATCTTTGATCATATTCAAACTGACCAAGTCGCGATGCAATTCTGGCTCTTGAACATGACTCAAGGCTTCTAATACAGCTTCTTTTGTTATGTGTTGCTCAACCATTTCCTATTCCTCTAGACACATCTTCTTTCAAAGTTCGTAGAGCACAGATATTCGACAGTCTCCGTTTATCCTGTGCCCTGAGTATTGAAGGTTACGAACCCGCTTCCGCTGACTCGGCCGGCAGGGTCGCAATCAGTTCATCCAAAGATGCCTGATAAAGCGCAATTAAGTCCTCGTCCGTACCTCGAAACTTGCGAATCGTTTGTTTTGCGCATTGTTCACAGCCCTGGTGAGCCCGCCAGGTGTCACTGTGGCAACTCATGCAACACGCTAACCGCGCCATAAATAACACAAATGCCCTCCGCTCAATATCTCCGATAGCTTTCGCGTTAATCTGCTCAATGAACTGTTGCCACTTTTTACCGCGCAGGGTTGCCAACAATGGAATCAGACGCGGTGGGAACAATAATTCGGTGTGCACGTTCAGACTCGCAATTTCTTCTTAGCCTTCAGCAGTCGCAGCTTTTTTGGAAGCTTTTGCTGCCTCGGCTTCAGCCCGAACAGCCTCTTCTCGTTGATAATTTGTCGGTCGGATCGAAGCATAATACGTAACTGGCTTGCTTAGCTTTTCCTTGTTATAGATATTGTGCGTGTGCCGATCGTAAACAGACAATTCATAGTCGTGATCCATCTTGATCGCATCAAAGGGACAATACTCGGCACAATAGCCGCAGTTCATGCAGATATCAACGTCAATGTAAAACTCCGCCGGTTCAGGAACTGGCCGCCCCGTCTTTGGGTCTGTTGTTCGAACAATCCAGATACATTGCGGCGGACACACTTTCGCACAGATACCACAAGAGGTGCAGCGATGGAAGATACTTCCTTCCTTTTCTTCATAGACGAGAAAGGGGATAAAACGAAATTCTTCGGGGACAGGAACTTTTTCCTCCGGGTATTGAATCGTAAACACACCACTGGCTTCCTTGCTCATCCGGTGGCGAATACCATCCTCTGTATAGTAGCGCTTTCCCAACCACTTAATGTCGTCAATATAGGTACCAATAAACCTTCGCAGCGTTACTCCCAGACCTTTGAGAATGCCTATTCCATCCATGCTACAACTCCATTCCCAAAATTAGCGATCCAACTCGCCAAGAACAATATCAATCGAACCTAAAATGGCAACCGCATCAGCCACTTTGTTGCCCTTCGCCATGGTCTCGAGGGCGGTAATATTCACAAAGGAAGGCGCCCGAACGTGATAGCGCCAGGGATTGGGCTTACCATTCGAAACCACATAATATCCCAACTCTCCCTTAGGGGCTTCAACCCGTCCATAGGCTTCCCCTGGAGGAACTCGAACCTGGTATTGTGGTTTTCCAGCTTGAATAGGACCTTCCGGCAGATCGCGAATGGCCTGCTGGAGGATGCGAATGCTTTGCCGAATTTCATCCATCCGCACCAGATAACGATCGTATACATCACCATGATAGCGAACCGCTACGTCAAAGTCAAACCGGTCATAGATACTGTACGGATCAGCCCGCCGAATATCGTAAGGCACACCAGAAGCGCGGAGCAAGGGACCACTAGTCGAGTAAGCTATCGCCTGTTCGGGAGTCAAGACCCCCACACCCTCACACCTGGCTCGGATAATCTCGTTATTCGTTAGATACAAATCCAATTCATCAATCCTTCTGGGTAATCTTTCATAAACCAGATCCTTCATTTTTTCATAGACACCTTCTGGCAAATCCCGAGCCACTCCCCCAAATCGGAAGTAATTACACATCATCCGTGAGCCAGCCACCGCTTCAAAAATATCCAGGATCAGTTCCCGCTCTTCGATCGCATACAACATTGGGGTAAAGTAAGCCCCCAAATCGTTGAGTAACGAACCGATTGCGAATAAGTGATTGCTGATGCGGGTAAATTCCGCCATAATCACCCGCAGATACTCGGCTCGCTCAGGAGGTTGAATGCCCATGAGCTTTTCTACCGCCAGGGCGTAGCCGAAGTTATTACTCATTGAGGATAGATAGTCCAGACGATCGGTAAAGGGCATATTCATCAAGTAGGTATTGCGCTCCCCAATCTTTTCATGGTTGCGATGCAAATATCCCATGACCGGCTTCAATGCTCGGATTGTCTCGCCTTCAAGCAAGACTACCATGCGGAAAACCCCATGAGTTGAAGGATGTTGGGGCCCCATATTAACAATCACGGTATCTGTCTTCAGAGAAGAGTCTGAGAGTGCAGATTGAATTTTGGTTAGGCTGGCATAAAGCGATGAGTCGTTATCCGGGATCCATTTGTCGGGATCAAAATCGGCTGGATAATCTACGTTTTTGTGAAACGGATTTTTATCCTCGATGCGATAGACCTGTCCATCAGGCCAGCGGCTCTTGAAGGGTTTCCCATCTTCCTCGTAATAGGGCTCTCGCCAATCTTTCCGCAGGGGATGGCCTGCAAACCCTTCCCACATCAAGATGCGGCGCAAGTCCGGATGGCCTTCATATCGAATACCCAACAAGTCCCAGGCTTCCCTCTCTTGAAACTCTGCCCCTGGGTACAGAGAAACAAGCGAAGGCACGACGGCGTTATCGCGCGGCGTTTGCACCTTCAAGACGAGAGCCGGCCCCCCCGTTGTGCGATAGAAGTGATAGACCGATTCCATGTAACCGTCTGGAAGGTAATCCACGCCAGTAACTGACGAGAGGTAATCGTACCCCATCTCATCTCGAACAGTCTTGGCAACCTCCAGAAAGGCATCGGCAGCCACAATATAGCCTTCATAGCCTTTGCGTTCATCTCGCTTGACACTTTCAGGAAATTTTTCGCTTAAGTCGATCTCCGTTAATACTATTTGTTCACTCATCTTTTATGCTCCGTCCTAAGCAGGATTGCCCCTTTCTTCTGTAGGCTGCGCTTCAATTTCCTTGGATTTTTGGTTTGAGTACTGGCGGATCAAGTCGTACTCACGCGGGTCCATAATATCCGGCCCCAAGACGGGAACCGGAATCACCTCAGAGACATCCTTTTTATACCAGCGTGCATCCCGCAAGGTTTGCGTATCAATCTTCTTCTGTAAGGTAATCAATCCATGCAACAAAGCCTGAGGGGTTGGAGGACAACCCGGGATGTAAACATCAACAGGGATATAGTTGTCAATCCCCGAGACTACATTATAGCCTTCTTTGAAGGGACCTCCACCCGAGGCGCAGGCGCCCATCGCAACCACGTATTTTGGCTCTGGCATTTGATTGTACAAACGCACAATCTGCGGCACCATCTTTTTGGTCACCGTACCCGAAACCAGCAGCAAGTCAGCCTGGCGTGGGCTGGGACGCATAACTTCCATTCCAAAACGGGCGAAGTCGAAGCGGCTTGCTGCAGTGCAGATCATTTCAATCGCACAACAAGCCAACCCGAACATCATCGGCCAGATAGAAGACCGCCGACTCCAGTTGTAGATACGATCAATTGTTGTTACTGCCACCTGATTCTTGATTTCTGGCGGTATTTCATATCCGGGTTGATTGAGTTCAGCGTTTGTCATGTATTGACCTCCTCATACCATGCGTTGAAGATTTGCAATAAGATTTCGTCATTGACAAGGGATGGATCATCGTCGAAGTCGGCTAACGCGACAATCCAGTTATACAACGTCGCCAGAGACAGCTCCTCAAAATCCACTTGAGGATGATTTCGGCTCAGACTTTGGACAATCCCAAAGGTGTCATCCCAATCTAGACGCTCTTCTGGTATCATTGCAGTCATTATAACGCGCTAAAAGCAATTGGTCAAGCCAAAATAAGGAAAATATATATTTGCGTTAATTTGCCCAAGCCGTTATAATAGCCTTAATGGTTTCCACGCGAGAGAAAATCCTTGCTTTTCTGGAAAGGCGAGGCGCTACTTCAGCAATTGAGCTGAGCCAGGCGCTTAAACTGACCCCAGCCAATATCCGTCACCATTTGCGGATACTTCAAAAAGAAGGGGTGATCGTGCCTCTCTGTGTCGGTCAAACGAGCGGCAGAGGTCGTCCTGCATGCCTTTTTGCCCTCCGAGATCAGCAAAAAGCTCACAACCTCGAACGTCTCTGTAGTGCACTTTTGCAACATCTCCGCTCGGCAGCATCACCCAATGAACAAGAAGCGTATCTGCGCTCAATTGCCCAAGAACTGGTTGCCGAAAAAGGTACTTCTCCAGCCATGACCGTCACCCAGCGGCTGATCCTGACCACCCAAATTCTTAATGAGATGTCTTACAAAGCCAGTTGGGAAGCGCACCGGGAAGCTCCAACCATAAAATTTTCTCATTGCCCATACGCCTCGATTGTCGACTCCTTTCCAGAACTCTGCCAAATAGACAGGTATCTGCTGGAAACCCTTATGCACCTCCCGATTGAAACCCTGTCGACTGGTGAGATCTCACCAGGTGGAGAAACTCTCTGCCGTTTCCGATTGCGTCAATCCAAGCGAATCTCCTAAATTAACGCGCTCAAATCTAACTGTAGCTACTTTTACTCCCCAAACAGATGCTAAGAATGACTAACCTGATAACTTTCTTTGGTAGAATCTAGCCAAAGCCTGACATTACCAGACCATTTGACCAGCAAGACTTCACTGGACTATACTGCTATGAATCAAAAGCACTTAAGCCATACACTACCATTCACGACCTTTCGAATATCAACCACTTTGCTGGTTGTGTTACTGATTTGCCAACTTGTCCTTGCGGCTTGTGCATCCTCAACAGAACTTCCCGCTCAGGTAATGGAAGACTATTACCAAGCCTTGACAAAAAAAGATCTGAATACCATGATCTCACTTGCCTGCTCAGAATGGGAAGAGCAAGCGCGCAATGAATACAACTCGTTTGGCGCTGTAACCACCGAATTGCAGGATCTTCGCTGTGAAACCATATCGCAAGAGCAAGCTAAAGCATTGGTTAATTGCCGCGGCAAAATTGTCGCCAACTATGGTAACGAAGTTCTCGAAATTGATCTATCAAAATTCACCTTTGAGCTTGTTCAACAGGGTGGAAATTGGCGTTTTTGTGGATACCCTTAAGAAATTCGACCTCGTCCTAGGGGATGCTCCGATGTTATCCAGACTATTTTCCAAAGAAAATCTCTATGCCCTTATCTTCTGTCTGATGCTCATTGCTTTGGTCGTGTTCACAGCCGACATTGCCCCTGTGTGGATCTACCAGGGGTTTTAAATGACCATCAGCCAGGTCCTTCTCCTGATCTTTCTCGCTTTCCTGTGTGGACGGATCAAGAATCTCCCGATCCGCAATGCGCTTCTTCTGCCGATTAGTTTATTAATTTACTACCGCTTTCAAACGGCAACTCCCATTCTATTTTTGGATTTCTGGCTACCCACCCTTGCAATTCTCCTCACCTTACTGGTTTGGATTGCCAGTCAATCCCAGATAAAAATTGCTCTGAAAGAAAATGCTTTTCCTTTGATTTTGGTGCTTCTCACCCTTCTTGCAATCTCCGCCAATCGATATTTGAACATTTGCTGCCTTACTCCTACGCGTCCACCGCCTCTGTGGACGGTTGTTTTAACCCTCCTGATTTTGCTTGTACCTTCAACGCTGCTATTCTCCAAAATCTCTGTGCGCACTCGATTAGGATTGCTGATTTTTATTGCCATTACTATCTTTATCGCTCTAAAAACCCCTGAGCTCTCTCTATTCCTGAGCAAATTCTTCCGCTGGCTCAATCAGCAGGATCTCCGTTTCAGTTCATCCAACGATGTACTCTGGCTAGGCATTTCGTACATTCTTTTTCGATTATTGCATCTCCTGCTCGATTGGCGCGCTGGCCGACTTCCGGTTGCCAATTTAGAGGAAATCTTCAACTACATTTTCTTCTTTCCTGCTCTGGTTGCCGGACCAATTGCTCGCTTCACCCAATTTCGGAATGAAATATCGAATACCCCTCAACCGCTGGATACAATCGAGGGTTCGCGGCGCATTTTGATCGGCCTGTTTCGGAAATTTGTTTTAGCCGATAGTTTGGCGTTGTTATCGCTTTCTTCTCAAAATGCCTCTCAAATCCATTCTCCACTCTTTTTATGGATGGCTCTTATCGCTTACTCCTTTAGGATTTATTTCGACTTCAGCGGCTACACCGATATTGCTCTTGGAAGCGCAAGATTGATGGGCATTCGCCTTCCCGAAAACTTTAACGCCCCATATTTCAAAAGTAGCCTGATACATTTCTGGAATAGCTGGCACATTACCCTCGCTGACTGGTTTCGCTCTTATGTGTTTAATCCACTGACCCGTAAACTACGCGCCTCTCCAGCACTGCCAAACTGGCTCACCATTTTCATTCCTCAACTTTCAACCATGCTTCTGATTGGTTTATGGCATGGCATAACCCCGAATTTCTTCCTCTGGGGAGCGTGGCACGGTGTGGGATTATTCATTAACAATCGCTGGAATGCATTGAAAAAGCCCTCTCTTCTTACTCGTTCAGAGAGCTTGCAAAAATACCTTGGATGGACATTAACTTTTGGGTATGTTACGCTTGGATGGGTGTGGTTCTTAATGCCTACTTTTGCAATGGCGGTAGAAACCTTTCAAAAACTCTTCGGGATTGGAATCTAAGAGAATATGCAAAACAACACCTTCACTCTCACCAGCTTCTGGACGCGCGTGGCAGTCAAAGGGTTATGCCTTTTCTTCATTGGCAATTTTGCATTTGCTTTTGTCGATTTAAAGTACGGTAAAATCTCTTTATATAACCACATCTTTGCCGGTCGGATGCGCCTGCCATATAGCGATCAGCCATCTGAGTCATATAATGTAACGATCACCAACTTAGACGCCATGTTCGCCTCCCATATCCTGGCTGGCAACCCCAAATCTCCAACCGAGTATCGGGTGCTTCTGATCGGCGACTCGGCAACCTGGGGATATCTTCTGCCTGCCGATCAAACCCTGGTTGCATTTCTCAATCGAGAGAAACTGCACACACCAGATAACAAACAGGTTATCTTCTACAACCTAGGCTATCCGGTCATGTCGCTTTTAAAGGACGTCCTACTTCTTGATAGAGGACTCAAATTTCAACCCGATTTGGTGCTTTGGTTGATTACGCTGGAGTCTTTTCCCAAAGAAAAACAGTTGTTTTCCCCCTTACTGGAACAAAATCCAGGCGAGGTCAATCGGCTAATTGAGAAATTAGACCTCAACGAGATTATTCCTCCTCCACAAGCGTCTCAAACCACACTGTGGCAACGCTCTTTGTTTGGACAACGCAAAGCCTTAGCCGATTGGTTGCGCTTTCAACTCTATGGCTTTCTGTGGACAGCTACCCATGTCGATCAAGCCATTCCAGCCGAAATTCCTCAAAAGCAGGTTGACTTAAGCGCCGAAATCGATTTTTACGGACAACACCCTCCGAAACTCGGTCCTGATTTCCTATCTTTTCCCGTTGTTGAAGCTGCCTATCGTCTGGCTTCTCCAATCCCAATAATCCTCGTTAATGAGCCGATGTTCATTAGTGATGGTATAAACAGCCATGTTCGGTATAATTTCTACTACCCTCGTTGGGCTTATGATGATTACCGAACCACACTGGTAAGTTTTTGTCAAAAACGAGGGCTGACCTGCTGGGATATTTGGAATCTAATCTCTCCAGAAGAATTCACCAACACAGCAATTCACATGACTCCGCAAGGAACTGCCCAAACCGCGCAATGGATTGCAACCGCATTGGAACACTGGCTGTATACCACAAAATGAAACCGATATAATCAAACTATGCTCAATCGGAAAATCGCAGTACCGTTTTTTATCGTTTTCTGGTTGATTGGCGCTTGCCAGTCATCTGAAGGAATGCTACCCCAAAATACCCCGTTGTTCGGTAGGACACCTTCCTACCCAACCGCAACTGAATTTAATTCATCACCGGCTTCAAGCCTCTTTTCTCCGACACAGGTTCAACTGACAAGCTCGCTGCTTAGCAAACAGGAGAGTAAGCAACCATCTGCACCAACCAAAACGAGAGCTCTGATCAATTCTCCCACACCCGCCCATCTGCTAACCCCTCAGCCTACTCCAATTCCGACCTTAGACCCTGAGAACTGGATGGAATGGCCGGTTGTTCCCCTTCTCTCTGAGAGAGTAAAAGAAATCTATCAAGCTGGAATAGCCCTCGGTAATCAGCCCAATGCTTTTTCTAAGGTGGGCGATTGTGGTAGCACGCCTTCCTGGTTTTTGGGCGATTTCGACCGTGGACCTCGTTTCTATAATTTGGGAGATTACTCCTATCTTCAGACGGTGATCAATTATTATCAGGGTTCGTTTGGGCGAACCAGTTTAGCCGCCCTGGCTGGCTATAATACCTCCTCTGTCTTGACACCGCTGTGGTCGAATAAAGAGTTTTGTGCCAATGATGAGTCTCCTCTGGCTTGTGAATATCGACTGCACCGCCCGATCATTGCCTTGATCACTTTAGGCGCTAATGATGTCTATCACATCGAAAGCTTTGAGCCCCAACTGCGCAAGATTGTTGAGTATTCCATCCAACAAGGCGTTATCCCGGTCCTGGCTACCAAACCGGACAATGTCGAGCAAGATCACCGCATCAACCAAATCACCGCCCACTTGGCAGCGGAATATCAAATACCGCTCTGGAATTACTGGAAAGCCGTCCAACCGCTTCCCAATCATGGCCTGCAAGAAGATGGCGTTCACATCACCTTTGCCGGGAATGACTTTAGCAATCCTCTGAACCTGCAGGCAGGCTGGCCAGTCCGAAATCTTACCGCCCTTCAGGTGCTTTATGCACTCTATACTTACCTTAACAATACTCCCTAAGGCAGACCATGGACGAACTCCTTGATGATTTATCCAAATTCATTGCGGAGACGATTCTTCAGAATCCTTCTCGCAAGATCGAACCAACCGAAGCGTTGATCTCAAGCGGATTATTAGACTCTTTTCATCTGATCGACCTTGCCAATTATGTCGAAGACCGCTTTGGAGTAAAAATTGAGGACACCGAATTGAACCGGCAAACTTTTGATGATTTAGAACAATTATGTAAAATTATCTCGGATCGGATGCGAAGAAAATGACAACCTTACCGCATATCCTCCGCCAGAATGCCAGCGAAGAACCCCAGAGGACTGCCGTTGTTTTCCAACAACGTAACCAACCCGATCAGGTCATCACAATTCAAACGCTGTATTTCAATGCACTTCGATATGGGCAGATACTCAAAGAGCAGGAAATTCACCCTGACGAGGTTGTCATCATTGTCCTGCAGCATAGTGCCGATCTGATTTACGCCTTCTTCGGGACGATGTTCGCCGGCGCTATCCCCTCAATCATGCCCTTTTTAACCGAAAAGCTCTCGCCCGAACACTACCGCAAGTCGTTACGTTCGCTGTTCGAAGTGACCCAACCAGCAGCCGTGATCACTTATAAGGAATTTGAGGCTGAAATTCACCAAGCTGCCCAAAACAGCTCGGTGCGGAAAATCTTCATTGTTGAAAATCTTCCATCTATTGTCAATTGTGAAATTTCATCTCTGCCTGGCTTCGAGCGTCCCTCAAGTTCCATCGTTCTCCTGCAGCATTCTTCTGGAACCACGGGGTTACAGAAAGGGATAGCGCTTTCCCATCAGGCGGTCATGAGGCAACTGACCGCTTATCAGAAAGCCATCCATTTGAGCGCCGGCGATGTGATCGTCAGTTGGTTACCGCTTTACCACGATATGGGCCTGATCGCCGGTTTTCTCATGCCCATCCTGCTTAAGGTACCCCTGGTGCTAATGTCCCCATTTGATTGGGTGCGCTCACCGGTATTGCTCTTACGCGCTATTCACAACTACCACGGTACCCTCGCCTGGCTGCCGAATTTTGCTTATAACTTCTGCGCTCAAAAAATTCGCTCCTCAGACCTCGATGGTATCGATCTTTCCTCCTTACGGGCTTTGATCAATTGTTCCGAGCCGATGATGCAATCCAGCCACGAAATGTTTCTCCAACGCTTTCAACCTTATGGGCTTAAGGTAAACGCTTTAGCAACATGCTATGCTATGGCAGAGAACGTTTTTGCTGTCTCACAAGATGGGATCGAAAAGCCAGTCACCCTGGATTGGATTGATCGCAAAGGACTGTTGGTCGATAAAATTGCCAAACCACGCCCAAAAGGCGGTGACTCAATTTGTATGGTTTCGGCCGGCAAACCAATTGAAAACACCCAGGTGCGTATCCTTAACGAAAAAGGCGATGTGCTACCCGAACGGGTAGTCGGTGAGATCGCCCTCCAAAGTGATTGTATGCTCAGCGAATATTACAAACGACCAGACTTGACCCAAGCCGCCTTTCGCGACGGTTGGTATCTCACCGGCGACCTGGGCTATATTGCCAATGGAGAAATCTATATCACCGGCCGTAAAAAAGACTTGATCATTGTCGGCGGTAAGAACATTTACCCTCAGGACATCGAAAGAATTGTTATGGAAGTTCAGGGTGTGTATCCAGGACGCGCAGTGGCATTTGGCGTCTTTAACGAAAATATGGGCACAGAAGAGGTGGTCGTGGTTGCTGAAACAGAAGAACAAGAACCCCACCGAAGGCTTGAGATAGCCAACCAAATTTGTTTTCAGGTGAACCGCTCTAGCGACATCGTTCTGAGAAAAGCGATTCTCGTTGAGCGTGGCTGGCTTTTAAAGACAAGCAGTGGAAAAATCGCTCGCTCGGCAAATCGGGAAAAGTATTTGCGAGAATTTCAAGGAACGGATCGGTTGGAGTTCAGCACAGACCGATAAAGTGTGATGATTTTATTTGCGATGATGTTCCAGCCAAACCCCTTGGCAAATTCAGCCGCCTGCTTGCCCATTCTTGCTCGCAATGTAGAGTCGGAGAGGAGTTTCGCAATACATTCAACCAGTAATTGGGGTTCATCAACTGGAACAGTAAACCCGGTACTCCCATTCTGGACTAAATAAGCTAACCCACCAACATTGGATGCAACCACCGGCGTTCCACAAGCCATCGCCTCCAAAGCGACCATTCCAAAAGATTCATAGTGCGAAGGCACAACGACGATTTCAGCCGCTGAATAGTAATAAGGAAGCGTATCCTGACTTTTTTTCCCTAAAAAGGCAACCAGATCATCCAATCCATATTCACTTCTCAAAGCGCTCAAGCGCTCTTGTTCAGATCCTCTGCTTTCGGGTTCGCCATCTTCGTTACCCCCGATTACTGCCAGACAAAATGGAGTCCGTTCCCAGAGACCATTTTGGCGCATCATTGCGATGGCTTTGAACAAGACATCTAATCCTTTTAACGGTTCAATGCGACCAACAAAGAGCAACATTCGCTCACAAGGAGGAATGCCGATGTATTCTTTGGCTTCATCCATCGGAATAGGATAAAAACGACTTAAGTCAACCCCTGGCGGAATGACCTGAATCTTGGACACATCTGCCTGATATAACCACTGTAATTGAGCCAATTCAGCCGGAGTGGCTGCAATGACACGATCCACTTCTTTCAATACCCGATTTTCTCCTTCAATCCGGTAATCTCCTTCGACTTCCTCTTCGGGACGAGCCACACGCTGTTTCATCTTTCCCAATGTGTGGAACATGTGGATAATGGGAACTTGCCAGTGCTTTTTCAGCTCTAACGCAGCAATTCCTGACATCCAGTAATGGCTATGAAGGATGTCATACTGGCAGCCCTTTTGAACAGCGAATTCAACAATCCCAATGACAAACTGATCCAGATAACGATTCAATTCCGCTTTGGGTAAAGGAATTTCCGGGCCGGCAGGGATATGCACCACCCGATTACCAAAACCCAGCTCATGTAAGATATGTGGTACATGTTCATCCTGCGAGCGAGTGAAAACATCGACGTGAATCCCCTCTGCGCCAAGCTGGTGACTCAGGTCGCGAACATAAACATTCATTCCACCCGTGTCCTTTCCGCCTAAGGTCGCTAAAGGACAGGTGTGATAGGACAACATGGCTACCCGCATTGTTTTAACCTCTTGCATTAAGCTCGGCAATTTCTTCTTGCCATTCTAGCACATCCTTTGTATAATCAGGCTTAGAATTACGCCACCGTAGCTCAGCAGGCAGAGCAAGCGTTTCGTAAACGTTAGGTCAAGGGTTCGAATCCCTTCGGTGGCTTTTTTCTTTTTGAATGGTTTTTCATTCAGTATAATCGAGATATGGCTATTCGATTGACTCCGCTTGTAATTGGGATCGCCGGTGGTTCAGGCTCTGGTAAAACAACCGTCGCCAACATGATCATCCAACACGTCGGGGCTGAGAAGATCGCTTATCTCCCCCACGATGCTTACTATAAAGACCTCAGCAATTTACCGGAAGCCCAACGTCACCTGATCAATTTCGATCATCCCAACTCATTAGAGACCTCTTTGCTCATCCAACATGTCATTCAATTAAAAAAGGGGCAGCCGATCGAATTGCCAATCTACGACTTTCGCGTTCATTGTCGCACGAATCAAACACAACGCATTGAACCCAAAGCAGTCATTATTGTTGAAGGCATTCTGATTTTTGTCGAAGCGGAATTGCGCGAACTGTTTGACGTTAAGATCTTTGTGGACACTGATCCAGATATTCGCTTTATCCGGCGTCTGCAAAGGGATATCCTCGAACGAGGTCGATCGACCGAGTCGGTCATTCAACAATACTTATCGACCGTAAGACCGATGCACCTTGAATTCGTTGAGCCATCAAAACGGTATGCAGATGTCATTATTCCAGAAGGGGGGTTGAATACCGTAGCGATTGATATGGTTGTGGCGCGCATCAACGCTCTCCTCCAAGAAGCTAATTATGAATGAATTTGCGCCAAAGCCAATCAAAAACCGAAAAAAGTATTATCTATGGCGAATTCTGGCGTTGATTGCGGTCATTGGACTCAGCATCTTCATCTTCAGCATTCGTGAAGATGCAGCAAAATTAGCCTTTCTAGGATACCCTGGTGTTTTTTTGATAGCCTTTATGGCTTACGCTACAGTAATCTTACCCGCTCCAGCCCTGGCAATTATCTTTACCTTTGGAGGGGTTTTATCTAACCCGCTTGCGGTGGCAATAGCTGCCAGCTTAGGCGCCACTCTCGGTGAAATCAGCGGCTATTTAGCTGGTTTTGGGGGTCAGGTAATGGTTGAGCGGCTGGACATCTATCAAAAATTGACTTTCTGGATGCAAAAGCACGGTTCCATCACCGTTTTTGTGCTTTCAGCTATACCAAATCCATTTTTCGATATTGCCGGCATGGCGGCTGGAGCTTTAAAAATGCCTCTCTCCAGCTTCTTATTCTGGTGTTTTTTAGGTCAGACTACAAAGATGTTGATCTTTTCATATTTAGGTTCGGGGTTCTTTAATCGCTTTATTGACTAGAGAAAATATCTCACCAGAAACTGAGATAAAACCGATATAATGAGGGTAATGGATTCACTGATTGCCTTAGACATTGAGACTACAGGATCGGATACCGAGAAAGATCGCATTATTGAAATTGGCGCCATTCGTTTCACCCCCAGACGAGTCGAAGGTGAATGGCATTCTTTAGTAAATCCAGGAAAGCCAATCCCTCCTTCGATCACGCTACTTACCGGAATTACCGACCAGATGCTGGTCAATGCCCCTTCCATTCAGGAAGTCGCTCAAGATCTGAATCGTTTTATCGGCAACAGCGTGATTGTTGGTCATTCGATCAACTTTGATCTCGCCTTCCTGAACCGGTATGGAATAGCCCGTCACAACCTGACCGTTGATACCTACGAAATCGCCTCGGTCATTCACCCAACCTCCAGCCGGTATAACCTGACTGCATTAGCGCAGCAGTATGGCATTATCGTGCAAGGGAAACATCGGGCTCTCGAGGACGCCCGCACGACACGAGCCTTATATTTGCGTCTTTATGAAGAGTTGCTCCACCTTCCTATCCGTTTGTTAGCAGAAATTGTTCACCTTACCGAAGGTACCGACTGGGGTGGCTTTTTTGCATTCCAAAATGCGTTAAAAGAACGCACCCAGGAAATTATTTCTCCCCAAGCTGCCACAAGCCTCTTCAATGGGCCGCTATTCCGCAATCCGGTGCCGATTCCGCTCTCCTTTCAACCTACCCAAACCCCGATCCCTTTAGATGCCGAAGAAGTTTCTGCACTGCTCGAACATGGCGGAGCACTTGCCCGCTATTTCCCTAGTTTTGAATACCGACCCCAACAGGTTGCGATGACACAGGCAGTTTGCAGAGCGCTATCGCAGGGAAGACATATCTTAATCGAAGCCGGTACCGGTACAGGAAAATCCATGGCATATCTCATCCCCGCTTCTTTATGGTCAATTCAAAATCAGACCAGGGTTATTATATCGACCAACACCATTAATCTACAAGACCAATTGATCAAGAAAGACATACCCGACCTGATCAATGCTATGGGGCTCGATTTGCGAGCTGTGGTGATCAAGGGGCGAAGCAATTACCTCTGCCTGAGACGATTTGAGAATTTTTATCGACGTGGGCCTACAAACGCTGATGAAGCTCGTTTACTCGCCAAAATCCTCGTCTGGCTGCAATTCACTGAAAGCGGAGATCGAGCCGAGATTAATCTAAACAACCCGGCTGAACGTGAAATTTGGGGCTCAATTTCAGCCGAAGATGAGGGATGCACGATGGAAAATTGCTATCAACGCACCGGAGGACGATGCCCCTTTTATCGCATCCGCCAAGCCGCTCAAAGCGCCCATCTACTCATTGTTAACCATGCCTTATTGCTCTCCGATATCGCCAGCGGTAGTCGTGTTCTCCCCGAATACGATTACCTGATCGTAGATGAAGCCCATCATCTGGAAGATGCCACAACCAATGCTTTAAGTTTATCTCTGAATCGCAGCGATATCGAACGCTTGATTCGCGAACTGGGCAACACTCGCGGCGGTATGCTTCACCGCATCGCTCAGGCGCTATCAAAAATTCTCCAACCTACCCACTTAGCTAATCTTCAGGTTCTAATTGAGAGGGCTATGGATTTATCTTTCCGTCTGGAAGAACTCAACCGACAATTCTTTAGTGCTATCGACGAGTTTTTTTATGATTTGCGCGAAGGGAGGGAAATCGGGATGTATGCCCACCAGGAACGCATTGTACAGGCACACCGTTCGCAACCTGGCTGGTACAGTATCGAAGCAGCCTGGGATGAAACCGAATCGGTCTTCAACTCCCTGATGGAAGTCCTTCGTTCTCTTTTGACGGTTCTATCTGAAAATATCGAAAATATCCTGGATATGGATGAAGATCTATACACGGATTTGAGTAATCTTGCCCGTCGCTATCAAGAAGTCTTAGACAATCTGCATAGCTTCGTGTTTAAGCCCGAACCTGATAAAATCTATTGGATTGAAATTAAGAATAATTACGGCAACATCTCTCTGCACACCGCTCCTTTAGAAATCGGCTCATTGATGAAAAAGCACATCTGGAATGAAAAAACGGCGGTAGTATTGACATCTGCAACCCTAACGACAGCGGGAGAGTTTCAATACATCCGCAGTCGACTACAAGCCGATGATGTTGAGGAGTACCAGGTGGGTTCACCTTTCGATTATGAAACCTCTACTCTTTTATATATTGCTAGCGATATTCCGGAACCAAATGACCGCTTTGCCTACCAGAAAGCGCTCGAGACGGCCATTATTCAAACCACTCTTGCGGCTGGTGGACGAACTTTAGTATTGTTTACATCGTACGACCAATTACGGCGCACTTCACAGGCCATTGCGCGGGTATTGACGAAAAACGACATCATCATTTACGAACAAGGCGAAGGGGCATCTCCTCACGCCTTGCTGGATAGCTTTCGCTCAACCGAACGGTCTGTTCTACTTGGGACACGCGCCTTTTGGGAGGGGGTTGATGTGCCTGGTGAAGCATTGTCTGTACTGATGATCACCAAATTACCCTTTGATGTCCCCTCTGACCCAATTATCGCCGCCAGAGCTGAAACTTTTGAAGACCCCTTTAATCAATACACAATCCCCGAAGCGATACTCAAGTTCCGCCAAGGGTTTGGCAGGCTGATTCGCACCAAACAGGATCGCGGTGTTGTGGTGATCTTAGACCGCCGCATCCAAAGCAAACGATATGGGAAAATATTTATCGAGTCACTCCCAACCTGTACTACTCAAATGAGCACCCTCGCCAATCTACCTCGTGCGGTGCAACGTTGGTTAAATTTATAAGGAGCTATTTCCGTTCAGAGCATTGTTTTCAAGCTTGGGTTGGGATTTCTCAATCAGTTCTTGTTTTAAGTTCCAGAGTTTTTGGGTCAATGAAACGTGGTAAATATGGGGATACATCAGACGCCTTACGCCTGGATCAAGTCTCTCAACATCTTTCTCTCGCTTGGCTCGAATTTCTTCCAGAGCAGGTAATGTCGTTACCAATTTGCCATCTTCGAGAACGGTTTCTAACAATGGCTCAATCTCCGAAATTTCATCCCGGTGCAGGGAACGGTATTTAGTGTGATCGGTGGGATGACGTAGGGTAAGGGATGGCTTTTGGCGAGGGTCTTCATCGGATAAAGAAATGAGATCGGCGGTTGCTTTTCCCCGTTGATCATAAATTCGCCAGACCTTCTTATTGCCCGGGTTGGGAGTCTTTTCCAGTGACTCGCTGATCTTTATGGCTGGTTTCCATTCATTTTGGTCATAGACTGCGACCAGTTTATAGACTCCGCCCAGAGCTGGCTCTCCCCAAGAGGTTATCAGTCGCGTTCCCACCCCATAAACCAGGCGATGAATTAAACGGTCGGCATCCACTCCATAGCGCGGCGCTTCTGCAATTATTTGAGTGATAATTTGCCAGATGACCATCTCATCTAAATTATTCGAGAGGACAATCGAAACATCTTCGAAACCAGCTTCATCCAACATCTTGGCAGCTTGAATACTGAGAAAGGCTAAGTCCCCAGAATCGAGACGAATGCCCAAAGGTTTATGCCCCTTACGGCGTAATTCTTCAAAGACTTTGATTGCGTTCGGAATGCCGCTTTCGAGGGTATCAATGGTGTCCACTAATAACAGACAATCATCCGGATAGACATCTGCATAGGCTTGAAAGGCGTCTAATTCGCTCATCCCCAAGGCGATAAATAGCTGCACCATGCTATGGGCATGGGTACCTTTCGGAGGCAATCCCAAGAGCGCCGAGACCCCCACATTTGATGTAAACATAGCCCCACCAATCAAAGCTGCGCGAGCGCCAGCATTTGCGCCAACATGTTGTCCTCTGCGCAATCCAAACTCCAGAACCACCTGACCGCGCCCGATTTCATGAATGCGCGCCGCCTTGGTCGCAATCAGAATTTGATAATTCAAATGGTTCAAAAGGGATGTCTCCAGGATCTGTGCCATCGCTAAAGGCCCTTGAACCACCGTAATGGGAACATTGGGGTGAACCACCCTCCCCTCAGGAATCGCATACAGGGTGATACCCTCAAAGTTCCCATAGCGATATAACCAATCCAGGAAATCCGCTTCAAATAGCGGCTTTCCGCTACGGGTGCGTTGGGTTTTGAGATAATTGATTTCAGTAACACCAAATCGAGATTGGAACATCCAATTAAGCAGCCATTCCAAGCCAGCATTCACGCAATATCCTGCTTTATGAGTGCCATAATCGGGGTAGTTACGAAAATAGTGATCGAACTGGACTCGTTTTTCGTGATACCCCATACGGAAATAAAGCTGAGCCATGGTTAACTGGTATTGATCGGTAAAAAGAATACCCTCCGCCAGCGCTTTTTCTGCCAGATTCATCTCCCAAACTCCGCTGAAAAGTGTTATATTCTTATTCTACCGCGAATCCTATTGAACAATTCCTTGACCAACGATCACGCCGATGAGTCAATACCTCGAATCTTATAACGCTGCCATCAATGAGTTTCACCGTGCCCGCAATCAGGCGCAATTGAGGGTGTTGTTAGCCCGGCTAAAAGGTGAACCAACCGATTTGCTCGATTTCGAGGATGTACGAAAACGACTCAGAGCCCAGGGAATGATCGAAAGAGGGATCAAACAAATACCACTTGACTCAATCGTCGGAAGTCTTGGACGCTATCACGATTTCACCCGCGATTTTTTACCCAAACAGGATCACATCAAAGACCGCTGGGCGCGCGTACGTTTAGCATTCACCGGGTTGAATGGTATTCCCCCCATTGAAGTCTATCAAATTGGTGAGGTGTATTTTGTTAAGGATGGCAACCACAGGGTTTCGGTTGCCCGCCAGTTAGGTGCAACTCATATTCAGGCTTATGTCACCGAGGTAAAGACACGCATTCCTCTCACTCCAGACATCAATCCAGAGACTTTGATTATCAAGGAAGAATACATTGAATTCTTAGAGAAAACTCGCCTGGATTTACGCTATCCTGAGCTCGACTTGAGCGTATCTATCCCGGGACAGTATCGCATTTTATTGGAACACATCGAAGTTCATCGCTATTTTATGGGCATTGAACAAAAAAGAGATATTACTCTGGAAGAAGCCGCTGCCGATTGGTATGAAAGCTATTATCTCCCCGTTGTCAAGCGCATTATCGAGCTGGGAATTTTACGCAGCTACCCTAACCGAACGCCGACCGACCTTTATCTCTTCTTGGCAGAACATCGCGCTGAGCTTGAAAAGCGCCTGGGATGGGAATTGCGAACCGAAAAGGCGATTCTGGCATTAATGGATCGAGCGCAAAGCAAATTTACCAATCGTCTTCAGGTTTTGTTGGACCGATTAGAAAACCGAATCTTGGGAGGAAAGTTTTCTGGAGGTCCGCCTCCTGGAGAGTGGCGATACAGAACAGTTGCGGTCACAAGTCCTACGGCCTTGATACAAGACATTCTAGTTCCCATCGACGGCTCTGAAGGAGGATGGTTGGCTGTTCAACAGGCAAGAATAGTAGCAGAACGCGAGAACGCCTCATTGCGAGCTATCCATGTACTAGAATATCACCTAGCTGAACGGGAGACCATCTACCTTCAAGAAGCCTTTGAAAATTTATTGAAAGATTCTACTATCCCTCACGATCTGGTTATCGTAAAAGGCAACATAGCTGATACAATTTGTGATCGATCTCGATTCATCGATCTTGTCGTGATGAATGTTCGTTACCCTCCTGGACCTTTACCACTGAATCGGCTGGTCTCCGGTTTTCGGGAATTGGTCCAGCGTTGTCCCCGCCCACTCCTGGCAACCCCTCAGGTTGTGTCCCCTCTCAAAAAAGGGTTGCTTGCCTTTGATGGCAGTCCCAAAGCTCAGGAAGCGCTTTATCTGTCGGTCTATTTAGCCCAAAAATGGTCTATTTCATTGACAGTTCTAAGTGTTGACGAAAAATCCTCCCAAGCTCAAAAACACCTGAACATTGCCCGTAAGCATCTGAGCTATCGGAAAATTACCGCCGAGTATGTGCATCGCTGCGAAGCTGTAAGCGAGGCAATTTTATCGACGGCCTCACAATTTGCGTGTGACTTCATTATCGTTGGTGGATATGGTTACGCTCCACTTGTCCAAGTTCTGCGTGGGAGCGTTGTTGACGAGCTATTGCGCCAGACTTCAATACCCTTGCTGATTTGTCGCTAAGGCAGACAGATTTCTTTATATCCATAACAATTGACTACCTGGGTATATCCTAAACCACTGACCTGACGTTGATCTCTACCATAAAGATGAATATGACCATGCAAATGATAGGCTGGTTGAAAGACTTCGTCAAGCCAGCGAAAGGCGCGAATACCTTGATGCGCATAATCTGCCTGGTCGTGAATGCCAAAGGGAGGCGCATGGGTGACAAACACGTCTAAATATCTGCCATAGCGCAATTTGTTAAAGAAAAGAGCTGGCAATAGGCGAAAGACATGCAACCACATTTCGCTTTGAGAGTACATGAATGGGCCATCTTTATAGCGAATGCTGCCTTCGACACCGGCTAGCAGCAGTCCTGAATGATTAACCGATCGGAGATGGAGATCGACTCCCCCCACCGGCGCCGGTGGAGGTTTAAATGGATGTTCTGCCGCTAAGTCATGATTACCACGAATGAAATACAAGGATGCATTCAACAAACTTGTTAAGTATTCGGGATAGTAGTAAGGAAGGTCACCACAACTAATGACTAAATCAATCTTGGAAAATCGCGCCGAAACCTGAGGGGAATATAGCGCATCGATAACCGTATCACTTACCGCAAGAATTTTCATTGCGATCAGGAAAGGTTAATCCCGTTTATCCAGGCGAGTCCGTTGCCAGTTGCTCAATCTTAACAAGGCCATGGCTTAGAATACTCTCAATTTCAAAAGCTGTCCTTTGATAATCTTCATAGGTTCCACCGCCGGGATCATCAATTTCATGGTCTTTCCCGATCATCTCACTGAGGAGGTAAATTTTTGCTGCAAAATCGGGATATTGGGTTTGCAAAATGTGTTTGTGACGCCGCTCCATCACCAAAATTAAGGCAAACTGCTCCATAAGATAAAGATTGATCTGACGAGCCTTATGAAAAGAAAGATCAATGCCCTTCTCGGATAAAATCTGAAGGGTCTTTTGACTGGCAGGCGTACCTTCCATCGCTGCAACCCCAGCCGATTCGATACGCCAACCATCGTGTTTCTCACCCAATTGAGCCAGGAGTAATCCCTGCGCCATTGGTGAGCGACATATATTTCCCGTACAAACAAATAAAACCGATTTCATTTTACCGCTTCATTTCTTCTAAAACCTGAGCCAGATTTTCGCAAACAAATTGAACTTCCTCAGCTTTCATCGGCGCAGAAAAGGGCAAAGCCAAAATCGAACGGCCGGCTGCCTCTGCAATCGGAAAATCACCCTCTTTATAGCCAAATCGTTCGCGATAGAAGGGTTGTAGGTGAATGGGGGTGAAATAGGGACGAGCTGGGATACCCCGTTGGGCTAATTTTTCTATGACGACATTTCGATCGATGGTCTCATCGAAACGCACCGGATAAACAAACCAGCTCATGCGCGTCGTGGTTGGCACGATTGTCAAAGGGGAGACCCCAGGAATTTTCTCCAAATGTTTTTTATACTCTGCTGCAACTTCTTCGCGCTTGCGCAATAAAGTATCCAGGCGACGCATTTGCACGACGCCAACAGCAGCATTCATCTCAGAAATGCGATAGTTATATCCCAAACGCGAGTGATTAAGCCACCCGTCAAAGACATCCCGCCCCTGATTGCGAAGGCTACGGAACAGGTCTGCCCATTTCTCATCATTGGTAACCAAAACTGCGCCTTCTCCGGTGGTGATTTGTTTATTGGGGTAGAAAGCAAAAGCGCCAGCTTTGCCCAGAGCGCCCACCCGCCTGCCTTTGTACTCAGCTCCAATTGCCTCACAGGCATCTTCGATGACAATCAGGCCATACCGTTCAGCAATTTCCAGAATGGGGTCCATGTCAGCCGGCTGGCCAAAAATATGGACGGGCAAAATGGCTTTGGTGCGCGGCGTAATGGCCGCCTCAATCCGGTTTGGGTCAATATTCAGACTAACCGGATCAATGTCCACAAAGACCGGCTTTGCACCTTCATAAAGCGCCACATTAGCGGTTGCAACGAAACTAAAGGGGGACGTGATCACCTCGTCCTGCGCGCCAATGCCCCCAGCCACAATGCACAAATGCAAAGCAGCCGTGCCATTTATAACCGCCACGGCGTGTTCCGCATGGGCAACGGCTGCAGCATATTTCTCAAAAGCCATCGTTTGCGAACCGATCGAGAGGTTGCGTGACTGCATTACCCGAACTACTGCCTCGATTTCTTCCCCGGTAATATCCGGCAATGCCATGGGAACTTTCAGGTAGGTCGAGAGTTGCTCCTCTTCTAACTTGAGAAAACTGCTCAACGAAGGCATGGTTGAATAGGGCAATTGAGCTTCATGACACAAACTCTTGATATTTTGAATCGTTTGTTGTGGCGCACTGGGGATAGCAATAATCACCGCTTCAGCCTGACGTTTGGCTGCAATTTTGGGCAGATTGATGATCGGGCCTTCAACCGGAAGGCCAAAAACCCGTTGGCCAATTTTAAGCGGGTCATCATCCACAAACCCAATGGTTCTCAATCCTAATTGAGGGTTGGACTGAATTTCACGGTACATTTGTACGCCAGCGTTGCCTGCCCCAACGATCAGGACTTTGCGGGCTGGGTCGAGCTTCACTCGCCGCCACAAAATATCTCCGGGATAACGCTCCAGTTGATGAATTACTACTCTAACCCCTCCTAACAGAATCAGACTCAGAGCAAACTCGATTCCCAATACCGAACGAGGCAGCGTGTACACATAGCGAGGGTACAGAGAAAAGGCAACGATTGAAATCAGGATCGAGCCGACCAGCACTGCCAGAGCAAGATGAAAAAAGTCACGGGTGGTAGCGTAGCGCCAGACACGCCGGTAGATGCCCCCCAGCGCAAAGGCCATCGGTCGAATAATCATCCCAGCCAGAATAACGGGCAGTAAGGCGCGCAAGAAATAATCAATGGCGTTGAATTCAAAGCGCAACATCAGGGCAAGCAAAAAGGAGACTAACGTCATCAGTCCATCGACAATCAGTAGAAAAACAGTACGACGCATAAAACTTTACTTCCTTACTACGGAAAACAATTTCTTTCTGCGTGCTTATTCTTTCACCATCAGAAAGGTTTGCATAAAAAAAGTCCGCTTCATGACCTGGACAAGATTATATCTCAAAGTATTCGAAAATATGGAAAGCGTCCCATGTTTCACAGCCAGCTCTTTAGAAATCGGGCATCCGGCCGATGAAATTGGTCGTGTGGTATCGGGAGGCATGAAGGGAATACTCACACGTTAATAAAAAGTGGCAGGCGGATCAAAATCGCCTGCCACGCTGTTTTGGCCGAGTGTCCTTGTTATTAATTTCCAGACGAGATGTTGCTCCTAAAGATTAACGGGAGGAAGAGGTAAAAATCAAATTGCGATGGGCGGGAGGTCGAGGTGGGTATCATGGTCATCGTCGGACGTTCGGTGCGGGTGGGAGTTAGCGTTCGAGTAGGAGTAAGCGTCCGCGTTGGCGTCTCGGTGCGGGTTGGAGTCGCTGTGCGTGTCGGTGTCTCGGTGCGAGTCGGAGTCGCCGTGCGCGTAGCGGTAGGGGTGCGGGTGGCGGTGGGAGTTTGAGTAGCGGTTGGAGTGACCGTCAGTGTTGCAGTGGGAAAGAAACCTAAAGCCATTTTCAGCACGAAAGCTTCACCAGCACCTCCAAAAGCGCGGTCAACCGCGGTAGTGGTCAGGGGAAAATGCTCTGACTCGGTA
>Ga0308403_1000001_pt1 | contig 100857 bp, 93 predicted proteins | sample HotsprSampleOSM3_FD_203470 | JGI IMG/M metagenome (GOLD analysis project Ga0308403, IMG submission 203470) | Hot spring phototrophic mat microbial communities from Octopus Spring, Yellowstone National Park, Wyoming, United States - 20060914_OS-M3 ... | reverse complement strand
GTGATCTGGCACAAGCGCCATTTATCGACGAACTCCGCCTTTCGCATCTCGATGTCTTTGCGATGTTTGCCAAGAATGCCTTTACTGTCCACCATGTAGCACCGTGCCGGGTTCGCCCCCCAACCAAAAATCAACCGCGAGCAAGCCACATTCGATGCTCCGCTGCCAATGAAAGCGATGCTCACCTCGCTAATCTTCTTCCCAACCACTTTCAAGGCGTTGATCAGACCCGCTAACGTGACCGTTGCTGTACCTTGTTGATCGTCATGCCAGATGGGAATCTCGGCCTTTTCGCGCAAAGTATCCAGAATGCGGAAGCATTTCGGTTGAGCGATATCCTCCAGATTTACCCCACCCCAACCTGGTTGTAACATCAATACCGTATTGATAATGGCTTCCGGGTCTTTCGTGTCGATCATAATAGGAACGCCATCCACTCCCCCCAGATATTTATACAGTAAGGCTTTGCCTTCCATGACCGGCAGGCCGGCTTTTGGACCAATATCCCCTAAGCCCAGGACGCGCGTCCCATCGCTGACAACCGCCACTGTATTCCATTTATTGGTGTGCTCATACACCAGCTCCGGATTTTCGGCGATGGCGCGACAGGATGCAGCCACGCCAGGGGTGTACCAGATTGCAAAATCATCAAAGGAGCGCACACAGCACTTCAGGGTGGTTTCGATCTTGCCGCGGTAAAAGGGATGCAAAATCATTGCGTCTGCAGAGGGCTTTTTGGCTTTTGCCAGTAACGCCTCCACACTCATTTCTTGCGTTTGATTTGCCATAATTTGCCTCCTATGAAATTAAATCGAAAGTGCTCGAAAAGGATTTGCTTGAAACGTGGTGATCGAGAAACACAACAACCACAGAGAAAGCCCGGTGATCATCCAAACCTTTAAGGGAAACCCACCCATGCGTTTGTATACTACCACTCGAGCGGCTTCTAATGACTCTGCTGCAGGTTGCTAAAAATTATTGTACAGCGGTTTTGAACCAAAGGGATTAGATAAACATCATCTAACCCTGAGACGTTTATCCTGAACCACACGAATGATGTTCTATGCGCGGTATGACTCCTTTCCTCCGATCTATTCCTTGGATCACAGGTAGCTTCCCGCTCCCACCGGTTGTGTTGATAATTGAGGTCCAGACCGTCAATAAATAAGCCACAAATGAACGAGTGACAACGCTATTCGTGCATTGGCGAGATATTCGCCGACAGTATGCCCCGTCAAACCAAGCTTCCAGTAGATCATTCTGAAATCCTTCAATGAAATGTTAATGTCCTTAATCCTCGCTTGATAGGTTTACAGTTTATTAACCTAACAGAATTGTCAATATCAAGTCGGGAAAACAGGATTAGAATTGGTGTGGGACGCATGTCAACTAGATGGGAGGAGCGCCATTGGACAGCAAGACCATTCCTAACCCTCAGCCAAACCTTCCCCGTCATGTGTTCAGCCAACACTCGGCAGCCGTTATTCTGTTAGATGGAGAGGGGAAAATTCAAAACCTGAACGCAGCCGCCGAGCGCCTTCTTAACCTCCCAAAAGCTTCCGCTTTAAACCAAAGCATTGACCAAGTCCTTAAAATCCACCCACAGGACAATTCCAATCAGTGCTTGCTTTTCCCCATTCAGCCCATTCTGCATCAAGGTCTCTCAATCGAACAACAAAACCATGCTGTTCTGATTGATGGACAAGGGAGACGCGTGCGGGTTGAGTGTTCACTTTTGCCCTTTATGAACCGTAATGGGCAAGGGATGGTCATGATTCTTCAAGAGGTATCTCCATCTTTGCCATCCGAACCATCGCTCTTCTTCACCAAAGAGAGTCTCCACGCTTTAATAAGCAATATTCAACATGGCATCGCCGTCTGCCGGTGGATCCGAGATGAACATGGAACTCCGATAGATTTTTCTGTATTACAAATCAACCCTCGATTTGCAGAGATGTTCGCATGTAGCCCTGCAGACTTCCTAAACTATCCAGGCGCAGAAGTATTTGCAGAGCAAGCCAACAGCTTCCGTGAACAATTTTTAAAACTTCAGCAGGGCGAAGCGACCGTGCAGTTCGAAACCTACCTTTCAGCAACCAGGCGTTACCTTCAAGGCACTGCCTTTCCCATCGACAGCGAGCACTTCTTTGCCGTCTTTCACGATGCAACCTCCTTCAAGATGGCAGAGAAAGCTCTCGCCCGAGGCGTACAAATCTTTCAAAAATTCATTCACACCGTTCAGGATGCGATCATCATTGTTGATTTACATGGCAGAATTCAGCTTTGGAATCAAGCAGCCGAACGCATTTTTGGGTACACCCGCGACGAAGCCCTGGGAAAAGTTGTGGACAACCTGATCATTCCTCCTGAAAAACAGCCCTGGGTCAATCAAGAGTGGAAGAGATTTATCGAAAGCGCAAAAGCCGGGGGAGAAGGGATAACATTTGAGTTTGAATGCCTGACCAAATCCGGGCAACGCGTGCCCATCGAAGTCTCCATCTCGATTTCCAGCATCGAGAACGAATGGATGGCAATTGCGGTAGCGCGGGATATTCAAACCTGCAAGCAGTCCGAGCAGGCACTTGAGCGGCGGGATGCTATTCTAAGCGCCGTAGGCTTTGCTGCTGAACGTTTGCTCCAGGCCGCTCACTGGCAAGACGTGATTGAAGACATCCTGGGAACCCTTGGAACCGCCACCGGAGTCGACCGTGTTTATCTTTTCCAAAGTGAGTCAATGCCAGAAGAGGAGGAAGTATATATTAAACAACTCCATGAGTGGACAGCTCCAGGCATTGCGCCTCAAATCGATAACCCTAGTCTTCAACGTCTCCCCTTGCGGCGCAGTGGCTACGAGCGATGGATCGAGAATCTAAGCGAGGGGAAAGCCCTCTATGGCTTGATTGCAGAGTTTCCGACCTCAGAACAAGACCTTTTACGGGCTCAAGATATTCTCTCTTTAGCCGTCGTGCCTATCTTTTGTGAAAATCGTTGGTGGGGGCTTATTGGTTTTGACGATTGCCATGCTAACCACCCGTGGAGCCAGACGGAAATTGAAGCTTTGCGGGCTGCAGCCAATATCCTCGGCACAGCCATTCACCGACAGGCAATGAATTCGCAAATTCAACTGAGCGAGAAAAAATATCAAAGTCTGGTCGAAGCATTGCCAGTAGTGGTTTACACAGCTTATACAACTGCTCAAGGCGCTTTGAAGGCGGATTACATTACCCAAAACATAGAAGCATTGTGTGGCTATACGCCCTACGAAATCACTAACGATCCATACCTGTGGATCGAGCGCATTCATCCCGATGATCGGGAACAAGCCATTGCCATTTATCGCCAGCATATCCTTGCCCAAACCGCCTGGGATCAAGAGTATCGCATCATCCGCAAGAACGGTGAGATCATCTGGGTGAGGGAACAGGCAATCCCGACCTTTGATCCTGTTTCCAACACCTTAAGGGCGCAAGGAATTATTCAAGACATCAGCCTACTGAAGCGACGCCAGCGCGAACAACAAACCATCCAACTGGTACATCAAGCTCTGCAAGGCGACGACACTCTGGAGACGCTGCTAGAACGGCTACTTGCCGCAGTGATCCACGCTATCCCAAATGGCGAAAAAGGTAGCATTTTGCTAAAGAACCAAGAAGACAAATTAGCCTTTGGGGCATTGCACGGTTATCAAGACCCTCGAATTTGGGATATCAGATTTCCCCTCGATTCAGGGTATGCGGCGAAATCCTTCAAGTTACGTCAGCCCCTCATCATCTCAGATGCGCGCCAGGATGAGTCGATTCGCTTCGAGGGAGAAATCGAAGAAATGGCTCAGGTACAAAGTGCCATTGCGGCTCCGCTTATGCTTCACGATCAAGCCATTGGGGTGATCACGGTGGATAACTGTACGCGCAAAAACGCCTTTAGCGCCGAAGATCTGAACTTTCTCAGCCAGATTGCCGGGACGGCTGCGCTGGTGGTTGAAAACATTCGCCTGCTGGATGAAACCCGCCGCCGGGTGCGGGAGCTGGAACTAATTGCCGACCTGAGCAATTCTCTACGCGTCGCCAGTGATCATCCGGAGATGGTCAGGGCAATCCTGATGCACCTGCAAAATGGGCTTAAGATGGACACGGTAGCTTTGCGCCTGTTTGATCCGCAGACCAAAAAACCAATTTACGAAATCGTTCACGGTGTTTATGGGGGAATGGCAGAGTTTCTTGAGGCCTTCGGAAGCCAGTTTATTGAAACATTACGAGAGAAACAATCTGTTTTATGTATCCATAAAGAAAACATTTCCGTCAATGACCGATGTTCTTGCCGATCACTGGTAGCTGTACCCTTAATTGCCCAAGAGCACAAGCTGGGTGAGCTTTTTGCCTGTCGGCGCAACAAACTCTCCGATCAGGAGATTCACCTGTTAGAGGCTGTTGCCGATATTGCTGCTAATGCCTTCTACCGTGCCACTTTACACCTGCAAACCGAGAAACAATTGCGCCATCTAACATCTCTCTACACGATTGATCAGGCGATTAGCAAACGACACGGTCTGGAAGCTATTTTGCAAATCATCGTTCAAGAGGCGCGTTCGCAACTGGATGTTGATGCCCTAGCGATTCATCTCTACGATCCACATGCCCAACAACTAACCTTTGTGGCTGGGGATGGGTTCCGCACCGAATTCATTAAGGACACGAGCCTCAAAATGGGCAAAGGGGTAATCGGCAAGGCTGCAAAAGCAAAAGTCAGCATTTACATTCCCAACGTTTATCAAGCAACCACTCCGCTGATCAATACCCAACTGTTTCGAGAGGAGAAATTTATCGCTCATCATGTCAGCCCGTTGCTGATCCAGGATCAACTCAAAGGAGTGATAGAAGTCTTTCATCGCAAGGAGTTTAACCCACCCCAAGAATGGAAATCCCTGTTTGAAGCTTTTGCCGGCCAGGCTGCCATCGCTATCGACAACGCCCAATTGTTTGAAGGTATTCAACACACCAATTTACAACTCTCAATTGCCTATGATGCCACCCTGGAAGGTTGGGCAAAGGCGTTGGAACTGCGCGATCGCGAGACATTGGGTCACTCTAACCGCGTCACCGAACTCACCTTGCACATTGCCGCTGAAATGGGCATACCCAACGAACAACTGATCCATATCTGGCGCGGTGTGCGTTTACATGATATTGGCAAGATGGGCATCCCGGATTCGATTTTGCTAAAACCCGGCCCATTGACTGATATAGAATGGGAGATCATGCGTCGCCACCCCCAATATGCGTATGAATTGCTTGCGCCGATCGAATATCTCCGCCCAGCCCTGGAGATCCCCTACTATCACCATGAACGTTGGGATGGCAGCGGCTATCCGCGCGGCTTGAAGGGGGAGGAAATTCCCCTGGCAGCCCGCATTTTTGCCGTGGTCGATGCGTGGGATGCCTTGACCAGCGACCGTCCTTATCGCTCGGCTTGGGAGCAGAAAAAAGCGTTAGAATATATCCTGGAACAGCGCGGCAAGCAATTTGACCCGGCTGTGGTGGATATATTTCTGCGCATTATCCAGGATCAAATTGACAAGGACGAGGATGAACCATCACACCCTAATCTCACCCCATGAGCTCGCCAACCATTTGGCCGATCCCGGTTGGGTTATCCTCGATTGTCGCTTTACTCTTGGCAATCCAGAGCGAGGCTGTCGAGATTACCACGCGGCTCACATTCCCGGTGCAGTCTATGTGCATTTAGAAGAGGAGTTGTGCGCGCCGGTGATCCCAGGCAAAACCGGGCGACATCCTTTGCTTCCCCTACAGGAGACCGTCGAATTGTTTTCTCGTTTAGGAATCGACCAGAATATCCAGGTCGTCGCTTATGACGACTGGACTCCCATCAGTGGTGCAGTCGCGGCGCGCCTCTGGTGGATGTTGCGCTGGTTGGGCCATGAGCGAGTCGCCGTGTTAGACGGTGGCTGGAAAGCATGGCTGGCGGCTGATCTGCCAACGGTAAGTGGCAATGAAACCCGCCCACCCCGGCAGTTCGTTCCCAGGCTGCATCTGGAAATCTACGCCAGTGTGGCGGATGTCAAGGCGGCCTTGCTATACCCTGGCTGGAAAGTCTTCGACTCTCGTACCGCCGATCGCTATCGGGGCGAAAACGAAACCATTGACCCGGTTGCCGGGCATATTCCTGGCGCAATCAATGCCCCGTATGTGGAAAATGGCACGCCTCAAGGCACATTTCGTTCGCCAGAAGAGTTACGTCAACGCTTCATCCAATTGCTGGGTGAAACCCCTGCTCAAAAGGCAATTTTCTACTGTGGGTCAGGTGTAACCGCAGCGGTCAACGTACTGGCTCTCAAACACGCCGGCTTGGGGGACGCTCGCCTGTATGTTGGTTCGTGGAGTGAATGGATAACCGACCCTGAGAATCCGGTCACTTGTTAAGGCAATAGCCAGTTCGATATCTGCCGGTGGAAACGCCCTTTTCTGATGAACAGGGTGTTTCTAACAGATTTTTGACATCTTTTCTTCCACTCGTGGGTTATAATCCTTAGCTTGAATAAGCCTGGAAAGGTAACCTGTCACACATTTCAGGCGCACCCTATCGAATTTCCAATCCTGAACTTCGCTTGAAGTTCATCATCGGAGCAATTGTAATGGAAAAACAACACTATCTGGATTTATATCACCAAATGGTCTTGATCCGGCTGGTGGAAGAAGCAGCCGCACAGCTTTATCAACAGGGGAAAATTGGGGGCTTTCTCCACCTCTACATTGGGCAAGAAGCCGTTAGCACAGGAATTGTATCTGCACGTCAGCCGCAAGACCGCGTCATCACCGCCTACCGCGATCACGGCGTGGCAATAAACGTTGGCATCCCCGCCAAACAAGTCTTAGCAGAGTTGCTCGGCAAAGCCACCGGCATCTCCAAAGGCAAAGGCGGTTCCATGCATTTAGCTGATGTACAGCGCAACTTCTGGGGCGGTCATGCCATTGTGGGAGCGCACTTACCCATCGCGGCTGGTTTGGCGCTTGGCGACCAGTACCAGGGCAACGATGCAGTCACCATCTGTATGTTTGGCGATGGCGCCACCAACATCGGCTTTTTCCATGAAGCGTTGAACCTATCCAAAGTATGGAATCTACCGGTTCTATGGGTATGCGAGAACAATCAATATGGCATGGGCACTGCGGTTGAACGCGCCTCTGCCGTGAGCGAAATCCGCCAGAAAGCCGAGGGGTATGACATGACCAACAGCCGCGTGGATGGCATGGACGTGATTGCCGTGCGCGAAGCGACCCTCGCCGTGCTAGAACAGATCCGCAGCGGCGAAGGACCGCACCTCATGGAAGTGGTAACCTATCGCTACCGTGGTCACTCCATGGGCGATCCAGAACGATACCGCCCACTCGAAGAGGTCAAACGTTGGCAGGAAAGTGACCCGATTGGGATTTATCGCCGCTATTTAGAGAGCCAATCCATCGCCACCGCTCAAGAGTTGGACACAATCGATCAACGCGTGGAGGAAGAGGTTGCAGAGGCAGTGCGTTTCGCCGAAGAAAGCCCTGAACCACCCCCCGAAGCCTTGTTTGAAGACATCTACGCAGAGTGAGGGTTCTATGGCACGTATAACTTATCGAGAAGCGATATCGAAGGCCCTATGGGAAGAGATGGAACGCGATCCATCGGTTTTTATTTTAGGGGAAGAGGTTGGCGTTTGGGGAGGAACGTACGCAGTAACCAAAGGGTTCTACGACCACTTTGGACCGAAACGAGTCATGGATACTCCCATTGCCGAAGCGACCATTGTCGGCGCAGCCATTGGAGCTGCCTTGACCGGTTTACGCCCGGTGGCAGAGTTGATGACGATCAACTTCGCTTTTGCCGCAATGGATCACATTGTCAATCAGGCTGCCAAATTGCGGTATATGTTTGGCGGACAGTTTACACTTCCTCTGGTTATTCGGACGGTTAGCGGTGGCGGCCGTCAGTTGGGAGCCACCCACTCCCAAACCCCAGATGCCATTTTTGCCCATTTCCCTGGCTTAAAGGTCGTTGCTCCCGGCACTCCTCAGGATGCAAAAGGATTGCTCAAAGCGGCCATCCGCTCTAACGACCCCATCTTGTTCATCGAACATGCCACCCTCTATCAAACACGCGGCGAAGTGCCGGATGAAGATTATACGATCCCGATTGGGAAATCAATAATTCAACGCCCAGGTCGCGATGTGACCATCGTTACCTATAGTAAGATGCTGGAAGTATCCTTGAAGGCGGCTGAGCAACTTTCCAAAGAAGGGATTGAAGCCGAGATTGTAGATTTGCGTAGCTTGCGTCCACTGGATATGGAGCCAGTGTTGCAATCTTTTCGAAAGACCAATCGCGCCGTGATCGTTGAAGAAGGCTGGCGATCCTACGGAGTAGGGTCAGAAGTGGCTGCTAGAATTTACGAAGAAGCCTTTGATTATGTCGATGCTCCAATCCAGCGGATTGCCCAAAAAGAAACGCCCTTACCGTATAATCGTAACCTAGAACAAATGGCGCTCCCACAGGTTGAAGATGTTGTGCGCGCAGTTAAGGAGGTGCTGTAATGGCTGAAATCGTCATCATGCCTAAACTGGGCTTTGATATGGCAGAAGGCACGTTGGTACGTTGGGTCATCTCAGAGGGGGAAGAGGTCAAAAAGGGAGCCGTTTTGGCAGAAATTGAAACCGACAAAGCCACCGTTGAGGTGGAAGCAAACACAAGCGGCACGCTGCTGCGTCACCTGGTTGAACAGGGCAGCGTCGTACCGGTTAACACGCCGATCGCCGTCATCGGTCAACCAGGAGAGGAAATCCCCCGGTTTGACGGTCAAGAGGACTCTGCAAGCCAACTCGCCCCAGAACGCAAAGAAGCACCATCGACAGAAGCTTCATTACCTGAAACTCATGAGGGCACCTTGCCCGGAGGTGTGCGCGCCACACCGCTTGCCCGCCGTCTGGCGCAGGAGAGCGGCATCGACATCCGCAACATACCTGGATCGGGTCCCTTAGGACGCATCCGCAAAGAGGATGTGGAAGCCTACTTAGAAGAACAAGCGCGAAAACCTGTTGAAGCGACCTCGCTTCCCACCCCGACAATCTTGCCTGTATCCCTTCCTGTGCCTACCATTACTCCCGGTGAAGAGAAACGAATCCCCCTGACCAAACTGCGTGCCATCATCGGCAAACGTATGACTCAATCTACTCAAACAGCACCGCATTTCTTTGTCACTCACGAAGTGGATGTTGCGGGGTTACTCGAACTACGTCAAGAAGTAAATCAACTTCTTCCTGATGGAGAAAAAATCTCTGTTAATGATTTTATCGTGCGCGCTACAGCTTTAGCTTTGCGTGCCTTCCCGAATTTAAATGCATCCATCGATGAAGAAAAGGGTGAAATCATCCAACACGGCGCCATTAACATTGGGGTGGCGGTTGCTCTAGAAAGCGGGTTAATCACTGTGGTCTGTAAGAACGCCGATCAGAAGAGCGTGCGCATAATTGCGCAGGAAGTGCGCGCCCTGGTTAACCGCGCTCGAGAAGGCAAGGTTCGTCCTGAAGATATTGAGGGCTCTACCTTTTCAATCAGTAACCTGGGCATGTTCGATGTAGTTCAATTTAGCGCCATTATCAATCCACCAGAAGCAGCCATCTTAGCCGTCGGATCGGCGCGTCAACTGCCAGTGGTCAAAGACGATGCTTTGCAAGTTGGTTGGCGAATGAATCTCACGATCTCAGTTGATCACCGCATCTCAGATGGTGCAGAAGCAGCTCAGTTCTTACAACAATTAGCGCGCTATCTGGAAAACCCTTTACAACTGTTGATTTAACCAACAATCAATGGTATCTTTCAGTCGATGGTTGATTTCAACTATGAGATTCGTTATGTTGAAACCATGCTGCCCGAGCTGGAGAAATACCTTCGCTCGCGGGAGTTATATCGAATGGTCTTTGTCCCTCACGAAGGAAAAGAGCCTCCCTATCCAACTTTAACCCTGGGCACCTATCTGCTTGCCCTAAAACGAGCGCAGGGCTTCATAAAAACAGCCAATCAACAATCGCATTGGCAAAAACTTGCCCGAAAAACCGACCGCTTACGCTCTCAATGGAGACAAGCCTGGTTAGACAAAGCCAGGCTTGATTCTTCATCTCGCTTGAAGCGGTGGGGGGATTTTCTCCGCGAATATTTACAAAAACCCGCCGAACAAATTGATCGCTATGCTTATGAAGCGCGCAACCGCGTTATCCTGGAACTACTTAAAGAAGAAAATCCTGAACATCCTGAGGCCTGGAATACCCTCGAGCAACTCGATCAACGCCTGAAAGAACGGTGGATTAAGGGTGACTTTATCTGGGAAACTAATCTGGAAACGAACTTTCCACCTGATCCTTTTTGGTTTTTGTGGGGAAAACCTTGTTAGCAATCCTGCAGCGAATTGTGATTTTCGATTTCGATGGTGTCCTTACCGACACCATGCCCGAAATGTTGCGTTTTTCCGATCAAGTATGCGCCGAGTTAGGATATCCACGGCAGACAACTCCAGCAGATCTTCATGGATTGCCGCGCATGGGATTCGATCACCTTGCCCGCCAACTGGGTATCCCGGAGGAACTCGTTCCTCAATACGTTCACAAAATTCTTGAGTGTTTCGATCAGCAGCCGATCACCTATTCTCTCTTTGAAGGGATGAGAGAGGTTATTCTCGATTTGGCAAACGATTCGGTGCTCGCCATCGTCAGCGGCAATCTCCAGCGAGTGATTCGCCGTTTCTTAGAGAAGCATCAGGTTGCTCATTGTTTCTGGCAAATCGCCGGTATCGATCAACCCGGCAATAAACGCGAAAAGATACAAGCCATCCGCCAGACCGTTTCCCTTTCCCTTCCAACTGTTATGATTGGAGATGCTGTCAGTGATATTCAAGCTGCCAGAGAGGCGGGTGCAGTCAGCATCGCAGTAAGCTGGGGACATCAAGATCGCAATAAGTTGTTGGAAGCTCAACCTGATTTCATCGCCGATCATCCTCGGGACATTTTAACGTTTATTCGAACAAACTTAACGCTTCGTTCTGGGTGACATCGTGATAAAATCCCGCCATGACAATCAACCACAGCCATCCCACCTTTTCCAATGTGCACGAGCAACGATCCAACCGTCTGATGCTTTCCCTCTGGATCACCCTGGCATTTGTGGTCTTCGAAGTGATCAGTGGCACATTAGCAAATAGCCTCGCTCTCCTCACCGACGCAGCTCATAACCTCACAGATGTACTAACCTTAGCGCTCAGTTGGGTGGCAATCCGCCTGGCGTTGAAACCGGCCGATTCAAATCACACTTTTGGTTTCCATCGCGCCGGGATTCTAATCGCTCTGCTAAACGCCAGCTCGCTGATCGTGGTCTCGGGATTCGTAGGGTTTGAGGCCTATCGTCGTTTTCAAGAGCCTGTAGAAGTTCAATCTACGCTCATGAGCATAACCAGCGGAATTGCCTTTGTGGTCAATCTTGTGACCGCTTTGCTCATCCGTCGTGGCAGCCGCACCGACTTGAATTTGCGCAGCGCCTACCTACACTTAATGGGCGATGTCTTCTCTACTTTGGGGGCTTTCATCGCCGGCATAGCCATTGCCTTTACCGGATGGAACTGGCTTGATCCGCTCGTCAGCCTTTTGATCGTCGGGTTGATCCTCTGGAACGCGTTGAAAATCATCCTTGAGACAATCCAGATTCTCTTAGAGAGTGCGCCGCGCGATGTGAACGTCGAAAAGCTAGTCGAAGACCTCTGTCAAGTGCCAGGCGTGATCGATGTTCACGATGTTCATGTCTGGAGCATTACCACCGAGGTGCGCTCCCTGTCTGCCCATATCGTCACCGACGATATTTGTCTAAGTGAAGGAGCGTTGATTCAGGATCGAATTGGACAACTCTTGCGCCAGCACTACGCAATTTCTCATGCAACCCTGCAACTGGAATGTAAAGAATGCCAGCCGGCTTTGTTATACTGTGACCTCAATCTGAGCAATTCATCTCAACCCAGCAGGTGAAGCATGGAATTCCACGTTTCACGACACGCTCGTCAGAAATACGAATTCGATCAAGGTCTCTTTGCCACCAATGGCAACGTGATTTTCAGCAATTTCCGCGCCGCGCGGGAATTTGCCCAAAAGATCAACGCCAGACGAGATCTCTCTCAATATCCCCAGCAGGCGATCCGAGCTGGACAACTCAACGCCATGGGGCTTATCGACGAGATCCTTCATGTGGTGGTAGAAAAATATCGTCAACAACGCTGTGCCGATGTAATGGAACAAGCGCTCTTGCACTTAGAGAAATTGCTTGGCAAAGAGACCCTCGGGGCAGCATTAACCCAATTTGTCGCCGAGTTTCCGCCCAGCCGGGTTTACCGTCAGGAAATTTCAATTGAAGCGTATCTCTCAGGCAACACAACTTACCCGAGTGGAACCTGGAGCAACCGGGCGGTTACTTTGGAAGAGATGCTCTTGCTCTGGCTGGCAAATGCCAATCCTGCTTTTGAACCCTTCCGAGAATTGTTCGATGACCGCAACTTAAGTCAAAATACGGCTTACGCCCAGATCATTCAGGGCTTGAGCGCTTTTTTTGATCATCAACCTCCTTTCGGACCTCAGAATCAAAATCTGGTTGCCATGCTGCGCAGTCCAGCGATTGCAGTGCCCCATTCCTTGCCCGGACAACTGGAATACATCCGCCAGCATTGGGGGTATCTCTTGGGAGACATCCTCAAACGATTGCTTACCAGTCTGGACTTCGTAAAAGAAGAGGAGAAAGCCGTTTTTACCGGCAGCGGCGTTGCACCAGTTTTAGATTTTAAGCACTTGGAATTAGAACTGGAACGCTTTAGCCCGGATCGGGATTGGATGCCGCGGGTGGTGATGATGGCGAAAAATACTTATGTGTGGCTCGATCAGCTTTCTAAAAAGTATCACCGCCCGATCACTCGCCTTGACCAAATCCCTGATGAAGAACTAGACCAGCTTGCCCGTTGGGGGTTTACTGCTCTGTGGCTGATCGGGTTGTGGGAACGCAGCCCTGCTTCTCAGCGCATTAAGCAACTGCGTGGCAATCCGGAAGCCGTTGCTTCGGCTTATTCTTTGTTTGACTACACTATCGCGGCCGATGTGGGTGGCGAAGAAGCCTTCTACAACCTACGCCATCGCGCCTGGCAACGGGGGATTCGCCTGGCGTCCGACATGGTGCCGAATCACATGGGCATCGACTCACCCTGGGTAATCCATCACCCAGAATGGTTCATCTCACTCGAATATAGTCCTTTCCCATCTTACACCTTCAATGGTCCTAATCTCTCGTGGGATCAAAGGGTAGGGATTTTTTTGGAAGATCATTACTATGACAATACTGACGCAGCCGTAGTCTTCAAACGAGTGGATTTTTGGACCGGTAAAGAACTGTATATCTATCACGGTAACGATGGGACTTCGATGCCGTGGAACGACACCGCTCAGCTTAACTATCTCCTACCGGAAGTGCGCGAAAAGGTCATCCAGACCATCTTACACGTTGCGCGCCTTTTTCCCATTATCCGCTTCGACGCCGCCATGACCCTTGCCAAGCGACACTATCAACGCTTATGGTTTCCCGAACCCGGCAGCGGTGGAGATATTCCATCCCGCGCCGAGCACGCCATGACCAAGGAGCAATTCAACGCCGCCTTTCCCAATGAGTTCTGGCGCGAGGTGGTGGACCGCGTGGCAGCAGAAATTCCGGATACCCTCTTGCTTGCCGAAGCCTTCTGGTTGATGGAAGGCTATTTTGTGCGCACGTTGGGGATGCATCGCGTCTACAACAGCGCTTTTATGAATATGCTGCGCGATGAGAAGAACCAGGAATACCGTTTGGTGATCAAGAATACACTGGAATTCGATCCGCAAATTCTCAAGCGCTACGTCAATTTCATGAACAATCCCGACGAACGCACGGCGATTGATCAGTTTGGAAAAGGGGACAAGTATTTTGGCGTTTGTGTGCTTTTGGCTACACTGCCGGGGTTACCGATGTTTGGGCATGGACAGATCGAGGGCTTTACCGAAAAATACGGGATGGAATATCGACGCGCCTATTGGGATGAACTACCCGATCGCGACTTAATTGCCCGCCATGAGCAGGTGATTTTTCCTTTACTACGCAAGCGCTACCTCTTTGCCGAAGCCGACCACTTTTTCCTCTATGATTTTGAAACCGCCCAGGGTTATGTCAACGAAGATGTCTTTGCCTACTCCAATCGCATCGGGGCGGAAAAAGCTCTGGTGGTTTACCATAATCGCTTTGCCGAAACGGACGGGTTTATCAAGACCTCCTGCGCTTATCTTCAGAAAGATGCTCAAGGCGAAAGAAAGCTCATTCGCAGTAGCCTGGCTGATCAATTGGAAATCCACGATGATGAACAGAGTTACACGATTTTGCGCGATGCCGTCAGCGGCCTGGAGTTTATCTGGAATAACCATGATATCCATCAGCATGGGTTGTATCTGCAATTGAGAGCATACGAATTCCATGTTTTCCTTGAATTTCAAACCGTCAGAGACACCCCAGATGGGCTCTATCGCCAACTCACTGCCGAATTGAACGGCAAAGGAGTTCCAAGCATTGAGCAAGCCCTGCAGGAGAAACGGCTTCAACCTGTTCGCCAAGCGCTGCGAGAATTGCTCAACCCAGGCCAGTTAAACTGGCTGATTCAACATCGCCAATGCACTGAAGATGAGCTCTTATCCGAAAAGCAGTCAAGCGTCATCGCTGAAATCGAACACAAAGCAGCAGTTTTATCCCATAAGATTGAAAATCTGTTCACAAAGCCGCTTGCCACCGACCGTCTGCAGGATGATTTCGCTTGCGCCTGTCAGACTCTCTTGTCCCCAGCCCAGCTCGCAGTGCAAAGTCCAACGGTTGACAAACTCTGTCAGGGCGATAGTTACACCTGGTCAACGCTACTCGGTTGGATGTTCCTTGCTCCTCTGGGACATTTGCAAGAAACCCAGCCGCAAAAAGCGCTTCAAATAAGCTGGCAATGGTTTCGGGAATGGAAATTGGAAAACCTGCTGGAGGATGTCTTTCGAGGGATGCTGCTAACCGAAACTGAAATCCAGCGCGCTTTGCTGGCTGTTCAAATTCTGCTCAAATATCCACTGAAGATGGAAGAAAACATCCCCTCGCCAGAAAACAACCTTGCCCTCTGGTTTAGCGATGGCTCTTTCCGTCAATTTATCGGTGTCAATCATTACCAGGGGACAGATTGGTTTGTTAAAGAGGCCTTTGAAGAATGGCTTGACCTGATGAGTATTGCAGCGCTCATAACCTGGCGCTGTATGAAAGGAGAAGAGAGCCATCCATTCCTGGCTGCCCTCGAACCTTTTCTCAGCGAGCTCAAACACAAGGCTCTCCTCAGTCGCTATCAACTTCGGGAATTCCTGCAGTTATGCAAGCTGGTATAACGGTTAGCTCATCATAGCAGGTTATTTTGCAGAAAGGTGACTTCTGCACCCCTAGAGCATCATTATCGGAAGCGATCAAAAACCTGATCGCCACGTAAGCCAGTCGTAGGACTGACCACTTTTTTCAGCCGCTGGCGGGCAAAGGCGGAAAGATCAATCCCACTGGCTAACTCCGTCAGGCGAATCGCGTGGGCAGCGTAGGCAACCGCATTGCGTGGTTCAATCCGATCGAAATCTTCAAAAAACCAACCACAAGAGGCAAACATGCGTTGCCGCTCGAATTGAGCTTCAAGCAGTTGGAGCAGCGTTTGACGCTCGGCAGAGCTCAAGGACTTCGCAGTCATCTGCCGAAGATAAGTATCGAGAGATACCTGCCCCAAAACGACTTGAAGATACGCATGGCGCAATTCCCACACATCATCAGCCAGCTTAGAACCAATATCGGCATAAATCTGATCAATCTCCGCCGCAATTTGATCCAGAGCAGAACGCAAGGCTTTCTTCCAGCTTGAATCCCCGCTCGTACACGCGCACCCGCTTGTCCAGCGCGCAATCCCATGATGACAGCTCCAGGAGGTGCGTTGTCGGATGTGAACGATTCTGGTAACCGGGTACTCCTGCAACCACTTTGCCGGATAGGTCACAGCGATATCGTTCATGCGACAGGAATCGGTGAGCAGCCTTTGCAGAAAATATTGACGCAAAGGTTGATGGTGACCATACAACTCACCATCGGAGGCCAACAGAATCAATTTGGCTTTGGCTCTCTTTGCGCCTTCATTTTGATACACTGGTAACAAGCTATCCGTTGCAAAGCGGTCAGCATTGACCGTCATGGAGGGATCAAAGCTGATTCCACCGCTAAGCGGCGCATGATAGAAAAATACGATGATGGACTTGCCTTGCGTTAACTCTACACAGTAGGGTTGGGTAACATCAAGATGCTCTCTGCGAGCTTGCCAGGGAGCTAAAATGGTATAACGAATGCCATGATCGGCTAGAACGGCCAGCGTAGCATCATCTACAGCGGTTTCTGGCAGCCACATGCCAACCGGTTTACGCCCAAAGCGGGCTTCAAAATCCATGATTCCCCAGCGTACCTGAGTGATCTTGTCTAAATCGGTAGCTAAAGGGAGGATCGTATGGTGGTAGGGCATCGCCATGGCATTGCCGACCCCATGACGTGTCACCATACGCCGATCCGCATTAACGATCTCCGCAAGGGTATCTGGATGGTCTGTTGCCAGCCATTCAAACAAGGTCGGACCAACATTAAAACTGATTCGTTCGTAATTGTTGAGCTCGCTGTTCGGGCGATAACATTCCTGATAGATTCTTTCGTTCCAGTTCGGATAGGGGGCAGCGCCCGGCTCAACAGGAATCTGACCCGTGCGAGGATCTTCACGGGGGGGCTGGTAAAAATGAGCATGAACACAAAGATAACGTTTGACCATCTTAACTTTCTCTGAGACAAAATCGCGCCTGATTATACCGTTTTTAGAGGATGAAACTCCCTGCAAAACTGCAAGAAGTGCGCTCTTTTTGATGAAGAGGTAGGGTAAAATACAGGAAACACTCACAGCGAATGACACGATGAAGGTATTTTTTTTAGCAGCCGAAGCAGAACCATACGTTAAAGTGGGCGGATTGGGGGATGTAGCCGGTTCATTGCCTCATGCCTTACAGGAAATTTCTTCCTCAGATGATTTTGAGATTCGGGTGGCGATCCCTTTCCATGGGGCGATTCAACAGCAACCTCCCCCGCTAAAATTTCTCACTACCCTGCAAATTGCTCATTATCCTCAACCCTTGCAAGCGCAGGTATATGAAGTCGAGCATACCCCCGTCAAGACGTATTTTATTAGCGGCACTCCTTTTACGCGGGAGGCGCCGGTCTATTCATCCGATACCAGTTTCGATGGATTAAAGTTCACCTTCTTTTCACTGGCGGGTCTCGAATTCATTCAAGCCATGGATTGGCAACCCGATGTTGTGCATGCCAACGATTGGCACACTGCCCCTGCCCTGTATGCGCTGCTGGTGAAACAGGAAGAGTTTTTCCGTCATACTGCCAGAGTGATCACCATCCATAATCTGCCTTACCTTGGACATGGCGCTGCAGAGGCTTTATCAGAGTTCGGTTTGCCTCCCGCGCTCAACTCACCTTTGCCAAGCTGGGCGCAACAACTACCGCTTCCCCTGGGGATTTATGCAGCAGACCGCATTATTGCCGTGTCTCCAACGTATGCCAAAGAAATTCAAACCGCCGACTTTGGCGCCGGTTTGGAAGAATACCTATCATCTCGACAAACAGACATTGTGGGAATCCTGAACGGACTTGACCTCAAAACCTGGGATCCGTCAACGGATTCCTATCTCCCCCATCCGTATGATGTTCACCGTCTATCGGAAAAAGCTGAGAATAAAAAACGTTTTTTTCAAGAGTTGGGCTGGAAACCCTTACCAGACGCGCCTTTGATCGGGATGATTACCCGCCTGGATTATCAAAAAGGGATCGACATTGCTATCGCTGCCCTGAGGCAATTGAAAGATATCCCCTGGCAGGCGGCGATTCTGGGAACCGGTAACCCTGCCCTTGAGCAAGCAGTTTACCAGATCCAACTTGAAATTCCCGATCGCTTGCGAGCCATCCTTCGCTACGATCCGAACCTCAGCCACCGCTTATATGCAGCCGCAGATCTGCTTCTCATTCCCTCTCGCTATGAGCCTTGTGGATTAGCACAGATGATTGCCATGCGCTATGGAACGCTACCCATCGGGCGGGCGACGGGTGGCTTACGAGACACCATCGTAGATGATGGAAATCCATACACCTCGACCGGTTTCTTGTTTCAAAACCCTCAAAGCGAAGAATTGGAAGCAACTTTACGAAGGGCAATCCAGCTTTACTTTAATCGCCGCGCCTGGCGAGCCATGCAACGCAACGCAATGAGGCAAGATTTTTCCTGGACACGTTCTGCAAGAGAATACCTCAGGGTTTATCAAGAAGTGGTGCAAGAAAAGATGCTTTATTCGGTTTCAAAAGGGGTTCACATATGAAGACTCGGGCAGTCATATTAGCTGGTGGAGAAGGGTGTCGATTGAGCGTTCTGACCGCTAAGCGCACCAAACCGGCCGTACCTTTTGCCGGCAAATATCGCATCATCGACTTTACCCTCTCCAATTGCGTCAATTCAGGCATCTTCGATGTCATGATCTTACTCCAATATCGCCCTCATTCGCTCATTGAGCATATCGGTGGCGGAGGACCTTGGGACCTGGATCGTGAATTTACCGGGGGAGTGCGCCTCTATACCCCCTTCCGAGGCAGACGCAGCGCAGATTGGTATCTGGGTACTGCAGACGCTGTCCAACAGAACTTTAGCTTTATCAAACATAACAATCCGGATACCGTACTGATCCTCTCTGGCGACCATATTTATTGTATGGATTATGACGCTTTGATTGCCTTTCACCACGATCACGATGCCGATCTGACCATGGCGACCATTCGCGTCCCAATGGAAGAAGCCTCTCGCTTTGGCATTGTTGAGGTCGATTCGAATTATCGCGTCACCTCCTTTATTGAGAAACCCGCTCACCCGCCATCCAATCTTGCCAACATGGGTGTGTATGTCTTCCGCATGGATGTCTTGGACCGCGTTCTTTGGGAAGACCACAAAGACTCTGAGTCATCCCACGATTTTGGCAAGGATATTTTGCCAAAGATGGTGCGCAATGGGGCGCGGGTGCTGGGTTTTCCTTACAGTGGCTATTGGGTCGATGTGGGTACTACCTACACGTATTGGAAAGCTCACATGGACTTGCTCGCCGAAAAACCTTCAATTGATCTCAACGACCGCTCTTGGGTAATCCACACCCGCACAGAAGAACGTCCGCCAGCCCGTATCTCCAGAGGTGCCTTGATCCAAGACAGCCTGGTTTCGGATGGTTGCGTTATCGCCGAAGGTGCGATTGTTGAACGAAGTGTTCTCTCGCCTGGTGTCCGCATCCATGAAAAGGCAGTAATCCGTGAATCGATCATCTTGACCGACACCGTTATCGAAAGCCACGCTACCATCGAGCGTTCTATCATAGATAAGCATGTCTGGATTGGGAAAAATACCCGCATTGGCTCGATGCAACCTGACCCAATTCAAATTACGATGATTGGAAAAAACTGCATCGTGCCAGACGATTTCCTTATTGAACCAGGGGCGTTAATTTATCCGGATGTTGCGCCTCCCGATTACCCTTCCAACCACATTTCCAGCGATGCAATCATCGAGAACAAACGCGAACCTTTCGAAATTTAGGCGCAGCGGTGGAATCCTTCTCCATCCTTCCAGCCTGCCTGGTAAGTATGGCATCGGAGAACTTGGTCAGCAAGCTCTCCAATGGATTGATTTCCTGAAGCAGAGCAATTGTGGATTGTGGCAGATTTTACCGCTCGGACCGACCGGTTATGGCGATTCCCCCTATCAATGTTTTTCTTCCTTTGCCGGCAATCCCAACCTGATTAGCCTGGAAGCGCTATACCAGGAGAATTTACTCGATGCGGATGACCTTGCCGAGTTGCCGCAGTTTTCGCCTCAGCGAGTTGACTTTGGGGTGCTGATTCCATGGAAAACCAATCTGCTCTGGCGCGCCTATCAGAACTTTCGCCGTCGCCATCCGCCAGATTTACAAGAAGAATTCGAACGGTTTTGCCACAATCACGCTGACTGGTTGGAAGACTTTGCTTTGTTTATGGCGCTGAAACAGGCTCACCACGGCCGCGCCTGGATGGAATGGGATGAGCCCTTTCGCCGACGTTCGGCAACTGCTTTGAAGACCTTTCTGACCCAAAATCAGGCGCTGGTTGACTCCTATCGTTTTCAACAGTTTCTCTTTTACCGCCAGTGGTTTACCGTCCGCGCGGCTGCAAACCAGGCTGCCATTCAGATTATCGGCGATGTACCAATCTTTGTCGCCCAGGATAGCTGTGATGTCTGGTGCAATCCTCAGTTATTCAAGCTCAAGGCAAATGGGTATCCACGCCAGGTCGCCGGTGTACCCCCTGACTACTTTTCACCGACCGGGCAGCGCTGGGGAAATCCAATCTACAATTGGAGAGTACACCAGGAGACCAATTTTGACTGGTGGAAAAAGCGCATCAAGCATACATTGACCCAGGTGGATTTGATTCGCATCGATCACTTTCGAGGTTTTTCCGCCTGTTGGGAAATTCCTGCCCACTTAACCACCGCCGAAAAAGGGCGTTGGGTCAAAGCGCCCGGCAGAAGCTTATTTTCCCGGCTTGCTACCGAGCTTGGAGAGGAATTACCTTTCATTGCGGAAGATCTAGGCGTGATCACCGCCGATGTGGTTGAATTGCGCCAGAGATTTCGCCTGCCCGGAATGAAAATTCTGCAATTTGCCTTCGATGATCACAATCCACGCAATCCCTTCCTGCCGCATAATTTTTCGCCCCACTGCGTTGTCTATACCGGCACCCACGACAACGATACCACGCTCGGTTGGTATGCCAGCGCAGATCAGCAAGTGCGAGATACGGCTCGGCTCTACCTGCCCCTTCTGGACCAGGACCCGGCCTGGCAACTTATCCAATACGCCTGGGCGTCCGTAGCGATCTTTGCACTCGCGCCATTGCAAGATTTTCTGCGCCTGGGAAGCGAAGCGCGAACAAACTATCCCGGCCGCCTCGGACAATACTGGAGCTGGCGGGCTACAGATGACACTATCAACGCTACTCTTGCAGAGCAAATCGCCAGGTTAAATTACACCTACAATCGGCAACCATTCCACACCCATTAGCCTACCAGTTATCTTCTGAGTTCGCGGAAATTTTGCCAGAGTAAGAATAAGCCGGCAAACAGGACCCCAACCAGAACAATTTGCCAGAAGAAATGAAAGAGCAATACAAAGGCCGAGACAATTGCCAAGCCAATTGAGATGCTATTGATCAAACGCGCCAGTTGGCCGCGAAATCCGGCTTCGATAAATACCAAACCCCCAATCAAAATCGCCAAACCAATCAGAAAATAGGGTCGTTCAAACCACCAGAGCAAAACGACCCCAATCAACAAAATTGCTACGCTTAACGTAGCAACTCCTTCAGCCATGACGTTCAGGCTGGAAGTATCCGGCAGGGGCTCGTGACGATGACGGATATGAGCGCGGATCGGAAACGCTTTTCCGTCCAAGATTTGTTGGCGATAAACGTCTAATAATTGATAGATACGTTGGGTCTCCGCAAGCTCGCGTTTCAGTCCCCATACGTCTCTGGCAGCGGTAACAATTTTCTTATTCAGGTCCTGGCAGGCTTTTTGTTGATCGGGTTGAGTGCTTAAGGCCTGATGGGTAACATCCATCCGCTGGAGTTCTGCTGTTCTTTGGCGAATTTCTTTTTCCAAGTCCTGGATTTTAGAATACCAAGCAAAGAGCTGTTCATCGATTCGGGCAACCAGTTGATGGGGTGGAGCGACTTTATCCAGTCCTGCCCATCCTAACGGATCGATCCAACGGCGGCGGAAGTTCCCATCCCGATCGTAAATTGGGCCAGCCGGCGCATTTTCACCGGCGATTGGGTCTGCGGCATATAAACCCCACAAGCCGCGGTATCCCCTTGCCCATGGTGTAGTTTCATCAAATAGAATTGCCTCCCAGGTTTTTGCTCCGTCAGCTCCGATGCTCAAGCCATCACCGCGGGCGTAATCCACGAAGGGAACTCGAAAGGTGAAGAACGGCTTTTGCGTTTCTTTTGAGCCAGCCTGGCGGAGAAAATCATACCAGATAGACTGTAAGCGATTGACTACCAGCGCTAGGGGACGTAAGAAAGGCAATTCCACCTCGCTCATGTACTCCCCCTTTTGAAAATAACAGGCATGGCTGCCTGCACCTACATAAACAACCGGGTGATCACCAACTTTCTCCAACTCCGGGTCTGTCCAATGCCTTCTCAGGTCATCGCCTTCAAAATCGTGCGAAGCATAGGCAACCCAAAGAGGGATTAAACGATCCGGCGCATCTTGGCTGAGATGGTCGGGAGTTTCAGTAGAAGCGGAGTCCTCCATAATACAATAAATCGAAACCATCTCCCAATCCCCCTCATGATCGTTGACCCCAAAGAACCCCGAACGCCAGTTATTGAAAGGATAAAAATACCAGTATTGCAGAATGACCCAACCGTCCTCTCGTATTACTCGTCCATAATAACAATAGCGTTCCTCTCTCGCCTGGCGCTGGCGATAGATATAGGCAGCCGTGGCAGCCGTATCCCCGGGCACCCGTCCACGCCAAAACAGTGAAAGGTTGAAAAGGGCATCGATCAAGCGCGAGCTATAGCCAACCCGCGCTAGCCTTGCCCGTCCTGGATGAAAGATTTCATCAATCGTGTGATGGGTAAATCGTTCGACAGCATCGACGATCGATTGCCTAGCGAGCTCCAGAACATCGAGGGGTTCGATAAATTTGAGGTACAGCACGCTGCCTTGTTCGAGATTCCAGTCTTTGGTTAGCAATTCCAGGGTCAACTCGCCTTGCGGCACCAACTCTTGAGCTGGTTTGCCTGGCGGTTTGACCCACAAACTGCACTGCGAGATGTACCAATCGACATCGACCGGGAAAAAGCGCTCGCCTTTGGTAAAGCGCAGGATGGGTTCAAAGCGCTTTAGGATGCGCAAATTGATCTCTATCTCGTTCATGCCTTCTCGCTCTTCCGTCGGAATGCAGCTTGTACCTCATCCAGATTCAAGTAAAAAACTAGGAAGATCCCCATTGCCATTCCAAGATAATTCGGTCGATTGCGCAAGTAATTGACTAACCCAATGAACAGGCCCAGCCCCTGCAATGTCATGGAAAACAACCATGCCCAGCTAGCCAGACGCACCAGAGCGATGCTTACCAGAATCATTGCAGATCCCAATAGCAACAAAACAAATACATTGGAAAGGCTTTCAAAGAGAGGCAAAGGAATATATTGCCATTCGCCAAAGCGAGTCCAGATGTTCCACCCCGCCACTCTCCCCTGGTAAAGACCAACTCCGAGCAGACCAAGGCCCTGGAGGGTTTGGATGATCGCCAGGATGATGACACTGCGTGGCCGCGCCGAATGTTTTTTCTCTCCCATCACCTTATGAAGGTTTCTCATCAACCTTGTCTGCATCGGTTTCTGAAGAAGTCGAAGCTCGCCATTGCGGAGCAGCACGCTTTAGCTCTGTTTGCGAAACTCGATTGGTGCGACCACAATGGGGGCAAACCGCGTTATAGTGATGGAGTTTATGCTGCTCAAGTTCTTCTAAGGCTGCAATAACAGCCTCTTTTGCAAACGCGAAAGGTCTTTGACAACGCTGACAGCGGATTTGCATCGGCCTACCTCCTTTCGGGTTAAGTATACACCCTGCTTAACAGAAGATTCTCAAAAAGAGGTCTGCCTGCAGGCTCATAAGCAAGCTATGATGGAGCGCTGAAGACAACCTTCAGGGCCTCATGCCATCTGGGCAATTGGGTAGAATGCGGAAGATAGAAATCCGAACTCCCAAGTATAATTGGGCGATATGCAGCCTGACCCGCTGGAGTCTCTTCCAATCCACCTGAAAAAGGAGTCTGGTATGACCGGCACAATCCTTAACATCTTCACCGTTATCGTGGGGGGAAGCATCGGCATCTTCTTCGGAGCAAAGTTACCCGAACGCATCCGCCAAACCGTATTAGCCGGTTTGGGTTTATTCACGGCTGGAATCGGAATTCAGATGTTTCTGAAGACTGAGAATGCCATGATTGTCCTGGGTGGTTTACTGATCGGCGGATTATGCGGGGAATGGTGGAAAATTGAGGATGGCTTGCGTGCCTTAGGGGGCTGGTTGGAAAAACGCTTCGCCAATCAGACTCCCGAAGGTCAGGGGGGAAATCGCTTTATCCGCGGCTTTATGACTGCTTCCCTCCTTTTTTGTATCGGCCCAATGGCAATTTTGGGTTCAATTCAGGATGGATTGAGCGGTGATTATCAGCTTCTGGCAATCAAATCGGTCTTAGATGGTTTTGCAGCTTTAGCCTTTGCCTCTACGTTGGGGGTTGGCGTGCTCTTTTCGTCCCTTGTCATCTTGATCTACCAGGGAGGCATCAGTTTGCTGGCGGCGCAACTTCATACGGTGATCACCGAGACAATGATGAATGAAATGACGGCTGCCGGAGGAATCTTGATCCTGGGGCTAGCGCTTAGTTCGTTACTGGAAATCAAGCCCATTCGGATTGGCAATTTCCTGCCTGCGCTGGCGATTGCGCCGCTCATTGTGGCGATCCTGACCGCCCTGGGGATTGCGATAAAGTGAATACCGCCTTGTGACTTTGCTAAAATGATCCGATCAGACAATTTGGCTTGTCCCGCGACAGTCCGAGCGCCGTTGGTGAGAGCGGAATGCCGCGGGATGGCAGATGAAAGTTTTTATTGGCCCATCGCCGCTGCCAGGGCAGCCTCAATTTCCTGTTGGAACACACTATATGGTTGAGCCCCTTCGATTAACTTGCCGTTGATGAGAAAAGAAGGCGTTCCACCCACATTATTTTGCCTTCCCAACGCAATCCCCTCATTCAACTTGTCCTGATAGCGTTTCTCTTTCATGCATTGATTATATTGCTCCATATTTAACCCAAGGGCTTGGGCAAAGGCTTCCAGGCGTTTGATCGTGTAATCTCCCACGTTTTCACCGGTATGGTTAGCAAACAAGATGTCGTGATATTCCCAGAACTTGCCTTGTTCACCGGCACAGAAGGAAGCCATTGCAGCATCGGTTGACTCTTGTCCGATGGGAAAGCCGCCCGGCCCGTATGGGATATACTCAAAGTAAACTTTGCCGGTTGCGACATAGTTTTCGACGATTAACGGTTCTGTCTGATCTGAGAATCTTTTACAATAGGGACATTGATAGTCTGAGAATTCGAGGATTTTGACTGGCGCGTTGGGATCACCCATGGCGTTGAAATTGGCATTCGGGCGAGGTTTAGGGGTGATTTTCACGATCTCCCCGGCCGGGGCAAGCGATTGCTGCAGCGTGGGATAAATCAACAATGCCACGATAATCAAGACTGCCCCAATCACGATGAGAAGGGTCGTGATTCGCTGCCGTTGTTGACGACGTAAGCGTTCTTCTCGTAATTGTTGTCGCTTTGACTTTTCTTCAACTTTTCTGCCCATAGCTTCTCCTCCAGATAATGAATACGGGTGAGTATTTTCCCATAAGCTCAGACTTTTGTCTAGGCAATCAAAATAATCTTGACAAGCGTGGGTTTCCGAATATACTTGTGTACAAGATACAAAATAAAAGGCACGGGGAGCTCGGTGTTGCCGGGCTGAGAGGAGAGCCGGAAGCTCTCGACCCGCGAACCTGATCCGGGTAATGCCGGCGGAGGGATCGCTGCCATCATCGTAATCCACCCTCCTCCGGCATGAGGAGGGTTTCTCTTTGCGTGCAGTTATCTTTGCCAACGGTGTATTCCATCCTTCTCGCTGGACAGGCGAGTGGCTTGCCGCGGCGGATTTGCGCATTGCAGCCGATGGCGGCTTGCGACTTTGTCAGCAGCTCAACCTGTTGCCTGAAATCTTAATCGGGGACTTCGACTCGCTCACCGAGCAGGAAGTCCAGCAGATGCAGGCACAGGGGGTACAGGTTCTGCGCTATGCTGCCCGAAAAGACGAAACCGACCTGGAGCTGGCTTTGCAAGTTGCTTGTGAGCAAACTGTGGATGAGATCGTCATTTTAGGAGGTCTGGGGGCACGTTGGGATCAGACTCTTGCCAATTTGCTCTTGCCAGCTTATCGCCGCTTTCGTCATGTTCCGATTGTGTTGGTCGATGGACAACACGAGATCTTTGCCATTAATGCTCCTCCTGCCCGCAGCCTCGCCTTGCGGGGAAGCATCGGGGACACCCTCTCGTTGATCCCTGTCGGGGGCAATGTGCAAGGAGTGGTTTTACATGGGGTGGAATACCCCTTAGAGAGAGAAGAGCTCCACTTTGGGGCAACTCGAGGTTTAAGCAATGTCTTTTTAGCCGAAACTGTGCCGCTAGAAATCAGCGAAGGTTCGCTGTTGGCAGTTGTCATTCACACATCTGAACCTGAACAATAGGAGGTATGCCATGACCCATAAAACATTCTTCTCTTTGTGGAAGGGGAGTGCGATCTTGCTGGTGTTTAGCCTGATGGTTGCAGCCTGTACCTCACCTACCCCTGCGCCGACACCCACTCCCAATCCGTTTCTGACGGTGATGACCCACGACTCGTTCGCGGCAACAGAGACCGTAATTGCAGCTTTCGAGAGAGAGCATCAGGTCAAAGTGCAGTTTTTAAAAGCTGGCGACGTGGGTAGTGCATTGAACAAAGCCATTCTGGCGAAAGGGAATCCGCTAGCCGATGTCTTTTATGGCGTTGATAACACCTTCCTCAGCCGCGCCTTAGCCGAAGATCTCTTTGAGCCCTACGCTTCGCCACTGCTCAAAGAGATCCCGATCATCTACCAATTGGATACCCAGAATCGAATGCTGCCGGTGGATTATGGCGATGTCTGTCTCAATTATGAGCGAAATTATTTCGCTGAGAAAGGCATCCAACCGCCGAAAAATTTAGCCGACTTAATCAAGCCCGAATACAAAGGTTTGCTGGTGGTGCAAAACCCAGCGCTTTCGTCACCGGGTTTAGCCTTTTTACTAACAACCATCGGCGTCTATGGCACGGAGGGCTATCTGGACTACTGGAAAAAGCTGGTTGAAAACGATGTCAAGGTCGTCAATGACTGGGAAACCGCCTATTACAGCGAATTCAGCGTGCACGGCGGCACACGCCCAATTGTGGTTTCCTATAGCTCAAGCCCACCGGCCGAAGTGATCTTTGCCGAAGCACCGGTCGACCAACCTCCGACCGGTGTGGTGACGGAAGACCGCTCCTGCTTCCGCCAGATAGAATTTGTGGGCATCTTGAAGGGCACGAAAAACCGCACCATGGCAGAAAAATGGGTCGATTTTATGCTGAGCAAAACCTTTCAAGAAGATATGCCTTTGCAAATGTTCGTCTTTCCGGTAAACCCCAATGCCCAACTGCCAGATGAATTCACGCGTTTTGTGGTCATCCCTTCCGAGACTGCTCAGGTTGATCCTCAAGCCATTGAACAGAACCGCGAAGCCTGGATTCAAGCCTGGAGCGAGGCCGTTTTGCGATGAAAAGCATCTTGCGGAATACCAAGTGGGGTAGCGCTCTGGCATGGGCGCTGCCCGTTCTTTTTCTCGCTCTGTTTTATTTTTATCCCTTAGGGAGCATTGTCCTTTTCGCGGTGCAAAGGTTTATTGGAGCGGGGGCAGGATCGTTACAAACCTTGAATCTGGCTTACTTCTGGCGGGTGTTTAGCTTCACGGTTTACCAGGCTGCCTTATCAACCCTGCTAACCGTTTTGCTCGGCTTGCCGGCTGCGTACCTCTTTGCCCGCTATGAGTTTCGCGGCAAAATGCTGTTGCGCTCGCTCAGCACGATCCCGTTTGTGCTACCGACCCTGGTAGTTGCCGCCGCTTTCAATGCCTTGTTTGGGCCGCGCGGCTGGGCAAATTTGGCTGCCATCAACCTGTTGGGGTTTCGCGAAGCGCCGTTTACCCTGACCCACAGTTTAACCGCTATCCTGATTGCGCATGTCTTCTATAACCTGACCATTGTGCTTCGCTTGGTGGGGGATGTGTGGTCGCGCTTAGACCCACGCCTGACCCAGGCCGCCCGCTGTTTAGGCGCTACCACCTGGCAGGCTTTTTGGAAAGTTACCTTACCGCTGCTTTTGCCGGCTATTTTCTCGGCTTCCCTGTTGGTGTTTATCTTCGACTTTACCTCATTTGGAGTGATTCTCATCTTAGGTGGGCCTCGCTATGCAACCCTCGAGGTGGAAATTTATTATCAAATGACCGCCCTATTTAACTTCCCAACCGCAGTGCTCTTATCCTTAATCCAGTTAGGTTGCACGCTAGGGCTGACAATAATCTACAACCGGCTTTCCGAAAAATTAACCCGACCACTTCCTCTGGCGGGGCAAAAACGCGTCTTGACCCGTCTCTCAAAACCTTCGCATAAAATTTTTGCCTTTCTGGTCATCTCATTTTTGATCGCTTTTCAAGTTCTGCCTTTGCTGGCTCTGGTTGGCCGCTCTGTTGTCTATGCCGGCTGGGAGAGAGGTGAGCGGGGTTTGACGACGCCGACCCTGAGTTTCGCTGCCTACCAGGAGATCTTCATCAATCGGCGGGCATCGTTGTTTTACATCCCCCCGATCCGGGCAATTGCCATTTCAGTCACTTATGGATTGATGACCATCCTCCTTGGATTGGGTATCGGTCTTGCGGCGGCCTGGTTCTTATCCCGTCAACAGGAATCGGTCGTACTGGAACGCCTGCGGCGCTGGTTAGAGCCGCTCATCCTGCTCCCCTTAGGGACATCATCGGTGACATTGGGTTTGGGATTTCTGCTCGCCTTTGGGAAACCTCCTTTAGATTTGCGCTCCTCGCCTTTGTTGATTCCCTTAGCCCATACGTTGGTGGCTTTTCCCTTTATCGTACGCAGCCTGTTGCCTGCCCTGCGCAGCATTCGGCCGCGCTACCATCAGGCTGCAACGGTCTTAGGAGCAACCCCCTGGCAGATTGCGCGTCGGGTGGATCTCCCCATCATCGGGCGGGCGGTTTTGGTGGCCGGCGTTTTCGCCTTTGGCATTTCGATGGGCGAGTTTGGTGCAACGGCCCTGTTAACCCGCCCGGAATACCCAACCTTACCGATCGCCATTTACCGCTTTCTCGGTCAACCTGGAGAATTGAATTACGGACAAGCCATGGCTCTGAGTGTTCTCTTGATGACCATTACGGCGGCCGGAATGATTTTAATCGAAAGGTTTCGCAGTGGGGAAGTAGGAGAGTTCTAGAGGAAGGAATGCCCTATGGATGCTTTAGCCTTGGTGAACATCAGCAAATCGATCGAAAATAAGCAGATTTTACAAGAGATTTCCTTTGAAGTTGCTTTAGGGGAAATTGTTGCCTTGTTAGGCCCAAGCGGTTGTGGAAAATCCACTACCTTATCCCTGATTGCCGGGTTAATCGACCCCGATCAGGGTGAAATTTCCTGGAAAGGACGCTCCCTGAGAGGGATTCCGCCTCATCAGCGCAATTTTGGATTGATGTTTCAAGATCTGGCGCTGTTTCCTCACCTCAACGTTTTCGAAAATATTGCCTTCGGCCTGCGAATGCGCAGGCTTGCCTTGCCTCAAATTCAGCAGCGAGTCACCGAAGTATTAGAACTGGTTAATTTACAGGGCTTTGAAGGCCGCGATGTCGCCAGTTTATCTGGCGGAGAAATGCAACGGGTAGCCCTGGCGCGCGCCCTTGCGCCTCAGCCAGAGCTTTTGATGCTCGATGAACCTCTGGCTTCCTTGGATCGCACCTTGAAAGATCGTCTGGCATTGGAATTGAGACAGATCCTGCGCCAGATGAACCAAACAGCCATTTATGTTACCCATGACCAGGAAGAAGCCTTTTCGGTAGCCGACCGAATTATCTTGATGAAAGAAGGAAAAATAGAGCAAATCGGCTCGCCCTATGAAATCTATCAGCAACCTGCGTCGCCTTTTGTTGCTCAATTCCTGGGGATGAAAAACCTGGTCGAAGCAGAGATCATCTCAGAAAATGGACAAAGCTGGTTGCGCATGCCCTGGGGAAAAATCCCCTATCCGAGCCAGAGCAAAGGCAAAGGGATTGCCCTGATTCGCCCGGTGGGGGCAAAGGTGAACGGGAAAGAGGGATTACAGCTTACGGGTCAGGTGATCCAAAAGGTTTTTCGCGGCGATCATTGTCTGCTGGAGCTGCAATGTGATGCAGAGCGTTTCTCGTTTTCCATCCCTTGCTGGCTGGTAATGCCCAAAGAGGGCGATATCCTCTCCCTCTCTATTCCACCTGAGTCGATTCTGTTCTTTGGCAATTAAACGGGTTGAAAGCCCTTCTATTTGAAATCAATTGATAAATGTATACGAACGCAATCGGCGTAGAATATTGATCACCATTGAAGGCATGCCAACAATGGCTTGCCCTGGGCTATTTTAGCAGCGAGGACTCGCCAATCTGGGCAAAGCAAGCGCGCCATGCCACGGCTGCACGCCGGGTTGGAAAGCAGCGTACGATGAGCAGCGGGATATTGCGGGCTTTCGAGCGAATCGGCTATGACGAGCCTTTGTCCTTGAGGGGGCTGAGCTTCCAGCGCCCATACGCCACGAATGCCGCTAATCCCATTAAGATGATGTTCATGACGATATTCTCAAACTCGCCGCGCATGACGTGCCAGATGGCTGCGCCAACCATAACGAATACCAGCCCAAGCGCTGCCAATGGCGTCAGGCGGGTCTGGATGCGGGTGATACCCGGCAGGATGAGACCCAGCCCCGCCAGGATTTCAGCCATGCCGCTGAAATAGTGCAAGCCAGGGGACAGTTCATACATCCAAGCCATCGGGGCGGGTAAGCCGGGCGGAACGATGAAATGGACGATACCGGTGACGAAGAAGTAGATTCCGAGCAGGACTTGCAGAACCCACAAGAGAATGTTCATGAGCATAAACCTCCTTTTAGAAATTGGTGGTCAAGCAGAGTATATCACGCATCTTCATAGGACCCGACAGCATTGAGCTAAGCCACTACGGCCTGAACCGCCAGCGTTCCCCCAAAGTCGCAAAATCGCGAAAGCCCATAAAGAGAATCGGATTTTCTTTCGCCGCTCGCGAGCCATCCGTGTGCAGCACGTCTCCAAGGAAGAGAGCGTGATCGCCGTCCGTGGGCAACTCGGAAACCCGCATCTCGTAAATTGCCAGAGCCTTTTGCGGCACCTGGGTGTGGTTCAGACACTTTGCAGGCCGCAAGGTCACATCCAGCCGCTGCGCCTTATCCGTCCTGCGCCCCGAAAGGTAACCTGCCCGCACTACCCAGGCTCGCTCATCCCACGGGAGGAAAGATAAAGCCGCTTCTCCAACCTTCCTCAAGAGGTTAAGCGTATGGTTTTTGCGGTCTATGGCTAAGAGAAAGCGAAAGGGCTCTTTGGAAACCGGAGTCCACCAGGCAATCGGCATAAAGTTCGTCCCGACGCTCAGAACAGCCAGATGCATGGGATAAAAGTGGGCGCGGTACATTTTTGACCTCCAGAAGTTCTGGTAGGGGGCTTCGCTTCGTACAATCGCAATACGGCGCAGTCCAGACCATCACCTGTTCCATTATACCTGCGGCGAGACCGTTTCACCTTCAACTTCTTCTTATTTGTTAAAGCCCAAAGTAACACTTAACGTCATTAATGTAGTCGGGATGCAACTCATAAACATTCCATAAATTTGCCTTGATTTATCACCGCTTACACCCTGCATCCGCCAAAAAGTTTTAATCATTCTTGCGATGTGCTGTTAACAAGCATTGTGTTGTTCATACTATATCCCGAACATTACTTAAAAGTCAAGCTAACGATTTCTATCAAATGAAAATTTCGCAAAGGTCTACCTTACTTTATAATAACAACATACCATCAAAGTAGTGCTGACAATTCGCCGAGAGGACCGTCCACGAATGGGTCACGAATAAACGAATGACAGCGCTATTCGTAATATATTCGTGGACGGGTCTGCCCTGCCAAGTAGCGCCACCGGTGTGGGTAATTACCAAAAGAAAATGTTACCAAAGCAACAGTGGCAAGGCATACAGGCAAAGGATAATACACCGCAATCTTATACGAACGGCGCATGCACTTGTTCAAAAGTCACAATCACTGCCACACAACGCAAATTACCCCTTCTTCTATATAAATAGCAGATAGCTTACAGTGTTCAATTTCCGCCAGGCAAAGGCTAAGTAAAGCTTTCAAATAAGGTTTGCATTTCACCATCCTCAACTCTTCTTTTACCGCGCTTATACTAATTGAAATGATAGACTATGCGCAACTTGCGCTACTTACTGCATTTATGAAGACATCATGTAACAACCTACCATCACAAGTCGTGTTGATAATTTGCTGAGAAAACCGTCCACGAATTGACCACGAATAAACGAATGGAAGCGCTATTCGTGCATTCGTGAAATATTCGTGGACGGTCTGCCCTGCCAAATAGAGCCTTTGGTAGGTAATTACGACATCCTTCTTTTCCCTACAGCGTTTCGCGCAACTGGCGGATACGGTTCGCTGCATCCTGGCGCGTCAGGTTGCCCTGTTCTACCTGTTGTTTGATCCTCCGCACGGCGTGCAGGTACTGGTCTTTTTGCCGAATTTGCGGGTCGTTGGCAAGCGCCTGACCAAAATCCTCGTTCGCTCCAGCAATCCAATCGCCACCAGTATATTCCGCATATTCCCGCGTAATCTTATCCCAGCTTTGTGCGCCCTGATCAATCGCCCAACTGAGGTCAATTTGTTCACCGGTGGTTATTCTGGTCATACTCCCCACTCCAGCATTAACTAGATTTACCAGCGGGTTTTTGGTCAGCGCATAGTTCAGGACTTTCTTGGAGATTTCCGCACCAACAGCCAGAACTTTGTCTGTACCCCTATAGCCGCGCTCATTGGCTATTCTCAACCCTTTGAAGCCCCCATCGACCAAATCTACACCAAGCGAAATATTCCCCAATAGATCGTTGCTCTGTTTCAACAGGCGATTCAGTTCCCCCACTTTCTCAACCTGCGCAGCTTCCTGCAACCCAACAATTTCTTTCCATTTTGGCAGTTCCAACCTGGCAGCCTGTTTTATGCTTGCCAGATAATTTTTCGCCGTTGCTTGATTTGGGTTTTCAGCCCAGGCGCGAAATGCCTCCCGCATTTTTTCGATAGTTTGGGCATCGTCTTTGAAATCAAACAAATCGCTCAACGAGCCAACGACAGTCGAACTCGTCCCCGTCAGGTTGGTGCTGAGCTCCCACAATTGCTCAAACACCTGTTTTGAAATCTTATCCGCCCGATCCGCCGTTTGCGTTTCTTCCTGAAGCGCTTCTTGCGGCTTGTCAGGCGGCTGATTTTGCTTCAACCTTGCGCGAAACTGTTCCTCTTCCTGAGCAACCGCGGCTCGGTTTGCTTGCTGCCACCCTTCGTATTGCTCGACCTGACCGGGTTCAACCCAGCCATGCCGTTGATCCCAGCGGTAGCCCTGTGCCAGCATGCGCTGCGTATGTTCGTATTCTTCTTTGGTAACGTAGCCAGGACCGGCTTCATCCCACGGACGCTCCGACCAGTACAACTCATTACCATCCCGGATAATTGTCGCCGCTGAAGCTGCGGATTGCGCTGCTCCGGCGGCGGTCGAACCGCCTGCGGTCAGCAACGAAGCAATCAGCGAAGCAGTTGCCCCGGCGAGCGCTCCGGCAATCGGTGCAGCCAGACTCCCGGCGATAACTTCTGGAGGCAGTGCAAAGGAATCAGAGCTGCTTTCCGCATCGCTGTCGCTTGTATCTGGCGGCAATGGGAGAGTCTCCTCTGGATTGACCGGCTCACTTTCTGTCTCGGGCGGACCAAGCGATTCATCTTCAGATGGAGGCGATCCTGGCAGTGAGGAGGCATCGAATTCATTGAACACAGCGAGAAGGGTTGCGGGAAGGATAAAAATTGAACGTTCTTGATCGATGAATTGAAGGTTGGTAGCAGCTTCAAACAGCAGTTGTCGATCAGTGTCTAACCATCGGACTGAATACATTAAAGGCAGGCCTGGATAAATTAACCCCTCAGATACGATAGCAGGATAGCTGTTAACCGAGAAAACCTTCCCTCTACCAAGCGGCTCGGGCCATTCATTCCCTGGGTTATTCAGAATCATAAAAACCGTAATATTGGTTGCGTTTTCATCGCTGAAAAGCACATGACACATCTCTTCTTCGTTAAAGTAACCCGTATAATACTCCACCTTCCCTTCATACTCCCAGGGTATCCCCGATCTAATTAAGACCTCTCGGAAGATTTGCAGACACTGCTCCTCGGTTGGAAAGGATTGCGCCGAAACCGGTTGAGCTATGCTGGAAGCAAGGTAAACCGTCCCCAAAATCGCCAGTGCAGCCAATCCACAATAAAAGAATCTCCTGTATCTATTCATCTGTGCTTTCCTTTAGTTTACTAAGATCCTCTTCCTTCCAACGGTAGCCAGCTAGCTTACCTTCCACAAACTTGAACGCAAAGCGATCTCCGGAATGAAACAGCGGAGCCAATTTCCCGCAAAATTCGTCCGCGGCATTCTCCGTTCCTTGCTGACAACGCCAAATACTGCCGTCAAAACAGAGCACCGGTTGGTCTGTCTGCCTGCAGAACTGTCAATAAGCCATCCCATGTCCTCTTCCTTATCGCCAAATAGACATCTCCACCGCAATCCTGCACCTCATCTGGCTGCTTTCTGCGGACGCAGCAACCATTTCTTCAGCAAAGCGCTGAACAATAAAGACAGACCAAACGAGAATACAAACAGTTCACAGACAATTGGAATGGCGTACAAGCTGGCGTTTTCCCCGAAAAAACTCAGGAAAAAATTTCCTAATTGTCCAATCAAGATGCCAACCATCGAGGAACACCCACAAGAGATCAATGGTATGACAAACAAAACCAAAAGCCGTTTCCCGGTCGTTTGGGATGTTCTAGATGTCATTTGAAGTATCTACCTTTCTGCCAGTCTAAATGGTTCTTACAACCACAAGGATGGGTGGGAGAGGTGAGCAAAAGTGAGGGCAGGCATAAAAATACATTCGCTGTGAGTCGTCATTTTAGCTACAGATTAACAAACCTTACGCTACAGTTGGAATGACATAGTCTGCGCGCCGCGCCGTGCTTCCTGCCTCCAGCAAATCTTTCACCCAGGCGCTTCCCTCCTGTCGGTCGCCTACTTGGCGAATCAGAAACGAACCAGGCTTCTTCCAGATATCCAGCAAAAACAACCGCCCGCCGCCAAAGAGAAACACGCCCGTTTCAGGGAAATCGTCTTGCCAGAGTTGCAAAGAAACCGTGAGTATCGCCATGTCCGGGTCGGAAAGGGTGGCGGATAGCGCTTTTCCTCGCTCGCCTATCTCGATTGCGCCGCTTGAATCGCCTCCCTCTGCCAGAAATCTCTCTGAAATCAACCAGCGAAGTTCCTGTTCGAGACGTTTTGGCGCATCGCCCTGCTCTGGCGAATAGAAAACATCCAGCCAATCGTTTGCAAAGGTTGATGGTTCGAATAGTTTGCTCTTTTTAATCCAACTTGTTTGAAAATCCGTTTCGGCAGCCGCCAGGTCAATCAACGCGCAGGTCTGGCTGAAGAGATGGAACGCGCCCGGCGACATTTCAGCCTGCAAGCCCTCATTTTGACAGACAAGGAACCACTCTGGAAGGATTATTTCCGCCAGCGAAGATTGCCTGATAATGGGATAAATATACAGGTGTTCCCCACCAATGCTATACTGCGCCACGCTCCTTTTCATCTGGGCAAAGCGGGTAAGCGCAGAGCGCCCATGTCGGCGCAGAAAGATGGTAATATCGCCCGGATTGAGCGACAAAAGCATCAGCGAGCGGATAAGCGCCAGCGCAATCGGCTGGCTTTTCTGGTTAGGAAAGTAGTAGCCCTTATCCTTCAGAGCGGCCAGACTATTTGCCAACAGATCTTCGGTGAGTTCAGGGAATTCCTGAATCCTGAACCAGTCGCCTAATACCGAACGCGGCTGAACAGGAAGCTGTAACAGAACGGCTAAAACCAGGCATTCAGAATAAGTTAGCCGATAGGCAGACACCACTCTCCTCCCAACGGAAGTTTACGCAACCGGGACAAGCGTTTCGTTGTATCCTGAGGCGCAATGCAGAATTCACTACTCACTATACCCCGAACTCACTCAACAGTCAAGCATGGTAAGGAAACAACTGAAAGCAGAAGCCAGGCTTGCACACGCCATCATGCCTTACGGAATCTAGCAAATGGTTTGCTGCTGTTGCCTGCCTGAGCGAGAGCGAGCGCTCGGTTGACGGGTCAAAAAATACCCTGCTGACAACAGCCTCTCTAAGCACAACTTAACATGGCGCCAGGAAGAAACTCAATCTGACGAAGCAGGCGAGAACCCGGGCAGTCCCAATTGAGTCCAGACGGCGGCGTGATCAGAAAAAGGATAACGCGCCTCCTTGCCAGCGTTGAGGATTTGCCACACCTTCTCTTTCTGATAGAGAAAAAGGTAATCCAGGCGGTGGCGCAGTTCCCCAATCACCGGCAAAACCATCTGATGGGTGGTTGCATCTGCATGGCTGGGATGGATGTGGCGCAGGGTATCCATCCAACGTTCCTTAAGCAGCGCAATTCGAGAAGTTGTTTCAGGCGCGTTGAAATCTCCCCCGATGATCGCCTGGCTGCTTTGATTCTCTATCCAGGTAATTAACTCCTGCACTTGGCGGCGGTTGCGCCAGGGGTTGATACTCAGGTGGGTGGAAACAGCCAGCAAATCGCCACAAGGTGTCTTGACCAACGCTGCTAATGCCTGGCGGCGAGCAATAGGATGCAGGCTGGAGCGAAAGACTTTGATCCCTTGAGGAATCAACGCAAAATGACTTAGGATCGCCAAACCTTCCTCAAAACCAATCTGAAACCGGTCACCGTTGGTGCGCACATACACGACATTCATCCCAAGCTCTTCAGCCAACAGCTCGTGCACCTGATGTCGCCGGGTTTGCCACACCTCCTGAAGAGCAATAAGTCTGCCTGATGATCTTGAACGAGGCGGATAAATTGTTGCAACCGTTCCTTACCCCGCTGAAGGTGTGGCCAGGGATGGCACAGGTTGGCTGAGAGCACCATGAGGGAACGACAAGGCTGTGTGCCATGGAATCGGTTGACGGTCAGAATTTCCTGCGTGTTGCGTATAGTGGCTAAGATCTGTTTCAGCAAATCAAAATCCAGAGAGCGTAAAGATAACCCCCGCTTTATACCACAATTCACCTCCGCAAAGGATTAATTTTTTATATGGCTGGATATTTCAGCATATGCCCCCTGCTTGTCTGCAAGCTTTCTTAGATGTACAGAGGGGCTATCTCAAACCATACAGACAGCCCCCTATCTCACTCTTCTTTGGTCATAAATGGCAATCCATTCCTGAATCCAATCGAAACATTTCTAAACCAAATGTGGCAACTTTCGGGAAGTATGGTTTCGGTCATGACCACCTGTCCCGATCGGAATTTTTGCCTTTCGGTAAGCGCACTTCCCGAAAGCCGTATAAAAAACCGGGCACCACTTGCTTGGGGAATTTCGGCCAGGTAATCAGGATAATTGCCGCCAGATACGCCACCATCCACCAACCGAGAGGGGATAGCTGGGTTAAAGCAAGCCAAAGGATATAGCCGTAAATCGGGGTTTGATAGAGCATCCCTAGAGAGGATGGAATCCCCAACCATAAGAAGAGAGCGCCCCAGAGAATCAAATAAAACCAGCCCCACCAGGCCGGCAAAACACGGGCAGCAATGAAATAAAGCAACAAACCGGTGGCTACCGACATATCAACCTGGAGATCGTGGTCGCCAATCCAGGAGTGATATTGCCGGCTACTGCGTCGAGCAAGATTGCCATCGAGGAAATCGCCAAACCAATCGGCAAGCATTAACCAGACAACCAGCGGAAGTGCGGCTTGACCCTGCGTGATGCCAAGGTACACGAGATAGATTCCGATCCCCAAGCGAAGGAAGGTGATGAAATCGGCTACTTGCTTCGCGACAATCATGACACACCTCCTTACTCAGGTATCTAGGTTGTTCTCACGACCAGCACCGAACACTTGGCGTAATGAATCAGTTTGCGCGAGACGCTTCCCAGCAACCAGGCACTGACTTGGCTAAGGCCGCGCGACCCAGCCACGATCAGGTCGATATGCTTTTCTTTGGCAAGTTGCAAAATCTCGGTTGCCGCATCCCCACGGCGCAAAAAGGTCTCCGCGGAATAACCGGCTTCCTTCAGAGTCGCAAGACTTTTCTCCAAAATTCCTTCCCCAATTTTCTCTTCTTCGCTCTTTTCACCCGCCACTGTGGGTCGCCGGGATGTCAGAGGGGGCATGGGGATATTTCCCATTCCCCATGCCGCAGTGGCATAATCCTCGGGATAAAGCGGAGGTAGCACATGCAGGATGGAGATCTGGGCATGGGCAGGAAGCGGAAAGTTCCCCAGGTATTCCACGGCACTCCAACCATGCTCTGAGCCATCGTTGACGATCAGAATTCGATGTAACCCTTCAAACGGAGCGCGCACAACTAAAACGGGACAATGCCCATATTCGACGACTTTTTGGGCAACCCCACCCAAAAAGATGCCCAGGGTTGCGCGCAAGCCTAAGGCGCCAACTACGATGAGGTTCGCCTTTAGCCGGGTTGCCATGTCCAGAATCGTTTCAGCAGGATCGCCAGCTTTCACTTCGGACTGGATAGAGATCCCCCGATCACGAAGGTGCTGGCAGGTCGCCTCGAGTTGTTCCTTGATGGTTGGATAATGGTTGATGCGGGTTGGTGGAAAGACCGCCAGGGCGGTGATCTCACTCCCGCTGGGTAAAGGTAGTTCACAGATCAGTTTTACAGCCGCGTAAGCATGCTCTGATCCGTCATCTCCAAACAGGATGCGCAACGGTTGACGAGACCCTTTAGCTTCCATGGAAACCTCCTTTCTCGACAAAACACACCCAATCGGCGGAGGCACCAAGGCAAGAGAAGGCATCAGAGAGGGAGATGTTTTGGTGCATTTCCAGTATAGCAAATTTTGCTTTGCGATTCAAGTACTTCTCTTGACAAATAGATAATCATTCTTATAATTCAAGCTCACTTAACTATTTTGGGAGCGATTAGATGAATGAATCTCACCCATTTTCAGCCCGTTTGCAGCAGTTCATCGGTTTGCTTTTGCGCATTGTCATGCAAAATCATTATCGTTTTGTCAAACAACACGGTCTCACCCTGCCACAAATGATGATTTTGTACTACATTCAACGTGTGGGTGTTTGCACGGTTTCGGATGTGGGAGAAGAATTCGGTATCAGCAGTGCAGCAGCCAGTCAGATGTTGGATCGTCTGGTTCAGCAGGGATATCTCATTCGCCAGGAACATCCTCACGATCGAAGAGTGAAAGAGAACTCCCTGACCGAGGCAGGGAAGCTGATTATCAAGGCAAGTATGAACGCTCACCAAAACCTGGTAGCCGAATGGGCAAATCGCATCGACGTCCATACCCAACAGCAATTGCTCCCGTTGCTGGATACGCTGGTAGGCATTCTCGAAGCGTGGTTTAAATCTAGTGCAATTTGCGATGAATAAGCGGTTCTTCAATTCTTTTATTGTTGGAGTTTGTAAGGATGATCAGGCTTATAAAATATCTGAAACCCTATAGCAGTTTATTGATTCTGTCGGTTTTCTTATTGTTCATTCAAGCCAATGCCGATCTGGCATTACCCGACTACCTGTCTCGAATTGTAACCAACGGCATCCAGTTGAATGGTATTGATGAACAACTGCCCCGCGCCTTACGCGAACAGCAACTTAACAAACTCACCCTCTTCTTGAACACTGAGCAACAGGCTCAACTGCTGAGCCTTTATGAGAAAGTAGAGACGCAGTCGCCTGATTTCGAACAACTTCGAGCGCTCTACCCGGCTCTATCTGAGACGACTATCTACGTGCTGAACGATACATCTGCAGAGCAGGCAGCAGAGCTAAGGCTGAACTTCGAGAAAACCTTCCTAACCGTCTTTCTAATCGATCAGTGGCAAAGTGGCAAATGGACATCCGCAACGATGTTACCCAGCCAGGGGATGGAGCTGCTCAAGATTCCCTCCGGAGCTGACTGGACTACCGTCCTGGGCAGATTACCCCTTTCGGTTCGGCAAGAGATTGCCAGTGGCATCTATGAGAGAATGAGCGCCCTTGGTGAGAACGTGATCCGTCAAAATCTCTCTCTGGCAGTTCGGGAAGAGTACCGCACTTTGGGAATGGATCTCAATCGATTGCAAAACAGCTATCTTCAACGCACAGGATTGCGGATGTTGGCAATTGCATTCCTTTCGGCAGTATGTACGATTACCGTTGGCTTGCTGGCTGCGCGCACTGCGGCTGGCTTCAGCCGCGATTTGCGTCATTTGCTGTACTCGAAAGTCTTAAGTTTCTCCGGCATGGAATTTAACCGTTTCTCGGCGGCCTCCCTGATCACTCGTTCCACCAACGATATTACCCAGTTGCAAATGCTGATTATGATGATGGTGCGCATGGTCTTCTATGCGCCCTTGATCGCCTTCGGAGGCTTGATCCGCGCCTTGAGCAAGGATGTCTCAATGGTTTGGACAATTGGCTTAGCGGTGGTGGCATTGGTCGGCGTAATCGTCATTGCTTATCAAGTCTCCATAAAGAAATTCAAAATCATTCAAGACTTGCTTGACCGCCTGAACGCAATTGCTAGGGAAAATCTGGTGGGGATGATGGTCGTACGGGCTTTCAATCGTCAAGACCACGAAGAGAGCCGTTTTGATGAAATCAATTTTAGACTGATGAAAGAGAATTTGTTCGTCAACCGCGTGTTTATCGTAGTTATGCCGTTTATGATGCTGATCATGAACGGGGTTTCCCTGCTGATCCTTGCGGTTGGCGCGCCACAAGTCGCCCAAGCCAGCCTCCAGGTGGGCGATTTGATGGCTTTCATGCAATATGCCATGCAAATTGTGTTCTCATTTATGATGATCTCCTTCATGTTCATGATGTTTCCGCGTGCCGACGTATCTGCTCACCGCGTGGCAGATGTTTTGGAAAGTGACCTCAGCATCACTGACCCTGCCCAACCGCTCGATTTACCCCAACCATTGCGGGGAGAAGTGGCATTCCATAAAGTATCGTTTCGCTATCCTGATGCAGAGGAAGACGTGTTACATGAAATCGACTTTGTTGCCCCACCCGGTACCACAACGGCGATTCTGGGTACGACTGGCTCGGGCAAATCCACCATCCTGAATCTGATCCCACGCTTCTACGATGTCATCGAGGGCAAAATCACGATTGACGGAGTGGATATCCGCCAGATTCCCCTTCAGAAGTTAAGAGAGCAAATCGCCTATGTCCCCCAGCAAAGCAATCTGTTTTCAGGGGATGTAGAAAGCAATTTGCGTTTTGCCAACGAACAAGCGGAAGAAGAACAATTGATTGAGGCAATCAAAATTGCTCAGGCGGCCGACTTTGTGCTCAGCAATGAACAAGGTTTGAAAATGGAAGTCTCACAAGGCGGCATAAACCTCTCTGGAGGGCAACGCCAGCGGCTTGCCATAGCCCGAGCTCTGGTGAAGCATGCCCCGATTTACCTTTTTGATGATAGTTTTTCTGCCCTTGATTTCAAAACCGATCTTGCCCTACGCAGGGAACTGAAAAAACGGTTGGTCAATTCCACGGTTTTCATCGTCAGTCAACGCGTGGCAAGCATCAAAGATGCCGATCAAATAATCGTCTTAGATCAGGGGCGCATTGTAGGGATTGGCACCCACACAGAGCTCATCGAGACCTGTGAGGTCTATCGAGAGATTGCCATCTCCCAGCTTGGTGTGGAGGTGAAAGCATGAATCAACAACCCGCATCGAACCGAAATCGCAGCCTGCCTCCGGCGACAGGGCAAGGAAGAGGGCCAGGGCCGTTTGGAGGACGTCCACATCTGGCAGTAATGGGCAAGGTAGAGAAAGCCCGCGATTTCAAAGGAGCGTTACGTAAACTCCTGCAGTATCTCGGGGCAGTTCGATTAGCCGTTGTTCTTGTCAGTGGAATGGCATTGATCTCTACCATCCTAATGATCTTCGGGCCAAAGGTGTTAGGTATGGCAACCACAACCTTGTTCGAGGGAGTGATTGCCCAAATGAGTGGCAGGGGCAGCATCGACTTTGGGGCAATTCGGCGCTTTTTATGGATCACCCTGGGCTTATATGGAGTTTCTGCTATCTTGAATTTCTGGCAAGGTTGGTTGATGGCGGATATTGCCTTGAAGATCACTTACCGCTTACGCAAGGATGTGATGCACAAGATCCAACGCCTGCCGTTCCGCTATTTCGATAAAACCACCCATGGAGAGGTGCTTTCTTTTCTTACAAACGATGTCGACACGATCAATCAGACCCTGAACCAGAGCCTGACTCAGATCATTACCTCGCTGACTACCGTCGTTGGCGTTTTGGTCATGATGCTGTCGATTAACTGGATCATGACCTTGGTTGCCCTGGTGATGGTACCTTTGTCCTTTCTCCTGGTGATGGTGATTATCCGCAATTCGCAACGGTATTTCTCCGAGCAGCAGGACCAATTAGGGCATGTCAATGGTCACGTGGAGGAGTCGTTTGGCGCTCATCAGGTGATCAAGATCTTCAATGGTGAGCAGAAAAGCCTCCAAAAATTTGACCAGTTGAACAACCGGCTCTATGATGCAGCCTGGAAAGCCCAATTCTTCTCTGGAGTGATGATGCCCCTCATGGGATTTATGGGTAACCTGGGTTTTGTGGCAGTGACAATTTTAGGCGGTTGGTTAGTCGTGCAGAAGGTGATCACCGTCGGCGATATTCAGGCATTCATTCAATACGTGCGCATGTTTACCCAACCGATCACCCAAATTGCCAATATTTCCAACATTCTGCAACAGACCGCCGCAGCCGCTGAGCGAGTCTTTGATTTTCTGGCGCAGGAAGAAGAACCCGCGGAGATACAAACGGTCATGCCTTTGCGTGAGGTGCGTGGCAATGTGGAATTTCGCGAGGTGTATTTTGGTTACCAACCCAATCAGATGGTGATTCAAGGCTTTTCTGCCAAAATCCAGGCCGGTCAGAAAGTGGCGATTGTCGGTCCAACCGGCGCCGGCAAGACGACTCTGGTCAAACTGCTCATGCGTTTCTATGATGTCGATGGGGGGGCTATCTTAATCGATGGCGTAGACATTCGCCAATTCCCCCGTGGCACCTTGCGCTGCCTGTTCGGTATGGTGCTGCAGGATGCGTGGCTATTCAACGGCACCATCAAGGAGAACATCCGCTATGGTTATCCCGCGGCGAGTGACGCTGAAGTCGTTCAGGCTGCTCAGGCTGCTAATATCGACCATTTCATCCGCACGCTACCGGAAGGGTATGAGTTGGTATTGAATGAAGAGGTAACCAACCTGTCACAGGGACAAAAACAACTGATGACCATTGCACGCGCCATCCTGATTCAACCCCAAATGCTGATCCTGGACGAAGCAACTAGTTCGGTGGACACTCATACCGAATTGCTCATCCAGGCCGCAATGGAAAAGATGATGCAAGGTCGCACCAGTTTCATCATCGCTCATCGGCTTTCCACCATTCGCAATGCCGATCTCATCCTGGTTATAAAGGATGGAAATGTTGTCGAGCAGGGAGATCACGAAACGCTTCTCCAACGCAACGGATTCTACGCTGAGTTATACCGCAGCCAGTTTGAGCTGCTCCCCGAGGCAGTCGGATAATATCAGAGTTATCTTATCCAATTGGAAAAATTGGCAAAGAATTGTGTGACAAAACTCACTATTCATTCTTGCCAGGCTTGAGTATATTAGGTTGAGAATGAAAAGTTAATGTGCCCTGTAATCTTAGCTTAGAGGAGCAAAATGTGAGCCTCACGATTCTTCCCAAACCTGCCTTTCAAGATTTTGTCTCCCGCATGTTAGCGGATTATCGCCTTGCGGGACCTACGCCAAAGAATGGCGCATTTGTCTTTGAGGAGATCCATGATCCTTCTGAGTTGCACATGGATTATCCCACCACTTTGCTGCCGCCCAAGAAGTTTCTGTTACCGACCCGAGAAGTATTATTCAAATACACCCGACAGAATGGCGGTGTCTTACAAGATCCTCCTGAAGCACCCCCCACAGTGATTTTGGGAGTGCATACCTGTGACCTCCATGCAATTCAGCTCTTAGACACGGTTTTCTCCAGCGGTCAGTACGATGTCCACTACATGAATCGCCGCAAGAAAACGCTGATCGTGAGCATTGAATGTCTTAACCCTTGCGATGAACATTCCTTCTGTAAAAGCATGGGAACACTGACAGCAGATGAGGGTTACGATCTCCATTTGACCGATTTGGGTGATCGGTATGCTGTCGATGTGGGGACGCAAGCCGGAGAGCAATTACTGGCAAAATATGCCAACGCTCGCTCGGCGGAGAAGGGAGATATCCAACAGCTCAACGCCGTGATCAGCGCCAAATGGCCCAAGTTTCCCTATCGCCTGGACTTCGATGTAAGCGAATTACCTTCGATCCTTGAACTGAGCATGAAAAGTCCTCTGTGGCAAGAACTTGGGGATCGCTGCCTTGCCTGCGCCGCCTGCACCAATGTTTGCCCAACCTGCTTCTGCTTTGATGTCAAGGATGAAGTAGAACTGAACCTAGTTGACGGCCAGCGAGTGCGTCAGTGGGATTCTTGTCAATTGGATGAATTTGCCACGGTGGCCGGCGGGCATAACTTCCGAGCCAGCCGTGCTCTTCGTCAACGGCATCGCTTTATGCGCAAAGGTAAATATATATTGGATGCTCACAAACATTTAGGTTGCGTAGGCTGTGGGCGTTGCGCACGGGCCTGCCTCGTTGATATTACCCCGGTCGGCGTCTTTAATGAGCTGTACCGACAACAGGAAGCTGGGAGTTAAGATATGGTTGCCATAGCGAGTTACCCTCAAACACAAGTCTTTCCCAACACGGAATACGATATTTACCTGCCTTATTTGGCGACAATTGTGGATATCCGTCCCATGACGGCGCTGGAGAAAGTGTTCACCATTGAGCTGCCCAATGGAATGTCCCTTGGTCATCGCCCAGGGCAATTCATGGAGGTCTCGGTGTTTGGCGTAGGAGAGGCGCCGATTAGTATTAGCAGCTCTCCCAGCCGCAGTAACGGCACTTTTGAACTCTGCGTGCGCAGAGTGGGCGATGTCACAACCGCCTTGCACAACCTCAAGCCAGGCGATAAGATCGGCTTACGCGGCCCCTTTGGACGAGGTTTCCCTTATGAAAACTTCCGCGGCAAAGACATTCTCTTTGTTCCTGGCGGGCTTGGTCTGGCGCCGTTACGCTCGTTGATTAATCAAGTGCTGGACGAGCGCGCCCAATACGGACGCGTGATAATCCTCTATGGGGCGCGCAATCCTGGAGAATTGCTTTTCAAAGATGAGTTAAAAGCCTGGGGCGAACGAGAAGATGTCGAACTCCATGTGACCGTTGACCGCGGTGATGAGAATTGGACTGGAAATGTTGGCGTGGTCACAACCTTGTTCAAACATATCTCGATCTATCCTCGCAATACCGTTGGCATCACCTGCGGCCCGCCAGTGATGTACCGGTTTGTCCTGATGGAATTCTTTGGTAAGGGAATTTCCGAAGGCAATATCTACCTGTCACTCGAACGCAGGATGAAATGCGGGGTAGGGAAGTGTGGTCACTGTCAAATTAACAATATCTATGCATGTCAGTCTGGCCCGGTCTTCAGTTATCGTGAGATCAAGGGCCTGGAGGAGGCACTATGAGCGCCAACGGTAAACCAAAAATCGCTTTCTTTGATTTCACCAGTTGCGAAGGCTGTCAATTGACGGTGGTGGACTCGTTGCAAGACCACCCCGAGTTGCTAAGTGCAGTCGAAATTGTGCAATTCCGCGAGGCGATGAGTGAGAAAGGTGAAGATTACCAGATTGCCTTTGTGGAGGGTTCTTGCACTCGCCAGAGCGATGAAGCCCGCCTGAAAGCCATTCGCCAGCAAGCCAGCATCGTAATTGCCCTCGGAACTTGCGCCCATCTGGCCGGTGTCAACGCCCTCAAAGCCCTACATCCCCTTGAAGAAGTGCGCAAATATGTTTACGGGGATAAATGGGAATGGTACGAGACCTACGATGCTCGCCCAATTGAGGCTGTTATCCCAGTGGATTTCGCCATTCCCGGTTGCCCTATTGACCGCAACGAATTTATCGCAGTCGTCAAGGCGCTCCTGTTGGGCAAAAAGCCTCCCATCCCCGATTATCCGGTGTGCGTCGAATGCCGTCTCAAAGAGAATGTGTGCATGTACACCAAAGGAAAAGTCTGTCTGGGGCCGGTCACCCGCGCCGGCTGTGGAGCAATTTGCCCAACTTATGGCTCCTCCTGTGAAGCCTGTCGCGGTTTCATCACCAATCCCAATCAAGATTCCATGAAAGACGTCCTGGCAGAAGCTGGTTTGAGTGTGGAAGACATCACCGCCATCTATACGATGTTCACCACTTACCAGGTACGTGAGAAACTGTTGCAGAAAGGGTAGTTCTATGAGTAAACGAATTGAAGTCCATCACGTTACCAGGGTAGAAGGACACGGCAATATCGTTGTCGAGGTTGAAAACGGCGAACTAAAGACCTGCCGCTTTGAGGTGGTTGAAACGCCGCGCTTTTTCGAAGCAATGTTGCTTGGGCGTCCCTATCACGAGGCTTCCCACATTACCAGCCGAATCTGTGGCATTTGTGCTACAGGGCACGCCACAGCCTCCTTGCGGGCATCCGAAAAAGCTTTGGGAGTTGAGTTAAGCGAACAAAGCTGGCTCTTGCGCAAGTTAACCTTTCATGGTGAGATTCTGGATAGCCATGTTCTGCATGTTTACATGTTGGTTGCGCCGGATTTCCTGGGTGTGGGCAGCGTTATTCCGCTGGTCAATAGCCATCCAGACGTGGTGCTGCGCGCCCTGCGGATGAAGAAATTGGCCGGCGATCTGTGTGCCATGGTCACCGGGCGTCACACCCATCCGATTGCAATGACAGTGGGCGGCTTTACCCACTTCCCCAAGATGTCCGAATTGGAAGCCATGCGCCAACGCCTGATTGACTCGCGCAAAGACGTTGAAGCGACCGTTGAGTTGTTCTCAAAGTTGCCCTGGCCGGAGTTCGAGCGCGATACCGAATACGTCTCGCTGAGCAAGCCCGATGAGTACGCCTTTATCGATGGGGATATCCTCACCAGCGATGGGGTGCGTGTGCCGCCGGAACGCTACAAAGAGGTCACCAACGAATTTATGGTGTCCCATTCAACGGCAAAGTTCACCCGCAATAAACGTGAATCGCTGATGGTTGGAGCCCTGGCACGCTTTAACAACAATTACGATTTGTTACACCCGAAAGCCAAAGAAGCCGCGGCGGTCTTGGGGATGAAACCTAAAGTGACCAATACCTTCCTCAACTCTGCTGCCCAGGTGGTTGAGATCGTGCACAGCACCGAGGATTCCATCCGCATCATTGAGGAGTTGTTGAATCGCGGCGTACAACCCGAAGAACCTGCGCCGATTAAACACATTCCAGGTGAAGGGGTTGGTGTGGCGGAGGTGCCCCGTGGTTTGTTGATCCACCACTATGCCATTGGTGAAGACGGCCGCATCACGGCTGCCAACTGTATCATTCCGACCAATCAGAACATTAATAACCTTGAGCACGACATGCGCGCCTGGGTGCCAAAAGTGATGCACAAACCCGAACCCCAAATGCAACTGGATTTAGAGATGTTGGTGCGCGCTTATGACCCATGCATTTCCTGCAGCGTGCATGTCCTGAAAGTTCAACGCTAAGCTGTGTGCCACGAAACGTGCCTCAAGTCCCATCTCTCCCAGAAGAGCAACGGCAGATCCTGATCCTTGGGGTGGGAAACACACTCTATGGGGATGATGGGCTTGGGGTACGCGTGGCAGAGGAATTAACCCACCAGAAGTTGCCGCCCGGTGTAGCGGTAGAAATCGCCGCAGTCAGCGGGATCGATCTGGTCTTACGGATGGATGGGTGGGAGCGGGTCATCATCATTGACGCAGTGCAAATGGGTGAAAAGCCCGGTGCATGGCGTCGCTTTCGAGCGGAGGATGTCAGGTATTTCGCGGGTGGGCAAGGTCTGTCTTTGCATGAAACCGGCGTGGCGCAGGCATTGGAGCTGGCAGAAGCATTGGGAAAGTTGCCAAAAGAAGTTTTGATCTACGGTGTGGAACCTGAACGACTGCAGATCAGCGAAGAACTCAGCCCATCTGTACAAGCCGTAATACCTGAAATCACCCAACATATCCTTGGAGAACTATGGAAGAGAGAGAGATGAGCAAAAAACACATTCTAATTATTGACGATGACGCTGATCAACGACTGACGGTTCGCTTGCCCCTTGAAGCGGCCGGTTATCAGATAAGCGAAGCCAAAACCTCAGAGGAGGGGTTAGAACTGGTCAAGAAGCTTCGCCCGGACTTAATCGTCTTGGATGTTATGATGGACACCGCTACAGCAGGTTTTCAAGTGGCTCTGGCGTTGCATAGTCCAGACCCCAATTCGGAGTATAAAGAGTTTCGCCATATTCCAATCCTGATGTTAACAGCTATCCACACCACCACACCACTGCGATTTGCCCCTGACTCAGACTATTTGCCCGTGGAAGTCTTCCTTGAAAAACCAGTTGACCCAGAGGTGTTGGTGGCAAAGGTCAAGGAATTGCTACCCGATTAATCGAGGGATGAATGGGATTCTCCAGATCCAATGGAGACTCGCTTGAGCGGCTGTATTTGGACGTTTCACAGACGGGTATTACCCGTACTCTGGTCAAAGCTGAACTGGTATCCAGCGTTTCCTGGCTGATCAAACTGCGCTGGATTGCCGGCGCAGGCGTCCTGATAGCCACCTGGGTTGTTCACAATTTTTTTCATGTTGGAGCGCCGCTTGCCGTTTTGTCCGGCATCGGCGTTGCCATTTTACTCTACAATATCTTCTTTCTCATCAGTGAACGCCGCGCGAAACGGCGCGGCGCTTCTGAAGATGAGTTCCAGGCTTTGGCAATCTGGCAAACAGCGCTGGACTGGTTAGCGATGACCTTGCTCTTCCATTACTCCGGAGGTGTGGAAAGCCCGGCAATCTGGTATTTCATATTTCATATTATTATCGCTGCCATTTTCTTCCCGCAACGAACAGCCTTTCTCCTCTCCGTTTTGGCAATACTCTTGGTCAGTGGAACGGTTTTGCTTGAATACATCGGTTGGCTACCCCACCACGCCTTGCAAAATTATTTGCCGGTATCGCTCTATCAAAGCCCTCTGTATGTGCTTGGGGTGCTGAGCTTTTTCTCGACCACGGCTATCTTTGTCACCTTTTTAGTCGGCAGCATTCAAGAACGGTTACGGCGGCGAGAAGCCGAGGTCATCCAACTCAGCCAGGATTTGCAACGCGCCACGGTTCGCTTACAGGCGCTCAATGAAATCTCTATAGTGGTCGGCTCGACATTGGATCTAAAACAAGTCCTGGAGCGCCTGGTCGAAACTACGGCAAAGGCCATGGGAGTGCGGGCCTGTTCAATCCGCATGTTGGATAAAAGCGGGCGCAAATTAGAGCCGGTTGCCGTTTATGGGTTGAGTCAAACCTATATCAATAAAGGACCGGTCGATGCGCTGACCAACCCGCTGGCAAAAGAGACCCTGTCCGGAAAAGTTGTCAACATCCCCAATGCCCCTCAAAGCCCGCTGTTACAATATCCGTTGGAAGCCCGTCAAGAAGGGATTCAATCTATGCTCTCTGCGCCGCTCATGGGTAAAAGCGGACCACTGGGCATCCTGAGAGTCTACGACACAAAAGCCAATCGGTTTAACCAAGAGGATGAAGAATTCATTGCTGCCATTGCAGCTCAAGGGAGTATTGCCATTGAAAACGCCATCGCTTATCAAGCGATGAGCGAGCTGGATAAAATGAAAAGCCAATTCATTCACACCGCTACGCACGAGTTGCGCTCGCCGGTCAGCGTTACTCGCAGCCTTCTGCGCACCATAACGGCAGGCTATGCCGGGGAAGTATCCGAGCAGCAAAAAGAGATTTTGGAGCGTGCTGCTCGCCGGATTGAATACTTGCAAAGGCTAGTCGATGATTTACTAGATTTAGCTGCTGGAAAGGTCAGCAACTTTATCACTGAGGAGCTCCAACCCATTTCTCTGAAGGAAATCATCGAGCGAGTAGTAGAACGATATAAAATCCCGGCTGAAGAGAAGCAAATTGACCTTCGGTTTGAGTGCGATTGCCCGGCCGAAAAGGTGTTTGTGCGCGCAACCGCAGATGGGTTGGATCGCATTTTCAACAATTTGATTTCGAACGCAGTGAAGTACACTTTAGCCGGTGGTCGGGTGTTGGTTAAAATGGAAGCATTGGATGGGGAGATTCACGTAGCTGTTCAAGACAGCGGGATTGGCATTCCCGAGGAAGCTCTGCCTCGCCTCTTTCAAGAGTTTTATCGCGCTCCGAACGCCAAAGAGCTTGCAGCCGAAGGAACCGGCCTGGGATTAGCCATTACTAAAGACATGATCCAGCGTTTTGAGGGGCGCATCACGGTAGAAAGCAAGGTTGGCGTTGGCACAACCTTTCATGTGTTTCTGCCGCTGGTAGCAGCAGAGACACCACCTATCTCGCCAATGGAGCAGAAAACATGACCGACACCTTAGAAGAACAAACCTTTGACTTGAAACCGTTATTGGATATCCTGGAGGAATATAAAAACCAAAAAGGCGCCATCATCCCGATTTTACAGCGCACCCAAGCGGTATATGGCTATCTCCCCAAGCCAATTTTGAAAGAAATTTCTAAACGGATGCGCATTCCGATCAGCCGTATCCTAGGGGTAGCAACCTTTTACGCCCAATTTCATCTCAAACGGCGCGGTCGGCATCTGATTCGGGTATGCGATGGCACAGCCTGTCATGTCAAAGGAGCAATGAAAACCGTAGATGTGATCCATGAACAGTTAAAAACGCCACCAAACGGATCATCGCCAGATTATAAATACAGCTTAGAGATCGTTTATTGTCTGGGATCCTGTGGTCTGGCGCCGGTCGTAGTGGTGGACGATAAGGTTTATGGACAAACCGAGCCGGATAAGCTGGTGCGGCAGTTGAAACGTCTGGAGTAGGAGAGGTGAGAAATGGCAAAGATCGAGAGCGTTCAGGCTTTAAAGGCGTTTCAGCAACAACAGCAACAGGCGCATGAGCAGGCCCGGCAAGAAAAAGTGGTGATTTATGTAGGCGCCGGCACATGTGGCTTAGCCGCTGGGGCTGGCGAGACAATGGAGCAAATCGAGCTGGAGCTGGGTAAACGGAACCTGACTGCTGAAATCACTACCGTTGGTTGTATTGGGATGTGTGTGCGCGAACCACTGGTGGATGTCCAATTGCCCAATCAACCAAGGATCACCTATGGAAATGTAAAGCCGGACATGGTGGCGCGCATCATCGATGAACATATTATCGGTGGCAAACCAGTTTTAGAGTGGGTAGTTGGGGTTGTACCCCAAGATTGGTAAAGCCAAAGGAGAAACCAATGGAGAGCCCTGTAGAAACTCAGCCCAATCAAGTGACGATTCCATCCTATACGGACTTGCCCTTCTATCGTAAGCAAGTCCGCATCGCTTTACGCAACTGCGGTATCATCAACCCTGAGCGAATTGAAGAATATATCGCCCGCGGGGGTTATTTAGCCCTCGCCAAAGCCATCACCGAGATGACGCCCGACGAAGTCATCTCGATAATGAAAGACTCAAAACTGCGCGGGCGGGGTGGCGCGGGTTTCGTGACCGGGATCAAATGGGAATTTGCTCGCCGCTCGATGGCAAAACCCAAATATGTGATTTGCAACGCCGATGAAGGTGATCCGGGCGCCTTTATGGATCGTTCTATTCTAGAAGGCGACCCTCATAGCGTTATTGAAGGAATGGCTATTGCAGCCTATGCGATTGGTTCCGAAGAAGGTTACATCTACTGTAGAGCAGAATACCCGCTAGCAATCGCCCACTTGAAAATCGCGATCCAACAGGCGCGTGAATTTGGCTTTTTAGGGAAGAATATCCTTGGCACCGATTTCAGCTTTGATTTATATATCAAAGAAGGCGCAGGTGCTTTTGTCTGCGGCGAAGAAACCGCGCTAATGGCTTCTATAGAGGGCCGCCGCGGCGAACCCCGTCCCCGTCCTCCCTTCCCGGCTGTCTCCGGGTTATGGAATAAGCCTTCCAATGTCAATAATGTCAAAAGTTATGCAATGGCGCCTCAGATCATTTTGAATGGCGCAGAGTGGTTCGCCAGCATTGGGACCGAGAACTCACCGGGCACAGCAATTTTTGCCCTGACTGGCAAGGTCAACAACACCGGGTTAATCGAAGTGCCAATGGGCACCACCCTGCGCGAGATTATCTATGACATTGGCGGTGGTATACTCGGCGGAAAACAGTTCAAGGCTGTGCAAACTGGCGGCCCGCTAGGGGGTTGCCTGCCGGTTGAAGCGCTAGACACGCCGGTTGATTTCGACTCGCTGGTCCAAGCCGGGGCAACCATGGGGTCGGGTGGAATGATCGTGGTGGATGAAGACACCTGCATGGTGGAATTCGCCAAATATTTCCTGACGTTTGCCTCGGCCGAATCTTGCGGCAAGTGTGTGCCCTGTCGCATCGGTGGTCGGCGGCTGCTGGAGGTGTTAACCCGCATCAGTAATGGAGAAGGTAAACCAGAAGACCTCGATGAAATCGAATACATCTCCCGCAACATGAAAGAAGCCTCGTTGTGTGCATTGGGCCAACTGACTCCAGGGCCGGTAATGGCTTCTCTGCGCTTTTTCCGCTCCGAATATGAAGCGCACATCTACGATAAAAAATGCCCTGCCAAAGTCTGTCGGGGCTTGATCACCTATAAAGTGATCGAGGAAAACTGCACCGGATGTATGGTTTGCAAACGGAACTGTCCGGCTGGGGCTATCAGTGGTGAGAAACGTCAGGTCCACTACATTGATCCCAACATCTGTGAACGGTGTGGCATCTGTATCGAAGTCTGTAAGTTTGACGCAATAATGGTAGAGTAATTGTGTTTGGTATTTGAATCCTTCGCAAAGAGAGGAAGCCTAACATGATCGATAAAGCGACGATTACCATCGATGGACGAAAAATCCAAGCTCGCTATGGTCAGACCATTTTACAGGCTGCTAGAGAACACGGTATCTACATTCCAGTTTTGTGCGATCATCCAGCGTTACCGCCTGAAGGGGCGTGTCGAATCTGTCTGGTTGAAATTGAGCGCCAAAGGACACTCCAACCAGCCTGCACATTCCCAGTCTCAGAGGGATTGGTTATTCATACCCATTCCCCAAAGGTGATCGAGGCGCGCAAGTTTTCTTTAGAGCTGCTCATCTCCGACCACCCCTTGGACTGTATGACCTGCGAGGCAACCGGAAATTGTTTACTGCAAGACCTGGCTTACGAATACGGTATCACTGGCGATCGCTATCAGGGCGAAAAACATCACTACCCGATCGATACCAGCAATCCTTTTATCGTTGTTGATCGCAATAAATGCATTTTATGCCGGAGATGTGTGCGGGCTTGTGCTTATATCAACGGCGTAGAGGCAATCAGCGTTTTTTATCGCGGCTTTAATGCCTACATCGGGTTTGGGGCTGATAGCACCATGCAAGATAGCCCATGTGAATTTTGCGGCAGTTGTGTTGAAGTTTGCCCAACCGGAGCACTCTGGCCGAAGGCGGCCATCGGCAAAGGCCGTCCGTACCAACTACAAAGTGTTCAGACGGTTTGCACATACTGCGGCGTGGGGTGTCAGATTGCATTGCAAGTGCGCAACAACCGAATTGTAAATGTTGTTGGAGTGGAAACCGGTCCGGTCAATCAAGGCTTTACTTGTGTAAAAGGTCGTTTTGGCAACGATTTCGTCCATCATCAAGATCGCTTAACCAGGCCGCGGGTGCGCAAATATCTCCTGGAAGGAGGCAAACGGGAAGGAAAAGAACGCGACGAATGGGTTGAAGTGGATTGGGATACGGCTCTGGATATTGTGGTGCGCAAGCTCATTGAAACACGGGATACCTATGGCAGCGATTCGGTCGGCTTGTTGACCTCTGCCAAATGCACCAATGAAGAAAACTACTTGATGAACAAATTAGCCCGCCAGATTATCGGAACGAATAACATCGATCACTGCGCCCGCCTCTGTCACTCCAGCACCGTAGCCGGCCTTGCGATCTCCTTTGGCAGCGGAGCGATGTCAAATTCCATCGAAGATGTTACCCGGCAGGCAAAAGCCTTTTTTGTCATTGGTTCGAATACCACCGAGCAACATCCGGTTATCGGTATGAAGATTCGGCAAGCGGTGAAACAGCGGGATGCCGTATTGATTGTGGCAGACCCGCGCCAAATTCCGCTAGTGGATTTTGCCACCCTTCACTTACAACACAAACCCGGTACAGACATTGCTTTGTTGAACGGTCTGATGCACATTATCTTGAAAAACGGCTGGGAGGATAAAGTTTTCATTGAAGAGCGCACAGAAGGTTTCGAGGAATTCAAAGCCGTCGTGGAGCAATATCCACCTGAACGAGTGAGCGAGATCACCGGCGTGCCACAGGAAATGCTCTATGAGGCAGCCCGGCTCATGGCACAGAACAAACCGATGGCTGCAATCTGGGCAATGGGGATTACTCAACACACCACGGGGGTTTACAATGTGTTCTCATTGGCAAACCTGCAAATGCTTTTGGGCAATATGGGCATCCCTGGCGGCGGGGTTAATCCGTTGCGCGGTCAGAACAACGTCCAGGGAGCCTGTGATATGGGTGGCTTGCCCAATGTCTACCCCGCTTACCAACCAGTGACCAGCGAGGAAGCTGCGTCGAAATTTGCCCAAGCCTGGGGCGCGCCGATGTCAACGAAAGTGGGCATGACGGTCACCGAAATGATCCCTGCTGCCAAAGAGGGCAAGATCAAAGCTTTGTACATTCTGGCTGAAGACCCCGTGATGAGCGATGCTGACACGAACCACGTTCGCGAATGCCTGGAAGCCTGTGAGTTCGTTGTCTTACAGGAGATCTTTCCCACCGAAACTGCACCATATGCTGACGTCTTGCTGCCTGGCGTCAGTTTCGCCGAAAAGATGGGTACCTTTACCAACACCGAGCGGCGCATCCAGCTTGTGCGGCAGGCTTTGCAACCCCTCGGAGAAGCCCGGCCCGACTGGCAAATCCTCTGCGAGGTAGCCAACCGCCTTCTGGCAGCTTCTTCAAACGCTTCGGGGAGAAAGATTGATTTACAAGCGCCTTACGCTCGCTGGGATTATCGCCATCCGAAAGAGGTCATGGATGAGATTAATGCTCTGGCGCCAAGCTACGCTGGGGTGCGCTATGAGCGTCTGGAACGCGGTGAGACCTTCCAATGGCCGGTCAAAGACGAGCATCATCCCGGAACACCGATTCTGCACGTGGGCAAGTTTGCCAGGGGTTTGGGGAAGTTCGCTGCCGTGGAACACATTCCGCCGGCCGAGTTGCCAGATGCAGAATACCCGCTGGTGTTATCCACCGGACGTGTCTTGTACCATTGGCATGGCGGTGAATTGAGCCGCCGCGCTCAAGGGTTGTTAGAAATCTATCCCAAACCGCTGATTGAAATTCACCCCGAAGACGCCGAGAGATTGGGGTTGAATGGACACCGGCGAGTGCGAGTGACTTCGCGGCGAGGAAGCATTGAGGCTGAAGCCTGGATCACCGAACGGGTCTTGCCGGGCATGGTGTACGCCAACTTCCATTTCCCGGAGGCATCGGCAAACGTCTTGACCCACGCAGCCTTAGATCCGATATCAAAGATCCCGGAGTTCAAAGTGTGCGCGGTCAAAGTTGAGGTGGTAGAATAGGGGCTAAGATTGAGAGGAGGAGTATATGGATATTCGCAAAATCTATGAATACGCCTTGCAACGCGAGATCGAAGGGAAGCGGTTTTTTGAAGAAAACGCTGAACGACTTCAACACGCGGCTGCAAAGGGGGCCTTCAAAGTCCTGGCGCAAGAAGAACAAAAGCACATCTTCTTCATCGAGAAACAACTGGCTTCCCTGAATGAAGGTCAAGGGGTGGTTGTGATGGAGGAGAGTTTACAACCAGGCAGTTTCTTTGCCCAGCGGGCAGAAAGCGAACAAGTCGATCAAAGCGTTGCCCAAGCCATGGTGGCAGATCTACCCGTCTTGCGCATGGCCTATCTGATCGAGCGAGATTTTGCCGAGTTTTATGAAATGGCAGCCAGCAAAGCCGAAGGTTCAGCAAAACAGGTTTTACAATCCTTAGCCGAATGGGAACGAACTCACGAAGCCCTGTTTAAGAATATGCACGACACAATCTTCGAACAATATGCCCAAATGCCATGGGGCGGTTAGATGCCAGACCCATCAAGGTACCAGATGGCTCAAATGGTCATCGCCCGAATCTTAATCGTCGATGATGATCCAGATTTTTGCGAGATCAGTCGCACCATTTTGGAGGCCGCCGGGTATGAAGTGGTTACCGCCGCTGACAGCGTTCAGGCAATGGAACGCATCGAAAGCGATTGGCCTGACCTGATCCTTTTGGATCTGGTGATGAACCGTGTAGATGAAGGATTGGAGTTTGGCAAGCGCTTGCATCATGATCCAATCCTGCGCCATTTGCCCATCGTTTTTGTCACCTCGATTGCAGATACCTGCTATGCAGAGCAAATTAAACCCGAAGATGCACACTACGCAGCCGCCTGGCTACCCAAACCTTTCTCTCCGCAAACTCTGATTCAAACGGTCGGGAGCGTCTTAGAACAAAGGAAGTGACCGATGATCGCAACCCCACCAGCAACTCCCCAAAAAGTCAATCCACCGGAAGACGGCCGCAAACGGGCAATGTTACTGGCTGCTCTCTACATTGCTCAGGAACAGTTTGGTTGGTTGAGTGATGAAGCGATTCGGCGCGTGGCCGAGCGATTAGACCTGACAGTTGGACAGGTCAAAAGCACAGCCAGTTTTTACACCATGTTTAAGCTCCAACCACAGGGAAAATATCGCCTTCAGGTCTGCGAAGGGCTGTCTTGTTATCTGGTGGGTGGCGCTGAGCCGATCATCAACTATGTGGCTGAAAAGTTGGGCATTCAACCAGGCGAGACCACACCCGATGGCAAGTTTACCCTTGAAGTCGTCCAATGTCTGGCTGCGTGCGGAACAGCCCCAGCGATTAAGGTCAATGATGACTTGTATGAAAACATGACCCTCTCCGCCATCGATCAGTTGCTGGAACGCCTCCAACAAGAACGATAAAGGTTTGATGAGAAAAGAAAGCAGAAAAGATGTTCGAACCGGTCCTAACCCGTAATATCCATCGCCCCAATTCGGAAAGAATTTACACCTATCTCGCAAATGGCGGGTACGAAGCGGTACGCCTGGCTCTAACGAAGTCTCCAGACGAATTGATTGAGATGGTTAAACGTTCTGGATTGCGGGGACGAGGCGGGGCAGGATTCCCAGCCGGGGGTTAAATGGAGTTTCATGCCCAAGGAAACCGATGTGCCCAAGATTGTGGCAGTCAACACGGACGAAGGTGAACCAGGCACCTTCAAAGACCGCGAAATCGTCGAACGCGATCCCCATCAAGTGATTGAGGGAGTGATTATTGCCAGCTATGCAGTAGGCGCCCATCGAGCGTATGTTTATATCCGCGGCGAGTTCTTTCTAGGTGTTAAGCGGTGGATCAAAGCCATTGCCGATGCCTACGAACACGGCTTTTTAGGGAAAAACATCCTCGGTTCCGGTTTTGATCTGGATATGTCCGTTCATCGCGGCGCGGGCGCATATATCTGCGGTGAAGAAACGGCCATGCTGGAATCGCTGGAGGGCAAACCGGGCAATCCACGCCTGAAGCCCCCTTATCCAGCCCAGGTAGGGCTATTCGGTTATCCGACACTGGTTCACAACATCGAAACGCTGGCATGTATCCCCCATATTATCTTGCGCGGCCCGGAGTGGTTTGCCAGCATCGGCACGGTGGAGAGTAAAGGGCCTAAAATTTTCTCGGTAAGCGGGCATGTCAACAAACCAGGCAATTACGAATTGCCGCTCGGAACCACCATTGGAGAAATTATTTATGAACACGCCGGAGGCATTCGAGGCGGTAAAAAACTAAAGGTCGTGATCCCTGGCGGAGCTTCGACACCGGTTCTAACCGCCGAGCATGTTGATGTGCCAATGGCTTTTGAAACCTTGGCCGCTGTGGGCAGCCAGCTAGGAACCGGAGCATTAATTGTGATGGATGAAACAACCTGTATGGTGGAAGTTGCCCGCCGTTTGACCAAGTTCTTTGCTCATGAATCCTGCGGTCGCTGTGTTCCCTGTCGGTTAGGCTCCCGCAGACTCTACGAAATCCTCGAGCGGATTGAACGTGGTAAGGGCAAAGCGGCCGATATTGATTTGGCCCTCGAATTGGCGCGAGAAATCGATGGGCTTACCTTTTGCCCGATGGGTTCAGCGCTGGTCAACCCGGCCCGCTCTACCATTGAGCACTTTCGAGAAGAGTATGACTTTCATATCACCCAGAAAAAATGTTGGGTGGGAAACCAAATTCTATAAAAGTTTGGGAGCGAACTATGGCGAAAATATTAATTGTCGATGACGACCCGGATTTTGTCGAAGCCACCCGCATGGTGTTAGAAAAAGCCGGCCACACAACCCTCAGCGCTGCCAGTGGCAATGAGTGCTACGAGAAAATGAAGGCTGAGAAGCCAGATCTGGTCATTCTGGACGTCATCATGGATACCGTCTTGGATGGTCTGACCATTACCCAACGCATCCATGAGGACGAAGAAATCAATCAAATTCCGATTATCATGGTCACCTCGATTGCTAATACGGACTATGCCGCCCTGTTCCCAACCGATGAATATATTCATATTAATGCCTTTATGAGCAAACCTGTCGAGCCGGCTGAGTTAATCCGTCAGGTCAATAAACTGCTCAACCATTAAGGTGCGGTGGAAAAGATTAAGATCGGCGGCATCCTTCGGTATGAAAACTTATCCATGCTGCGCATTCAAGGGCTATCCAGCGTCAAAATGGATGCCGAGGCAAGGTTGTTAACCGAATTTGGCTTGCATAAGGTCAACATTCAATTCCTGGTCCAGCTTTACAACCACACCGCTCAGGGACAATTAACCTTAGCCGTTGCCTGTGAAGATACACCAGTAGCTTTTGATCTGTTAGCCCGGCTGCAAAAACCACTCGGAATACATTCCATCAAGCTGAAAACGAACATTGCCAGCATTGGAATTTATGGACCAGATTTTCGCCTTCGGCCAGGTATCGCCGGGAACTTTCTTAAATGCCTGAATGAACAAAACATTCCGATCTATGCCATCTCCACTTCGGTTTCGACCTGCTCGGCTTTGATTCCCGAAAGCCAGGCTTCCCAGGCGCAGAATGCTCTGAAGGCCTGTTTCCTTTTGCCATGAGGTTTTCCATAAAGGATCTTTCGTGATTGATCCATCTCAACCATATTCCAACTGGTTCATTCGCTTTTTCAAGCAACTGTTCCCTGCTCCGTTTCAATTTACCCTTGTCGTGGCTTTTTCATTGGTCGCGGCGCTTTCTTTTGGCGTAGGAGCCTGGGTTATTTCAAGAACCATTGACCAATATCTTGTCACCTCCATGACTGAACGGGTCTCACGGGATATGCGCCTGGCCCAAGCATTCTATGTCGATCACTTGAAGTGGATCGAAGACATTACCGTGCGCCTGGCAAAGGAACCGAATGTACTTGGTTTCTTTCAGGGCAAGCCGATGGGAGGATGGCAGACGACATCTGATTTCCGGGCTTATCTCTCCACTCAAATGAGAGGGCTTTTCGATCAAGGAAATCACGTCGTTGTGATCGTCGATCGGGAGGGCAAGGTGAAAGCCGCAGTTCTTGTTGAGACAGCGAATGTGATCATCTTAGAGCACGACACGCGTTATTCCTTCGCCCTGCCGATTGTCCAGAAAGCCATTCAGGAGAGGGAGATATTTTCTGCAACTGAAATCATTCCTGAAGAAGCATTACTGAGCATTCGTTTAGCTGAAAAAGCCCGCATTCCCATCCTGGATACCCCCCGCGCCGCCCCACAACCTTATGATCCACGCGAAGGCAGCGCGGGACTGGCGTTAGTTTCAGTTGCGCCTCTGCACCAAAAAGGACAGACTTTTGGTGCGGTCGTTGTTTTTCACCTGATTAATAATGACTTCACTCTGGTTGATCGGATCAAAACGGTAGCAGGGGTTGACACCGTGACCATCTTTCTGGGCGATCAGCGGGTGTCCACAAATGTCCTTACCGAACAGGGCAAACGCGCCATCGGCACCCGCTTATCTGCTGAGGTCGGTGAAGTCGTGCTATACAAAGGGGAAAGTTTTGTCGGCCCAGCCTTTGTGGTGAACCAGAATTACATCACTCGCTACGATCCGCTTTACGACCATCAAGGTAACATCATTGGTATCCTCTATGTCGGCGCCAGCCAGGGACGCTTTCTGCGTTTGCTCACCGCGTTTAACCGTCAGGTTGCCCTGATTGCCCTGGCAAGTATCTTGATTACCTTTGTGCTGGCAATACCGGTCTCTGGTTACATCACTCGACCTTTAGGGGAGTTACGCAAACTGGTTCAAACCAGCCAAAAGGTCTCCCAAGGGGATCTCTCTGCCCGTGCGCCGGTCAATGTCGGCGGCGAGGTGGGCTTGGTTGCCAGTTCTTTCAACACGATGCTCGATACACTGCAAAGCACGCAAGATAAATTAATTCAATCCGAAAAATTGGCCTCCCTGGGTCAACTAGCAGCCGGTGTGGCTCATGAATTGAATAATCCTCTTGCCACCATCTTGCTCTATGCCGACATTTTGCGCCGCGAATCAGCTCTCGATCTGCAATACCAAACCGATTTGGAAACGATCATCAATAAGACCTTGCGCTGCAAACAAATCGTCTCCGGTTTACTGAATTTTGCCCGTCAAACCCAGGTCAATGCCCAACCCACTTCAGTAAACGACTTGATTCAAGAACTGATCGAAATCGAGAAACGCCATACGCGATATGAGAAGATAGTCTTTAACTTGGAACTAGAGGCTGCTCTGCCGCTGGCGGAATTAGACGCAGCTCAATTCCGGGAAGTGCTCCTGAACCTCATTCACAACGCAGCCGATGCGATGCCAGATGGAGGCAAGATCACCATCCGCACCGCTGCGAAACCAGATGACATGATCGCGGTTGAAGTTCAGGATGAAGGGAAAGGCATTCCACCGGAGCATCTGAGCAAGCTCTTTACCCCCTTCTTTACCACCAAACCGGTGGGGAAGGGCACCGGCTTGGGTCTGGCGATTATTTACGGGATTGTCAAGATGCACCGTGGCCAGATTAATGTGCAAAGCGAAGTGGGCCGCGGCACGACGTTTACGATCAGCTTACCCATAAAATTAAACCTGCATCGAGAATCACAGGGTGAGGAGGGAATAATTGGCGGATAGAATCCTGGTCATTGACGACGAACCAGGCATCCGCGAGGGGATCAAACGCGGCTTAACGCCTCAAGGGTACATTGTTGAAACAGCCGAAAACGGCGAACAAGGTTTAGCACTCTTTCGCCAGAATCCTTGTGATTTGGTGCTGATTGATGTCATGATGCCCGGCATCAGTGGCATCGATTTGATCGGAGAAACCCATCGAATTGACCCGGAAGCGGTGTGTATCATCATCACCGGTTATGCCACAGTTGAGATGGCCGTCCGGGCAATCAAAGAAGGTGCCTACGACTTTTTGACCAAACCTTTTTCTGTAGATGACTTGCTTTTGGTCGTTCGCCAGGGTTTGGAACGCAGGCGTTTGTCTCTTGAAACCAAGCGTTTACAAAGCATCGAAGCGGAAGCGCGTCGTTTACAAGAAGAAAAAACCCGCCTGGAAGAATTGGATCGCGCCAAAATGCAGTTTATCCGCCTGGTAACCCACGAATTACAAGCGCCCATCGCAGCTATCCACACTTACTTGAAGTTAATACAAGAAGGGTATGTCTCTCCATAGGATCAAAACAAGATTATCGAAAAATGTCTGGCGCGGGCGCAAGAGCAAATGAAATTAATCAATGATTTGCTCGAACTCGGCCGAGTGCAGGCCCAAACCCAGAATGGCAAGCTAGAAAAAATTGATCTGGAAGAAATTTTGCATGCGGTTGTTGAGAAGATGATGCCCCAGGCAATCGAGAAAGGACTGGATTTTCGGTATCATATCCAACCAGGCCCAAAGGTTATCTTCGGGAATCGCGATCATTTCATCAGCGTTTGGACAAACCTGATTGGAAACGCCATTAAGTACACCGAAAAAGGCTTTGTAGAAGTCACGTTGAAAAGCGAGGATGGCAAATTGATTGGCGAGGTTCGCGATAGCGGGATCGGCATTCCAGAAGCAGACCAAAAAAACTTGTTCCAGGAGTTCTTTCGGGCATCAAACGCCAAGAAGAGTTACCGTCAAGGGACAGGCCTGGGGCTCTCGATTGTTAAACGGATAGTCGAAGCGGCCGGTGGACAGGTTTGGGTTGAATCGCAGGAAGGCAAAGGCTCGCTTTTTGGCTTCTCAGTCCCAATTGCGCAATAAATGGGGAATTGTCGGACGCGCTCACCGCAAGGATGTATCCACTATATACATGAAGTGAGGAGGACACAGAGGCTTCAAGTAGGCATAGACCTTCAACAAATCTTCTGTGGACTCTGTGAGCTTAGCGGTGAAAGAACCTTTTTACCTGGGAGTCAAAAAGATAAAGCGAGTTCTTAGATATGCATTTCACGGAGATGGATACGGACCAGATGGAGTTGTACCTCCCCCTGTGGGTTGGGTTGGAGCAGGATAAGGATTTGGAGTGCCAAATGGCATGGTCGGCAGGGGAGCACTGGTGGGGGTGAAAGGCCCGGTGGTAGGAGTTGCCCCGGTCGGGAGGGGCACGGTAGGCACAAACGGGGTGATGGTGGGCGACGGGGTCAGCGTTGGAGTCTGCGTGAAGGTTGGGGTAGGCGTAAAGGTCGGGGTGCTGAGGGAGCGCAACTTCAGGCGCGCCATGGTGGTAAAGGGCGATTTGCTGTAGTCCATCCACAGGCGATAGTAGGCTGCTACCGCCGCATTTTGATCGCCGCTCAATTCAGCCGCTAAACCCAGCAAGTAGTAATACCGATCGCAACTCCACGTAGCCCGGCAGAGCAAACCCGGAAATTTCTGCAAGTCGAGCAAGCTGCGGTAAATCTGATCTGCAGCAGCGCCTTCGAAAAGTTCCGATTCGAGCATTGCCACAGCCTCTTTGAATTTATCAGGATAGTAGCGCGGTAGTTCAACCACTTCGATATACGGTCTCCGATCGCCTGGAGATCGCAAAACCCGAAAAGCCTGGCGCTGATTGAGCAAGACGACCGGCGGGACGGAAAGCGCATCGTAGTAGCTAAAAGTCGGGCTTTGGTTCTCAACTTGCTGGAGTTGTAAAGCATCGAATCGATCACCATGTGGAAACAATGCCCAGACTTCCAGCTTCTCGCCAGCTCGGTGCTGAAGGGCAAACCAGAATTCCTTTCTACCGTCCCCGTCAAAATCAAAGTAGCCCGTTGAACGCCGAACGACCCCAATGCGATTCATGAAACTGAGGAGTTCTGAGACCTGTTGGGTTTGTTGATTCTCCAACTGTCTGGATAAGACATCTCCAGCCCGACAAAAGATCGTGGAAAGGCAAGCGCGATAGAGATCACCCGGCGACCGATAGAGGTCACGAAAGGTTTGCGCGGCACTCATCCAACGGCTCGAAGTGATTGCCGGAGCACGAATGAGCTCTTCTAAGGCCGCGTGAGCGGTCTCAAAATCTCCCAGCTCAGCGAGATAAACGGCTTTACGGAAGCGCCATTCATCTTTTGCATCTGGCGGATAGGGTTTACCTTGCGGGTCTGTCTTGGGTGGCCAGACCGGTAGCAAGGCATCTATCAGTTGGACAGCCACTTCTCTGCCCCACACATTTGCCGCATGCTCAACTAAAAAGCCGCAATAATTCAACGTATCTGCATAAGGATAGACCTTAACTGTTGTAGTATAAGGCAGAAATGAGCTTGCACCCCAACCATAATCTCGTTGGAGATCCAGTGGGCAGGTGGGAAACAAGCGGGTGGAAAAAGAAAGCATCTTCTTTCCATTGCTCTCGGCACGCACATTCCACAAATTGAGATAGCTCATCCCGATCTGGAAGGGCGCTCGAACTGGATCGAACGGCAAAGATTGGGGGGGCAAAGAGGAAAGGTCGAAAACCGCCGGGAGGGATAACCAGTTCACTGCCTGGGGGTTGATCCGGAAGATGACGATTTCTTCAACTCCATCGGCGCTGAAATCGGCACGAAATGCCTGATAGCGGGGTGATTGTACCGTTGGTAATGCAGTGGCAATGGTCAAAGGGCTCTTTTGAGCAGAGAAGTCAAAACTGACCAACAGAGGATAAACCTTAAAAGCAGATGAGGTTTCTGTAATGAGAAAGAAAGCGCTACCACGACCACTCAATTCCAGGAGATGGGCAGAATAGATATCCGCCGGTGGACGGAGGGGCGTGAGAACGCCCTTCATGGGAAAGGGAAACTGGCTCAGCCATTGCGTTAATTGGGCTAAGTTCGTCTGCTGGGTATTGAGGCCAACTTCGATTAGAGAGGCAAAGGCTGCACCCGCTTTAGGATCACCAAGACGCGCATAATTGAGGGCTTGCTGCCAGCGCCATTGGGCAGCAAAGCGGCTATCTGGAAAGCGGAGCAAGGCTTCGTTTTGGGCAAAGACTGCATACGTGAACGCCTGGTTGTAGTTCCGCTCATCTTCGCCGCGGGCAATGGGTGAGAGGGTGTTGGGATAATCCTGAATCAACTCAACCAGGGCGGCTGCCAGTTCTTCGCTCCATGCATTGAGGGCATAATTTGCCTGACCGCCAAAAGGCGCCGCTGGTGTCAGCGTTGGAGGGCCTGGTGGAGTCGGTGTTTCACTGGGAATCGGTGTACGGCTGGGAGTAGGGGTAATAGAAGGGGTCAGGGTTGGCCTGGGTGTCAGGGTCCGTGTGGGAGTCAGCGTAACCGTCGGCGTTTGAGTAAGGGTTGAGGTGATTGTCGGCGTTAAGGTGAGGGTCGGGGTCGCAGTGGGTGGTGGCGCTAAAATAATAGGGTAGGCGAGGATCAAGAACACCAGCGTGAGGATGAATAACCCGATGAACACCAGACTGGTGAGAAGAATGCGTAACTGGACAGTAGGGTTAGATGTAGGGGTTCCCACAAGCTTCGCTCAGAAGATGATAGGCGTTGTCGAGCACGTCTTCTGCAAGCGGTAAAAGCGGTAAACGGTTTTGCCAGCGAGGCAAGCCGGTCAAGCGCGGTAGTAATCCTTTTATTAAAGCACTGGCTGGCGGAAACTGATCGATAACCTGGCGCGCTTGCGATAATACCCCGCTCAGATGGTTGAAGTCTCTTTCATCACCCTGTTGATAAGCCTCCCAGGTACGGCGCAGAAGGTTGGGGAACAAATTTGCTCCTGCGGTAATACAACCTGCGGCACCCTGTTTCAAGGCAAGCGGCAAGAGGTTATCTTTTCCGTTGAAAACGGCCAGGGTCTTGCCAAAATGTTCGCCCAATTGCTGACAAAAAGCTTCCTCTCCAGAAGAATCCTTTACCCCATAAAAATTATCGGGAAACTCATCTAGAAGTTTTTGCAGAAAAGATAAAGATAGTGACACACCGCTCATCGGGGGAATGTGATACAGCAGTAATTTGCCATCCTCAGGCACGGCGCGCTGGATAACCTGCTCAAACCAGGCAAGCAACCCTGCTTCTTTTGCGCTGCGAAAATAATAAGGTGGCAAAACAACAACGCCATCGTACCCCAGAGCGAAGGCGGTTTTGGTAAGCAAGATCGTTTCCTCTAAACTTGGAGTGCCCGTGCCGGCGAGAAGCAGAAAATCAGGATGTTCCTGACGAACTTCCAGAGCCGTGTGTAGAATTTGCTCGCGTTCCTCGCGGGAGAAAGACGGCCCTTCGCCGGTCGTGCCCAACAACAATGCTCCATGACAACCTTGTTTGGCTAAAAAGCTCAGATAAGCGACCAAGCCTTGCGAATCGAAAGCGCCGTTTTCGAGCAGCGGCGTAATGGAAGCGGCAAAAATGCCCTGTAAGGCTTTTGTTGTCGTCATAACCCCATTATACCTGATCCCCGAATGGGGAGGTTTATTGTTCGCCACACTCATAAAACCATTTTGAGGGTAAATGGCTTTGGGTTTATAATCGAGGTATGAGGCTTCGATGGAATCGCCACAAATTGTCCTGCGGTGGAAAACGATGTTTAATGCTGCGAAGGGTTTTGAATATTACAATTCTAATGGTCATGCTTGCTACGGGTTGTCGTTCGCAAGGACAAAAAGCTCAGGTCACCAGCACTCCGACCGTCACAATAACCCCAATCGCCTCGCCCACCCCTTCACCAACACCAACCATCATTGAAGGAACCATCTCAATCTGGCACTCCTGGGATGAAACCCAACGCTCCGTCTTGTTTCGCACCATTTCAGTTTTTCAATCCGTCTATCCTCAGGTACAATTCGACGTCCTCTATGTCCCCGCTTTAGATCTGGCTGCGCGTTTCGAGGAAGCGATGAGCCAGGGGTCAGGTCCGACCATCCTGATTGCTCCCGCACAGTGGGGAGGAAGGTTTTACGAGCAAGGATTTATCGTTGATTTTGGCAATCGCAACCTAGACTCAATCATCGGGCTATTGAATGCAGCCGCCCTCGAAACAGGGGTTTATCGTGGCAAACGCTTGAGTGTGCCCATAACCATGAACGGCGCAGTTCTCTACCGTAATAAGACCATCCTCCCGTCGGCTGCCCAAACCTTTAAACAGATGCGGGCGTTTGCAACCACCGCCACCCAAGCTGGCACCGTTGGCGCCGACCTGGAACGCAGCTTTTTCTTTTCCGGAGGCCACCTGCTGGGGCTGGGAGGGTTGCTGCTCACCGCTGAGGGACTGCCGGCCTTTCAACAGGAAGATTACCGCTATGCGCTGGAATGGCTGGAATTACTGAAAGCATTTGAACAAGTGGGGATGACCGAATTCAATTCGGATAACGACCAAAGGCTTTTCCAGGAAGGGCGGGTTGGTTTGATCATCGAAGGGAGCTGGAATCGCTACTTGCTTGCCGGAGAAGTCGGCCCTCTAAACCTGGCAATTGACCCCTGGCCAACCTACAAAACCGGCAGGCTGGCCGGCTTTGTCCAGAGCGAAGGTGTTTTTTTAACCCGTCATGCAATCAATGAAGAAAACGATATCTCCTGGCTGTTTATACAAAGCCTTTTTAGCTCCGAGACGCTTGCGAATCTGGGAAATGTTGGCTTGATCCCGGCTGTTGGCGCCGAGCAATTGGTCGAAAACGGTGGCACGATCAGCATTGGCGACCCATTTGTCACCCAGGCAATTGCTGCTTTCCAGAACGGTGTAGCCTACCCGAGTTTGCCGGAGATGGAGATCGTCCAAAAACAGATGGAGGTGATCTTACGCGCCGTTTTCTTTCAAGGGATGAATCAACGCGCTGCCCTGCAGCAAGCATACGAACGCATTCTCGCCGAGATTAACGCGAAACGGTCAACGTCAACTCCCTCTCCCTGAAACAGGCTTTTCCAATCTCGGCGAGTTCCTACCTCAAGCTCGAGGCAGCGATCTGGATGATGCAGGTAAGGAAGTTTGTACCATCGGAATATGACAGTTTACACTAGCCGTTGAATTGTTGAAATGCGATAATAATTGTCGTAAAAAATTGTGCAGATTGTACAAAAGGAGGTTGATTATGCCTGCAAAGGGATGGATCGAGGTCAACGAAGTGTATTGTAAAGGTTGTGAACTTTGTGTCAGTGAATGCCCCCAACACGTGCTTGCCCTGGATATGGGACGTTTAACCCCCAAAGGCTATCACCCAGTTGCCTTGGTTCGTGAAGGCTGTACAGGGTGTGGGATTTGTGCCATCATGTGTCCCGAAGCAGCCCTGACGGTCTATCGCGAAACACCTCAAAAAGCAGCCGTAACTGCCTGAGCGGAGGAGTCAAGATGGCGAAAGAGCTTTTGAAAGGCAATATCGCCATGGCAGAAGCTGCCATTCGGGCTGGTCTAGAGGGATACTTTGGCTATCCGATTACTCCGCAAACCGAACTTTTGGAATGGATGTCTGAACGAATGCCAGCTTTAGGGCGCGCTTTCCTGCAAGCGGAAAGCGAAGTTGCTGCAATCAATATGTTGTACGGCGCTGCATGCACCGGGGCGCGGGTCATGACCTCTTCCTCTAGCCCAGGTATTTCTTTAATGATGGAAGGGCTCTCTTATATTGCCGGCACGGAAGTACCGGTAGTGATCATTGATGTTGTTCGTGGGGGACCAGGCTTGGGAAATATTGCTCCTTCGCAAGGGGATTATAACCAGATCGTCCATGGCGGCGGGCATGGAGATTATCATCCCATTGTCCTTGCCCCTGCCAGCGTTCAGGAAGCCATTGACCTGGTCGTCCTGGCTTTCGATCTGGCGGAAAAATACCGCACGATTGTCTTTGTGATGGCAGACGGCAACATTGGCCAAATGATGGAGCCGGCTGAATTACCCCCCATGCGTCCGATTAGAAGCGAGTACCCCGACTGGGCGGTGCGCGGCGCAATGGGTCGCGAACGACGTATTCTCAGTTCGATTTACATCGACCCCAAAGACGAGGAAGTCACCAACTACCGTCTGATGCAGGTTTGGAACCAGATCCAAGCCAATGAGATCCGTTATCGAGAGTATTTCCTTGAAGACGCAGAATACGTGGTCATTGGATTTGGAACGGCGGGAAGGATTGCCCTCTCGGCAGTCCGCATGGCGCGAGCCCAGGGCATTAAGGTAGGTCTCTTGCGCCCAATCACCCTGAGCCCCTTCCCGGCTCCTCAAATTGATCACCTCATTCAACGCTTGAAAGGTTTGTTAGTGGTCGAGATGAATGCCGGTCAAATGCTGGAAGATGTCCTGAAAATCGTCAAAGGGCGTGTACCGGTGGAGTTTTATGGGCGCATGGGCGGCATAGTACCTTTCCCCGATGAGATCTTGGCTGAGATCCAACGCATGAATCGGGAGGATATCCCCCTTGATGGCGACCCCCGGCAACGTTGGATGAAACATCTGGCTCCGGTCATCCACTGGCAGAATTAGGAGGCAAAGCGTGGAAACAACCCTTTCAGCTCAAATTGTCTATCAGAGACCGCGGTCGCTCACCGAAGCAACCATGCACTATTGTCCCGGCTGTACCCACGGGATAGCTCATCGCTTGATCGCCGAAGTAATGGATGAGATGGGCATTCGCGAACGCAGCATTGGCGTAGCCCCGGTAGGCTGTTCAGTATTTGCTTATAATTATTTTGATTGCGATTTTGTCGAAGCCGCCCATGGCCGTGCTCCGGCAATGGCAACCGGAATCAAACGCTTGCTCCTTGATCGAATCGTCTTCACCTATCAGGGAGATGGAGACCTGGCTTCGATTGGGATGGGCGAAATTGTGCACGCCGCAGGACGGGGGGAAAATATAACGGTTTTCTTTATCAACAACGCTATTTACGGCATGACCAGTGGGCAGATGGCTCCGACAACCCTACCCGGTCAAAAAACCACCTCCTCTCCGCACGGCCGCGACGTTGAGACAATGGGCTATCCACTCAGAATGGCTGAATTGCTTGCCAACTTGGATGGCGCAGGCTATGTCGTTCGCCGCAGCCTGCACGACCCAAAAAACATTCGCATGGCAAAAAAGGCCATCCGTCTGGCTTTTGAGACGCAACTGCGCGGTTTGGGGTTTTCGATGGTCGAATTGCTTTCAACTTGCAGTACCAATTGGGGGCTTTCCCCCATCGAGTCCCTCAAATGGCTGGAAGAGCACATGATCCCCTATTATCCCATTGGGGATTTCAAAGTTGCTGAGGCACTCAAAGATCTGAAAGTGTAAGGAGAAGACTGGATGCAAACAGAGATTTTAATTGCCGGCTTTGGAGGGCAGGGTGTCTTATTTGCAGGGCAAATCCTCGCTTACGCCGCCATGGACGCCGGACGTGAGGTGACCTGGATACCTTCCTACGGGCCTGAGATGCGGGGTGGAACAGCCAATTGTACCGTCATCATCTCAGATGAAGAGATCGGATCACCCCTGGTGCTCAACCCAACTGCGGTCATCGCGCTGAATTTACCTTCCTTAGAGAAATACGAACCAATGGTCAAGTCTGGCGGGGTATTGATTGTCAACGCATCATTGGTCAACCGCGGGCCTCAGCGCCAGGATATTGAAAACGTGTTCATTCCGGTTAATGAAATTGCCGAACGGTTGGGCAATCGCCGCCTGCTAAATATGGTGGCGGTTGGGGCATTGCTGGCAAAGTTGCCCGTCCTGACCTTAGATCAGATCAAACAAGCCTTAGAAGCCCACTTGCCAGAACGGCATAAGAAATTTATGCAAGCGAATTTACTTGCCTTGCAAGAAGGCGCAGATTTTGCCTTGAAAGATCAAAAAGTAAGCGTGGAGTGAAATCATCAGCCCCGCTCTTGCGCAGTAGCGGGGCTGATGATTTCCTGCGCAGGTCTCAGAGAGCCCTGATCGCTGGATTGGTCAGGATGCCCTGACACATCAAGAAAAATGTTCCTTCCAAAGTATCCCTGTTCATTATCTGATAACCAGCGTGAGTTCGGGTTAAGCAGACAGGGGCAATAAGTCCTCCAGGCCTGAAGAGGGTTTTACAGGACGGCGATAGGTAGCAATCAATCCGCAAAGCACATTCACCAAGAAATTGGTGAAACTTCGATGACGGGAATGCTCATTCTGCGAGCTATTCTTCATGCAATTTGGAGCCAGAAAACCAGCCGCTTGAAGTTTGACCGCCTTGTGCCAGCACAGCAAAAACCCGCTGAGCGTGAATGCGTTGGTTGCTACAGACCGCTAAAGCCGTGGAGTCGATGAACGAGATGCCCGTACACTTCCCCAGACAACAGCAACGTAGGTGGATGACCAGTGGAATAAAAACGGATGGGAGGTACGCCACAATATGAGTATAGCAGACCAGGTTGGGAAACGGTGCTCGCCAATGCTTGCCAACGTGTTCGGTGTAATAGGCACAGAAGATTTCGAGTAAACTGCTGAGGGTCTGCTGAGGTGTCAATTTGTTCTGTAGGGAGATAAGTTTACTCGCTTTTAGAGACCCTCGCCTTATCCTGAATTCACGTCAAAACTAAAACATTTCTGGCTCATCCATAGTAAAATCTTGAAGGATAAATCGCCTGATCGCACGTTTAGGTCAAGGCTTATCCTTTCCTAATTCTAGGAAGGAAACGAAATGGGCAATCGTTATACAGACTGGTTACGCCAGGCGGAAGCAGGAGTACAATGAACTCATGGGGAAGCCCGTCCGTTTTTCTCGTCACGCTTTACAACAGATGAGCGAGCGCGGAGCCACGGAGGATGAGGTGTTAGAAGCCATTTGCTCCGGCGAACCAGTGCCAGCCAAACACGGTCGTTTGGGCTACCGTAAAAACTTTCAATATGAACGGCTGTGGGGTGGCCGGTATTATGCTGTTAAACAGGTGCTGGCCATCATTGCCGAAGAGCCAGAAACACTTGTCGTGGTGACCGTTTACACGTTTTATTTTTAGCCTGGAGGAGAACCGATGAAAGTCACGTATGATCCCGAAGTAGATGCCCTGTACATCCGCCTGAGCGATGAGCCGGTCGAGGTGACCACCCAACGGTTGAGCGAAGAAGTCGCCATCAACTATGCTCCCGACGGGCGCATCGTGGGCATCGAGATTCTGGATGCCTCCGAATACATCTCTGGTCTGAAAACGGAGCGCAAGATTGCCCTGGAGAATCTCATCCCGATAACTGGATAGGGGGATGCCAGATTTTCACCGCCGAGACGCGGAGAGCGCAAAGGAAAACCAGAAACTCCGCGTTCTCTGTGACTCTGCGGTAAAAAACATTTTGGAGGTGTTTCCATGTCCGAACCCACCCTGATTCAAGTTCAACGCGCCATTCTGCGCCGCTTGCGCCAGACGACGGCGCACCATACCCAACTCACCACCGCCGCCGATGCCCAATGGCAAAGTCAAACTAACATGAGAACGTTGGGTAAATCAGTTGTACAATAAGTCGCCTTCGTTTCTGGCGCATCAGTGCTTATTACAGAGCCGTAAAGGACGCAACAACGCGCGCAGTCTGTTTCAGGCGACCGAGATTCCCAGCGATCCCCAATTCGCAACCTGCTTGACCCGTTATCGGAGACGGAGTTTGCCAACGGCTTCGGGAGGCCTTAGACGCCCGCCATACCTTTTTCAGCGATTTGCGTGCCCTAACCCCTAGTTGGTCTTTGATGCTTGGGAGTACCTGTTTCGTTTCATGGAAGAAGGGCTCGAACTCGCCTCTGTTCCACCATAGCGAATTTTAGATTTGGAATTGCTGCTATTACAATCCCAATCTTGATTACATTGTCGACATGGTGTAGTATATCTTGATAGACGATGAAAGAATTGCGGTATCCTAAGCAAAGAAAAAAGAAAGATAACCATGCATCGAGTAGAAATCGGTAATTACCTGGTCATTGACCCTGAAATCTGCCATGGACAGATGACCTTTAAGGGAACGCGCGTGCCGGTAGATACGGTACCAACCTCCCTTGCAAAGGGCTATTCGGTAGACCAATTACTCCGAAGCTGGCCTGAACTGACCCGACCGGCGGTGGAGGAAGCGATCTACCTTGCCTCTCAATCGCTCCAGAAACACTATGTGGAGTTCCTTCCGGTTGCCACCGAGATCACCACATGATTCAAATCGTCTTGGACGATTAGCTCTTCGACCTTGAAGTGCTGGTTCCAACGTTTGTGGAATGGTTGGCATTATATCGGAAAGCAGGTATTAGCGATAGTTTACAAGGAACCAGAGATGATGGTCGTGGTAGCCGGATACACGTTGTATTTTTAGCCTTGTGGAAGACCGATAAGGGTAACATATAATCCTGAAGCAGACAACATGTTTTTTCCCTGTAAATACTCTCTTAAAGTAATCCTATGCTGACCAAACTTCAAAAATGGAATAACAGCCTCGCTCCACGGATTCCTAAAGTCTTTGCCATCAAAATGAAAATGGAGGACAGTTCGTTTGTTGAGATAAGCCCTGTCAAGGGGAAAATGATCATTACGCTAGTTCAAACACTCGATTGGAGGCTTGGCGAACTGTTAGCCGGAATCACCGCTGAAAATCTTCACCCGGAAGTCGAGACAGGGCCTGCGATCGGAAATGATAACTGGTTAACAGTCATTGAAGATTGAAAATTTGTTATCAACTGAAGCTATAATAGACATTGCCCTTAGTTGATTTTCTAAGCCTTCAGATAAAGCGGAGTCTAGATAGTAATATGAAATCACCGATTTTAGAAATCTGTATGCGCCAAGCTGTTGCCCATCCGGAAGACTTGCGGCGTTTTGCCGCTGAGCTCCAACAGGTCAACAGCTAGTTGCACAAGAGCATAGCCGGCCTACAGGTAGAATTTGTGCGTTCGAACGAACCTGGCCTATCCAGGAGCGTCAAAAGTTTGCCTAGGAGATGGTCGTTCACCATGAATAATCAAAAAGGTGTATCCCGACCTAATACGTCACAATTTAGTAGGCGCGGGTGCCCTAGCCGCCTGCTGTCCAGAGGTGAATTGGAACACCTGGCGCTGGTCATTGTTGGGGTAAGGCGAAGTTCAATATAGGAGGCACAATGATGAGTCAGAAAATGAACGTTGTAAAAAAACAAGTGCAACTGTCTACCCACCATGCAGACCGCTTGAGCCGCCTGGCTAAGATCAAAGCCCTCAGTGAAGACCAGATCATAGAGAAAGCCCTGGATATTCTCTTCAGCCTGACCGATCTCCTTGACCAGCAGGTCGAGCGAGAAGGGTGGTCGTTGCTGTCGGAAGGCGCCTTGCAGCGGGTGTGGAATAACGAAGAAGATGCCTGTTACGATCAATGGAGGGAACTCTATGGCATTTCAGCGCGGTGATGTCGTTCTGGTGCCGTTTCCGTTCAGTGACCTGAGCACAACAAAGGTGAGACCGGCTGTGGTGGTGAGCGGTTCGCTTTACCATGCCACAGAACCCGATCTGATTCTGGCTGCGATCACATCCAGGGTTACTGCAGCTATTGGGCCGTTGGACTATGTTCTGAGGGATTGGCAAGCTGCAGGTTTGCGCCATCCTTCTGCTGTCAAACCGGTGCTGTTCACCTTTGACCCTACGCGAGTGATTTACCATGTCGGTACTCTGACTCCACCCGATTTGGTTGAAGTGGATCAACGGCTACGCCGTGCTTTGGAATTGTAATGAGATCCCACTTGTTGCACCATCATCTCCTAAACACCAATAGATGACCTTGTAAACCATTGACGACCTCAACGCCCACGGCCGATAGCAGGATAGGGCCGAGTTGCGCAAAGCCGCGCGGGCTGAGCGCGCCGTGCGGAAAAAATTCTGCACGTCTGTCAGGCGCCTACGGTTGATCGTTACGCCCAGCGTAATCACTTTTGTAAGAGTGTATGCCGACCGATACCTTGTCTGAATGGAAACAGACGCTTCCCGCCAAGGTGATTACACTCCTTTTTCCTTTTTTGGCATATTCTCTCCCCCTCCCATATTAAAGTATAATTGCCTCCATAAGTAAGGAGTAGCTCCATGAAAATGTCCGTTCGAGTCCTCAACATTTTGTTGATCGCCTTTCTGCTCACCGCCTGCAGCATGGTTCTGCCTGAACCAACCCCTACGCCAACAGCCACGCTTGAACCCACTGCCACCCCCTTGCCTACCGATACACCCACCCCGTTGCCCACCGAAACCCCGACAGAAGTTCCAACCAGTACCCCGCTTCCTACCTTGCCCCCGTTACCGCCCCTGCCAACCGAAGCTCCCCCAACGCCAACCGTCTTAGCCGGCACAAAACCCATTCTCATTTATTTCATTCAGAAAGGTGGAGGAGGAAATGTGGCTTGCGGCGACAGTCTTGTTTATTATTACACCGGAAAATATCGCACTGATGACGTCGAGGCGGATATAAAAACTGCCTTACAGAACCTCTTCTTCTATAAAACGGCTGAGTTCGGCGGTGTTTACAACCCCCTCTATAAATCCAAATTGAATGTGGTCAGCGTGGAAGTCAAGGATGGTTCGGTTGAGATCGACTTAAGCGGTGAGATCAAGCTAACCGATGATCCCTGTGATCCGAATCGCATCTATGCCATGCTCATTGCAACGGTGCGTCAGTTTCCAAATGTCGGAACACCCAAGCTTAATTTGAACGGAGCAGGGATCAAAAATTTTCTCCAATAAGTTGTAACGGTTTTAATTGGGAGGGTAAATCAAAAACGGTAGAGCCTGAGGCGCTCTACCGTTTTTAACATCAAATTGCCGATAACAGATTAGTTGAGCGTCCCGAAGGTTCGCTTTGCAACCAGTCTGTACTTGGTAGACCTGCGGGACATTTCAACAGTCACTCTGGATTCAGGTTACTTATCTTCGGCTATCTGAATGCCCTGGTGTTTCAAAGCTGCATGGGCAGCCGCGAGGCGAGCCACCGGCACGCGGAAGGGCGAGCAAGAGACGTAATTGTTACCAACAATATGGCAAAATTCAATCGAGCTCGGATCGCCGCCATGCTCACCGCAAATACCTACCTCGAGGTCTGGTCGGGTAGCGCGGCCTTCTTCAATGCACATCTTCATCAGTCGTCCCACGCCTTCGCGATCCAGGGTTTGGAATGGATTCTTGGGTAGGATGCCTTCTTCAACATACTTCACAAGGAAGTTGCGTTCGGCATCGTCGCGGCTGTACCCAAAGGTCATTTGAGTCAAGTCATTTGTGCCAAAGGAGAAAAATTGAGCTAATTTAGCAATCTCGCCCGCCGTGACCGCAGCGCGAGGGATTTCGATCATCGTGCCAAATTTGTACTCAAAGGTGATGCCTTTCTCTTCCATCACCTGCTTGGCAATGCGCTCCAGTCTCGGTTGAATCCACTCCAACTCTTTGACCGTGCCGGTGAGCGGGATCATTACTTCTGGTTTGACCACCACGCCCTTCTTAGCCATATTAGCAGCCGCCTCGAAAATGGCTCGCACTTGCATTTCGACAATTTCGGGCATGTAAATGCTCAAACGCACCCCGCGCAAGCCCATCATTGGATTACTCTCGTGCATTGCCCTGACTTTGGCGAGCAGTTTTTCCTTTTCAGCAAGGCCTTCGGTCTCGCCCTTCACCCGCATGGTGATGACTTCCTCAAGCAGGCTTTCCTCAGAGGGTAGAAACTCATGGAGTGGCGGGTCGATCAAGCGAATGATAACCGGATAGCCATCCATCGCCTCAAACAGGCCTTCAAAATCAGAGCGCTGAGACGGCAACAATTCATCTAAGGCAGCTTTGCGCTCTTCAGATGTCTCAGCTAGAATCATGCGCTGCACAACAGGCAAGCGTTCAGGCTCAAAGAACATGTGCTCGGTGCGGCACAGGCCAATGCCTACTGCCCCATACTGGCGAGCACGGCGGGCGTCTTTCGGATAATCCGCATTCGTCCAAACCTGTAAGCCGGTGGTCGGCCAACCCTGCGGCCCTTTGCGGATGCCAGGGGTGGCGCAAATTTCGTCTGCCCATTTCAATAGGGTCAGCAGGTCAGTTTGCTCTTCGAGGTTGGGGGTGCTGGTGGGGATTTGACCGATAAAAACCTCGCCAGTAGTACCATCAACGGAGATCCAATCCCCTTCTTCCACTCGCACACCGCCTGCTTCCATATAACGTTTATCCAGGTTGATGCGAATAGAAGCCGCCCCAACCACACAAGGAACGCCAAACTGGCGGGCAACCACAGCCGCATGGGAAGTTGCGCCACCTTCGCTGGTCAAAATACCCTTGGCAGCCAACATGCCGTGAACGTCATCGGGCTTGGTGAAGGGACGCACCATGATGACATCCTGCCCTTCTTCCTTCGCTTTTTGTTCCGCCGTGTCGGCATCAAAATAAACTCGCCCAACGGCTGCACCTGGAGATGCATTGACACCTGTAGCATACAATTTGCCTTCTTTCTGGGCTGCTTCCTTGGCTTTCGGGTCAAATTGGGGATGGAGAAGGGTATCCACGTTTTCCGGCGTGACCCGTAAAACGGCTTCTTCTTTGGTGATCAGGCCTTCATTTGCCATATCCACGGCGATTTTCACTGCGGCTTTAGCCGTCCGTTTGCCGTTGCGCGTCTGCAACATCCAGAGTTTGCCGTTTTCGATGGTAAACTCAACATCTTGCATTTCTTTGTAATGCTTTTCGAGTTTGTTGCAGATGTCCAAAAATTGCTGATAGACTTCGGGCATTTCTTCAGCAAGTTTGTCGATCTTTTCGGTATTGCGAATCCCGGCAACCACATCCTCACCCTGCGCATTGAGCAGATAATCCCCATAAAGTTTCTTTTCCCCGCTAGAGGGATCACGAGTAAAGGCAACCCCTGTCCCAGAGGTCCAGCCCATATTCCCAAAGACCATGGTGACGATGTTTACGGCGGTGCCTAAATCGTGCGGGATTCCGGCAGCATTCCGATAATCGACGGCGCGCTTGCCATTCCAGGATTTGAAAACCGCCTCGGTAGCCAGACGTAGTTGTTCCAACGGGTCTTGGGGAAAATCAAAGCCCTTATGTTCGCGGACAATCTCTTTGAACTTCTGAGTGAGGGCTTTCCAATCCTCTGCGGTAAGATCGGTATCCAGTTTGTATCCCTTCTGATGTTTATATTCTTCCAATACATCTTCAAAGGCCTCATCAGGGATTCCCAAGACCACCGAACCAAAACCCTGGACGAGGCGTCGGTAAGCATCGTAAACAAATCGTTCATCCCCCGTGAGTTTAACCATCCCTTCGGCGGTAGCATCGTTTAAGCCGATGTTCAACACGGTATCCATCATGCCCGGCATAGAGAATTTGGCGCCCGAACGGCAAGAGACGAACAGGGGACGGGCAGGATCACCGAACTTCTTTCCGGTTTGTTCTTCTACCTTATGGAGCGCCTCTAATTCTTGTTCCCACATCCCTTCCGGGAATTTTCCCCCAGCGGCATAATAGGCATTACAGGCTTCGGTCGTTACCGTGAAGCCCGGTGGCACAGGGACACCCGCGCGGGTCATATCCGCCAGCCCTGAACCTTTACCGCCGAGCAAGGCACGCACCTTATCCCAATCGCCGCCACAGATACGTTCCACTTCCTCGACTTCATTAAACAAGTAAACCCATTTCTTTGTAGACATGTTTGACCTCCAAGAAAATAAAAAAATAAGTGCACACTAATCGATAAGTTTACCATAGATTGATAGACTTGCAATGAACTGACGAATTGAAAATTACTCCGCAACTCCATTCAAGGTAGCCCGCCTTCCCTAGCGGAGTACAGGATTCTGAGTCAATTGCATTTATCCGCAGGATCGAAAGACGGTCACTCATGAACCACCTAACAATTTTATTATTTACATTGTCACGAATATCTGCTAAAGTATTCTTAGCACGTTAGGTAAAGAGTTAATCGCACACAAAGAAGGAGGCGCTATCGAACGATCAAACCCGTTGGTTTTGGAAGCCTTTTTACGGTGAAGTAAAAGGAGGTCCTATCGCAACAACGCTTTTGACGTTTCTATCTATTCTCTCTGGTCAACGCTTGTGAGGCATTTGCGGCGTGCAAAGCCGCTTGGAAAGATAGGAAATCAATCCATGTCGAGAGCCAATCAGACCTGCAATAAGCAGGTCTGATTGGCTTATCATGGCAAAGGCTTAAGATTGGATGAGTCTTTCTGCGCAAACACGCCAAAATTCTTGACATTCATCAATTTTCCTTTTACTATAAACCTATAAAGTCTATAATAACAATATACCTTAGCTATGAAACTCACGAAACGCAGCGAATACGGTTTGCGCGCCATGATTGACATGGCTTGCTGGGAAACCGAAAATAGCACAAAATTCATTCAAATCAAGGACATTGCCCAACGAGAGAAGATTCCGGCTAAGTTCCTTGAACAAATCTTGTTAACCCTGAAAAACGCCGGACTTATCAACAGCCGGATGGGAATCAATGGCGGCTATTATCTCTCTAAACCCCCTTCAGAAATTACCCTTGGACAAATCATTCGTGTTCTCGATGGGCCGCTTGCCCCAATTCGCTGCGTTAGTCAGATTGCTTACGAACCTTGCGGATGTCCAGACGAAGAAACTTGCGGACTCCGTTTGATTATGTTCGATGTACGGGCTGCCATCTCGAATATCCTCGATCGCACAACCCTTGCCCAAGTCGTTCAACGCCTCGAAGCTGCACGCCAAGCAAAAAACAAAATGAGCCAATAATCAACATTCCCGCCCTGCGCCTGTCAGCGGTTATTTTGCTGCACAAAAGTATAGTAAGTAAGTAAACTTTATATACACAGAAAGGAACGAACATGAATTCCACAAACAAAACCTCAACCTTCGTCGGTGTTTTACTGGTGTTCGTCCTGTTTCTTTATGCTTGTTCCCCTTCACCTCATATCGCTGAAGAAAGGCAAGCTATCTCAGTATCGGGCGCATTTGCGCTCTATCCGATGATGACACGCTGGGCAGAAGAGTATCAAAAAATCCATCCAGAGCTCGTCTTCGATATATCTGCTGGTGGAGCAGGTAAAGGAATGGCAGATGCACTCGGTGGAGTTGTGGATATAGGGATGGTTTCGCGTGAAATCACTCCAGAAGAGGAAGCAAAAGGTGCTTTTTGGGTTGCGGTAACGAAAGACGCGGTCTTCCCAACCATGAATGCCAACAATCCGGTCAAGGATCGCCTCCTTCAAAAAGGGCTTACCAGGCAAATCTTCTATAACATCTTTATCAGTGGCAAAATTACTACCTGGGGGCAAGCGATCGGCGATACTCAAGTTCAAGACCCAATTCATGTATATACTCGATCCGATGCGGCTGGCGCTCCAGAGACTTGGGCTAAATATCTGGGCAAAAAGCAAGAGGATTTACTTGGGGTAGGCGTTTATGGTGATCCAGGGCTTGTTGAAGCCGTTGCAAAAGACCCGCTTGGCATCGGCTTCAACAACCTTGGGTATGCTTATGACCAAGCCAGTGGTTTGCCGGTCTCAGGCATCTGGATCATTCCCATCGATTCCAACGAAAACAATCTGGTTGACGAAGATGAGCTCTTAGATACCAAAGCGAAGGCCATCGAAGCCGTTGCAACAAACCATTATCCTTCTCCTCCTGCCCGGGAGTTGTACCTGGTCACAAAAGGCAAGCCTAGTGGTGTAGTACTGGATTTCATCCGTTGGATACTAACCGACGGGCAAAAATTTGTTGGAGAAGCCGGTTTTATTCAATTAACCGGAAGCCAACTGCAAGAGAGCCTTCAAAAGTTGCAGCCTTAGAACAAAACCTATCTCAGTCTATCCATCGTCAACCGAAATGTTGATGCGGAAAACTAAACCACCAACCTTCAATTCCTCAACGACTGGCTCGCGCCGCTATTTTATCGACCGATGGATACGGCGGGTATTCTGGGTATTCTCAGCGCTGCCTGCTCTACTTGGAGTGCTGATTCTCGTTGCCTTAGGGGTGAAATCGCAACCGATTCTGTTGGCTCATCCGCTTACATCGCTCTTGTTCGGTTCAGCCTGGAAGCCGCAAAAGGGGGAATTTGGCTTCCTTCCGTTTATTAGCGGAACGATTTGGGTGACTGTGGTCGCCTTGGTCATTGCGGTACCGATTTGCATTTTGACCGCTATCTACTTGAGCGAGTACGCCTCCGCCCGAATACAGCGCTTCATCAAACCGCTTCTGGATTTGCTGGCTGCCATCCCTTCGGTAGTTTATGGCGTTTGGGGGGTTTTAGCAATTGTCCCATGGGTACAAAATTCCATTGCGCCATTCCTTGGTCAATGGGCAAACCTCTTCCCGATCCTGACTTCAACGAACCCAACCGGTTATAGTGTGCTTGCCGGTGGGATAGTCCTGGCAGTGATGATTGCTCCATTTATCGTTGCCATTACCTATGAAGTGCTTCAATCCGTCCCTGTCGGACTTCGTCAAGCATCTCTGGCATTAGGAACAACACGTTGGCAGACCATCAAATATGCCGTCCTTCCCAAAGCCTCTGGCGGCATTTTTGCCAGCATTGTTTTAGGTTGTTCGCGAGCTCTGGGCGAGACAATGGCCGTGCTGATGGTGGTTGGGAACGTTCCTCAAATCCCGCGTTCCATTTTTGACGCCGCCTATCCCTTGCCTGCTCTTATTGCCAATAATTACGGCGAAATGATGTCAATCCCCCTTTACGATGCCGCTTTAATGGCTGCTTCCCTGATCCTCCTCATCATCGTCCTTGGGTTAAATATCTTTTCAATTCTTGCCTTACGGCATATTCTGATAGAGAAATTGTGAGAGGAAAATTCCATGCGCTGGAAATGGCATTACCTGGAAGAAAAGATGATGCAATTACTCATGCTGTTGTCGTTTGGGCTGATTGTCCTGTGCTTACTTCTCATTCTTTATACGATTGTATCAAAAGGATTACCATCCCTGAGCTGGGCAATGATCTCCCAAACCCCTAAAGGTGGCTTCTATCTGGGCAAAGAGGGCGGCATCCTGAACGCCATCATCGGTTCACTCTATCTTGCCCTGGGTGGCACCTTTATAGCTCTGCTGTTCGCTTTTCCGCTGGCATTGCTTCTTAATGTCTATCTTTCCCGCTCGTTGTGGGTGGATGTGGTGAGGTTATCCCTGGACATTCTTTGGGGTATTCCCTCAATCGTCTATGGAGCATTTGGCTTTACAGTGATGATCTTCCTCGGTTGGAGAGCCTCCTTGCTCGGCGGCATTTTAACCCTCGCCTTGTTAGAATTCCCGATTATGGCTCGCGCTATGGATGAGGTCATTCGCCGCGTGCCGCCGGACTTGCCCCGCGCAGCCTATGCTTTAGGCTCTACACACCTCGAAACGGCTTTCTTGGTCTTAACCCGACAAATCCTGCCAGGCATGGCAACGGCTATTTTACTGGCATTTGGACGAGGTATTGGAGATGCTGCATCCGTCCTATTCACAGCCGGTTATACCGATCGGGTTCCCGATTCACTCTTCAGCCCTGCTGCCTCCTTGCCGTTAGCTGTCTTCTTTCAACTCGGAACTCCTTTCCCAGAAGTCCAGCAACGGGCATACTCCGCAGCCCTGATCTTAACGCTCATTGTCTTAGGAATCAGCATCTCCTCACGCTGGTTATCTCATTATCTGGATCGTTTCTCTATTCAATAATTTCCGTGGAGTAGTTTAATGAGTGATAACCTCCCTCATCTGGAAACCCAAAACCTGAACGCCTTTTACGGTGCAACCCAAGCCCTGGAAAACGTCTCAATCGTCATCCCGCGCAACCAGATTACGATGATCATTGGCCCTTCAGGATGCGGAAAAACGACTCTGCTAAAATGTCTCAATCGCTTTATTGAACTTGAGGAGAACGCTCGCGTTGAAGGAAAAGTCCTTCTTAATGGTGAAAATATTTATTCCCCCTTCGTGGATGTCACCGAAGTGCGCAAAAAGAGTGGCCTGCTTGCCCAACGCCCCTACCCTCTCCCCATGTCTATCTTCGATAACGTTGCCTATGGGTTGCGAATTCACCACTTATGTTCTCGACATGAACTTCATCGAGCTGTGCAACACTATCTAGAAGTGGCTGGTTTGTGGGAGGAAGTCAAAGACCGCTTACACACTCCGGCTTCGCAATTATCTATCGGTCAACAGCAAAGGCTCTGTCTGGCAAGAGGTTTAGCTGTTGAACCAGAAATCATTTTAGGGGATGAACCAACTTCTGCTCTTGATCCGATTTCTGGTCAGCATATTGAGAAACGGCTGACAGAACTCAAGGAACGCTATACCATCGTTTTGGTTTCACACATCCTTCGCCAGGCGCGTCGGCTGGCAGACTATATAATTTTTATGTATATGGGGAAAGTCATCGAGGCCGGTCCAGCCCAGCAGGTGCTCACCAACCCACAACACGAAAGAACTCGCGCCTATCTCTCTGGAGAGTTCTAACTCCACCTGAGCTAGCGCAGAGTCCATGACTAGAAACGCAGAGACCTGGTGTCGAATCTCTCTCTAACTTTAAGCTTCACCGCTCTGTATCGGATTGAAGGGAAATCCGACAGTTGTAATCCCAAAATATCTAACGGGATTTATAGAATTCTAATCATTGCCCGTTATAATAATCTTAGGTGAAAGGATATCGGGCATGAAAAAACATCTTTGGCTGGCAATCCTGGCTACGCTTCTGATCGGTTTGATCCAGGTTGAGGTTTTCCGCGCTCAAACTGCTCTGCCGATCATCTATGTTCTGACCGCCGACGGACCGGTAACACCTGCAATGAGGGAATACCTGCGCAGAGGCATTCAAATTGCAGAACGGCGAAATGCCTTAGCCATCATCTTTCAACTCAATACCCCAGGAGGAAGTGTTGATACCACCAACACAATGATCCAGGATATCCGTGAGAGTCAGGTACCGGTGGTTGTGTATGTTCAACCGCGCGGCGCAATGGCAGCCTCAGCGGGAACCTTGATAACCTTAGCCGGACATATCGCAGCTATGGCGCCTGAAACTACCATAGGGGCTGCCAGCCCGGTCGGAGCAGAAGGGCAAGAACTGGGGCAGACAATGGAAGCCAAAGTCAAAAATATGCTCAAAGCAACTGTGCGCACGCTTGCTGAGCGGCGCGGTGAAGAAGCGGTCAAATTAGCTGAAGAAACGATCGAATCGGCTACTGCCGTTTCAGCAAACGAGGCCTTGCAAGTCGGCTTAATCGATTTCATCGCCACCGATATCCTTGACCTGATTCGTCAAATGGATGGCTTTACTGTCCAGATGGCGGATGGACCACGCACCCTGCAAACTACCGGCGCAATGACCGAGCGCCTTTCCCCTTCCCTGATAGAACAGATCCTTTCCATTTTGACCAACCCCAACATTGTTTTTTTACTTCTCACCATCGGCGTTCAAGCTATTATTATCGAGCTCTACAGCCCTGGCGGGTGGGTAGCCGGCTTTATTGGCGTAGTCTGCGTCGCTCTGGCGATGTATGGCTTGGGAGTTTTGCCGGTCAACTGGTTTGGGATCATCTTCATCATTATCGCTTTCGTGCTCTTTATCCTTGAACTCAACACCCCAACCCTGGGAGGGTTAACGCTTGCCGGGGTTGCCTCCCTGATCGTTGGTGCGCTGGTGTTGTTTAACTCACCTGGCGTCCCATCCTTTCAACGAATTTCCGTTCCCTTAGTGGTCATCACTTCTACCGTACTGGGTGTTCTGTTTGTTGGCATCCTGATTTTCGCCATGCGCGCCCAACGAGCGCCGGTTCAGATGGGCATTGAAAGTATCATCGGGAAACAAGGCGATGTCAAAACCGATATCAATCCAATTGGGAGTGTCCAGGTAGGGGGAGAGCTTTGGACAGCCGAGTTACAACCCGGCCAAAAACCCATTCCTGCCGGTAGCCGGGTTGAGGTCACCGGCAAGCAAGGCATTCGCCTTTTTGTAAAACTGATTGAAGAACCCCCACAAGAGACTACATGAGCGAAAAAGCCATTCAAGACTATTATCCCGACCAGCTCAGCTACTGTTATGGCTGTGGCCGCCTCAACCAATACGGGCATCAAATTAAGAGTTATTGGCAGGGCGAGGAGCTGGTCTGTCATTTCACTCCCAAGCCTTACCACACCGCTATACCCGGCTACGTTTATGGAGGGTTAATCGCTTCCCTCATCGATTGCCACAGCACTGGCAGTGCAGCCGCCGCCTATGCCAGAGATAAAAACATCGATCTGGAAGTTGAGCCTGCACCGCGCTTTGTCACCGCCTCCCTCAAAGTGGATTATCTCCGGCCTACCCCCTTAGGGCCAACGCTTGAAGTACGGTCACAGATTGTCGAACTCAAAGAACGAAAAGTCGTTGTTCAAACGAGCCTCATAGCTGAGGGCGAAGTATGTGCCAGAGGCGAGGTAATCGCTGTGCTAATGCCAGAAAAATTGCTCCAAGAGCCCTAAGGCAGAATTTCGACCACAACCCCATTCTCTGCCCAGTTGTAAAGAAACTTTGAATCGGGCAAATCGAGGATAATACAGCCGTAAGAAGCCGGCCTGCCCAACACGTTTGCCCATAATCGAGTCCCGTTTGAAAGGGTAGGCAAACCATGGATACCGTTCATAAATCCGGGCCAGGCTTCATAAATCCCCAAAAAGTTCGGCATATATAAATCCCAGACCGAAGCATAGGCATTTGCCTTATGAGTTAGCACCTGAAACACGCCCGGTTGGGTCGGTGAGCGATCGAGACCGGTGCTGATGATAAATTTCTTTATTTGCTTCCCGTTCTCATACGCCATCAAGCGTTGTTTACTGATGCTAATCACAATGCGTTTATTCGGAACGATCTCCAACGGCAACAGCTCATCTTTCGAAGGGATGGCTAACTCCTGCCCGGTCAATAAGGTATCGGGGTCTAAACCTGGATTCGCCTCGAGGATTTTCCACATCGGAAATCCGAGTTTCCAGGCAATTTTGAGCAGCGTATCTCCGGGCTGGACAATGTAGGTAGTCGGCTTGTGACTGACCCGCATGAAGACAGCCTCTCCAGTCTCGATTTGACGAACGATCAGGGGGGCAAGCTTTTTGGCATCCAGAAAGCGGTTACTGCCCAGGTCTTGCCCAAGGGCGTTCAAGTCAGGTTTTACTTTCTCTTCGTCCAAGCGCAAAATTGCCTGTTGCTCAACGATTTCCACCTGCACCCAGCGGCTAATCATCTCTGGAGAAATGGATAGTTTCAGCCATTCATCTGTGATCGGGTCATAAACTGCGAGGTTTCCTGCTCTTTGCAAAAAGGTCTCCAATTGTTTCTGAGCTTCGGCAGTATCTAAGCTTGGAGGAGGGATTGGTTTCAGGAATAATCGCAATTCTCCCCGTTCCATTATGCCTTGAGGATCGGCAATCATTTGACGCAGCGTTTCTTCAAGGTTGATCTCGTACCCCATTTCGCCCTCGACCCATCTGACCTGACCCCGCTCAACCAGAACAGTGGGCGGCTTTGGCTGCTGGCGCGCTTCCTCTTTCAATTGTTGCAAGCGGAGCGCAGCCTGATTCGTATCCAAAATGGTAACCGGTGCAACCCGATAAGGTGTGCCGAGGCTTCGGAGCAGCGCGCTGAGATTTTTTAAGATATTGGGCTGATGACCATATTCAAAAGCGCGTTGGCTCGAACGAGGCGCGTCCACCAGTAATCCGAGTTCAACGGGAGCGAAGTGCCAAACGCGCATTCCATCCGAAACTTGAATGCGGCGGCGTTGATTGTAAAACTGGTCAATGCGCTCTGTTGCTTCATTGAGCGACGTACCACCAACCCCCACCGATCCCACCTGCACGTTGGGCAGGATAACATCCAGCACTTGAAAATAGGTATAGGGGGTCAGGACGCAAATCAGCGGCAGAAGGCAGAATACCGAAAAAATCAAACTCAAAATCGTCAGCTTACGAACTGTCAAGGTCGGCCTCTTTCACCATTAATTCCTGCATCCATTCTAAAACCGTTTGAAAAACTGATTCCTTTTCGGGTTCATTGTGCAATTCATGCGCCAAACCTTCAAACAGGATCAGTTTTGCCTGAGGAATGCGACGAGCTAAATCCTCACTGCCACTGGTGTAGGTCAGACGATCGGCCGTGCCATGCAAGATCAACAAAGGCACGCTAATCTGTTTGGCGTGTTCAAAGACGAAGTTGATGGCTGGAATGGTTGCCTGCGCCATTCGTAAGGTCACTAACCCGTGCACCAGTGAATCGGTTTTGTAGCGTTGAACGACAGCTTGATCTCTGGAGAGGGCATTTGCATCCAAACCGCTTGGAATTGCTAATTTGGGTGTCAAACGACTCAAGGTTTGCACCAGAGCCATCTTTGCTTTTTGCTGGGTCAGGGGAGTATGTAACCCGGCCGCCGAGGAAACTGCCCCAAGGATTTTTGGCTGACGACGGATGAGATAATTAAGCAACAACAGGCCACCCATACTGTGACCATAGAGGAAGCATGGTGTCTTATTGAAGCGCGCTTCGATTTGTTGCTGAAACACGTCCAGATCTCGCATATACGCCTCAAAAGATGGGGCATCGCCGCGTTGCCCCTCCGAACGGCCATGTCCGCGCAGGTCGAAGGCAATCAAAGCGATTTGTTCTTTTACAAACCGTTCAGCTACATGACGATAGCGGCTACAATGCTCTCCTAAGCCATGGATCAACCCCACAACGGCACGCGGTCTGTTCTCCGGTCGCCACTCTCGACCCACAAGCGTTAGACCATCAAAAGTTTGAAAGTTAAAACTGGTCTCGTTCAAGGTATTCTCTCGAAAAGATACAGGGGATATTTTTCACCTGTGAGGTGAAAATCCAATTTTGAATAGAGATGTAAAGAAGCCAGGTTATCTGCCTGGGTGTTCACAGTCAGGGCGCGCAACCCCTTGCGGACACAATCAAGCTGCAAGGCTTTCACCAAGGCAGCGCCAATGCCTCGATTTTGATAAGCCGGTAACACAGCTAAACGGGCTAAGTGAGCGCTATCATTCATCGCCGTGCTGATCTGATAGCCCAAAATTCCTTCCGTGCTTTCGGCAACCGCTGCCATGGCAGCCTGTTCGTAACCGGCTTTAATGCCGTTCTCGGAGAGTTGCCATGGCGAGGGGAAGGAAAGATGATCCACCTGCGCCACCAGTGGCAAATCTCTTTCCGTCATCTTGCGAATCTTGAAAAATGAATTCGCTATCTCTTTACGAATATGGGTAACCTTCCAAATCAGGACAACAACTTCGTTCTGTTGGTTGAAACCGCTCTCCTCTAGTAAACCTTGAAACCAACCATTCAGCGCAATTGCCCCTACCTGAATGGGTTTCTGTTTTTCTGAAAATTGCTCCAAGACAAACTGCCAGAGTTCTTTCCATGCTGTTCGCGGTGACATGCTCGAGCCAACTGCAAATAGTCGTATCCAGGCGATTTCCGGTGGGTCAGATGGGCAGGCTAAAGCGGCTTGAATGATGCCATTTTCTTCAATCACGCCAAAGGGCGATTTTCCAAGCCAATCCAGAAGAGGCCGCCAGTCTAAATGGCGGTGAACGGCTTGCTCGTGATAGAGCAAACTGGCTAAATACGGTCTATCGGAGAGATGCGCGGAGCGAACAATCACATCACTTGGGCAGCAATTTCCAAGGAATTTCCATCAGCTTTTTGAGGGCTTTTTGCTGGAGACTCAGCCGGGGTGCATCCTCCAGCGCAGCCTGAAAAGTTGCCAGTGCTTGAAGCTGTTTTCCCTGTTTGAGCTGCAATTGCGATAATGCCTTCAAGGCATGCAAACGCAACTCCGCTTTCCCACATTTTTCCAGCAGTTCTGCCGAGCGCAGATACGCTTGCTGTGCCTCCTCATAACGACCACAGACTTCCAGAGCAGATGCTAGATTGCCATATGCAATCCCCAGCCGTTCAAGGTCGCCTTCCGATTCCAATAAGGTCAAAGTGGGTTGGATGACCTTGAGCGCCTCATCCCCCTGCCCGAGTTGCACCAAGGCTACGCCGCAGTTATTCCACATCTCGGCTGCCAGAAGAGTCTGCCCCTGGTCTTGGTAGGCGGTCGCTGCCTCTTTAAACCCTATCACGGCTTCGAGATAATTCCCTTCTCGAAAGGCTTTTTCTGCCTGCCGGGCAAGTCCTTTTGGTGTAAGATCTTGTCTCACAAAGTGATCTCCAGTAATCCTTCTGCAACGGCGCGTAATTTTTCAACCGACATTTCGCTTAACCGTTGGGCAAGTTCAAGATACGGACGATTTATCGGCTTGCAAACAAAGCTCCTTAGTTCTTCTGGCAAGGCTTGAAAGTCTTGCCACTGCGGGTCTGGAATTTGCCAGTGCTCTTTCAGCCTCTCCCGATCCCAAAACGCCTCAATTTTAAGCTGCAAGACGTGCGCTAGAGCTTCTAAAATTGGCAGTGGAATGGCTTCTTCACCGAACTCATAGCGTTCGAGCTGGGCAGGATCAATCCCAACTTGTTGGGCGAGCTCCTCTAAAGCAATGCCTTGTTCCTGGCGGCTTTTGCGTAAGAGAACGCCGATGATTCGCTGGCGGATCTCGCGAATCATCTCCAATTGAGCCGGCGAAAGGGCTGTCTGATCCGAAGGAAGTAGCGAATTTCCCCAAAAGTGGGTCAGAGGAACGGCGTAGAATTCTGCTAAAACTTCTAAATGGGGGAGAGAGGGGTGAGCCTCGCCTAGTTCGTAGGCTTCTAAGGTCTGGGGACTGACGCCCAGCAAACGGGCGCTTTCTTCCAGGTCTCTTTGAGCTGCCTGGCGTGCATTCCTCAGTAATACGCCTAGTTTACGTCCTCTTATCGCAATCGATCGCGGGTCAATTTTCATCGCTTCACCTTTATTTGATTATATCGCATCCTTGAACGAAATCCGTTCGGCCTAAACCCGGTTACTTTGCCGCCGACCACTGGACAAAATCTCTGCTAAATTGACACCGAAGACTTCAGGCCTCAGCTTAAATCCGGCCAGTTCTAAGCGATTAATGAATAGGGGACGCATTCCAGTGGGTTTTAACTCTCCGAGAACTTTTCCATCTTTATCGGAGCCAGTTTCTGTAAACTTGAAGATGTCGGTCAATACAATGGTATCCCCTTCCATACCGACCACTTCGGTTACCTGGGTGACTTTGCGCGAGCCATCGCGCAAACGGGAGACCTGAATGATCAAATCTACCGCAGAAGCAATTTGCTCGCGCACAATCCGCAAGGGTAAATCCATCCCTGCCATCAGAGCCAGGGTCTCCAAACGCGACAGGGCATCACGCGGCGTATTGGCATGAATGGTCGTTAAGGAGCCATCGTGCCCGGTGTTCATCGCCTGCAGCATATCCAACGCTTCACCGCCACGGCACTCGCCAACCACGATTCGATCTGGACGCATGCGCAGGGCATTGCGCACCAAATCCCGAATGCGGACTTCTCCTTTTCCTTCCAAATCGGGCGGTTTGGTTTCTAAACGCACCACATGTTCCTGATGTAATTGTAATTCGGCTGCATCCTCGATGGTCACAATTCGCTCTCGTTCGGGGATATACCCGGAAAGGATGTTCAACAGTGTCGTTTTGCCTGACCCCGTTCCTCCAGAAATAACAATGTTCAAACGGGCTACCACACAAGCTTGCAAGAACTCTGCCACCGCTACAGTTAGCGAACCAAACTCAATGAGCTTTTCCACCGTAAGCCGTTCTCGCGAAAACTTGCGAATGGTTACCGACGGGCCATCAATCGCTACTGGCGGGATGACAGCATTAAAGCGCGAACCATCCGGCAAGCGAGCATCCACAGCGGGATGATCGGCATCAATTCGCCTACCCAATGGTCGCACCACCCGTTCAATCAGATTCAGCACTTGCTGGTCGTTTGCAAAGCTGACCTCAGTTTTGTAGATTATCCCCTGCTTCTCCACATAGACCCTTTTCGCCCCATTGATCATGATCTCGGACACCTGCGGGTCTTCGAGGAAGGGTTGCACAGGGCCAAGACCAAAAACCTCCTCAAACACCTCCTTCACCAACCGCTCTTTGAGTGAGCCATTCACACCAACTCCAGATTTCTGGATGGCTTGCTCGATAAGAAGATGGGTCCTCTGGCGGTCAAACAGGTCAAAACCGCCTTGTTGTTGAAGTTTTTGAACCAGATATTGTTTATAGGCAAGGTAATTTTGGGCTGTTAATGCGCGTTGAGAGTTCGTTGTTTCGCTCATTTAAGACACCTACTTCATCAGAAAACGGACTTCCGCTTGGGGAGCAAGCCAAATGATATGATCTCGATTCAGACTGAGAAACTCACAGGCAAACTCACAATTGCCGTCCAGATCATAAATTTTGGCGTTGGTAATGGCAATGAATTGTTCTGCATTGTTGATTTCATCTTTCAGCCTCGCACCGGCCATGACATAAAAAAATCCTTCAATGCGTCCAAAGACGGTTTGAATCAATACTGGAATCTGTTCCTTGGTCACCCGATCGGTGAAAAATTTTCCCTTTTCATCATATCGCGTGCTCATCGCTTATTCCTCCAAAGCCGGCATGGAATACCCCATTCCAGAACGAGTTACAATATGAACAGGGTTTTTTGGATCATCTTCTAATTTTTGGCGCAAACGAGAGATGCTTACCCACAAGATTTCTTTATCATCTCGATATTCAGGACCCCAAACACCGGTTAACAATTCCTCAGACGTTAAGACCTGCCCCAGGTTATGGGCGAATTGCAGCAATAAACGATATTCAGTTGCCGATAAAAAGACCAAACGGTCATTGCGATAAACTTCGGCTTTGGCAAAATCGATTTTGAGGTTACCATGAAAGAAGAGTGCTTGTTGGGTGGTGCTTTTCGTTTTGACGCGGCGCAAGACAGCCCGCACCCGCGCCAGAAGTTCCGTCGCCGAGAACGGTTTGACAATATAGTCGTCGGCGCCCAAATCTAACCCTCGCACGCGAGCGCTTTCCTCGCCCCGGGCAGTAACGACGATAATTGGTACACTGGAAAACTCGCGGATGCGCTCAGTTGCAGCAAAGCCATCCAGGACCGGCATCATGATATCCAAAAGCACTAAATCGGGCTGCTCTCTGGCAACTTTATCGACCGCCTCTTGACCATTGGTCGCTTTGATCACTGCGTAGCCTTCGGTGACCAAATTTGCCTCCATCAAGCGTAAATAGCGAGGCTCATCATCGACGATTAAGATTTTTGTAGTCATGCGTTACTCTCCCGTAAGGATAGAACGTGGTTCGATTGTTGCTGGTCATAGGGCAACCGGATGTGAAACGTGGTGCCCTTACCAACTTCCGATTCCGCCCAAATTTCGCCGCGATGAGCGTTGACAATCTGGCGGCAGATAAATAGCCCCAAACCGGTACCGCGTACATTTTTATCCGGTGTGGGCACCCGATAAAAGCGCTTGAATAACGACGGCAAATGTTCAGGAGCAATGCCCGGACCGGTATCACGAACTTTAACATGAACCGTCTGCGGTTCCGTCTCAGCCGAAATTGTCACCGTCGAGTTTGGGGCATATTTGCTGGCATTGGTCAAAAGGTTGTCAAAAACCTGCGCCAAACGGCTGGGATCCGCCATCAGGCGCAGTTCGGGTAAATCTGGTTGCAGTTGGATTTGAAGGTTATCATGCAAGGACAAGGCGCGCATAACGACATCGCGCAAGAAAGCATCCAGGCGCAAAGGTTGAAAGCTCATTTTCAACGTCCCTGCCTGCAGCCGAGATGAATCCATCAAATTTTCGATCAACTCTCTAAGGCGATCAGATTCTTCGTCAATAATGGTTAAGAATTCGCGGCGGGTTTCATCATCCCAGTGAATATCATCTCTCAGTAAGGTTGTCGCATATCCCTTAATAAATCCTAGCGGGGTCAGTAATTCGTGCGACACGGTCGCAATAAAATCTTCTTGCAGTTGATTTAGCTTCCGCTCGGCTTCCAGGTGGGCAATTTGTTTCACCAGTCGATCATGGCCAAGCAATTGAGCAACCAGGCCGGCAATAAACTCCGACAAGCGCACTTGATCGGGAGTATATGGCGGACCCCCAAAGCGGATAAAGACCAAAGCTCCTTCAAGCTGATTTTCAAGGTATAAAGGCAGGCCTAACAAAAAGCGAAAGCGGGTACGGTCGGTGATTTCTTCACCGCCTTCTTCAATGCGAGATAAGAGGCGACCGGTCTGTAAGACTTCATGCGCGGTTGCTTCGCCCCATGACAATTCTGCTTCCTTGAACCGTCCTCGCCCGATGGCGCGAGCATAGGCTGGCTGCAGGCTTTCTTCCCCACGCAAATACAGCACCAGGTTATCAAAAATGAACACCGGTCGGGCTAGGCGGATGATTTCATCCAGCGCAGAGTCTATGTTTTCTGCCAGGGCAACTGCGCGGCTGATGGCATAAACAGCTTCTAACTCTTCGGGACGCAACGTAGCGGGGTTGATTTTATCGGTATCCACTCGACTCGCTGGCATGATCCTCTCCGATGACTGGCAGGGAGAACTCAAACAACGAACCCTTGCCTACCTCTGATTCTACTCGCAACTGGGATCCATGGACTTCAAGAATTCGAGTTGCCAGCGCAAGTCCCAGGCCTGTACCGCCATACCGCCGGGTTGTTGAACCATCCAGTTGGTGAAACGGTTCAAAGATTTCTGCCAGACGTTGAGCTGGTATGCCAATCCCTTGATCGCGAACCGAAACCGTGACAATGCCTTGATGATAAAGAATGGCTAAAGAGACTTTTCCCCCAGCCGAACTAAATTTGATCGCATTGTTGATCAACTCATCGATTACCCAGGCGATTCGCTCGCGGTCACAATGCACGAGCGGGATATCTGGTTCAATCTCGGCTTCAAGGACAATGCCCTTGACTTTTGCAGAATAACGATGCCGATCCAAAACTTGAGCAGCAATTTCCTGCAAGGTGTTATTGGTCAGGGTGAGGGTAAGTTCGCCTCGTTCTGCATAGGCAAACAGAATCAGATCATCGATTAACTTTTCAAGGCGCATTGCCGAGCGCAATAGAGCATCCAGCGCTTTCGCCTGTTCATAGGTTACTTCTCCAAAAGCCCCTTCCTTCATCATGTCTAAATAGCCTCTCAGCAATGTCAGCGGGGTACGCAATTCATGGGAAACATTGGCAATAAAATTCGCTTTGATCTGATTTAGCTCACTCACCCGCAACAGAGCCTGGCGCAATTCCTGGGTGCGCTGCTCGACCCGCCGCTCCAGCTCTCGATTGGCTTGCTTTAGCGCCTCTTGCAGTTGGAGAATCTGGAGCGTGATCGCTTCGTCTAAACTGGTTTCATCTATGTAACCCAACTCAACCAAAGATCGTCCAAGGCGGACACTTCTACCGAGTCCGTTCTGCTCAACTTGATACTGTAAGGCGACTTCGAGTTGTTTTGGGGTAATTTTCCCCTGAGATACCAGGGCATCTCCCAAACGCGGCACAAGAATCTCGGGTTCAAGAGAGATTGCCTTACCCGTATGCAGATTTTGGTTCGCCAATAGCTCACCGATTGTCGCTTCTATCGCCAAATCTAACCCACAATTTTGACAAAAACTATCCTCTGTGCGCAACGGCTGATGACATCGGGGACAAATAAAAGCATCTACCATTCTTGTGCTTAATCATATCGCCGATTTGAGTTCCATGCAAGTAACCTTTCGCCTCCGCCAATCCCTCAACTGCGGACTGTTTTTTGAATCACTCACAAAATAAGGCATAAGGTTTTCTTCCCCCATAAATCAGACGTAAATTAGCTGTAAAGTTTTTGTAAGGTTCAAGATTCCAAATCGCGTGCATAATAAAAGGCGTAAAGTATCTCTTTCCACAGTTATCATGTACAGGAGAAACGGCATCAGTGGAGAACGGCAAACCCAAAAAAGTTTTGATCATCGATGACGATCTTGCCTTGTGTGAGTCATTGAAACTCATCCTTGAGCCAAAAGACTTCATTGTCGCCAGCGCGTCTAACGGGGCAGATGGCATCCGCCTCTGTCAAGAGTGGCAACCAGATATTGTCGTCCTCGATCTCCTTATGCCGGGTATGGATGGATGGGAAGTCGCTGCTCGCATTCGCTCCTTCAGCGATGTGCCCATCATCGTCCTTTCTGCGGTAAGTAAACCCGAACTGGTTGCTAAAGCCCTGGATGAAGGTATTGATGAATACTTAATCAAACCAGTACCCGGCATCGTGCTGGCGGCTCATCTCAAGCGCTTAACGAGGCGATCTCAAACTCCATCACCGAACCCCTGACCGCTCAAAAATGGTCGTAAGCCATTCCTCACGGCCCAATTGAATAGACCGATAAGCAACGAATGAACGAATGAGTACCCCTCATTCGTTTCATTGTCTGGAGCTGCATTACGGGGGTTGCCAATCCTACCCAAAGCGCAGACATTCTGGACTTCCAGCCATAGCAAGCCTCTTCGCTTAAATTAGGCTGAAAGGGGGATGGGTGAAATTGCATTTTACATTTCTTAACATACCCATCAGTTGATTAAGAAATCCTAGCATGAATGCGAAGAAAACTTAATCGCTTATTGACACAACCTTAAACATAATCTGATAAAGTATGTCTTGAAAGGAGTTAAGAGATAATGGGTTTCGCTGATCTACACATTCACTCAACCGTCAGTTGGGATGGGACTGCAACAATCTCAGCGATTCTAAAATATGTGGTCGAAAAAACCGATCTTGACGTGATTGCGATTACCGATCACGATGAAATTATCGGTGCATTGCGAGCTGAACAAATCGCTCACCATTACGGGATTGAGGTCATTACCGGCAGTGAGGTCTCTACAGCCGAAGGTCATCTTCTGGCTTTATTCATTCGCGAAAAAATACCGGTAGGAATGTCTCTGGTCGATACTGTGCGCTATGTAGGCAAACTTGGTGGACTTTGTATCGCTGCCCACCCAATGGCAGCCGGTTCACCCAGTTTGTCGGCTGAAGCCATTCGTAAGGCTTTGCATTATCCTGATGTGGCAGAAGTTCTGGTCGGCATCGAGGCGATCAACGGCGGCCTTTTCCATCAAGGCAGTAACTTCCTGGCATCAGCTTTGGCTGAGTCTCTGCCGGTAGCTGCAGTTGCCAATAGCGATTCGCACATCTTGCAAACCATTGGCTTTGGCAAAACCGAATTCGAGGGCAATACCGCTCTGGATTTACGCCGGGCTTTGGAAGCCCATCAGACGCGCCCGGTCTGTATTCGTCATGCAACTCCCTGGCTAGTTATTCCCTCCTGGTTGGAGTTCTTTTTGCTCAAGAAATTTGGCTGGGTGCGTTGGAACCCTCATCCCTTACAGCCGATGCGATTGGGACGCGCCAAACTTGTCATCTAATGAGGTAATTGCGTGAGTCGAAACGTCCTGTTTATTTGCGGTTCGCTCAATCAGACCACTATGATGCATCAGATTGCCCAACGCCTGGAGGGTTGCAATACCTTCTTCACCCCCTTCTTTGCAGACGGACCGCTTTCCCTCCTTGCCAGGACTGGCTTGCTAAACTTCACCATCCTGGGTGGACGTCACCGGAAAAATACCCTACAGTATCTGCGGGCTCACGATTTGCCCATTGATTACGCCGGCCGAGGTCGCCACTATGACCTGATCGTCACCTGCACCGACTTGATCACACAAAAGATCATTCGTGAAACCCCAACCGTTCTGGTGCAGGAAGGTATCATGGAAGCTGAAGATTGGCTTTTCCCGCTGGTCAAACATCTCAAACTACCCCGCTATCTGGCAAATACCGCAGCCACCGGCTTATCCGACCAATATGAAGTCTTCTGTGTTGCCTCTGAAGGGTATCGGGATGATTTTATCCGCAAGGGAGTAAAAGCCCATAAACTGATCGTCACGGGCATCCCAAACTTTGACAACTTCAACGCTTATTTGACCAATGACTTTCCCTTCAAGGATTATGTATTGGTGGCTACCTCCAGCGCCCGCGAGACCTTTAAGCCTGATGATCGCCTCTACTTTCTCAAGCAGGTCAAACAGGTTGCCAACGGACGGCCGATCATCATCAAGCTCCATCCGAACGAAGACCAAAAACGGGCGATCTTTGAGATTCAACGTATGCTCCCTGAAGCGCTCATCTTAAGCGAGGGAGACATCTATGCGATGATTGCCAACTGCGAGGTTTTGATTACGCAGTATTCAACGGTTACCTTTGTTGGTTTACTTCTGGGCAAGGAAGTATATTCCTATCTGGACGTAGAAGCATTACGACGGCTCTTGCCCATCCAAAACGGAGGCAAATCTGCGCAACGCATTGCCGCCATTTGCCAGGATTTGCTGAACAAGCCGCGTTTAGATCGTCAGAAAGCACGGCAGGTCTTTCGTCTCAAGCCACAATTGAGCTACCATCGCGAGACAGGTTAGCATTTGGGTTCTTCTCCTCTCCTCTGGTGCCAATTCGCCTCCCCCTCTCCCGACTGCCCCCCTTTGAATGCAACAAGGGGGGCAGGACCTTTCTAAAGAGAATAAGTTAATCCTGCTTCGTCAGGATTGATTTGGATTAAAATTAGTCAAAACTTTCGCCAAGGAGCATAACCGTGCAAATTTGTTCTCTCTGTCACGCTTCATCGCCAGACACTGCCACTCACTGTGAGAACTGTCAGGCTGACCTTCGGGAGTATTCCGAAACTTCCCAAGCGCTGAAAAGAATGCTCGCTAATGACCGCATTTCACTGATCAGAGTGAGCGTCTCCCAGGATTGCTGTCCGGCTTGCCGGGAAATGGAAGGCGCCTATCCAAAAAACGAAGTACCACACCTGCCCATTGAAGGATGCTCCCATCCGCTGGGCTGTCGATGCCATTATCTGCCGGTGCTCGAAGTCCTATTCCCCTAATGCTCATTCGCGGGGTGAGACTTGCTCGGCAGTGATGATCTGTTCAGCCAGCCGCAGTGCATCGGCTTTGGAGTGAACTTCACCGGCTGCCTGGGCTTCGCGAATCCCTTCCAACACCTTCCCGACCAGCGGACTCGGTTTCAAGCCAAATTTTTGCATCACCTCGTTGCCATCCAACAAAGGCAGGGGGGAGATCTTAGCTTCTTTCTCTTCCCACCACGCTTGAAGTAACTCACGGGTGACATCTAAATGCTTTGACCAAAGGAAAACCGGCAAGGTTACTCCATAAATCCCCCACAGGTCGGCAAGGGACAGATAACAAATGCCAATGCCCGCCTCGCCTGTTTGACGGAAAAATCGGTACACTGCACGCCGGCTGGGCAACCCTTCGGAGTTGGTGAGCAAAATTGGCCGCATGTGATGGTAGATCACCTTCTTGACCCACTCGATTTCGTCGTTGGCTATGGCTAACTCTCGCCCGCGTTCTGCGAACAGTTCAGCACTGATCTGTTCATGCCCAAAGAATCTCCACCGCCCTTTTTCATCTTTGTTGGCTGTTGAAGCCTTTCCGCAATCATGATAGAGGGCCGCCAGAAATAACAGAGTCCATTTATTGCGCTCTGGGGTAAATCGTTCAGCCAGATATTCGCTCAACCGAGAGCGGTAGCGCCCCAAGCGCAAGGAAGCCAACCCCAGGATCAGATTGGCTTGACGCTCTTCATCGAAAGCCAAAGACAGCGCGCTAAGAATTTCCTCTAATCGATTGAGCACCTGCAATGTGTGTTGATAGACATCCTGACGATGAGGTGGAGACTGATCAACTCCTTTCAAGGAAAGCAATTCCGGGAAGGTATAGGGAAGCGCTCCTACCCGATCGAGCAAGCGAATGCTACTGGCAACCGAGTGAGAAGCCAGCAACCGAAAAAGTTCCTCCGCTTTTCGTTCGGCAGAGACGATGACCAGACCGGGACTGCTGGCAACCATCGCCCGCCAGGTAGATGGCTCGATCCGAAAGTTCAAAGTCAAAGCAAAGCGAATGCCGCGGATCACCCGCAAGGGATCTTTGCGAAATGCTTCCTCTGTGCAAGCGCGCAGTGTTTTTGCGAATATATCCTTTGTCCCCCGCAGCGGATCAATCAACTGTTGCGGATTTTCCAGATCAACAGCAATGGCATTGGCGGTAAAGTCCCGCTGTTGTAAATCCTCTTCGATGGAGTTGCCAACTTGAAGGGCAAAATCGAGTTTCAGTCTTTCACCGTTCGGCGGACTCCAAATCACGCGCCCATATTGGCGGCGAACATCCAGAGGATAATACGCTGCGGAAAGCGCATTAGCGACTTGACGGGCAATCTGGAGAGCATTTTTTGAGACAACAAAATCAAAATCGGTAATCGGCTTTCCCAGCAATCCATCCCGCACCGCGCCGCCGACCAGATAAATCGAGGTCTGGCTCGTTAGAGCTCGGACAGCCTCGATCAGCGGAAGTCTAAAGAGAGCATCCATGGGGTAAGCAAAAACTTATCCCTGTGGCGGACGATACAAAGCCGCGTTGACCGTTCCGATGAACGGCAAATTGCGGTAATATTCATCCAGGTCTAAGCCGTAACCAAAAACAAATTTATTCGGAATGCGGAAACCACAGTAGTGAATCGGCACATCGATCTCACGCCGCTCATACTTATCGAGCAAGGTACAAACCTTAAGGCTTTTGGGATGGCGTGTTTCCAGCAGGTGTATCACCGAGGCAATGGTGTAGCCGCTATCGACAATGTCTTCGACCAGCAACACATCTCTGCCAGTAATTCCGCTTTGCAAATCCAGCGTGATGCGCACCTGTCCAGTCGATTGGCGCGCTCCCGTGCCATAGGATGAAACAGCCATAAAATCAACTGTGAGCGGTACAGTGATACAGCGCATCAGATCGGCTAAAAATAAAACCCCGCCGCGCAGAATACAAATCAAGTGAATGTCTCCGCCAGCATAATCGCGGCTGATTTCTTCCCCTAACTCAGCAATCCGTTTTTGAAGCGCATCAGCTTCAATCAATATTTCATCTAGAAACTCGTGATAATCTTGCATCGCTCAGTCTCTCCGCACAATATGATGTCTGCGACAGCGGGCTTCATAAAGTTCGGCAGCCCCAACAATGACCACGGGGTCATTATAGTGCGCCGGTTGGCCATTGACCAAACGTTGCGTGCGGGTAGCTGGTTCTCCGCACACCATACAGATTGCCTGCAGCTTATCCACCCGTTCGGCTTGGGCCATCAAGATAGGCATTGGCCCAAAGGGTTCACCGCGGAAATCGGTATCCAACCCGGCGATGATCACGCGAATGCCACGGTCGGCCAGTTCCTGCACCAGCGGGATAATCTCATCATCAAAAAACTGCGCTTCATCAATGGCAACAACGGTGACATCTTCATCCAGCAATTGCCGAATCTGGCCGGCGGATTGGATTGGCGTGGCAGTAAATTCCGTGCCGGCATGGGAGGTTACCTTCTCAACGGCATAGCGTGTATCGATCGCCGGCTTGAAGACCTGCACTTTTTGGCGCGCAATGGTGGCGCGGCGCAAACGCCGAATGAGCTCATCCGTCTTGCCGCAGAACATTGAACCGGTAATCACTTCAACAGACCCCGAATGATGTCTCATGTGTCCTTCCTTCGTGTGCGATTTTTCAAACCCGGCATCTCCAGGCTCTGACCATCCCTTGCCGATTGTATCATAAACTTACCGTCATCCCAAATCTCTGTCTCTACCCTCGCCAGCCGACGGTTCTGAGCATCGCAGCATTTATCCCTCATCTCCAACCTCCCCTCTCCCGCCCTGGCTTCAAGGGCGGACAGATGGAGTGGCTAAACGTGAGCATTTGAAGACGAAGGCGTAGGCATGGTGATTGCGAATTTGGGTTTCCCAGTTGGGTGCTTCCCAA